>ERZ1034781.29-NODE-29-length-70473-cov-8.361498_pt1 | contig 70473 bp, 66 predicted proteins | sample MGYA00520700_ERZ1034781 | MGnify/ENA primary metagenome ERZ1034781 (study PRJEB33766, sample SAMN09781709) | gut metagenome | biome: gut microbiome | host: Homo sapiens | place: Madagascar | study: EMG produced TPA metagenomics assembly of the PRJNA485056 data set...
TTGAGCGTGAGCGTCACGCTTCTATATAACAAAGTTCAAATATCATCTTTGTTATATAGAAGCAATAACAAAAAGTACGCCCCTGGCTCAGACTCCAAAAGGCAAAAAGTCTAAGCCAGGGGCGTATATTCTATATGCTAATAATGTTGATTAGTGAACCTCAATGGCGCGAGCCACCTTAGTTTCACTTTCTGCCACCTTAGGCAATTCGATGTTCAACACACCATGCTTTACCTCAGCAGCAATCTTTGTTTTGTCAACATCGTCAGGCAATACAAGTGTTTGCTCGTATTTGGTGTAGGCAAATTCGCGACGCAAATACTTCTTGCCTTTCTTCTCTTCTTCTTCATTCTTCTTTTCCATGTTGATAACCAAGTCACCATTTTCGTCAAGATGAATGTTGAAGTCGTCCTTCGTCATGCCAGGAGCAGCCACCTCTACGGTATAGCTCTTGTCGTCTTCAGCTACATTGAACGAAGGCGCCGTGGCATTAACGCGTGGCATATAATTGTCGTCAAAGAAATTACCAAATACATTAGGAAGCCAATCTTGTGAATAACGTGTCATAATTGTATGTGTTTTATTTGTTGTTTTAATGTTTAATGTTTCTTGTCCGCCCCAGGCCTTCCGGCCTTTCGGCGAACGCCCTACTATTTGCAACTGCCGTGCCAATGCCCATATACACTTGCCAACTGCCAAAATGACCTTTCTTATGCCATATTGTCGTCACAACATGAGGGATAAGCGACAAAACGTCAAAAAAAATGTGCGCAAGTACTTTGCACATTCGCATACTTGCCGTATTTTTGCAGTGTGAAGACAAAGGGGTGCTGTTATGCCCTTACGGCAACGGCTGAGATTATACCCTTACGACCTGACGCAGTTAATGCTGCCGTAGGCATTGTGTGACCCATTTCTGCCCTTTTTACATCAAGCGCTGGCAGAACGCCGTTTCATTACACACCCTCCTCTGCACTTCGCATAACCACATTAAAAATACATTCAGCTTATGCAAGTATTTGTAAACAACAAGGAGGTGGATACACAAGCTACCACACTTTCTACACTCATTGAGCAACTCGGCATGCCCGCACAAGGCGTGGCCGCTGCCGTTGACAACAAAATGGTGCCACGCACACAATGGGCTGATTTTCCACTCACAGCAGGTGCTAAAGTCACCATTATCAAAGCTGCTTGTGGCGGATAAACACGCATCTGCAGGCAAACTTACGCCCCGCAGTTGTTGGGATATCGTAACACATCACATTCCCCCTATTTTTATAACACACAACCTGTTGGAGATTTTCTTGGTTAACGGGTTGACTGGTTAACAAGTAGAACTACTTATGTTAAAGTCTGAATGGCAAGAAGCTTAAATAATACTTGGCTAACTTACCTGTTAACTTGTCAACTTGTCAACTTAACTATTTCCGCCAACACATAACACACATCATGCTTAAAATATCAAACCGCGAGTTCAACTCGCGTCTGTTCCTCGGAACGGGCAAGTTCCGCAGCAACACCGAAATGCAAAAAGCCATTGCCGCCTCGGGCACCGAAATGGTTACCGTGGCCATGAAACGTATAGAACTGAACGACGACAACGACGACATGTTGTCACACATCAAAAACGACAGCATACAGCTCCTGCCTAACACCAGCGGCGTGCGCAACGCCGAGGAGGCTGTGTTCGCAGCACAAATGGCGCGTGAAGCGTTCGGCACAAACTGGCTGAAACTCGAAATTCACCCCGACCCACGTTATTTGCTGCCCGACAGCACCGAAACGCTCAAAGCCACCGAGGAACTTGTAAAGATGGGATTTGTTGTACTGCCCTACTGCCAGGCCGACCCCACCCTGTGCAAGCACCTTGAGGAGGCCGGTGCCGCAGCCGTCATGCCACTTGGCGCCCCTATCGGCACCAACCGCGGACTGCAAACGCGCGACTTTCTGCGCATCATCATCGAACAAGCCAACGTGCCCGTGGTGGTCGACGCCGGCATTGGCGCACCGAGCCACGCTGCCGAGGCTATGGAGATGGGGGCTTCGGCCTGCTTGGTCAACACAGCCATAGCGGTTGCTGGCAACCCCACACTAATGGCACAGGCTTTCAAACAGGCTGTCGAGGCCGGACGCCAGGCTTTCGAAGCCGGACTGGCCGCACAGGTTCATAGCTTCGAAGCCGAAGCAAGCTCTCCCCTCACCTCTTTTCTCAACTAAAGTTCACGTTCAATGTTTTCTGACGAACTACTAAAATATTCATGGGACGACACAACTGCCGCCATCGCTGCCAAAACAGAACAAGACGTGCTGCGCGCCCTGCAAAAGGAGCATTGCAACGTCGACGACTTCATGGCGCTCATATCGCCCGCAGCCGAACCATATCTTGAACAAATGGCGCGCCTGTCACGCCGCTACACCGAGGAGCGCTTTGGGCGCACGGTGTCTATGTTCATTCCGCTTTACCTGACCAACTCGTGCACCAATTCGTGCGTCTATTGCGGGTTTCACGTGGCTAACAAAATGAAGCGCACCATTCTTACCCCCGAAGAGATGGTGAAAGAGTATGAGGCTATCAAACAACTTGGCCCGTTCGAAAACCTGCTTATCGTAACAGGCGAAAATCCTGCTTTGGCCGGCACGCCTTATCTGGCCAAGGCACTCGACTTGGCAAAGCCCTACTTCTCAAATCTTAAAATTGAGGTAATGCCGCTCAGTGCCGAGGACTACAAGGAACTGACCCACCACGGCATGAATGGCGTGATATGCTTTCAGGAGACCTACCACCGCGAGAACTACAAACTTTACCACCCACGTGGCATGAAGTCGAAGTTTGAATGGCGCGTCAACGGTTTCGACCGCATGGGCCAGGCCGGCGTACACTCTATTGGCATGGGCGTACTGATAGGTCTTGAAAAGGAATGGCGCACCGACCTCACCATGATGGCACGCCATCTGCGCTACTTGCAACGCCACTATTGGCGCACAAAATACAGCGTAAACTTTCCACGTATGTGTCCGGCCGAAAATGGTGGGTTCCAACCCAACTGTGTCATGACCGACAAAGAGTTGGCACAACTCACCTTTGCCATGCGTATATTCGACCACGACGTTGACATATCATACAGCACACGTGAGAGTCCCGACTTCCGCAACCACATGGCCACCCTCGGCGTGACCACCATGTCGGCCGGCAGCCAGACTGAACCTGGCGGTTATGCCACACACAAGGACGCGCTCGAACAGTTTGAGGTGACCGATCCGCGCAGCGTGCCCGAAGTAACCGGGGCGCTTAAACAAATGGGGGTAGAACCCGTATGGAAGGATTGGGACGAGAGTTTCGACCGCACATTCAAAGTTAAAGCCTGAGCACCATGCGCTACGAACGACAACTCATGTTGCCCGAAATAGGGCCCGAAGGACAAGCTAAAATCAAACAAGCACGCGTGCTGCTTGTTGGCGTTGGCGGACTCGGTTCGCCCATAGCCCTCTACCTTGCGGGGGCGGGCATTGGCACATTAGGCTTGATGGACGACGATGTGGTAAGCACCAGCAACCTGCACCGCCAAGTGTTGTATGCCGAGGAGCAGCTTGACCAGCCCAAAATTGACGAAGCTGTCAAACGCCTGCACAGCCTCAACTCCGAGGTCTGCCTCAAGCCCTACCCTTTCCGCCTGACGAGCGACAATGCCGCCAGCATCATCAGCCAATACGACATGGTCATTGACGGTTGCGACAATTTTGCCACACGCTACATCATCGACGATGCCTGCCGCGCAGCCGGCATACCCTACCTTTATGGTGCCGTGTGCGGATTTGAGGGCCAGGCAGCCATATTCAATGTTGGTGGCAGCAATGCGCGTCACTACCGCGACCTCTACCCCGACGAGCACATTCCGCACCCGGGCAAGCAAGTGGTTGGCATGACCCCCGCCGTTGTAGGCAGCGTGTTGGCCGAACAGGCGCTGCAACTGATATGTGGCTATGGCGAGCCACTCGTCAACAAACTTTGGAGCATCGACCTGCGCACCATGCAGTCATTTGTAATTGACCTATAAAACGTGCCTGTGCCAACACTGGCATGTCATATTTCACAATTTGCCCCAACATACCACACTTGTAGTACGTTGGGGCAAAATTATGATTATTACTCAAGAATTGCTTTAAGTCTGGCGTTTTCCTTTTCCTATTCTTGAATCCTTCGAGTAAGATCGGTTATCTCCATACATCTTGTTTTGAGTAACTGCACTAACTCTTGGGGTGTGGAATATGTTTTTATAAACGGAATCCTTGTTGCCATATACCCATAAAAACAAAAACGCCTCGCACGATTTGAGCATTGTTAAGAGGCTTGGCGAGGACTGACGCCGCAAAATACGAATAATCATTGAGAATGCAGACTTTTTTGTAAGGAAAATAACGCAAAAGTGGATTTCTTAGACCTATTTATATTTAACAATGTTAAATCAGACCTTAAAACCACACTTTGCCAACCAAACACAGCGGTTTTCAAGGTAAAAGTGTTACCTTTGTTACGTCTATACCCATGCCGGAAGCCCCGATGGGCAGAGGTTGGGCAGACATATATACATAATAAGGCGTAACTGTACGCTTTGGTTTTGACATTCTGAGAACTTCGCAAGTCTATTTTATTATTTCATAACCATCTGAATATCAGTATAGATACGAGTATTCTGTCTTAACGAGAAACAATACAGAAACAAAAGTTCAAGAAAACAACATTTTCGCATTTTCCTTGTTTCCTATTGTTTCTTTGGTTTCTGTTTGTTGCATTTTGTGGTTTTGCTGAAAATCCTATCAGTTTATAGAACCGTATTTTCCCCCTAACAATACCTAATGATTTGCCGACAACAGAATCATTGGCGTTATCATTGCTGACCAAAAGAGAAAGGTACACAAGAATGCTCGCTTGGCTTTCGGTAATAGCAATGTCATAGCATATCCATGCTGCCTCACATTTGCAAAGGTACAAAAATTACTCCATATATATACTTTACTTTGGTTTAGCCTATATATAAAGGCTAACCCGTAAAGTGAACTGTTCCATATAAACCATATAGCCATTTGTAGAGTTGCAGCCAAAAGAGAATATGCGCATAATGCTTGTGCGTACCTTTTTCTTTTCGCCGCAATCATCCTATTTTACACCCTCATCCCCACATTAACAAAAATCACTTCACATATATACTTTACTTTGGTTTAGCCTATATATAAGGCTAACCATGTAAAGTGAACCATTCCACGTAAACCATACAGCCATTTGTATGGTTGCAGCCAAAAGAAAAGTAGCGCATAATGCTTGTGCGCAACATTCTCTTTTCGCCGCAATCATCCCAAATTACACCCTCATCCCCACATTAACAAAAATCACTTCACATATATACTTTACTTCGGTTTAGCCTATATATAAAGACTAACCTGTAAAGTGAACCATTCCATATAAACCATATTGCCATTTGTAGGGTTACAGCCAAAAGAAAAAGCTGCGCATAATGCTTGTGCGTAACTTTCTCTTTTGGCTGCAATCGTTCTGGTGTACGGTTGATATTCCATCTTTACACCGACCGCCTTTCTTTTCGCTGCATACTTGGGGACTTGTAGATAATAATTGTGTTGCAAAGGTACTTCTCATGTCTTCTGCCTTGCAAGGTCTGCGCCTTGCGGTTCATCGGAAAAATCTCCACCTCGGTTGACACTGAGGTTGTATTTTACCATGAAACCTTGCATGCAGGTACATGAGACCTTTTGAGGCAACAAAATTTTATCAAATCCCCAAGTAGCAGTAGCTATAAGAGGGAAGTAACAAAACTTAAAAACAAATGATTATGGCAAACTTATGTGACACACAGTACAAAATCACAGGTGAGAAAAAAGCCGTTGCCGACCTGTGGAACACGCTTCAAGAAATGAACGTAAACGAAAAGAATATCTGGCTCGGTGATTTGGCGAACCATTACGGCATCGACTACAAGGCAAAAGGCTTTTCCGTTCGTGGTGAAATCTATTGGGCGGAATATGAAGAATATAGTGACTATGCTTTGCTGTCGTTTGACACGGAAACGGCTTGGGCTGCTTGCAACGACTTCTTCGATGCGCTGAACGAGAAGTTTGACGGAGCGTTGTCTATCAGCTATCGGGAAATTGAATGTGGCTGTGGCATTTTCTATGTTCACGACGAGGGTGAGCATTTTCCCGAAGAATGTTGCGTGAGTGCGTACGGAGAACCGTTTGAAGCAATGAATGAAGAACCTTTTGACACCGTGGCTGATGCAATAGAGGTATGGTGCGAGAAAACCTGCATCAATCGTGGCGAACGCTCTGATGAAGAAATGCTGGAATACATTGCCCAGTACGAGTACAAAGACGACAATACATTATTCTTTATCAATAAGTTTGAGTTTGAATAATATTATAGGAGGAACAAAATATGATTGATTACGATGAGTTGGACGGAATTGTAGGTTGCTATTGCACCTTAGTTTATCCGTATCGAGGACATTCAGAGGGTACAGTTGTTGCCGATTATGGGCAAGAGATTATTGTTAGGCTGAATAACGGCAAGGAATTGACCGAGTATCGGAGTGACGTACTGATTTACGAATAAAATCTAAAAGAATAGCCTGCTCACATTCTGTGGGCAGGTCTTATTATCCAAAGCAACAGCCTTTTTTATCCTAAGAGATTTTGACAACGCTTGCCTGCGTCGCCTCTTCCTTTTATACTCATATCTGTCAATCCATTCGCCAAACGCAAAAGCGAACAAAACCGTCTTATACTTCAGGATGACATTATTCTCTTTTTAATGTGGCTGCGGCATATTGCAACTCCACTTTTCCACTATGCCACTTGTTACGTGAATCATGCTTGCTCGATGTGCAATGCCAATGCTTACATCTATTCATTATTGTACTTGTACGTCTCAACTGGAGTTTCCCCTTTTTCATGTCAGCATCAATGTGCTCTCCGTCATGGCTCATGTTGATGATAAATATCTGTAATGGTTCTCTCCATTCTCCAGATACGGCTGCTTTGATAACTGCTTTACACTCCGTGGTGTACGTCTTCCGCAAGCCTACATTCCGTTACTTGTTGTTCATGCGCCTTTTCTGAATTTGTTCTTCCGAAGCCACTCATTTTTTCAATGCAAATTTAGCGTGATGCTGCGATAACTGCCATTATCTTGTGAGGTCGCTTCGCTGTGACCAATAAAATATCGATAATCTTCCTTTTTCTCCTAACCGCCAACAGAAAACGAGTATTATAGCCGATTTTCATGGTGCTTTCCTCATGTGCCACATCTCTGCTTTGGATTGCATGTAAAAATTAAGTTTAACTTCAAAAGCAAATTCAAAATGAAAAAGATCGAGAACAACTTCACAGTAACAGGTTTTGTAGGCAACAATGCGGAAATCCGCCAGTTCACCACAGCAAGCGTAGCCCGCTTCTCATTGGCAGTAAGCCGTCAGGAGAAAAACGGAGAGGAAACCAACCGTGTATCGGCTTTCATCAGCATGGAGGCATGGCGCAAGAACGAGCACACCGAGTCTTTTGACCAGCTGACAAAGGGAACACTCCTGACAGTTGAGGGTTATTTCAAGCCAGATGAATGGATTGATCAGCAAGGCACCAAGCACAATCGCATCGTCTTCATCGCCAACAAGTTCTATCCTGCTTTGGAAAAAGAGGAAACTGTTGCAGAAAGCACAGAGCAGCCTACCACTAAAACAAAGAAGAAATAGTCTTCTTTCTGATCTACAGACAAGGCGGTTTCGACCGCTTTGTCTTTTCTCATGTTTGCATATTCCACTTTTATCAAGTCCTTCTCCTCTTGTACATACTACGTACCTCCTTTTATAATCAGCCAGAAATATTTTGTCCCAACAGTCTTGGCTTCCGTGGCATCCACAACGGATGCTACTAGAGGCAAGACCATTGCGCCAAAGGTATATGCGGAAACACACTTGCCGCAAACGTTAAGAGAGTTTCCTTAATGCATATACCGCATATTTCCTGCTGTCCTATCTTTTATATGCGGATAAACCGTAAGCCGATATTCATACAACTACGTCCCACACCATAAGCGAAACCGCACATACTGTTTGTCAGAAAGGCTTAATATGCGGATAAACCGTAAGCCGATATTCATACAACTACGTCCCACACCATAAGCGAAACCGCACATACTGTTTGTCAGAAAGGCTTATCAGCCACTCTTCCAAAGGCAAGCATGCACAGATTGTGGTTTGTTGACAACGTGAAGCGGCATATGCCGTTTTCATGTCGCCAACAAACCACAAACAGTGCATCGAGAAGCTTGCTGGCAGTAGCGCAGTTTCACACCCGCCCTTTCCTCTTTTATATTCTTCATCACCTTTTTTCTTTTTACAGTATTATACTTCTGTTGTAGCCATATTGGTTTCCTGTCAGCTTTGCCACTTCGGATATTTACCGCAAAGGTACAAGTTGTCAGGCATACGTCAAATCGGGCATCTATGGATGCTTTCGAAAAATCTTCCTCTGTATGTGCCATATAGAGTGTATTTTTCTCTTCCGATTTGTCTTAATGCTTTCCAACTCCTTTGCATGGCGGAAAAATATCCCTCGGACAAGCCGAAAGGCTCCGAAAAGAGGGAAATAAAAAATTCCAAGACTATGGCAAAGGTAATAGACGAGAGTATCAAAAAACAGCTTAGCAAGAGTATGTATTTCTTCTTGAAGTATTTTCCCGTAAGGGTTCGCAACGTTGGTGAGGATGCAGTGGAAGCACGCCAACTGATATGGGCTTTCAAGGATGCACGAGACAACGCTTTTGAGAAAGTGGCACAAATGACGGCTACACACCTTATCAAGATATGCGGTGAGAAGATTAAAGACATCGTGTTTGTGTGCGTCCCTGCAAGCACGCAGGACAAGAATGAGAGCCGTTACAAGGCTTTTTGCAATCGTGTGAGCGAGTTGTGTGGCATCCTTAATGGCTATGCTCATGTTTCCGTTTCGGGTGAACGCCTCGCAGTGCATGAACACAGAAAGGATAAAGAAAAGACGCTCGTCAAAACACAAGTGATAGAGTTTGACGAAGATTTTTTCAAGAGCAAGGACATTTATGTCTTTGATGATGTGGTAACAACCGGCGCAAGCTATGCACTTTTCGCCAATCAGTTGGAAACATTTGGCGGAAACGTATTGGGAGGGTTGTTCTTAGGTCGTACACACTACAAATACAAAAAATAACATGGAACAGACTTTTTACATAAAAGCCAATTCGGTAGCTTTCACGGGACATCGCTCAGTTCCCGAATACAAGAAAGGTGAATTGATAAAGAAACTGATGGGAAAGATAAGATTGCTTTATGCAATGGGCATACGAAACTACTATTGTGGTATGGCTATCGGTTTCGATATGCTTGCAGCTGAGGTGGTTCTATCGCTAAGGTCGGAATTGCCATATCTGAAGCTTATCGCTGTTGTTCCGTTCAAGGAACAGTCAGCAAGATGGAATTATCAGGAGCAAGCAAGGTATAAGAGATTACTTTCTCAATGTGATGATACTATTATGTTAAGCAAAGCCTACTATAGCGGCTGCTTGTTAAGACGCAATGACTATATGCTTGCCCATTCATGTGGCTTGATAGCGTTCTTTGATGGCAAACCGAAAGGCGGTACGTTTTATACTTACCGAAAGGCAATGTCATTGGGAATGGATATTATAAATCTGTTTTAGTTCATAAATTCATCTATGGAAGGTTCTTCGTCGTGAGATGGGGAGCCTTTTTTCTTTCCATCATCGTGATGGTGCTTACATCGTCCACACATAGGTGGACATCCACACTTCTAACACAACAACCAGGGCATTGGTTGTTGTCTTGCCTTTTTCAGCGGTCTCGTCTGTAGTCAGATGCCTTGAAACCGCCCCACAATGCACGAAGGACGACTCTACCAACATAGAAGACTACAATCATGATTAGAATATCTCCCATAATCGTAAATTGTTACTGGTTGAACAGTGTTGAAATACTAACCAAAGGTACAAATAATTATCGAGAACAAAGAATTATTTACGTTAATAATCAATAAGTTAGACACATAATCTTTACTTATTGGCAGTCGTCACAATCACACTCTTGTACTCTTTTAGGCAACATGCTTTTCACCAAGTCGTATGACTCTTTTATCCATTCCTCAATCATGTTATTCGGGAAAGTTCCCTCAATAAAAATGTCATTCCAATGCTTTTTGCACAGATGATATGCCGGGGAGAACGCATTGTATTCCTCACGCAATTCCTCGCCACGTTCTGGCAGCAGCTTCACTGCTATGGTCGGAATGGGTGCTTTTAGCCATATATGCAGATATATCTTCCCACCTATTCGGAATACCACCCAGTCCTCACCGTATGGCATGGCTTCCTCTGTGCCTGGCAATGACAGGCAATATTCTCTTACTTCCTCTACATTCATTATCAGTCTTGCTTTTCGTTATTGTTTTCTTTTACATCGGCATCCTTTGGTTTGCGCTTTCCGAGCGGCCCGCTGAAATTACCACGATTTAGCTTCACCCCATACTTGTTGAGTATGCGGAATACGGAACTTCTGCTCTTGAAGCCACTCAGAGAATAGATGTCATCGAGCGTATGTCCGTTGTTGTACATGCTCACTATCATATTCTCACGTTCTGCCTTCTCTCTGGCGGTAAGCGTCTTGAACCTTGTTGTTTTGACATGCTGTTGCAGATATTGTACATGGGCTTCAGCACGGCGCAGCACCATTACCTCCTCAGGCAGTGAGCCGAACATCTGCATAATCTGTGAGGTAGTCGTGTCGGGGAACAACTTGTCATCAGTGTCAATCCTGTCCCTTATAGAAATAAGACGGACGACCTTGACGCGGCAGAACTCCAACAGTGTGGAAAGCTCACGCAAGCCTTGTACAGCATTACTGAACTTGGCTACTACCAACTCGTCCCCTCTGTCAAGACTTGCCAACAACCGTTTCCATTGCGGGCGCAGCTTCTCCTGTGCCGTTTCTTCTTCCACAATCTGTACACATCCATAGTCCGACATCCAAGCCATGTCTTCGGCTAAGCTGTCGTCATGTGATGTGCGGTATATATAACCTACTTTTGCCATTCTTTTATACTCGTTTTTGAAAACAACTGCAAAGGTACTCGTTTTCTTTGTAGTTCAATCATACTTGCATAAGAAAAACCGCAATCACACTTGCTTTTCAGATTTATTCTTCACTTGTTTTCAATAGAAAATATACTTGAAAGTATGATATGGAAATATGCTTAAAGTTTTATGCAAATGCCTTGAAATACATCGCTATGTGCTTACCTTTGCACCGTTTTATTTCAAAATACAACGATAACAATGGTTTTTATGCAAACTTACAAATACAACTTTTCAAGACAAAAGTCAGCTATTAGAAGACGTTTTTCTTCAAGTATGAAAGTCTCACACATCAATAATGGAATGCCTATAATAATAGCATCTGCCGTTCTTGCAGTCATACTTGTGTGTACATCATGCGGTAGCGGCAAGCAGTCCTTATCGTACAAGACGAGCGAGGAAGCAGCCAATGCCTATAGCGCCTATCTGTCGGATGTACGGAACAAGAAAGACCTTACTTCCGACAAACTGATTGCAGAGGTGGCGAAATGGCACGAGACACGCGACTCTGTAGTTTCATGTCTGCGCAGGGACACAGTACCGAACCTGCACCGTGACTGGAACATGTATTTTCATGAAATCCATGACTCTCTACGCAAGGAGTTTTGCCGTATCGTATTGGCAAATCCACGAACATACAAGGATGTGCTCCGTTTGAAAGAGGTTGCTTCTCCATTTATGCAGGACGAAGACTTGCTGCAAGCCAAGGCTGACGCACAGCCGTTCTTCACATCTTTAGACAGCACCGCCATTTATAGTATGACATTTCCAAAATTAATGGAGCGTTACAGAAAGTTTTTAATACAGGTACAAGAAAAAGGTGTTCACGATAAAAGTGACCTCTTGGATTTTATCAGGAATGAAGATGTGTTCTTCCGTTCTTTCCTCTCGCATCTGCACGATACTGACAAACAGAATATACAGGACATCATTCAAAGCACGGAAAGCTGCTGTCTGCAAATTTTTCGTTCTGCTGACCGCAAGGAACTGTCATACCGCGATGTCCTGGTGTATATGACCATGCGTACAAACCGCCGTCTAGTATTGAACGCCTTGAAGTGTATCAACGATGTGAAGAGTGGCAAGGTCAAGACCCCGACATCGGCACAGGCATACATCTGGATGCTGGTGCAACCCTATACTTCCATTGATGGCTTGGGCATTGCTGTATTGTTGGACGTAGACAGAAAACGTATCGACAAGGTTGCCGATGAAACACCAATGGTAATGGAAAGACTCTGCAAAATTCTGCAAATGGACAAGGAGCGTACAAAGGAACTTCCTGCGCTCTTCATGAAAATTATCGTCACAACATTCTAATTCTGAATATATGCTTAGACATTTCTACGAAGACTTTATGTCGTTTGTTCCGCTACAGCTTCCGCAGTTGCTCAACGTGACGGCAATGGAAGAGCCGTTGTTTTACAACGATTACGTACTGCTCACCTTCAATATGACAATGCCGATTGAATTGGAAGAGGTCATGGATATACTGGAGGATGACATGCAACTGATCATGCTGTACAATCATATTCCGTCACAGCATACCAAGTTTGGACAAGGCACCTGCTTCTATTCCAACCCATCGTTCGGACAGATGTTCAAGATAAATGCGATGACGGACGATACGGAAATGGTAAGCTGCGTCAAAGTGACTATCTACGACTCACTTGAAAAAATGTGCGCAGATGTCAATCTTGACATGCGACTTCATACGAGAAGCGGACATTTCAGATACAGAAGAAACGATAGTGACGTGCTGATGGACTTTCTATGAGAAGTGACATTTACCGCCGTATCGTCTTTCTGATTGACGAATACCGCACCTGGGTCAAGGTAGACAATGCCGATCATTACGAGGTCTGTTCCGTCAAACTGGACGAGCGTCAGTTTCCATGCGTATGCCGTACATTGGCTTTGCGCTCCATGTTCCGCTACCGACACTACCGCAAGGGAACCATTTGGCTAATCCCGGAAACGGAACTTGACCTTGCGTTAAACAGGCTCAAACTGCATGACATAAAATTTGCCAGACGCTTGAAACGTGGAGCTGAGAATATTGGCTACAATGATGTCAACGCCCTTATACAATACGCCACCTACGGCATCATCAATCTTGAACTCTCCGATTGTTGACACGACAATCATTAGAATATACAATTATGACTTGGATTTTACTTCAACTGATTTTTCCATTGCTGTTGTTACTTGTGCCAATCACATTGTACAAACGCGGCAACCGTTTTATGACACGGTTTTACATGGCAATGCTACGCAGTTCGGCAGCACGCAAACTGTACTTGCAGACATTGCTCATTGTACTGCTGTTGTTCCACTATGTTTATGTCAGCGGACACTTCGGAGAATTCGGGGTATTGTTCTCCACCATTCTTTGCGGAGCTCTGTTCTCGCATAAACGTGCGGAGCGTTGGCTACGCTTGTTGAAAGCGCATCGGCAGTTGTATTTCAGAATGGCGGTATTCTCAATGGCGATGGTTGCCATTCCGCATCTGTACACGATGGCTTTCACGGTAGCCTTTCTTCTTTTGGCGGCAGCGTTCTATCCGTCAGTTTCCATATTGTACGAATGGAACGACAAGGAGAAACAGGACACATGGCGAGCCAACACACAACTCCTTACCGATCGTTATTTTTGAATCATCACGCAACGGTGCCGAAATATGTGGATAGCGGCACTACGACATAATCCACACCATTATACAATATTATAGACACAACGACATGAAACATAACGAAACGCATAGAATAACGGTATCGGCAGACATCGGGCTGTTTCTGTACCTTCAGGAGAAGGTATGCGAGCGCAAGACGAAGACTGAAGCCTATTGCAACTTGCTGAAGAAAGCATCCGAGAATTTCGTTTCTCCTATATTGAAGAACCGCAGTCAGCAACTTGGCGCATACCAATGCCATGTGACCATAACAGATCTTTCGGTAGAATGGCACTGGCATCGTTCCACTGTCCGTTCCTTCTTGGAGAAACTGGAGGAATATGGTCAGCTCGAAATTGTCAGACTCCCCAAGAGTTTCATCATCACAATGCCTGTCGGAACTAACAATGCCGACAATCCCGTTGGCACACAAGACTTCGGCTTTAGCAGCAAGTTGCACGAGGTATTGTCCGATTGGATAGCTGATGGTGTGTCCATCCCAGTTACAGGAGAGAAGTGTATACAGCTTCTGAAAACTGAAATGGCTTGTTTCTCTGAAGCGTATAAGAAAGAACACCCTAATGATACAGACGGCTTGAAGCAAGCTCAAAAATCACATTTTCAATCCGCAAAGCAACAGCTTTTGGAACATATGGCAGTCGCCACATTCAAGAAGGTTATCCGCAAGCATTACGCAGACAAAGGGAATGAAGCCATGACCTTGTTTTATGACAACGACCTTGGCTGTGACAGCGAGGCTCTTTTAGAGGCTTCCCAAATCCTTGCCGAACTGCTCGTCTGTGGCATTTCGCCTTCCTTGGCGCGTGAGACACCGCAGACCAAGGCGCAGTTCGAGGATTTGCTGGAGTCCTACAAGGCTCTTTTAGCGCAGTCCGTTGGACATGCAGACCATCTATAGTTTGCATAACCCGTAATAGTGCGTTACCGTCTTGCTGTTATACCATTCCAACACTCTTATACCACACTGGGCTTGCCCAGTGTCCAAATAGAGGGAAGTAGAGGTAGCCTAATACCCCATGTATCTGTCGATGATGGGAGGGGTGTCCTCTTAACGGCAAGCCGGGACAAAATACATGTACAAACAAAAAATATAAAAGGTATGGCGAATAATGCGAAACAGGTTATGGACATCCGTGTTTCCAAGGGTATAACAGTGGCACAGAGCAATGAGCATCTGCGCAACTGGACGGAGAATGGATGGAATCGTGCAACTCAAATGGGTAACTACGACCCAACACGCGAACATCTTAATTTTGAAATTGTCAAGGGGGGCTTGGTAGCTCCAATCAACAAGGCGAAGAGCATTCCAGAACGTATGGCTGAGAACTTACGTGAAAGAGGCATCAAAGATCCGAATGAAGGACTTTTGGAGCCCAAATACCGAACTGTTGTGAATTGCATTTTCGGTGGTTCAAGAGAGCGTATGCACGAACTTGCGTATGGTACGCAAAAGGTAAACTTCGAGCATGGAGCAGACAATAGCCACATTCAACGATGTGAGGACATAGAGAAATGGGCAAAGGATGTTTATTCCTTTGTCTGCGAAAAATATGGAGAAGAGAATATCGCTGTTTTTATTGTACACTGTGATGAGTTGAACCCTCATATACATTGCACTCTTTTGCCGATTAAGGATGGACGTTTTGCGTTCAAGAAGCTCTTTGCAGGAAAGGACAAATATGAATACAGTGCCAAGATGAAGCAACTGCATAGCGACTTTGCAGAGGTTAACGCAAAGTGGGGAATGTCCAGAGGAACATCTGTTGCAGAAACTGGTGCTCGCCATAGAAGCACGGAGGAATACCGTCGGCATCTGTCTGAGCAATGTACTACCATAGAGCAGCAGATAGTGCAACACAAGAAAGCTCTTTCAGACCTCAATAAGGAGATTGACATTGCGCGAAGAAGAGTTAAAGGACTCTCTTCTATGGTGGAAAATCTACTTAGGGAGAAGGCTGAAAAGGAGGCACAGCTTGCTAACTTGCAGCAACAGATTCTTGAAGGAAAAGCAAATCCTGAAGCATTGAAGGAAGCAGTTGCTAAACTTGAAGACGAATTGACCATTGTACAAAACAAATTGGCAGACAAGCAAGAGAAACTGCTGATGGCTCACCAACAGCTTGAGGAACTGAAAAGTGATATGACCGACATTCAGCAACGTACAGACGATTTGAAATCGGAGGCGCAGGAATATGCCCGTGATGTTCATTCCAAAGTGGACAGTCTGTTGAAAGATGCATTGCTTGAAAATCTGGTAAACGAACAACAGCACAGATTGGCAATGCTCAACGAGGTCAATCTGAAAATGTTTGATGGTTCTCTTCTTCAAGACCTAGCAGAGCGAGGAACGGAAATCATGCATTGCGCTACACTTTTGTTCCTCGGTATGGTGGATAATGCCACAACTTTTGCCGAAGGAAATGGTGGTGGCGGTAGTGGTAATGATATGAAATGGGGACGTGATGATGACGAGGATAACCGGGCTTGGGCAAGGCGTTGCATGATGATGGCATGCAAAATGATGCGTCCATCAATCGGCAAGAAGCCTAAACGCTAATCGGCATGGTTTCCATTTCACTCCTTTTCTAATGACAAAATCAAATAAGAACATGAGAAAGAAATTTATACTTATGCTTGCAGTGGCGTGTACACTGCAGATGAAAGCAGGTGTGCTATCCACTTGCATGGATTCCACCAAAATAGAAACGAAGTATTGTACGAAGAGCTTGCCTTTTGGAAGTCCGTCAAATGAAGATGCCGTTGCTATTGGTTCTTTATGGTCAGACAATTGGTTTGTTGGTGTTTCTGGAGGAACTAATGCTTTCATCGGAAAACCATTAGGTTGTGAGGATTTGTTCGGACGTATCAAGCCGACATTCGGATTGACATTCGGCAAATGGATTACGCCAGCTGTCGGTGGTCGCTTATATTACCAAGGTGTGCAGTTCAAAGACTGTAATCTTGCCGTTCAAGACTATCAGCATCTTCACGCTGATTTTATGTGGAATGTGCTTGGCAATAGATACGGCAAACAGGATGATGTCCGTTTGGGTATCGTTCCGTTTATTGGTGTCGGTCTGCTCCACAATAAGAATAATGGACAAAAGCCTTTTGCACTATCTTACGGCATTCAAGGTCAGTATCGTCTAACGAAACGACTATCAGCAACTTTGGAGATTGGCAATACGACCACCTTTCAGGAGTTTGACGGCTATGGAAGAGTCGGCAGATTTGGTGATCATCTGATGTCTTTGACAGCAGGATTGTCCTTCAATATTGGTAAAGTTGGATGGAAGCGTATAGGCAAATCTGCTCACACGGATGTCGAATATTCCTATCCTAATCATTGCCCAACTGCCAATAGTAATGTTGGTGACCACTACACTCGCAATGACTACAGCGGTTTGAATTCTCTTCGTGCAAGATTGAACGACAAGCGTTGGGACGGCAACACGCCTGTCCAAAATGATAGCACTTCCTTGTTCGATAGGAATGAACACGGGACCTCTGGCTATTTTACTGAAATGCAAAATGGCAATGTTTGTATTGGGACACCCGTTTACTTCTTTTTTGAGCTTGGCACAACGCAGCTTGTCACTCCGTTGCAGTTACTGAACTTGGACGAGATTGCACACGTCGCCAACGAACATTGCTTAAGAGTAAAGGTCGTCGGGGCAGCGGATAGTGCTACTGGTTCGGCAGAAATAAACAAGAATCTTGGAACTTCCAGGGCAAAATTCATTGCCAAGGAATTGAATAAGAGAGGGGTGGCATCTGATTGTATCACTCTTATAAACGAAGGTGGAATATCCGATTATACTCCCAACGAGGCAAATAGGCAGACGAAAGTGATGCTCTATCATAGATAGGCTTTTATAAATTCATACGACAAAACAATCAATTGCAAGAACAGCCGGCTCGTGATGAGTCGGCTGTTACTATATAGGGTCGTTCCATTTTATATTTTACTTCGCATAAACCGTTCTGCCATCTCTTTTCTTCTTTGCAGCATTTCGTCAAATTCATTGCCAAGTGTATTCAAAATGTCTTCCGCAAGAATGTGCATTTGAGTAGAATAGACATCAGGAAGTCCATTACACTCCTTATAATTGGCTTTACTGTTCGCAATGGCAATACGAATATCTGCAAATGCGTTAATTGGATTGATGCCTCCTGGCACCAAGGCATCCAACTTTTTCTTTAGCCATTGACTTCTTTCACTCAGAGGCTTCTTCAAGCCTTCATCCAAATATCCTTCCGGTGTATCGAAATTATGGTAAAACAGCCATATTTCTATTGAAGGATTGCTTACTATCCATGTTGCCTGTCGTATCTCATCATCCTTATCAAACATAGCTCGTATATCAGCCTCAAACTCGTCCATGTCTTGAACAAGGTACAATGTATCGTTAGCATCGATACCGAAACTGTCTGTTTCTGTTACGAACCTTTTGTTGAAAAGGTATTCCTTTGCAAGCTCGAATATTTGGCTTGGTACAAGACCTTGCCCTTTCTTGGAAACAAAGGCAATTTTCAATCTTCTGATATGGCGGTCTTTCATCAGCATTTTGAAATAATCCTTCTCTCGCTTGTCGCCACCCGAAATGATGAAGACGATTTTAGTCTCAATGGTCGCCTCACCTTTTGAGTAGTCTGAAGGCATTTTGCCGACGGACAATGAATTGTCTTTTTCTAAAACAGCTACTTTTTCCGTTTTATTGGAATGCGCCTCCATATCCTTGACAGCAATAGTCTTGGAATATCGCAATTTGTTTAAATCCATATCTCATGCGATTATAATGTTCCAATAAACGGTATGGCTCCAAACCTTCCGTCAAGATAGCCGTTCTCTATGGATATTGTCTTATGTATCTTGAAATCATTGAGTGAATACATTTTGGTACATCCTTCCACTTTTTCTACGAACCACACTTCATCGGGTCTCAGAAGCTCTTGCTGATTGAGCAAAGCCGTTTCATGGGTTGTATAAATCAACTGCCCATTAGACTTCGACTCTCCGAAGAATTTTACCAGATTTTTTATAAGCATCGGGTGAATACCATTGTCTATCTCGTCAATCAATACCGTTTTTTCATTATTGATTGCAAAATAAATGGCAGGAATCAGCGTCAGCAGTCGCAATGTTCCAGTCGATTGTGACATTACATCCATATCACAAACGGATCCGTTTCTGCCTATCTGTTGGAATACAAATTCCCGAACAAGGCGTTTACCATCTTCTTCCGTTACTGTAAGCATAGGTACGTCATCTATCATTTTTGACAGAGACAAGCCTTTGTTGGTCATTATATCAGCGACCTTTCCTTCTTCCTGACTGACATTCTTCAGCCACTGGTCAAAGCTTTCATCCTTTATATAAAGGCTCTGTATGCCTAATCCGACTTTCGTGAATATTTCTCCGACAAAATTCATCATGTCGGCATTATCCTTGAAATGTTCTATCAGCCAAGGTATGTCCCTACTGATTTCTACCACTTCAAGTTTTTCCAAAAACCATAGGAAAGCATTCCGCATATGCTCGTCCTCTGTCAGATGCAGTACACCATTTATAGCAAGTACAGATCCAAACGGATTATCGGCAATTTGTCTTTCAAGAATTTTCTTGATGCTTTCTACTACTCTGGCTTTCTTGAAGGCAACGCTTTCTCTGTCTCTCTGAAAAACGACATGGTTGCTCTTGCCTAATCCGGAAAGCAACAGACTCTCTGACTTTACGCCATCTATATCTATCTCTATGCAATAGATGTAGGCTTGCGAATTGTTTTCAAATTCAACGACCATCGTGATAGGCTTGTTCTCATCTTCCACAGGCAATTTGAATCTGTTGTTAAGATACCAATTGCGCATTTTCTGTGCGTCCTTACCAGTACTCATCGTGGTCGTAAATTCTTTGATGAACTGCATACCTTTTATAAGGTTAGACTTTCCTGCGCCATTGGCACCGTATATAGCCGTACTTTTCAGCACAGGTGTAGCACCCTCACCATATACATGATTAGGGAATGTTTCCCTTTTAGGATTTGGAAACAAATCAAATGCCGTTTCTTCTGCAAACGACTTGTAGTTGTCTATTATAACCCTGTATAACATAACTTTCCATTTTTGTTTTGTACAAAATTACTATGTTTTTATGAGAATATGCTATGTTTGACGTGAAAAGTTCACGTCAAACTCTAAAATTCTACCTTTTTATGCCTGTTTTATGAACTTTTATCCATATTAGCCTTGCATGTCGCTCTATTTTTCTTTGCAAATTTACTGCGTCCAGTCAAGCGTCAAGTACCGCTATGCTAATGTGCGGTTGATTTAACGACAACCTTCCCAAATCGAAGATATTGGGTATTCCATTAAATCTTTCGCCATTTACTTGCCTTTTTTCCTTTGTTCACGCCGTTCTGTATTGCACGAAAAATCTATCCCGACAAGCAAAGCTGATAAAGGCTTTAAAATAAGGGAAGAAAAAGATACTGATGTTTAATGTAATAAATAGATTGATACAATGAAAGCGACTGAACATTTCAAACAGACAATCAAGGCGTATTTGGACGAGAGAGCTAAAAACGATGAACTCTTTGCCGTGTCGTATGCCAAAGAGAACAAAAACATGGAAGACTGTGTGACATTTATCCTAAACCAAGTAAAAAGAAGCAAATGCATGGGACTAACCGACGAGGAGGTGTATTCTCTTGCCGTACATTTCTTTGATGAAGATGACATCGAAATAGGCAACCCTATTGCCTGCAATGTGATTGTAAACCATACCGTTGAACTCACAGAAGAAGAAAAGGCACAGGCAAGGCAAGAGGCGTTTAAAGAATATCAAGCCGAGCAACTGCGCAAGATGCAGAAGCGTACCAACAAGCCGAAGACACCCAAAGCGCAACCCGAAATAACAACTCCCTCACTATTTGACTTTTAAGCGTATGAAACCGAAAACAAAATTAGAATACAAGGTCGTGGCTGCCAATGGCCAGTTACAGTCTATCGGACAGGAACCTGTGGATTGGGCTTTCAAACATTGCGTAGAACACATGGCTTTCCGTACTCCAAGCGGAACGACTACTTGTATGGACTGCGGTCACCAATGGCGGAACGATACTAATAATAAAAAATGCCGTTGCCCTCATTGTCATACAACATTGGAAATCAAGGACACACTCAGAAGAAATTACAAAGAAAAGATATATTTCTCTGTGATTGACATACAAGATAACTTGCAGTTGCAGCGTGTCTTTCGGTTTGATGTGACATTCCACAAGAAAAAGAAGCCTACGCAATCACTTATGGAAGTGGCAAGAGTATGGATTGATGAAAACGGCAATACAGAAGTGACAGGTCTAAGGCGCACAATGGGATGCTATATGGACAGTTTCGCTTGGAACAGCGAACTTGAACTACGGCAATACAAGGAAGCGTATCTTTATATCGCTGATTGCTATACCTATCCCAAGTGCAAGGTAATTCCTAAGTTAATCCGTAACGGACTAAAAAATTCATTTTTTGACATTGCCCCTCAAAGATTGATGTCTGCCTTGCTGACGGATAGTAGAATTGAGACCTTGTTGAAAGTGAATGATATAACAGCATTGCGTCATTTCGTTATGCACATGGATGATTTGAATTTCTGTTGGGCATCATACAAAATCGTATTACGCAATGGCTACCATATAACAGATATTCAAATGTGGGTGGACTATATCCGTATGTTAGCGAGAAACGGAAACGACATTCATAACGCACATTATGTATGTCCTACAAATCTTAAAAAGGAGCATGACAAGGTACGTGCAAGGCTCAATGGCATTAAAGAGAGAGAAGAAAGAGAACGGCAACGAATAGCAGCAATGGCTGACGAGGCGGCATTTGAGGAAATGAAGCGCAAGTTCTTTGGCTTGTCCTTCACTGACGGTATTATTGTCGTAAGTGTTTTGGATAGCGTGGATGCCTATTACCAAGAGGGAAATGCCTTACACCATTGCGTAGGACAATGCAAATACTATAAGAAACCGAACTCACTTGTCTTGTCTGCCCGAATTGACGGAGAGCGCATCGAAACCGTGGAACTTAGCCTTGAAACATTCAAAGTGTTACAGTCTCGTGGGATTTGCAATGGCAATTCTCCTTATCACGATGCCATTATCAATCTTGTACAAAAGAATGTCGGACTGGTCATGGAGAGAATGACTGCATAATAAATTCGTGTTGCAAGCTGACCTCATTATGGTTGGCTTGCAATACCAAATTAAAACCAATAGCAATGACAACAGAACAGTACATAAACCGTTTATGCCGTAATATCAAGGCAGAACGCTTTGCTTGGGATAAATATCTTACTCCGCAGAAATATTTCGGGAAGGAATTGTGTGTGACACCCTTACACGCCTCCTATGGGCAAATCGGCTACACGATACATTTTCCATATTCACGAGAACCGATGCCCGAATTGGAATACGATTGGGAATTGGACGATTTGACCATTGACGAAATGGATTGGAAAGAATGGCTGTCACAACCCGAATAATCGCAAAATCCAAGATGCAGTACGAACTAATCTGCATCTTGGATTTCATCTTATACTTTATTCTGGAAATGAGTCTGCTATCTTCTTGCGACCACGTTTCTTGGGCATTTCGACATCTTTTTCTCTAAAGCATTAGCCTTTTGTAATTCCAGTGTAGATTTCTTCCGTAAATCTCCATGTATACAGATATAGGTCTGTGCAATATTCTTCGTTCCACTCTTTATACTTCTCCAGGTTCTATTTTTATCGACAGCCACTTAATACGTTTTCTTGTCCATTTTTATAATCATTATACCTTTTATATATAGGCGAATAATTATCAGACACATTCCGCATCACTTGTCCGCACTCATTTTTCTATGCAAAGTTACTGCATTGAGTGAACGTCAAGCATCGCCTTTGGGCTAAGCACTTCGGAATGGAACGGCAGCCTTCCCAAATCAAAGATATTGGGTATTCCGTTCAATTCCTTGTCATTTGCTTGCCTTATCACTCTTGTCATGCAGTTTAGAAATGCACGAAAAATCAAGTTCCCGACAAGCGAAGCTGATAAGGCTTCAATCAAAGGGAAGAAAATAAAATTCAATTCAAATGGATATGAAAGTAAAAAGATTGACAAAAGAACAAGGCAAGCGGTTTGACATCTGCCGTTTCCCTAATTTCCACAAAACAGGCAGTGTGAAATGCATGAAAAGCCTTTATTATGGCAAGGACGCATTGTTGGTACGTTGTGGTGACTATATCTACAACGTGACAAGCGAACCGAATATTTATGAACAAGCAAAATAGTATTGATATGACGAACAAACTGATTACGCCTCAGTTTATGGAGGCAATAAAAAACTTTCCTCTTTACTCTCAAGAGGAAAAAGGCAAAGACGCTATTTGTGTGGCTGTATTTACCATAGGACGCATCAGATGGTTTGTTCTTGAAGGACAGACTGAAGGAAATGACTTTATGTTATTCACTATTGTATGCGGATTGTGCGAAACGGAATACGGCTATGTATCAGCAAACGAATTGGAGAAAATAGAGATTGATGGCACCAAGTATGGAATTAATGACAAGTTCCATGTATGTCAGGTAAAAGGTTTTACACCAACCAAACTGAAGAACATACAAGACAATGAATTGCGTAGCTTTCTTCATCGCCTTTACTCAAAGCCCCAAAAGAACTAATTTGTAACATCTGCCGTAGGCTGCTCAAACCAGTCTACGGCACAAAAACTATCACAATATGGAAAAGATACAAGACATGGTTATCAGTGTAGCCGAAAAAGAAGGTTGGGCTGTCACTATCGAGGAGCAGAATGAATTACGCATCACTTTCAATTTTGCAAAGTTCACGCCCCAAGGACAGGATTTCTCTTTCTCAGCCAACACTTTTGACAACGACCCCGATGTGCTTTTGGAGAATATCTTTGACTATTACCAAGACTACGACCCAGATTACGAAGCCTACCTGTGGATTGGCGAAGACGGACACGGACATAACGGTGCGCCATACCACATAGCCGACATCGTAGCGGACATGAACGCTGCTGAGGATATGGTCTATCAGTTGCACACGGCACTCAGTAATGCCTTCAACGCTTAGACCAAACAAAAGCCAGCCGTAAGGAGAGGACAATAACTTCTCCCTACGGCTGACTTCTCTTATCTGCGGAACGTAGCCTTTGCTACATTTTCTTCTTCCGCGTTTTCCTCTTGTAACTGATAGTCTGGCAACTCACAAAGCGTGTTATACACGTCCTCGATATTGTCTGCAAGTGACAAGTTGTGGTCGTAGCTGAGAATATGCTGCACTGCCAACCCGGCATTGGTAACAGTTCCGACCTCAAAACTGTCGTGCTCACGGTCGTATTGCAGATGCAGCACATCGCCATTTGGCATTTCAAAGACTGGAGCTTTGCGCTTAGACAAATCAGAAAAGTCTTCTGCAATCATCGACTTTGCCACCTCTTCTACATCCTTTGATGCCTCAGAAGGCAATCCGTATCGAGTAATACTGTCACGAACATCTTCCTCTGTCACCTTGCGCATCACCTCATAGGTGCCGCCAACACTACCATTATATACCACAGCGTAATGGGCATCGTCTACCAATACATCGTCACCACGGTTCTGCACGGCACTCTTATACGTGTGCTCCAAATCAATGGCATCGCCTTGGTCATATTCCTTTGCCTCTTGCAGCAGACGGTCATAGTCACCTATGTCTTTCAAACTATCCAATACACTTGTGTCATCGGTACTCTGCAGATAGGCAACAGAAGCGTAATAGGGTGCAACAGCTTTTTTATCTGCAACTTTCTGGTCTGCTTCTTTTACAACATCCTCCGTTTGTGCTTCTTCCAGTTCGAGCGACATCTTATCAATATGTTGATTGATGATTGATGTCGCTTTCTTCACATCAAGCAGCGTGGTCTTGATGAATTGTGGTGACTCCTTCAGACTCTGCAACCATGATTTCAAATAAGCAGCACTGTCTTCTTTGATATGTTTTGCCATTCCATATCTTTGGGCGACAAGCGCACTGCCTAATTCAGCCACCAATTCCTCACGTGCATACTCAGATGAACCGAATGTTGTAGGTTTGAAACGGTCGAGTACTGTCTCATGTCCAGTCGAGTGTGCCATCTCATGAAACAAGGTTCCATAGAACGATTCTCCATCCACAAACTGTTGCTTCTCTGGCACTACAATCATATTCTTGCTAATTGAGAAATATGCATTGTTTCCATATTGTGGCTTGATGGGATAAATCCAGCGGTTGTCCTTAATCATTGCATCGATAGGAGCGAATGAGAATTGTTCGCCTTGTTCCTGCACCGGTTTTACATACTCTGTTTCCAACTTTGCCCACATCTCAGGACGAGCTTCCTGCAAGTTGGTTTGTTGTACATTGAAAACTCTATAGACTTGTAGTTTCGGATATACATTGTACTGCTTCCTCATTTCTTCCGACAGTTGACGGTAGTCATCATATTTGATGCGTTCCCTGGTGTCCTTATCAACGCAGGTAAAGGTGGTTATAAAAACAGGAAACGATTTCTCACCCTTCAGCACAGACACACGTGGCAATGCCTCTCCGTTGGCATCCTTCTTCTCCGTATTGTTCAACCGCTGCACACAGTCGAATGTACAGAAACGGGGTATCTTCCAACCTTGTTTCTCACACTGAAGGAGCAGTACAAAGGCGTTCATACCGTTATAATCTCTACCATTAAGGTTCTTCGGCCATTGCAGTGCACCATCTGTAAACCAAGGCTTTTTCCAGTCTTTGTCAATGCTTTGGATTTTTTCTATCATCATCTCAGCAAATAGGTCCAAAGCTTTTTCCTCACTGCTCGGACCATCACTGGTTGGTTTATTGTATCTTGCCATAAGCGTCAAGCATTAGGGTTATACGGCTGTGGTACGTATTCCGCCAATTCGTCCACTTTACATGAGAATGTTAGTCGGTCGTTATAGAGTGACAACTCCAATTCACCCTTAGCCGTTATTCGGCATCCTGGTACTAACCACGCCTCACGCTCCTTGTTGAAACGGACAAGTCGTACCCAGATGTATTCAAAACCGTTTTCTGCTTTAGTCGCTGAATAAGCTGAAAACATTTGGTACGGCTCACCCTTCTTGCTCTTTTTCTCGTCGATGGTTTTACCTATCTTTCCACGGAACTCCAACTGTCCTACAATGCTGTCTTCCTTTACTGTTGTATCGGTATTGACAGCTGTTGCATTCATGTTATAATACATGTTCTCACCATGTTTCCTGGGGATAAGCACACCGACAGCTTCTATGCGCTGTCCCGTCACAATATTGCCGACTTCCGTCAGTGTTCCATCCTTCAACACGCTAACTTCAATTGTTTTATTGATTCCGTTCTTGGCAGGGATAACCACTGCAACACTAAATGTTACGAATGGCTTCCCTTCTTTATTCGTGCGACATGTGGTAGCTTTGTTAACCACACCGCAAATAGTTACATTACATTTCATCATAGTCTTGTACTTTTTAAAAAGTTATCTCAATCATCACACTTCATTTATCTGTGCATGCTTTCGTTGCGTCCCTGCTGTTCCTGCATTCCTTGCTCAAAATTTTGCGAAGCCTGCTGACTGATGACAATGCTGTTTACCATTCCTGCTACTCGCAACCGTTTGGTCTCTTCGCTCAATCCTTGGTCGTTCAAGGTGGCGGACAGTCTGCTCAATTCTGCTGATGTCAGTTCACGGCTTACTTTGACATTGCCATTGTCTGCCGTCAGTATCGCACGACCATTGTCACCAATACTCAGACTGCACGTTTTCATGCCTGATACCAGTGAAGTCAAATCTACAGACCGTTCACTGACTGATTGACTGATAGCTGCCTTTTGTTCCTCGGCTTCTTTGTTATCTATTTTCACAGCCAATATCATCAACGATGAGAAAGCTGTCATTGCCATTTCCAATATAGGGTCACTGCCAACTGGTAATCCTACACCGCTATCTTCAGACGACAGCAACTTCTTCATCCATGCATCAGGTGACATGCTTTCTGTATTGCTTGGCACATCAGTTTTGTATTTTGCCAACAGGTCATTGCCATTATACAAGGCTTGCTGTTTGATGTTGCCTTTTTGTGCGATTTCTGCCAGATAACTGGATGGATCCACGTCCCGACTTGTCCCGTCTGCTGCAATTGTTTTTACTCCAAAATGCAGATGCTCTCCTGTGGTTCTTGTTCCAGTATTGCCTGTTACACCTATCTTTTGTCCAGCTGACACGGCATCGCCCACTTTTACATTTGCTTCCGACAAATGCATATAGGTAGTTTGCACCTTGCTGCCGTCCTCACGATTGTATTCCACCGTGATACTTTTTCCTCCTGCTGTATTCACATTCTGGTTGACGGCTACCACCTTACCGTCATTCTCGGTTGCTAATACGGCATCATGCTTACAACGGATGTCTATGCCTTTATGCATTTGCTGCTTGCTCTTGTCCATCGGATCTTGACGCATACCGAACGGAGAAGTGATGAATAGATAGGTTTCACGGAGCAAAGGGAATGAATACTTGCCATTTGGTCGTTTGTCTTGTACTCGTTCTTCGCTTGTTGCTTGTCTTGGATTGTTCTCCACTCCGAATGACTTCCCTTGCGCCTTCATCTCGCTCATCACTTGCTGGTCATACTTCTGTAGCCCATTCCGCTCAATGATGTCCTGCAAATGTGCCGCATATCCCATACCTGATGCGTACCCGGCTTTGGCTATCCCTTTAGTCCAACCCTTATAGTCATCTGGTAACAGCTGAAAGCACTTGGCATAACGCTGATTATTAGCGAGGAACTTGGAATGATGCTCGTAGCTGTCTGCCACAGAACTGTATTTGCAAAACTTTTCATTGGGCTTATCATCCGTATATACCAGATATTCACCTCCGTTCTTCAACCACGAAGCTGTTGCTTTGATGCCAAAGTGATTATTCCCTAATCGTGACAGTTCACTCTCTCCATTACTGCTTTCCAGCATGCCTTGCGCTAAGGTAACGGAGGCAGGAATGCCATAACGCTTCATCTGCTCCATAGCCGCCTCTGCATATTTGTCGGTGTATGATTGGTTCTTGCTCATTGTTCTTGCTACTTTTTGTTATCCTTTTACTGTTCTTAAACCTACCGCTTCATTCCTCTCGATGGTTCTACCAACTCTTTCACTTCCTCCTGCTTGTGCCGTTTGGGCTCTTCCAACATATCGCAGATGGCTACTCGTTGTCCTTCCCGTATCAGTTTAGGCAGGTAGGTGTCAAGGGCATGGTATGGAAATCCTGCCATTTCTTTGATATTGCCGCTTGCTCGTTTGGTCAGCGTGATTCCTAATATCTCAGACCCTTTGCGTGCATCTTGATTGTACATCTCATAGAAATCACCAATGCGGAACAACAATAATGCATCTGGGTGCTTGGCTTTCAAGTCATCCCATTGCTTTTTTATGCCAGATGCATTCTGCTCTTTCTTGCCTTGGGCTTCTTGTGCTTTCTTTTCCTCAGTTGCTTTTTCCTCCTTGACATTCTCCTCGGATTTGTCTTGTTTGTCTTCTTCCTCGTGATATTCTCGGTGTTCCTCTTCATGCTTCTCTGTGGTTCCTTGCTGTTCCTGCTTCACCTCGGTCTCCACTTCCTGTTTCTCCGATGATGTCTGCTCTTGTTCTTCTCCTGCTTTCAGCACGTCAGCAAATAGGGTTGCTGCCAAATGGGTTTTATAGCTGTTTCTGTCTTCTGCTACCCATAACCGCTGCCATTGCTGTGGGGTAATGCATCTGGGTTTCATCTTCTCTCCGTCGATGGTTGCTGAACAAAGAATGCCATTTTCTTTGGTCTTGAACACGCACACACGTTCTATGCGGTTCATATCAATGTCCTGGTCATTGCTCCCGAACAGGTCTACTTTCAAGTCAGGTTGTACGGCTGCACGATGGTGATACTTGTTTGCCAACTCCATCTTTACTGCCTCAAAATTGTCCATCGACTGCTTCAGTGTACTAAAGAACTGGTTGATGTCTGCCTTGTCTGGATATATGCTATATCCGTTCTGTCCCTCGGGTTTGATATACAAGGCCCAACGGTTTTTGTCGTCTTGTATCATCTGTACTTGACTGAACCCAACATCCTTGGCTCGCTCTACAGCAGGACTGGCATCTAATGTGGATAGATGTTCTAACGACCAATTTTTCAGTCGGGCGATGTCCACTTGCTTGTCCGCAAAGTAACTGTCATCGGGGCGATACCCCAATGATCCGTCAGGATTGTAGAAGCGTACGGTTTCGATGCCTTCACGTTCCAATGCTTTCTGGATGCGTTGCTTGCTCATGCCCTGTATCTCATTGTTCACTTCTAATGAGGCTCCTGACGGCATAACCACGTCGGCTGTCTTTTTCTCCTTGTCGATGACCAATACGATGGTCTTGTTGTCTTTGTCGGGATGCTGTTTAATTTCATCCGCTATGAGATAGTGTTTAGGCAACTGGTCCATCAGTTCCTTGGTCTCTCGCTGATTTCGCATGGTGGAGTATTCTATCTTTTCTCCTTGCTCTGCCTTGCGCATCACTAAAAGGGCATTGTTTACGTCACTCTCTACAGCATCTATCAGGCAGGGATTTTCTTTCAACTCACGAACCCAGTAATCTGTCAGATGCAAGCCTTCTTCCGACAATCGCGCTGGCAGTCCCAACTCCAACATTTTCACTCCAGAAGCTAATTCTGCCACCAATCGTTCTCTTTTTATGGCATCCTCCGATGGAGCTGTACCATTTTTCATCACCATGCCTTCACGTGCCAACCGCTGCTGATGTCCTGTGGCAGAGACAATCTGGCGCAATGTTTCTTGCACATAGTCATTGTAATGCTCAAAGTCCTTTTGGCGTGGCATATACACTGCATCCTTTTCCGTGTCATAATGTGCGACACCGCTGCCATCCGTACGGATGGGTACCAGATTGTCACGCATTTTCAATAGGAAGTCATTGAAGCGAACATGCATGGCTCGCTCATCTCTTTCTCCCTGACCTCGCTCCTCAGCTGTGCCATAATCTGCCAACAGCTTTTTGTATTCTTTCTCATTGGCAAATGGCATTGTGGTCTGGTCAATGCAAAACAGTGTGCGTATCTCTCGATTGTGTACACCTTTATATTGCTTCTGCTGTTCTGCATCCAATGCCTGATAGTCGTTTCGACTGATAATATCCTTTGGATTGTTACGATTGACGTATTGGTTCCAATTATAGAATAGGAACGGTACTCCTCGTTCATGCTCCCTTACCGCCACTCCTTGTCTTTTTGCTTCACTGAAAGGCATAAAAAGATTGGTCTTGCTACTGGACTTGTCCGAATGCAATGACATGATCAATGCATTGAACGGACTTACTGTCAATCCCTTGGGATAGAAACTTGGATAGGTCTTACCCGATGCGTTCAACCAATATTCTTTTGCTGATGGCGCACTGCCCAACGCCGTAGAGAGTAATTCCACTTGTCTCTCTGCTGCCGTTTTTTCTGCCTGACTCTTGTCTTTCATATTGTGCTTTTATTATATTCTTATTGTATTCCTCTTGATCTACTGACTGTCTCACGCTCCTCACGACCATTCTCATACTGCTGCATGGCCACAGATCGCATCTGCTCATTTTTTGCAAGTATTGCATTGGCAAGGGTATTCAACGGCAACGCCCCTGCCTGATATGCATCCACCACGGTTTGTGGCAATTGAATGGTACAGGGCACCCGGTCGATATGTACAATCAAACAACTGCCTTTTAGCACTGGATTGCTTAAACGTGGATTCAATGGCTCGTCTGCATATCGTTTGTATGCAACTTGTCGATTGCTTGCTGCATATCTATCTGGCACTACGCCTTCATTGGCTTTCCTTTCCAATGCTTCATGCCCGGCTTTATTTATCAGATTGGCTCCTCCCATACCTATCAATATCATTTTAAGTATCGGATTCTTCACGAACATTCCTGCCACAATACTTGCCAATGGTATCATGCTGTTGTCCATGTTCAAGGACTTCGTCTTGCCAGTAAGCAATCCTACTAACATATCTGGCAACATGGCGAGCACATAGCCAAGGTTATGGGTGATGTCGCCGAAACCGTCTAACCCGAAATTTGCCAACAGTCCTTCCCATCCGTTTTCATTGGCTTGCTGCAACTGATAGGCTTGATCCTCATCTGATGATGCGTCAACAGATTGTGCTTCTCCTGAACTGTCAGTTCCCTGTTTTCTTTCCGTACTTTTGCGCTCTGCCTCTTTTTGTTTTGCCGCTTCTTGCTGAGCTTTATCCTTTAGATAGTCATCTTCCTTTCCTGGTGCTACAATCAACGGAACGTCCTTGTATTTTGGATCCTTACGTATGTCTTTGGGCTTCAGAAAGTCCGTATTGGGTTTAAACACCGGGAAAGGGGATTTGTTATTGCTGTTTGTTGTCCATGTCACAGGCTTGTATTTTTTTGTTGGTAACTTGATTTTATGTGATAACTGTCCGTTAAGCGTTTGCAGGAAACCTCCAGATTCTTCAAGTTCATAGGCATGTTTACGAAAGCCGTTGAAGACATTGCCGTTACTGCCAAAGATTCCTTTGCTGATGCTTAGCTCCATTACCTGCTCCTTGCGGTGCTCTGTACTGCCAACGGTTTTGTCTAAGGCATATCCTAATGCTACATCGCAGCCAACGAACTTGGCGAAGGTTGTCCAACCATTAAAAGCTCCCATCGATACGGCATCTACTGCAGAACCTGCCACTCGTCCCGTAACTTTCTCTGTGGTACTTGGCTTATAGGCTTTCTCGCTTCTTGCCTCAATCTCTTTGGTTAATGGGGACTTCATCAATTCCTCAGTAAATCCCCAGATACTTTGCTTGGCTGCCTTTCGCATGATGTATTCCATCGATGATTTGGGGATGTCATCCACAACCAATTTGTTGATCATCAGGTCTTCCATCCGCTGACCGATATAGGCATATGCCAAATCGCATCCTATTTGTTTGGATAGTGCATCGTATTTTGTACGTCCGATTTGTTCCACCACGGCTTTACGCCATTCTGCTGACAACAATGCGAAGTCACGCTGCATCGCTTTGTCGTTTTGCATTTTCTCATTGCACATCTTGAGATAGTCCTCGGTGGTCTTGCTGTTCCACTCGCCAGCTGTGCGCACTGCTTGCCAACCCATGTCTATCAACATAGGATTGGATGATGCCATGATACCTGCCGGACTACGCTGGTAGTCTGCCAGTTCCTTGACTTGCTTGTCGTTCAATGTCTTTCTGACTTGTTTCATTACAGACAAGACACTGCCTTCAAAGTAATGTTGCAGACTATATTCTATCTCCGCAAAACGTTTGCTGTTCTTTATGCTCATTGCTTTGTTACTTACAGGGTTTGGTTCAACAGTTGCTCTTTGGTCTGCTCTATCGCATGATGGTATACTTCCATCTGCTTTGGGAAATATTCTGTTAGCCACTCGTCTTTCTCTATGCGGTCAAGAATAAACAGAATGGCTTGCTGACGTTCTATCTCCACAGAACTCTCTCCGTTCTCATGATTGTTGAACCAGGCTTTGGTCCACCATCTTACTCCTGCGCGGTCGGGGTATACGCTGACTATCCTCGGTATGTCGAAGCTCTGAATGTCCACTTCCAAATTCATTAATGGATCGACGACTCCACTACTGCTCAGGAGGTCGCTGTGGACTTTTTTTTTAATGTTTCATTCAATGTGGATAGGAACACATTGTGGCGCAACGCCAAATAGTCAAGAAAATCCCCAATTAGGAGATTTTGTACCTTACATGCCAATGGTACACTTCTCTGACTGATACCCAACGGATTGCTCATGCTTGGCATAACCTCAAAGAAGTAGCGTTTCATGGCTCCCAACGAGAAAATATTACGTAGCGATTGTTCCCGATGGGGCGACAATGCGTATTGTCCATGCCGTAGGTCATCCATATATAAAGGCAGATAACGCAGCATCAATGACTCGATTTCTTCTCTGTCGTTGTCATATTGTGTGGCGATGTTCATGTCAAAATCGTCAATGTCTATTGCCCCGATCCTTCCTTGATGTTTCAATGCTTTAATATTGCCATAAAGCATGGTCAGGAATTCCAACGGATTCAGCTCCTCTCCGTCGAATTTTACACTGATATGCAATCGGTCGCTGCTCAGGCTTACTGTTTGTCCTGCTACTACTGGGTCTCCGAAGTTGGCATACACATTGGCAAGGTGTCCATAGATCACCTCGTATTTACCATATCGTATCGTTTGGTATATGCCGTGTATGCTGTCACTGCCAACTCCAGATACGGTGCCACTTGCCACTGCGGACAGAGGATAATGGTTGACCATAAAGTCCAGTCCGTGATGAAAGAACTTTTCTCCTGTAGATGGATGTGTCTGTTCTCCATATCCCAATGTCATTGCCACTTCTTTACCAGGCTGCTCCTCAAACGGCATACAATATCCGCTCTTGGACTGTAATATCATTTCTTCTGTATATTGCATACTTTTTCTGTTATCTTCTCATTCCTCTTACTTGTGTGTCTTCGGCAGTAGCCACTGCTGCACTACGCCTTTCTCCTGCGCTACCACTTCCAATCATCTGATTGAGGTTGGCATTATTGCCCACCAACATCATGCCGAGCATGGTTCCTGCTATTTTACCCAACCATCCGAAACGACCAAAGATGAGATAAGCTGCTGCCACCAGTCCCGCCAGACTCAATCCTGACACTTTGCCTTTGCCGAGGTTACTGAAGAAACTGCCGAACATATCCAGTCCGTTTCCATTGAAGATATTGCGGAAGAACTTGCTCATGCCGCTCCACTTGCTGTTGATGTCGCCCATGGCATTGTTCATGCTGTCTACCGCTTCTCCTGCCTTGTCTTTCAATTCCTTTACATCGCTGGCTGTTCCTGCAATGGCGTTGGTTGCTTCTTCTCCGATAACGGCATCACTTACAATGCGTGTCACACTCTTGTCTGTGGTGAGTTTTTCCCAACCGACATATCCTACAGCTCCTCCTACTGTAGCTGTCTTTACCGCTTTGCCAGCGTGGTTCAGGGTTTGTGACGGATGAATCACAGAATTGCCTATAGACTTTGCAGAGGCTTTCGCTCCAGTCTTTGCGGCTCCCAATGCCTTGCCACCTACTGTTAATAGTTTACTCCAAAATGACATATTCTATCGTTTTTTGTTATTTCATTATTTATTTGGCCTCATATCTGCCTTATCCGACCTACTATTGATAGCCTTACAAATCCCAACAAAACTTACTATGCCTACCTTCATCCTCAACTTAGAAAGACTTAAAGAGGCCTATCTCAGCTTATTGCTAAGGCATCACGTTTCGTCCGGCTTGTTTCCATCTTCTTTTTGCAGCATTCACGATTTCTTGTTTGTTGGCTTTTTGTGGCTTTGATCCTTCGTCTATCTCCAACCATATATCACCCATACTTGTGTACTTCACGGCTTTTGTCAGTCGTTGCAGTTTCTTGTTCATCACTTTCAATTTCGGACGAATTCCAAACACTACTTCCATACGTTCTTTCTCTGTCATCTTATTCTTTGACAGACATACTGTTCGTATGTCATTTACGATTTCTACGCTGTTCAGTATCAACTCACGATTGATTTTATTGCGCTTAGTGGATAACGCTACGGCCAATCCATTACTCGGATGGGCATCCAGTTGCTTGATTAGTCCCCCCATGTTATTTGTGAGCTGTGTCACCTCGTGATAGAATCCGTATACCTGCGCTGCATAACATACAATCGAACGAAACGAGTCAAGGTAGTTGTTGAACTCTCGATGCAAGTCTGTAGTTGCCTTCACTTCTTCCTTTGTCCAGATATGCCCTGTGGTCATCATCAACATCACTTGTTCTTGGTTCTTCAACTGTTTCTCTGCCTTGTTGGTGTACATCAGTATCATTCCCGTCAACGTCGGGTCTGACTGGGCATAGGTTTTGTCAATGCTCAGTAGCATCACTATCACCACTGCTCCTATATATTTTACAACTCCCATTTATTCCATTGCTCTTTTTGTACAACATTGTATTTGTCCAATCTGACTTATCCGTCCAATCTTGTTCATTGCATAAAAATTTTCATCAATGGCTTAGACGGCATAAAGAGGCTTTGAAAGGCTCATTCACCTACAAACAGCCAATTACACGCTATGAATCAGTCTGCCTAAAAAGGCTCAATAAGGCTTATTCCTACAAAGGGTTCTTATTCTCCTGTCACTTGCGCTGCTCTTCGCCATCGCCCCATTGCTTGCCTTGCAACATCTGCATTGTTTCTGTCTATCATTCCTGCCGTAGCATTATTCCATACGTCATTGAATGTATAGTAGCGTATGCTCAGATACAACCGATGGAGTTTCTTACTGAAACTGCTGAGCTTGTCATTCAAAGCCCAAAGGGTCTTGCTTCGGTCTGCTCCTGTTATCATGTTCTCGTTACCTCCTTGCGATACGGCATCGTTCAGCAAGGTAAAGACTGATACCAATTCTGTAGCTGTCTCAATATACAGGTTATTCATTGACATACTCGCAACAATGCCTTGCGGATTATTGTTGATGGCTTTGCGCAACTTGCCCAAAGTGATGAAGATTCTCACTCCGTCATCATATAGATGGGTACAGGCTTTCAACGAAGAGGCGTAACCGCTGATGTCTTTCAAATAGCTGTTGTATTGTTTCTGCCATTTGTGCATTTGATTGAACTCGGCTGCAATGGTATTCTGTAATATGGCTGTTTTCTTCTGACCATTGATCTGACTGTCTATCTGCTTTTCCAACAGTTCATTACCCTCTGCCAGTGCCATCCATTCCAATGGATTTGATGCAGTTATCTGTGCCTTTCCATTCATGGCTGTTCCCAGAGCTATTCCCATCACCAATATCATTCTTCTCATTTTTACCTCCTCATTCCTCCTGATTTTCTTTCGTCTGGTACTCCCAAAGGCTCGAATTCTCCTTCCAATGATTTGATATGCTCCTCACTTGGTTTGTCCAACAACACATCATTCCAATCTTTGGCCCACATGGGGATTGGCATGACTCTAACGTTGTCTGGATTTATACCTTGCTCTTTCGCTATTTGTTTGAATAGCTCCACAAATTCACGTCCTGCCTTATCGTTATCAAAGCATAGATAATGTTGAGCTTGCGGTGTGGCTTCCAACATTCCTTTTATCTGTCCTTTGGTTGGTGAACCGCCCGTAGATACGTATATGCCCTTACGTGAAAGCTCGGGATTTTGCTTTATTGCCTCACGGTGTATCTGATAAAATGACATTGCATCATAGGCACTCTCAAACCATCCGACACCACCTACACGATCCAAAGGTTCGTTCTTCAAGTTGGCTATCCACAGACCTTCACTTCCATTGCTGCCCTCGGCCTTGCCTTTATATGTGCTGCTTCCATCCATTCTTGGACGACCGCGTTCTTCCAGTCCGACAATGGTGTTGTCTCCCGGTTTGGTCAACGGGAAAGCCAAATTGGTATATTTCAGTCCGTCGTTCCTGTGTTTGGTCGCAAGAACAAAGTGCTTGTTAAAGGCATACTGTGTATACAGGTCTATACCTCTTGGCTTGAAGTAGAAATAGAATGGCTTTTGGGTGTTTCTATCTCCAGTGTCAAACTTCAACAAATCATAGTCTCTTAATGAGAATGGCTTACTTGCAGCTTTTGGTGCCAATATCGGGTTGTAGTGCTCTTGCACTGGATTGTTCAACAAGCGGTTGCATACCAAGTTTACCAATCTGTCCGTGGACATTCCTGCTCGATATTCGTCAAATTTTTCTGGATGTTCCTTGATGAAGGAGATTACATTATACAGTTTCTGACGTGGTGGCTGAAAACAGCATTGACCGTTGGGTGTCACCAGAAATTTATCCCCATGCACACGCCTTCCGTCACTGTCTGTCCGCACATACGACGGATAGCGCAATCCATCTCGTTTATTCAGGTTATAACCTGCATCCACGAGCACGTCTTGTATGCGCAATCGCTGCAAGAAGTCATTGTATGTCAAATCTCCGTTCATTAATATCCTCGTCGTATTTCTGTTATTTCCTGATTCATCTGTGCTTCAAAATTTCTCGCTGCCACCTCATTGGGCATGTCTACTCCTGGCTTGAAGTAGGGGCGTGGGGGATGTCTTCCTTCCGTGCAATCTACATAGATTTCAGGATGTGGTTGATTGCTCATTCCATGCGCTACTTCTGATGTTACTACGGCTCCTGCTGCCAAAGCTGCAAAGATTTTGGTTCCCAATCCAGTGCTTGCTTCAGGACGTGACTTCATGTCCACTTCCTTAAAGATGTTGGAAAAGAGCTTCATACGGTGATAGTCATCCACTGCCATAAACTTGTCATATTGTTTCTGGCTTATTTCATGACTGATGGATTCTCCGTTGATAATGGCTGTCATGCGGTATTTCACATCGCTCTTTTCTTGTTGCTTTGCTGATTGTCCCTGCTCTTTTGCTTGCTCGCTTGCTGCAACTGGTGCTTTTGTGTTCTGTATCTTTTCGACATATATTTCGTCCACTTGCACTTCACGTCCGTTCTTTATTTCTCGGTACCAACCTTTACTTTCGTCCAATAGGTTCAGGTCTTGTCCGTTTACCGATGCGTCACCATGAATCTGTGGTTCTCGCTCCACAGTCAGTTCTTCGTCTTGTCCGGCTTCAACGACTGGTTGCTGTCGTTGCTCCATTTCTTGCTGCACTTTTGGACGCAACCCTATATTGATGCGCTCTTTGCTGTTCAGCATATCCATGGTAACCTTGTCTGCAAAGTCATCTTTGATTACATTGTTCAGTATGTCCAGTCGTTTGCCTATTGGCATTTGTTTGATGGAGTTGTTGGTCAACGCCTTCAACTCGTCTTCTTTCAAGTCATACACCATGTCTACATTCGTGGCTTTTGACTGGATGGTAAGCGTTTTGCTCTGCTCATCAATAATGATACCATGCGATGAAAGACATTCCTGCCATTTCTCGTTGGAGAAATAGACTGGGGATGTTATCAACTCCTTGTAGGGTTTGGCTGGTTCATTACTTCTTGGTCTGCTTACCACTGGTGTTACCACTGCTTGCAGATTTTGCAGTACATCTTGATTTACAACTGGCTGTTGTGTTTGTCCCTTATAATAGAACCCATAACCGCCTGATTGCAGTTCGCCTGGATTCATTCTTCTGTCCCAACGTTCTGACACCATTGGGGCTTGCGGATAGAAAAGTTGACCGCCGACTCTTCGGAGATGCCAGCCATCCTGCATTCTCGGTGTCCATCCCAAAAAGTGAGGAGGGTGCATACAATACCCTCCTGTTCGTCCATACTCACCAATTCCTACACGATACCCATGTAGTCCCATTGCTACACGTCCGTTGGCATTACGGGCATGCACGAAGTTCTTAGGCAGATAAAAGTCTTTGCCTACAACACTCGTGAAGGTATTATAGGCTGTCTTGTTGGCATAGCTGGTTCCCCAGTCTGTCAATGCAAGCATTTGTTTCTCGGTGAGTCTGTAGGTGAGCAACGGACTGTCATGTCCCTGCACTGCCAACTGATACCCATTGCCATCGGCAATGATATGCGCTTGCATACCATTGCGCATAAGCAGATCACGCAACTCTGGGGACAAGTCCATCTGCCTTGGATTCAATTGTTTTCTTATCGCCATTCTTTTCTCGTGTTTCTAGTGATACTTCTACGCATCCCCTCGCTCCAGTGCTTCTTCCAACAATTTGTCTTTATATGCTACAAACTGTCTTGCACTGTCCTCGCAGATGCACAATCCCTTGTTTAAGCAGTACTGTGTGTATTCTTCCTGCCATTCCTCTGAGTAATGGTTGACATAATCCAACCAACCATATTCTCCTTTCTGAACTTTTTCTACCAGTACTTCCTCTGGATAATATTTGTTCTTTGCCATTCTTCTTGTATGATTCTACTATTCTTTTTTAATGATGTCCGATTCTCGCAAGATGTCCCTCTCGTTTGCGTGACAACTCATTCCACAACTCTTCCGTATAATCATCCTCACTGACATAGTCCAGATTACCGTCATCGTCCATCACCCAACAGCCATAACATCCGAATGTGTATTTATCCCATTCTCTTTTGGTCTGCTCTTGCCATTTCCGGTCATCACCTTGGCATAGTCTGATGCCTGTGCTTTCATTCAGGTCAATGCCAACTGTAACAGGGTCTTCGTCCATTACGAATGTAAGCGGTTCACCATGCTGAATGACTTTTACTTCTGCTGAACTCAGGTGCATTTCTCCTGACAGAACTTGCAGGTTGCGACCAATGACTGGTGTGGGGGCATACATCACTTGGTTGGTCTCTGCATCCAACTGCACGAATGCTTTGCTCTGTTTTCCGTCCATCATCATGTCTGCAAGGATGGCTTTTCCTGATAGCAACTGCTTCTGTTGTTCCTGATCATATTGCGCCAAAGGTGCTTGGCTCAGTACTGGATAGAACATTACGTCTACCTTACCATCTTCCATGCGTACAAAAGCGAAACGTGTCCGACTCTTGATAACATTCTCATTTTCATCCTCCACCTGTATGGGCAGTACTGGCGAACGTCTTCCCTGACCAATGTCTTCCAATACATGCATGGGCAGGTCTTCAATCATTTCTCGTGTCAATCCGTACTTGGCAAGTGTCTCATACGGCACTTCATGTTCCTCTATTCTTGCTTTCATATTTGATTGTATTTATTGATTTTCAACTGTGCAGTCTTTTGCCTTCAACGCAAACATACGCCACACATCAGCAAAATTATATTGGAATGCGGCCATTACAAGAATATCGCTCATTCTTGGGGCTTATATTTATGCTAATTTATAATTCAAGTATGATAATCAATGAATAATCATACTTGATTCTTATTTGATGTTATATTTTCGTTCCTTCAATCTTCGCAGTTTTGCCTTTCCTTTTCCTAATACTACTTTTGTCTACATGAAAAAGTTTTTATTGGTCTTCATAACTGCTGTCGGGCTCTCTGTATCTACAACAGTTCATGCTCAGTTCTACTCCGTAGATAATCATAATCGTCGTTACAAGGTTAAGGTCGTAACACCACAGACAAAAAAAGAGGCACCACTTTCTCGTGATACCTCTTCTATTAAGCTGCCATCAGTCATTGACTCAATGGCTACCAATGATTTTACAACAAATAAGCCTGTTACTGCAAGCTCACAAATCTCGTTTCCTCTTCAAAATATTTATATTACGTCACCATATGGCTACCGCAATGATCCATTCACTGCCAAGAAAAAGTTTCATAACGGTATTGACCTGCGTGCCAACTATGAACCTTGTTATGCCATACTTGATGGTATTGTAGAACGCATCGGCAATGACAAACGTTCCGGCAATTTCATTACTCTTCGTCATGGTAACTATACTATCATCTACTGCCATCTCTCGCACATTCTCGTTCCCAAAGGTGCATCTATCCAATCGGGCACTCCAATCGCCATTACTGGTTCCTCTGGTCGCTCCACCGCTCCCCATCTTCATTTGTCCATAAAATACAAGCGTAAGTCCGTAGATGCCAAGGTATTATTGGACTATATCGTCCAATCCAAATAGCTCAAGATTTTGGTGTCAGGGTGTAAATCCGCTAAAAAGATTTTGGTATTAGGCAGTATTTTGGCAAAATAAATTTTGGTATCAGGGATTTTCCATGTGACTCAGATAGTTTTCAACTCGATTATGTGTTACTATCGAGGCGACATTTTCATACCATGCTTCCCATAAATTGAAAATCTTGGGAATTTTATGTTGAAAATCTTGGGAATTTTATGTTGAAAATCTTGGGAATTTTGTAATTTTGCAGAAGCAAAACGTAAATAGGCATTTTATGTATTACAATAGACTAGTAGAAAAAGAAATCGAGTTGAAGTTAAAAACTTCAGGAGCTGTCGTTGTTGCAGGACCTAAGTTCTGTGGCAAAACAACTACATGTATGCTTTATCAAAGAAGTTATGTAAAACTTAATACGAAGCAGTCCATTACCATGGCACGAATGAACCCTAAAGGAGTGTTGGGTGGTGAGAAACCAAGGCTTATAGACGAATGGCAAAAAGCTCCAGATATTTGGAATCAAGTGAAAGATGATTTGGATTTTGAATATCAGTTTGGAAAATATATCCTTACGGGCAGTTCTACTCCTGCAGACAAAACGGAAGTTCACCACAGTGGAGCTGGCAGAATAACTCCAGTAAAGATGAGACCTATGAGTTTGTGGGAATCTAAAGAATCTAAAGGAACTATTTCTTTGATGGATTTGTTTGATGGAAAGAATAATTACCCATGGGATATGAATGACGAAATATCTCTTAATGACATAGCTTTCCTCATATGTAGAGGTGGTTGGCCTATATCTGTACTGGCTCCTAAGGAGATTGCTATAGAAATAACTAAGAATTATTATAATGGCTTGTTCGTATTTGAGGACTGCGAAAATGAAAGATTCAGGAACAAACGCCCTGATGTATTAAGAATGATATTGAGAAGTTATGCTCGACATATTTCAACAGAGGCTGCTGTTTCCACTATAATAGCTGATGTTCGTCAAAGTAATGAAAGGACAATGGATCCGAAGACTTTTGATGATTACATGGAGGCATTAAAAGATTTGTATATTCTTGAAGATTTACCAGCATGGAATCCAAACATTCGTTCGAAGACTTCTATAAGAGGAACTCCTACAAGACATTTCATAGATACGTCTATTGCTTGTCGTTCATTGGGAGTAAGTCCGAACGACTTGATGCACGATCTGGAAAGTTTTGGATTGTTCTTTGAAGATTTTGCTGTAAGAGACCTCTCTATATACGCTAATTCTATTGGTGGCTCAGTGTCTCATTACCGCGATAATACTGGTTTGGAATGTGATGCAGTACTTCATCTTGAAGACGGAAGATGGGGGGCTATAGAAATCAAATTAGGGGGTGATGATTTGATTGAACACGGGGCTAATTCCCTTAAGACTCTGCGAAATAAAATAATAGAAAAGAGTGAGGAACAAGCACCTTCTTTCTTGATGGTACTTACTGCAACTGGTGGTGCTTATCAGCGTGAAGATGGTGTATATGTAGCTCCTATTAATTTGCTTAAACCATAACATAAAACTCAAAGGCGGATGCCCAAGACTCTCAATCTTGAACATCCGTCTTTGCCTATACTCAATTTATGAAGCTACTTCTTCACTCCGTATATCTCATAATCCTTCTTTCGTCTTTCTACTATCGGAGGATTCTTCCCGTCATAGTACATATCAAACCATGTTGATGATTCTTTTGGTTTCATACTATCACTCAGCACAAAATGTTTGCCGTCCAATGACCGTTGCTGTATGTAATAATGGTGTTGTCTATATGCCGTCTTGACAAATACTTCTCTTGATCCCAAGAAGCAAATGTCATCGTACATCCTTATCTCTGCTTTTCTGTAAGTTTCACCATTGTTTCTTCCACGTCTCATATACACTCCACCAATCTTCAAGAAATCCATGAAACCGATGGTGACAAATTCAGGCTTACGGGTAAAGCATGTCATATTCTCCAAATATACCCAGTATTCCTTGCCTTGCTCCGTGAAATGAAACAGTGCGTTGTCCTGCAGTTCTGCAAAGTCATACGTCTGTTCAGGCTTTTCCATTGTTTTGTACAGTTCAGTGCGTACAAGGTATTTGCCTTCTCTGTTCTGCACTATTCTTATACCGTATGCCTGGGGGTATATCTTGGCATAACTGCCTAATGACTCCCATTTATCCAGCCAATGTCTTCTATAATATACTTGGTAATTGTTCTTCGTGACGCAGGTGACTCTCAGATTGGCAGGTTCCTTATAATCAGCTAACTGTGTTCTGCATCCGATGTAATCTATTTTTATTTCTGGTCTGAAAAACCTTATATATTGTTTCTTTTCCTCTTCAAACTGCTTGACATCTTCTTCCCATGTGTTTCTTCTTTCCGCTAATTCTTCAGCGGTCATAGGATGCAACATAATATCCCAAGCCTTGCGCCAAGCCAAACCTCCTTGCTCGTCTTCCCATATCGACAGGTCTTCTATTTTCTCTTTGAACATGTATAGTCTGTCTGGATCTGATGGCTGCACAAAGAAATTGCGGAACCTCAGCCCTTCATCTGTGCCATTGTCCAACGCATTCCGCAATACGAAACAGTTCTCGTCCATCTGACGTGTCTTTACTCTCGGATAGAGGCGCAGTCCGTCTGTAGTGGAAAACTCCAGAAAACCATGCTTCTCGATTCTCGGTCGCTTGAAGTATCGTATTCCATTACGCAAGTCCATCCATGGACGTTCTCTGTCTATCTTCCGTCGAGAATACAGCTTGGCTATTCCGTATGCTTTCAGTTCTACCTTATTATATTCACAGGGTAACACTTCCTTGCCGTCCTTATCCACAACACCCGACAGACCTTCCTTGTTGCTGACTATCTCGTAGCCGTATGCTTCCTCCAAGTCCATACGTTGCCCCTCATGTGTCATCACGGTAATCAGCTCTGTTCGTGCGTCCGAAGTGATTCTCTCTTGTTCGTTGCAAATGGAATAGGCTATGTTATACAGCCCTTCCACTTCCTCTGTCAGAATGCCTTTACCAGCGACACGTCCCTCAAACATGGTTTGCCAGTCTCTGTCATCTGACGGGAGTCCAAACAAACGGTACAGCCCGACATTGTCCAATATCAAGCAATACTTCTTGCCCTCAAACACACGCATGCCACGTCCTACTTGCTGCAGGTACTTCGCCAACGACAGTGTGGGTCTTGCCAACTGGATAAACTCTACATCGGGACAGTCAAATCCCTCTCCGAATAAATCAACGTTCACCAACACTTGTATGTTATTTGTTTGCGCCAATGGAGTATCAGTCTTATCCGTACTATCAGCCTTATTGCTAACATCTGTATCTAACGGTTTAGTAAGGCTCAAAGAGGCATAGTTAGGCTTACTATCAATGCTTGTTTCCTTAAACCTTTCAATGATCTCCTTTCTTTCTTCAAGCGGTGTCTTGCTGCTTATCGCCACGGCATTTATGCCATGCTGTCTGTACGCTTCCGCTATATGTTCCGCATGGGCTATGTCTATGGCGTAAGTGATGCCTTTCTTGTTTGCTGCATATCTTATCACCGTATCGCAAAGCCTCTCGATACTTGGCTGCACATTCATTTTCTCACTCATCTCTCTCAGTGAGAAGTCTCCGTCGGCACCTCGTTTCTTCAGCGAGTTCACCAAGCGCCAGTCCTCGCTGTCCTCTCTGATGGACATATAGTCATACAGCGATAACCACCCATCGGCTATAAACTTCTTTGCAGACCATGACTGCAGCAGCACATCAAACAAATCGGTGAAGCCTCGTCTGGTCAGTCGGCAGGGTGTGGCTGTTAATCCCAATTTTTTCGATTCAGGAAAAGCATCCATCACCTCCTTATAGATCTTCGCCACGGCATGATGTGCCTCGTCGATTACTATCAATGATGGAATTTCCTCCATTTCTTGATAATGCCTCGACAGCCATTGTATCGACATTACTTTTATGCGGGAATCATCCAATAAAAGGGAAAGAGCAGTGCCAGAAGTAGAGCAAGGACTGCTTAGCATGGTTTCAAGCGTTTCTCTTATCTGTTCTACCAATTCACGCCGATGTACCACAATCCACACACACGGATTCTTAACTCTTCGTTCTTCACTCTTCACTTGCTCCGCCAGTAGCACAGTTTTTCCCGTACCTGTCGGCATCTGCACCATCACGGACTGACACGACAGAAAAGCCGCCTCAATCCGTTCACTCATTTCTCTTTGATAGTCGTATAGCTGAATATCCTTCATATCAACTTCGTCTCGGTAACCACATCGAGGGTATTTCTTTACGAGTCTTCGAGTTGGCATTAGTAATGTCAATCAGTATCAGATACCACTGTTCCTTTCTTCGGTGCTCTCCAGATATATAGTAGACTTTATTGGGTTGGTCTCTAAGTATCATATACAGGTCCAAGAACTGGAATATCCTGTCATTTGCTACGCATTCCCGATGATGCATCGGTATGCCTGCCATATCTCTGTTTTTATAGAAATAATAGTTATAGCCAACTCTCAGCACGTCCATGAATCCCATCTTCTCTACCACCGGACGCTCATCAAATTCCTGCATGGTGTACAGATTTACCCACGTGGTTTTGTCTTCTCCCGCAAACACGACCTCTGCGATATTGTCATCTGAGAGTTTTACGCTCTTTAATCCTTCCAGAATGATATGGTGGTCATTGTTGCTGATGGCATACTCGTTGCGCATGAAATGTTCACAGACGTATGCGTCCTTACTGTTGTATTCCTTTCCTCTGGTCTTGTTGATAGCATAATAGGCGTATGTCACAAGACACTCTTCTCCATTGATGGTTTTATAGATGCTGTTGCTCTGCTGTTTGCGTTTTTCCCCAGTAATATATTCTCTTCCATAGGTTGTCACTTCCTGCATCGAGCCTTGCGCATTATCCATATAGAGATATTGCTCCTTGGTGCCTACTGTCAGTGGTGACCATGGGTCTTTTCGTCCTACGTATTCAATGGCTTCATTTTTATTGTTCAGCAGGTAGTACTTTGTTATGTCACCTTCTGTCTGACTGACTAACTGCCAGTTAAAACGCATATCATCGTAGGTCTTATATATCCCATGCATATTGTCACCAATACGGATATAATTCCCATCCTTTATATAGCCAAATTTTGTTTTTCGCATAATGTAATTAGATAATCGAAATAATCTTAAATGGCAGTTCCACAAATTATTATCTACGCATTAAATCAATTTCATGCGCTTTATCTCATCAATGTTTTCCTTGATGAACTCACTGACTTTCTTGCCGTTGTTCGGGTATATTATGCTTATTCGGATGCTGTCATCCAACGCCCCATATACCTCGTCCACCAATTTATTGAATGGGCTATCCTTACATATATCCGGCAACCATAGTATCACGTCTCCACGCTTTACGGTTACATGATAGTCCTTTATCAGATAGTGTCCCACCAATTCCCTTATCTTCTTTTCTATTTCAACACTATTCATAACTTTTATCATAGATATATTTGATTCATCCGATATTCAAAGCATTGCAATTTGGATCTTATAGAGTGATTTGCAAGCCCCAACGGTTTTTATTCTGTTTGCGATTGTATGTATTCTCAATGCACAGTTTAGAGTCCTAACGGTTTTTATTCTGTTCGTCGTGGAATCTATTTTCCGAGTAGTGTCCACAGTTTACAAGCTCCAACGGTTTTTATTCTGTTTATCGCCGTATTTGTTTTCCGGGTGGCACTTCGTGTCACTGCTTTGCATTCAGATAAAGCAGTCGAGAGTTCACTCTCGTAAGGCTTTGTATGGATGTAAAGCAAGTCGAAGACTCGGAAAACAGATACGGGGTTTTTCAGGTTTTTGTCTAAGACCACCCAATAGTAGGTTTCAACCAACACCCACTGCCCACTAAAAGGGCAAAGCCCCTCTCGGCACCCCATAATCCGTACAACTCTCCATTTCCTCAATCTCTTTCCACGCCTCATGCAAATAAACATTCACATCCTCAGGCAGTTTCCCTTCCTTCGCCAACTTCTCAAACTCCTCTGTCAAATCTCTTATGGCATATTCTGGACTATACATGTCATCGAAATACTCCCAGTGCCTGTCTATCACAAAGTGTCTGCACATGGATTTCGTCAGTTGCAGGAACATCAATGCTGCCGCCTGGTATTTTTCAACGGCAAGCAACTTCTCGATATTCTTGTTATCTTCCAACATCAGCTGCCAGATGCTATAACAATCCCAATCCACATTTTTTCTGTTGAAGATCTTCTGTTCATAGTCCTTGTTCAGTGGTATCAACGACTTAGCTTCTTTCTCTGCCTCCAGTATCTGTCGCTCTTTTTCCCGTCGCCTACGTTCAGCCTCTCTTGCAGCGCGTTCTTCTTCGTCATTCATCTCTCGCTCGATCTTCACTGGTTCTCCCGTGAATTTCTTGCTTGGTGCCAACATCTGTATATTGTTCTGCACTCGTTTGAAGTCATCAAACCGTGACAGATGCGTAAAGATATATGTGAAGACCTCTTCTCGCTTCTCCTCGTTGTTCCATGCAGCCACACTATCTACCAATGCTGCAAAACTTGCATATATCAGTTTGCCGATACGTAGCTTGTACTCATTTAGATAGTCTCTAATGTCATCCCTATATATCAACAATGGCAGATGTTCGCACAATCCCATGGCAATGGCATACGCTGCGTCTGGCCGTCCTTTTGCCAACACTGCTGGTATCGATTTCTTCTCCCAACGCTCCAATAGTCGTAGCATATACATGAAGTCGTCTTTGTCATCAGGGAAGAAGGTCACCACTTGTTGAAAGTACTTGGCGTATGCTTCCTCCAGGTCTATGTACAATCCCTTGGGCACATAGTCTATCTTCGGACGTTCCATACAACTTCTACGTCTGCGCACCTCGGCTGCTTCATCCAGCTTTTTCTGATGGGCAAGTTGTTCTTCCTTGTCTCTACGAACCGCTTCCAACTCTTCTTGAAACTCTGCTGTCTGCATGGTCTCCGCACATAGCAGCTTGTCTATCCTCTTTGATAGGTATCTGCTCCATGCCTGATAATTACTTTCATCCACGCAATCGGGGCAGGGTATACCACTCATACTCCATGTATTCTCAGACAGGTAGAAAATCATGCTGTATCTTTTCTTATTGCTCATACTCTAAATTATTCTCCACCAAACAGTCGTACCCAAACACAAACGTGTCTCTCGTTGCATCGCCATACAGAAAATCCTCGAAACTGGTAAATAAAGACTGAAACATCTGCCCATACAGCATATTAATCGTGTTAATATGCCAAACCATAGTATTTCTATATCGTTGCTCTGTACGCTTGTCTGTCATTACGAGTGTCAGGATATGGCATACAGCCTCCAATAGGAACTCATAATACGAGCTATGACTCTCTCTGTCTGGCTCAAAGTAATCCACATCCTTACAGTGTAGTCTTGCAAGTCGTTCAAGAAGATAGAAAGCGTTTCCTGCCGCCTCCTCATTCTTGCCTTTTTCGTATTGCTTCATAAAGACTTCAAGCAATGGAACATATGCCATAGCAGCCTTTTTGCCATCATTCCACGTGTTCGGTTCTATCCAAGCCTTGTCGATTTCCTCACACATGGTAGCAGTGAACCCCATAAAACTGTAGTTCTTCCATGACTTCACCGTGCGCATGGCAGCAGGATACTTGTTTGGATGATTACATTTGATGTCTTGCAGCATATGTCCAAGTGTTTCTGCCATACACTTGGCATGCATATATCGTTCTTCATCTGTCCCACTGGCTGCATAGTCACAACAGTCTGTGTACCATTCTTCATGTGGAAGATCACTCTCCACGACATATTTACGGCTGTCTATGGATTCTGACCAATAGGTCAGGTAGCGGATTAGTACGTCATGAGGCAATGCCTTCAGCTCTTCTACGACTTTTTGTATTTTCTTGTCTACAACCAAATCGTAATAATCACCTTCGGCATTGTAGACGAAATCGAATGGGTCTTTGTACATGTTCTATTCTGTTATTTGTACTTCTTTGTGCCAAGAAGATAATAGTTACTCGTCTCTATTGTTAATCTCGATATTCTACTTATGGATTCTCTTCAAGCTATTAGTCAGAGGCTTGGCAAGTTTTTACTTTACCAATGTAAGGTTTGGATGTCCTCAAATAAGGTTCTGAAGTTGGGTCTGATTTAGGGTTGATGGATTGCGCTTGGGAATATAAAATTCCATTAATATTACATGATAATTGTTTAAAAAAAAGAAAGCAAGCTATTCATCAGTTTTGTTTTTATCAGACACTATCACTCTTAGTTTTCCATGTTTGTGATCTAAAAGAGATGAATCAGCAATACACCATTCTATCTCAAAATCTTGTACATGTTCAGTATTTATATATAATTCTTTCTTTAGTTCACATTGTAACCCATGTGTTAGATTGGATAATTTAAAAACATACTCAAACTTAGTTGATAGTTTATCTGGATTCCACATTTTTACAGAATAGTCAGGATAGCCACCTATTATATTGTAATTCCCTATACTCGCCATATCAGCAAACAATCTGTTATATTGAGGCTCAATAGGCTTGTCATATTTAAATCTACAAATGCTCTCTTCTGAATTATACAATTTTACACTCTGTGGAAATCTCAGCACTATATGCAAATCACCTGTTTGAGCAGTTCCATCATTTACAACTTTAACTTTTAATTGCTTAAAAGCATATTCATACATGGCTTTCTTTACTTTCAAGGTTTCTCGCTTTCGAAAAGCTTCCAAGTACTCATTACGCATTTGGTTGAAACACGCTTTTTCTTCTGGAGTATGTTGCATCATCAGTTTAGTATACATTACCATTTGTTGACGAAACGATTCAAAAACATTTCCGTCGTTTATTGGTTCATCTTTCTCTTCTGGATATTTTTGAGATTCTTCCAGAAGTTTCTCGTTCACTATTTCCTCCACTGGTTTATAAAGGACCTGCTCAAATTCTATACATTCAGAACCATTTTCGCAAAAGACAATTTTTGGATTAGAACAACGGCTCGTCCACTTCGCTAATTCTTCTTTTGTCTTTTTTAATTCCTTTTCTTCATCTGTTGGTTCTTCTGCAGACCGAAATGTTTCATCCATTGGAAGAATATTAAGTCCTGATTCACTTGCCTTTATCAATAAATCTGTGTCATTGCTTACAACATAAACATCCTCTTTCGGATATGGTGAATACAAAACATTCAACAAAAAACGGTCGTCATTTACTGTGAGATCGAACACTGCTTTATCCTTTTCTTCGATAGGCTTTTCACGACAATAAATCAAAGGAATTCTACTTTGTTGTTTCCTTATCAGGATATTGTTGAACTTTTCAGATATTTTCCTTGCCTTATTTCTTACACGTCCTTTGGAATTATCTTTATGACCATTTATTTCTCTTAAAATAATGCTGGCTAACACCACGTTTACAGAATCTGACGTGTTTAGTAAACTCTGCCATGGTATATCCTCGTATCCTTTGTAATGGATAAATATATTTGTATCTAAAAATAGGTATTTCATTATCGTTCTCCTTCAAGAATTAGATTATACGTTTGAAAATCACATTGGCGTATATTGTGATTACTTCCTTGTGTGTCTTTATAGAATGGCTTAAACTTATTATTAATATAAGTTTCATAGATTTCACACAAACATGATGTTTCTGTTGATAACGATTTATCTATTTGATCAACTTCTTGAAGAAATTCAATAAAGTTTTCCTTATTAGCAAATAGGTCATACAATGGGAGATGAGAATTAAAACCCATTACGATTCCTGTTTTTTTACCTTGTATTGGATTATGCCAAACTATATCCTTGAAATATTTCTTGGCATTATTTACCATATCTTCCTTCACCTTGAACAATGCATCTTTAGACAATTCCGTACTATCATCACCAAATACGCCTTTTATATTTGCTTTAAGCATTTCATATACATCTTCTGTTGTTGCACGTTCCGCATGGAATGTGTTTATTACATTTGTCAGTTGTTTTTCCGCTACAGATTGTAAATGGGTGTGGCTGAATATAAGTTCGATTTCCATACCAGGTCTCAAACTCGCAGTTAATGCATCTTGAAGTAAAATTGCAGACAACACCCATTCTTGTCTCTTATTCATAAATTCATCAATGATATTGGTATAGACCACTGGAGAAAGACCGAAATCCTTAGCATTTGCGTCACAATTTTTCTTTAACAGCAAACTTAGACAATGTATGTACAGTTCTCGTGTTTGGCAAAAATACCTTGCCATTAGCGATAACCTCAGATATTGTTTGAAATCATTTTCTCCATGTACTGTTATTGCTCTACTTCTTACGAAATCAGCAACATCTTCTTTCAAGTATTCTTTATCCCAATGTTCTGTGGCTTTTCGGAAGTCTCCTATAGGAATATCTGGTACAGTTAATGAGATTAAATCTTTGAAAGAAATATGTCCCAATTCTTGATCAAAGAAGTAGTAGTCAAACGACCTTTTCCATGATAGGTGCTTATAGCCAAATTGTTTATCTGTTACAGCATGTGTTCCATTAGTAGGAAACATTAGGTTTAAAATGCTTAAAGACTTTACACCAAATAATTCTTTGGCATCTTTCAAAGTAAAATTAGTATCATTTGAACTGCCAATTATATTTTGTTTGAAGTAGAAATGCTTATATAGCATATCATATTCTTGTGGGTATTTATATTTTATCAATCCCAATAAGAGGAAATCTCTTAATGCAACATTCTCTTGTATTTCCAAAAAAGAAGCCATGACCAACCCTATATAGCGTTTTATGTCACGTGGCGTAGGTAGGTAGCTATCTATAAATTTCACAACCGGCATCAATGCTTCATCAATTTGTCTTTGGTTCATATCTTTGATTAAACCTTTAGCTAACAATGCATGCAGGCGCTTTTGCAAATAGCCGTTTTTATAGAATTGTTTTCTATCAGGAAGCCGCAATTCAAGATTAAAATACTTATCAGTATAGTCTCTATCTACCGTTTCATGGAAATAAGCTTTCAATACTTGATTAACATAATTCTTATCGTATGCACTGACAAAGAAAGTCCTTTCAAATGAGCCATTATTACCTATTACTTTCAGAACCTCAACAATCTCTTCTCCAGTTAGTCTGTCATAATCATCAATGATTATAACGATTTTCTTATCAATGGAGTGTATCATGCTCTCGACTTCATGTCTTGACTTATCTACATCTTTAGTTTGAAAGATGTCTAAGACTTTCAACCAAGGTGTATCTTTTGCAAAAACACGCAACCCTTTCATATAGTCAGACATAATATGCGTTGCTCCAGTATGATATTTCTTCAGTGCAGAACATATTGCTGTCAGAAAATCATGTTGTATAAACTTCACTTCAGCTGATTCACGAGGATTAAAATCAACCATAATACACGATTCTTCCTTCTCTATATATTGCTTAAGTAAGTTTAACATTGATGTTTTACCTGCGCCCCAAATACCTGTAATACCTAAGCTATAAGATGACTTTTGAGTACTTTCTGTGATAGTTCGTGCTATTCGTTGTGCGAAAATTCCATATCGAAATTCATCTTCAGATTCAGTCTGCACAGGCTCATCTTCAAGAAGTATTATTGGAGGTATATTCTCAAATGTGTTTTTATTGCCACCTTTACGTTTGATGCGTTTGTAAAGCCAATGTGTCCCGACTCCTATAGGATAAGCAGAAAGCAATATACTCCAACAATCTATCCATAACCATACATTTATGTATTTCCACTGTTTATAGTATAGCACATACAGGCCACATGCCAAAAGATACAAACTGATGTGTTTCTTATCATATTTGCATCTGTACATTTGCCAACCATTATACCCTATAATAATGGATATCAATGCAACAAACAGTAGCAATGTCTTACTATACTCCAAATTAAGGAAGCCCCATAATGGAGAAAGTAAATGATGTTCAATAGGCTTGTCTAATAATGCTACTATCAGTACTATTAATATAGGTTTGATAGTCACATCTCTTAGCCATATAAGGAAATCTATTATTTTCTTCTTTATATTGGTCGCATTTATCTTCTGTTTTATAATACTTGCTTTTAATAAAGTCACTATCATCACATGATTGCTTAAGAGATTAATTCTATGGTTTTTAATCTTTCAAAAAATAAGATTTGCAGTATTTGGCTTCAGTATTGCACTTTCTATTGTTCTTGATGTTACAGCGTGAAGAAATTGCTTAGGCTGAGTCTTTAAGAATTCACTTATCAACCACATCTGTTGATCTGTTAATAAACTATCAAATAAATATGGATGATATCGTGTTATAGAACCAAAGAAAAACATAAGACAATAAATAATTGATTCTGTAGATATGTGTAACGGATTTGTAGATATAAATGTTTTATACCTATCTCCATCTGTAAAGTACCAAATCCCTTTTTCATTTAGCTTTTTCGACAACATATAATAATCTAATTTGGTCGGTTTATATCCTAACATTAACATCTCTTCCTCCCAATAATATGTAGTTTTTCCAATAGCATCCGTCTCTTCAATAATATTATATCTCTTAGATATCAAATCTGCTTGTATCTGTGGCGTACATTTCAATACTTCATATTTAGAGAGTAATTGTTTACCTTCTTGATACAAATGCAAATTGTCAATTTGTACATATGTCTCATTACTATTATTTGTTTCGCAATATGTACGATGTATTCCTATACAAGAATACAACATATCTACGACATTCAATTTGTGTCTTGGAGGAACATTCAACACATCTCCCATCTGTGTCATAAATTGATAAGCTACTGAAATTTTGTTTGCCTGATTTTTTAGTCCTAATATCTCAACATATAAGTCTTTTAGTTTATCTCCTTTATGAATAGAACATGACTCTATGCCGTGGTAATACTCTATCGTTGAACCATATGCATTCCATGTGTTCACATTTATTACCACCTTTACCAAATTAAGAAAAGAATAATAATAGAGAAGTGGTTGTGATTTTATTGGGGCTGCTTCTGCAGCCTCGTAAAAATATTGGGCTTGCTCTATCAATGTTAAGAGAAAGTCTTTTTCACCTGCATATTTTTTCACATACCTCCCTATTATATACCGCCAAAATGCCCAAATGTCAGAGACTCGTATATGGTCATTCTTTATCAAGTAATCGGTTGAATTATGCTTCGTAAACAGCGGAAAGGCATATTTTACTGGAATTTCTTTCATATAATTATTCTGTTTCTTTTTTAGTATTCGTTCGTGTTTCGTTAAAATTGAGACACTAATGAATTTAAAAGACTATACATCCATTCCCTTCATCACTCGCTCCACCTCTTCCAATGGCACATTCAGCATCCGCGACACATAGAGCGGAGTAATGACATCCATGCTTCCCGAATGGCGTTCCATGCCAATCAGATACTCGATGTTCTTTTTCAAATCGCCAAAACTGTTAGAGAATGTAGCTGAAGCCTGTTCCTTGTTTTTCGCATCCTTTGCTTTGAAAGCATCAAACGTATCACTACCGTCTTCACCATATTTTCCGTCCTTTGCTTCGTATATAACCGATGGTTCCAGTACTTCCACTGTATGCCATGTACCTTGTGGTACAACACAACCATAATTACCAACGGTAGGATCAAGATGAATACGCTCTATCTCGTTTCCGTTTTCATCACAGATAACCTCCACAATCTTACCGCACAGGAGAAAAACATTCTCCGTACTTTGTGGATGCCTGTGGATAGGTACAACGGTTCCTGGCAACAGAGCATTCAGCATACGCTGGCTGGTATCTGCTGACGATGTACGCAAATCGAAATTCTGACGTAAACGAGGGTTCTCTTTTGCCTGCTCAAACAAATTATCGAGTAATTCTTTATTTATTTCCATACCGTTACATTCAATTATTGGGCATCCGCTTCGCCCTTTTTGGAACAAAGAGGTAGAAGCAGAATGCCCAAATAGCCTTTAATATTTTCATTATATTCAATATCTACGCAACACGACTTGGAATGCTTCTGCATAGTTACATCCCCACTGGCTTCCGCGCATAGCCGCCAAGCCTGTGATATACTCTACACTTCGAGGATGAGGATAAGGACGCATCACACCACGATACATAGAGAGAGCCTTACACTTTGCCTGTATTCCATTCTGACCGACCTCAACATAACAGTTCGGACGGAACAGGTTCATGGCATCGTTGATAGCCCACTCTGAACATGATGGTACTTCCATATACCAAAACTCCTTCACTGGCTTCACTGTCGGCTGACGTTGGAACAAACGTATAGCCTCCTGACAAGCCATAGAAGTTTGCAAGTGGTCATTATTAGTGTCAGCAGGATGATGAGTAATTACAATATCAGGCTCGCTATCACGGATAGCACTCTCAATAAACTGCACCAATTTCAAATGCGGCACAGTGTTCATCTCGATATTCGGGAACGTCGCCTCATACTTCTTACTCACGCCAACATAGTTGGTGGCAGCATCTGTATCACCTTCCAACTCCGCATCCGAAGGACGAAAAGCTCTTGCCTTTGCCTCCGTACACATAATGGCAACGTCTACTTCGTCGCCTTCATGCGACCATTTCCACATTGATGCACCAGCCCCAAGAACTTCGTCGTCGGGGTGGGCCACTACTAATAAGTATTTCATTTGTTTTTTATTATTAATTCAATTTGTTATGTCTTTCGTTAAACTGATTAAGCGTTTGTATAGCGTCTTTATTAATAGGATTGTCTTTTACAATAGACTCAAAAATGTCACTCGCTAAATCTATTTGACCAGATAATTCTGTCATTAAACCAACTCCCAATGCTTCGAAAACATCAAATCTGGTTCTATAGAAACAGTTACTATTCCATAATTCGAGAAATACATTATGGTCTTGTCTTCGCTCTTTTTCCTTAACCGCCAACCTATAAAGCAACAACAGATAATGTTTTGTTTGAAGATACTTTACACATATCTTGTACTCACCATCGTCTGTGAGTTTAATGTAAGAGAGATATCCACTCAGGGCAATGGAAATCTCACGTTCCAAAAACTCTTTATAATGTGCTTCGTAACTTATGTAATGGTTATATTCTGGGTCATGAAACCATCTTTGATTCATCATAAGCAATAAAGCAAGCGTTTCCGTAACGTTGTTTAGTGACTTACAATAGTTCACAAATTGTTCATTTACTTCATGTGCTCTGTTTCGTGCTACAATATACGGCCTCGTTTTTTCTACTGTTTTGTGAAGGCAAGCCAATGTAGCATATCCTGTTAAAACGGGTATTCTCCGCATGACAAGAGAGTCTAGATAGTGGTCAAGATCATATTGCTTATCCTCCACACAGATGTTCGACAGCACCCACAACAAATGGATTTTGTTGGATTCTTTTATTCCTTTGTTATTCAGCATGGCAAGTATGCTATGTTGCAATCTTTTCGGATATCCACGCTTTGCATTGCATAAAGCGTTTATTATGGTTGATAATTCCACTTCTGGAATATTTTCTTGACGAAGTCTTTCCGCAATAGTATCTATGATTTCCCTATACTCGGCTTCATTAGATGATTTTAAGGAACTGTTCAACTTGTCCACCGCCTCATCAAACCCACGGTCATGTCTCCTTATTGAACGAAAAACCTCTTTCAATTCAAACGATGTCTTTTCTCCCAAATCTGGTTTCTCTCCATAATAGTTTTCCGCATCAGGAGAAGACTCTATCTGTGCATCATATATTATAGTTCTATTCGGGATGGCAATTGGTTGTAAAAGGGTTACATTGTTACAGATGTAATTGAACAGTTCAAGCATCTTTGTATATACATCATATAGTTCCTCTACCTCCAATCCATCCAATTCCGCTTCAATTTGCATCACATCATTTTTCTCATCCAAATGGGCACAAGCGTGATCCCGAACCTTTCGATACCTCTTTATAAAGCTATCTATATGATGTAATTTCTCAAATTTATTGAAAGCTGTCTCTAATTCTGCCTTGTTGTCTTTTGCTGTTATCAAACTTAGAAACAATTTGTCAAAGCCATCTTCATATTGCACAGCATTGCTATTAATGTCTGTGCGTGTAATAAGATTGTCATGGTAATTATACACTGTACATATAAAAAGTCTTTTGAACAGATCGGCTGTCATCTTCTCGTTATATGACATACGAACAAGTGCGTAACTCACCTTGACCATCTGTTCGATGCTTCTTAGGTATTGACCTTTACCTTGGGCTTCAGAACATGAAATGAGTCCGCCTTCATTTATTCCAAAACAAGTCCAAAACCCCATTGGTTAAATATGCTTTGTCATCGGAATATAAATCCCTCAATATGCTTACAACTTTGTTTCTGTCTTCATCGTTGTTAACCTTGGGACGTTTGACTTCCGTTCCAACACGTTTCTCTTGGAATTCAAATATCTGGTCTATTAGACACAATGTGTTAGCATAGTCTATTTTCTTAAAGATTTTCACACTTCCAAATAAATCCACGTTTGAAGAGGGAGATTGAAAATGTGCCCCCAGTTTATCTCTCACCTTGCGAAGGCCATCATTATACGAACGTAATATGTTCTCATAATCAGAACGGATATTGTCGCTTTTAGATATCGTATTCCCCCATATCTTCATGATGTCGTCAACTCTGACCATTGCATAAATAGCTAACATACGGGAACAGAAATCATCTGCTTCCTTAGTATTAAGAATTTCCTTGATGATTAGAAGTTCGTTACAGCAGAGATTGATCTTCGAAAATGCGTCGTTTATTTTCATATTAGTGAACTTTTTGAGCATACCTCACCAACTTATCATGCATCCACTGCGGATACTTACCACAAGTAGTATATAGGATAGCAATGACAGTCCAAATAATTAGTTTGATATCACCAAAGAACGATGCGTGCTTTCTCAAAAGATATACCTATTTATTTACTATTTGATCATCGGTCATTTTCGGAGCACGCACACTATCGTCTGGACGTTGGAAGCCAAAAACAATTGCAAAAGTTTTAAAGAAAACCAACCAATCCAGTTTTAGGCTCCAATTACGTACATAGTACAAATCGAACTCTGCCATCTGTCGACGGTTTTCTGATTCCCCTTCATGTACAGCTTCCCAACCAGTAATACCAGGACGCATTGATTGACGTTCTATTTGTTCTGCTTCGGTCATAACCAACATTTCCTTTGCAAGAATAGGACGAGGACCTATAAACGACATTTCTCCTTTTAAAATATTCCATATTTGAAAGAGCTCATCCATATTAGTCTTGCGGACAATCTTTCCCCACTTTTTTAGACGAAGTTCGTCGGGCAATAATTCGCCATTTTTGTCACGTTCATTAGTCATAGAACGGAGCTTATATAGGGTAAACAATTTATTCTTATATCCCACACGCTCTTGCTTGAAAATAGGTGACGACTCTGGAGATACAATCTTCACAAATAGGATACCGCAAAGCAATACCAAAGATGCTGGAATAAATAAAATCAAAGCCAACACCAAATCAAAGAGTCTTTTTGAAAACTTTCCCATTTTTATTTTATTACGTTTACTAAATAATCTATTTCTTTTTTCCCATAACGTTGGTCTATTGTTATGGGTATTACATATCGACTAATCCAATGCTCAAAAGTCGTTTCAGGTTGCTCATCGCAAATATAGCTCCACCAATGTCCTTGGAAATGCTTTGCAGCGAATAATCGTTTAATCAAATCATCATCTTCAACTACCAATGGATAAACCATAGGTACAGTGTCGTCATCCATGTACATCGTTGGATCTATCTTATTTATATTACAAAGCAAACTATGTGCATAAACAAAATTTTCTTTACGCTTTTGACGATTGAATTTATAATCCTCTGCATCCATCAACGTTCGAGTCAACTTCGACATTTTCATGCAATCTTCTTTATCAATACGATGTTCGTTTATACTACGAGCTTCATAGCCTTTTCCTTCACAACCATATTCTATACGTTTCAACAAAAAAGCTGCAGTATCAGAACTATAACATTGTGGATACTCATTCACATACTTATCTGCATTCTTTCCTATCACATACGAACCATCTGGAGTACCGACAAACTTGCGACAAGAATAAACAGTTAAAGCATTTTCTACAGGCTTACAAAAGAAAGCTTGCGCACAATCAACAATAGCATGCTTATAAGGCTTTACCAACTCAACCATGCGATCATGCGACATGATACCAAAATAATTAACCAACAATACGGCATCATTCTCTGAAGCCTCGATATCCAAGGGAGTGAAATTTTTATCTTGATGATAAAAACAAATATTCACCCCTTTCTTTTCAAAAGTTTCACGAATTGAATCACATTGATAAATGGGAATCCAAATACGCTTACATCCCGTCACACGAAATGCATGCCAAATCCCCATACGCCCAGTATTCAACCGAGCAATATCTTGTTTTTGATTGTAGAGCTCACGACCTTTCGGAAGTTGAAGCTCAAGAAATGAGCCTATTTCCATAAATTGAATTTTAGTCAAAAAAGGTCAAGTTATGATGGTAAGTACCTTTTACACAAAGATTCCACATTCTTCTCACCTTTTTGGTTATTTTATTAATTGTCTTTTTTCTCTGTTTTGCATTATAGAACTCCAAATTCCGTTTTTTCTTTATTTCGGAATATGGTATAGTTTTGATAAATTCATACAATTCAACATTCTGATCACAGAATCTATCTGCTATATCAGAATTAGCATCGTTTTTTACATAAAAGCAAGGAACTTTTATTTTGTATTTTTCATCTGCTATAAATACTATATCATTATTAGAATTAAACGATTTGACACAAGCAAGTATTTCATGAATATTTGTATTGATATACGAAACATCATCTTCAGCACAAAGATAATACATAAACAACGTAGGTTCGGATATATCTTTCAAGAAATGTTTAATTCGACTTTCATACTTTCGTCGTACATTTGGTAGCTGATCATTTATATTTTCCCATTCATTAAAGTCATGAACTAAAAAAATGCCCATATTTTTCATGTAGTAGCATGAAGGTACTTGCCTTTGATAAAGTTCATCAACTCTTAGTTGCTTCATAAAAGTGACAAAGTTATCCTTCAAACATTCAATCCTAGACTGAAGTAATCTCGTACCTTGCCAATCAAAAGGACCAGAGTGGTCACGCAGACCAAACCTTTCCAATTCACTCGCAACAGCGCATGCATGACCGAGACTTACAACATGCGCATATTCGCGACATATCGCAGAAGTTTCATCATTCAAATAAACACCTAACAAAAACTTTTTGTTCCATTTATCTCTAAGTGAATCCAAACATTGAGATTCCCAATAGGGGGGGTAATCACATCTTTCTTCATTTGATATTTGTATTAAAATTAAAAATTGCTACCAGTGCATCATGATCACTTAATCCATTAGCACCTATTCTACTTATTGAATGAAGCCTCATTTTTTTATTGTATAGTATATGGTCAATACGAAACGGTATCGGATTGTGAATAGTTGCTCCATAACCCAAACCACTATTCCACCAAGCATTTTTTAAGCCAATGCCTTTAAATGTACGAAGTGCAGGTGAACCCGAAACATCGTTCATGTCTCCCAAAATAATTGTTGGATTTTCCATATGCAAACTATCCACAATCAACTCAGCTTCAAGTTTGCGCAAATCTGATGCAGTTTGTATATTCTTTATGTATCTCCAAAAATCAAATATATTATTTATATGCTCTGGTCGTAACCCACTATTATGAGTGAAATAATTATTACTCGACAGATGACAACCAAACAGATTGATTTTATGGCCATTCATCGCCATTGAACACTGTATAATACTTGATATCGAATCTATCTCCATTCCTATCCATTTGCTTTTGCTCAAAGGATATTTGCTGTAGAAATAATGAGAATCGTTACAAACTATATGAGTACTATATGGATAAGTTGCTTTTAATAGTGCATCTAAAGAATCACAACACTCATAATAATCTTCTGCTATAAACACTATATCAGCATCCTCCTTTAAAATTTTCTCACTAATTTTACTTATATTCTCCAATATTGCTGGTGATGAGCCATCAATATTCCATGTCATGACCTTCAAAGATTGTCCTGTTGTTTTTTCTGTTGAAATATTATATGTGAAACATTCATATTTCCAATTCATCAGCACTACAACTATTAGAACCACAAATATAAGCCATCGTAATTTTTTAGAGAATAACAAAGCGAAAACAATCCCTACTAATACTACTAATATTAAGGGAACACATAGCTGCCACATATACCTTAATCAAGTGTAACCTTTCGATGTAAAAATGAACTAAATGTGATAGTATTACATATCAATGTAAAAACATTCTCTGTTTCAATCTTCCTATACTTATATTGCCTTTTAAAACGTTTTAAAATATTAGGAATCTTCTGCCACAAGTTTAAATGTCCACTATCTACAGATGGCTTATGCAAAACATCATTTATCATATCATCAACCATCGCACGTTGATATATATCAGACAAGCCTCTTACATGAAAATCCAACCCTAAATATGCAATGCAGGTTTCTGTCATCAAAAAGAAGAAATGCTTTAACTTACACTTTTCAAGTAGCGAAAACATTCTGTCCCAATCTATATTATTTTGCTCAGCCTTTAAGAACATAGCCCAGTCATAAAGTGATTTTAAAGCCATGTCATTAGCTATAAAATCTCCTAGAGAATGTTTCAGCAAAAAAATAACATTAAACTCTGGTGAAGGTTTCCACAAATTAGTATTACCTAAACGTTGGCTCTTACCATCTAAAACTAAATGTCTTAATAATCTCTCAATCTTAACGCCTTGTTTTGTTTCATTGAAATTGGTAAAATATTTGTGATTCTCAATCAATAGATTCTTATAGTGAATGTGGGTATGTTTATAACCAGCATCCTCCACAATATATCCCATTTTACGAGCAACTTCGTTACCAATCTCAAACATTGGTTTTTCAATATCCACATTAGAGCTAACAAGAAAACAATCCAAATCTCCAAAAACTCGTGTTTCAGGTATTGGATAATAAGAAGCTGTTGTAAATCCCTTCAATACTAAACATTTCACACCATTCTGCTCAAGAGAATTTGCAAAATCACACGATAAAATGAATTTACGTTTGTACTGAACGGTCCAACTCATTTTATATCCGAACCATTTTAATAACACATTTTTATGAGGGAGAATTGTCTTAGGAAGTTTTTCTATTTCTGTCATCAAAACAGGTGCTATACCTTGTTCTATTGAAAACTTAAGCATCTCCTCCCACTCTGCTTCTGAAATCATTTCTGCGTTAAATACAAAATCATTTCCCAGAACAGATTTTTTCAGTAGGTTCAATATAATACGATGTGTCTTTTTCACTTACTTATTTTCAATCAGAGTACCGATTTATATATTCTTTTTAGTTCTTCTGTAACAGATTCCAAAGAGAAATCTTTCACATTCTCTTTATTTTTCAACCCCATTACCTTACGTTTTTCTGCATCATCCAACAAATATTCTAACTTACGAGCTAAAGTTTCCACATCCGATGGTTGAAACAAATAACCATTATCTCCTTCTCGAATGATATCCACATTACCACGAATCTCTGAGCAGATAATGGGCAATCCACAAGCCATAGCTTCTAATGCACTTACAGGCATACCCTCGTGGAACGATGGAAACACAAAGATATCAGCCGCATTCAGCACATCTGGTATATCCGAACGATAGCCTGCCAGTATCACATTATCCTTCAGTCCCATGCGTTCAGCCTCTGCTAGCAGCATGTCCTTGTTTGGTCCAACGCCACACACCACATACTTGAAGTCTTTCCTACCCAATGTAGCCAAAGCCTTAATAACGGTGATGTGGTTCTTATTATCATCCAATTCACCAATCGAGGCGATAAACTTATCAGATTCGGCCAATCCAAATTCCTCACGCATCTGTTCTCGAGAGCGTGATGGATTCTGCATTCGTGCCACATTTAGACCAACACCATGTACATAGTGTGCAGTGCGCTTATTCCATTTCGTTAGAAAATAAAGTTCTTCTTTGTTCATACCTAAATTAGCATCCATTCCTGAACAGATAAACCGTTCAATAGGTTTATATACTAATCTTGGTTTTATTGGACCTCCTTTCCAAAACGACATTCCATGAATTGTATAAAATTTCTTACCAGGAACACATCCACATAAACGAAGTAACAGCCCCCCCGTTTCAGTGTGAGTATGTATAAAATCAAACCTGCGTTCTTTTAGGAATTTTCGTAATTGGCTTATTAAGCGAAGATTGCCCAATAGACTATGACGCACAAAAGGGAATGAAATAACTTCGATTCCTTCACCTTTCCATTTTTCAGCAAACAACATATTATGTTTCTCAGGACCATCACACACATCAAAATTAGCAACTATAGTGAGTTTATAGTTTAGTTGTCGTATAGCTTCAATATTTGCTAAATTGAAGCGTGTATGAATTGACCCCATTGGAGCTAGTAACAACATTGTTTTCATCATACCACCATATGTGCTTTAGCAATTCTACGAATACTCTCCTCGTAGCTCACCACACGATATTTGCCCTCAAAATGATTCGACAGTTCCATATCGTAAGCTATACTACCGAAAGCCTTGTGGATGAAGCCCAACTGAGGCACCTTACTCAACAGACGTAATGCCGGATTGAAGATGCGTGTCTGCCACATCTTGTTGCCTACCGCCTTGGCTATATCAGCTACTATCTTGCTGGTCTCGATATAACACTCTTGCTGAGGATAGTATATACCACCCTTGTTGTTCTCTATAATAAGACGAATCAACTCACACAAGTTGTCTACATACACCATGCTCTGCTTGTTATTCAGTTTAGGAAATATGGGCATTTTCTTAGCGAAATTTACCAGACGAGGGAAGTTGTCGCGTGCATACTCACTATAGATTAATGGAGGGCGCATGATAGCTACTTGAAATGTTTCGCACTCCAATTCGTGCAAACCTCTTTCCGCCATCATTTTGCTCTTGCCATAGATAGTAGGTTCAGAAGGCACAGTCTCAGCCGTTATCAGCTTCTCCTCGCCCAACCCACTCATATCGCCATAGACAATCTGACTACTCATCTGCACAAACATAGGCACACCCTCAGCTTTGGCTTTTGTAGCTACATCAATAGGCAGCTGACCATTTACTGCATAATACTGCTCCTCGCTACCTTGACGCGCGTTGGCATGAGCCAAGCCACTCACATTGTATACGGCATCATAACCATGAAAATCTGCATCCGCCCACTTCCGATTCATACTATCCACGGCATCTACCTGCCAATTAGGATAGTTCTTGTTTATATATTCTGTAAACTTGCCACCGATGTAACCACCGATGCCAACAAGCATTACCTTCTTTGCCATAATATACTTCTTTATATTCTCAACTTTTCAGAACCATTCCGAACCAATCAGAACCTTACTTAAAGTTGTCAAAGTTCTTTATAACTTCATCCCAAGGACCGCGATCCTCCTTGTCATAAATATACACACATTTCGCATCCTTAAAATCACGTAGCCACTCGGCTAGAGAACACATACCGCCCTCTACACGCTTAGCATAGTCAATAACCTCACTCATTGAAGTAAAAGGCTCAAACTCTTTACGATCAGCAGGGTCTATATACCCATTTTCCATACCTTTAATCCAAAGATAAGGCAAAGGCATACCAGCGAACTTACAAGTAGGATTCCAAGCTGATGCACGGAAATTAGTTTCCATAAAGTAATAAGTGCCATCCTTGTCAATCAAGAATTCGACCTCAAACACCCCCTCGAAACCTATTTCCTCGAACATAGCCTGAAGTTTCGCTTCCATTTCCTTATCCTCAAACATCTTTACATCATGATAAGGACTATAATAACCTTGAATGAGGTACTTCCACTTCATCTCGGTAATTATCTGCATTTCTTTACCTTTATTGATAGTGTAACCTTCCAAAGCCATTTCATTCTGTTTATCAACAAAATGTTGAATCATAATCAGAGGACTCTCAATCTTAACGATAGCCTCTTTTAGTTCCTTCTCATCTTGGCAAATATAAACATCACCTTTCCACGAACCAGAATTGGGCGAAATATCTTTAGTTATAATTGGATACCACAGATTTTCTGGAAGTTTGTCTTCCTTACTGATGACATAGCTATCAAGTACGTTGAATCCATGTTTCTTCGCAAGTTGCTGAATATTGTACTTGTCCATAAACTCGTTGATTCGTCCCGTACGACCAGCATTATAAGTAATAAACTTATCCTTCCATTCATCATAGTGCTCATCGAAATATCCAACGGACTTGTCATCAGAGAATACAATATAAGGCTTTTTGCCTGTCTCTTCTGCAAGATGGCCGTATTTCTCAATTAAGAGATTAAAACCATCTGGTACTGAATCAACACGGTGCAATTCAGAGATATATTTACTCTTTGTTGCCACCTCATATCTGCGTTTAACAGAAATGTATACAGGATTGACACCATTCTCGCCAAGAGCGCGAATCATGTTAAGAGGATTGTAATGTTCTAGCGCAAAAACGATGCACAAATGACCATTGTATTGATTGTTCATAATTAATTTATCTTTTATGAGTTCTTAAATATTCTATTAATTTCAACATTGCAAACAATAATAAAGTTTGTTTATTTCTGGCTAATAAGAAAAACACTTTCCATGCAAATGGCATTACTGATATATCTAATTGTGAGAGAGCGTGCCCATATCGCTTCAACTGAAGCATTTCCTTCATACGCCTTGATCCATCAATTATGCTATCATCAGAATGAGTTTGGTTGATACCTGCTCCCAACACGCTAAGCGCGATTCTATTTTCCAGTGCGTTTTCATAATCAGTTCCCTTTTCATGTTTCAGTATGTACTCCTCCATATAATCAAACATTCTTTGCCACCGTGCGAACAAATTTGGATTATATTTGGTTGTCAGAGAACCTTCGTTGGCTCGAAAATAATGATAAAAAGGTTTATCAATATAAACGAACTTTTCACAATTCTCATATAGCAATATCTGATACCAACAATCTTCGGTTCCAATTATTTTTGTATCAACAAAGCGAATGTTTTTAAACTTAGAAGCCTTGAACACCTGCATACACGCAGAAACTATAAGGTCACTATCTTGCGGCCGGGCCAACTCTTGACCTATCAAGCCGAAAAGTCTTCTATGGATGTGCGCTTTAACATCCAGCTCATCCCATATGATTCTGTCATGATGGAACACGTGATTAATGATGCTATGATTTCCAAACTCCTTAGTATATGAAAACATCAGGCAATCAGCTTCGGAAGCTATTATTTCTTCATAGCATACTTTACATGTCTCTGTGTTTATCCAGTCATCACTATCCACAAACATGTAGTATTCACCTTTTATGTTTTTCAATCCTTCGTTTCTTGCACTTGACAGTCCTCCATTTCCTTTATGTATAACGTGTACACGATTATCCATCTTTGCATATTCGTCACACATTTCCGGGCATTTATCCAGGCTACCATCATCGACGAGAATAATCTCAATATCACGAAGCGTTTGATTAAGCAAGGAATCTACACATCTGCTTAAATAATTCTCTACATTATAAACAGGTACTATTACACTTATTTTTGGTTTTTCTTGATTCATTTCTACTTTGACGTTTACGATGAGTACGCAAATACTCTATCAGATACAACATCGCAGCTAAAGGAATCGTCAAACGCTTTTTGCACAAAAAGAAAAAAACTTTCCACGGAAGGGGCATGCAACTGATGTCAAGCAGTTTGACAGATTCTTTAACTCTGCTTATACTCAACAATTTACCCCCCCCGATTGATGCTTGTAACAAATTTCGGTGTCCTTTTATCTCATTTAATCCTAAACCAATCATGCTTATGGCTACTCTATTTCTTAAAGCCTCTCTGTAACTTATATCAAGCATAAATCTATCTATATAGCTTTCAATTATATCCCATAGATGCTGGAACTTTTCAGCCAAATCCGCCTTGTAACGTGTAGTTACAGATGCTTCATTTGTCTTTAGATAGTGGTAAAAAGGTTGATCTATATACACGAATCTATCACAATCCTTATATAAGACCATCTGATACAACCCGTCTTCAAATGTTCCCACTTCTCGTATATCTACAAATGGAATATGCACAAACTTGGAAGTTTTAAACAATTGCATACAAGGTGACACTATTATGTCCATATCTTGCGGACAAGATAATTCATGACCTATAGGACCAAACAAACGCCTATGAAAATTTCGTTTAATCTCATCCGAGTTCCAGACAAAGTAATCCTCGTCAAAAATATGATTTATAATACTATGAGTACCATACTCCTTTACATAAGAAAACATTAAGCAATCTGCATTTTCTCTGATGGCAGAATTATATGCTACTTCACATGTATTAACGTCAATCCAATCATCGCTATCAAGAAACATGTAATATTCACCAGATATTTTTTTTAATGCGTTATTGCGTGCAACAGATACACCACTATTGGGCTGATCTAGCAAAATGATTCGTTTATCGCGTTTTGCGTACTCTTGAAGAATCTCCAATGAATTATCCTTGCTTCCATCATTTACGCATATTATTTCTATCGTTGGCATTGTCTGATTTATTAAGCTATCAAGACAATGTCTAAGATACTTTTCTGCGTTATATACAGGTACTACTATACTGATTCTAGGAATGTTCATATTATATCTCAACTATAGCAAAACATGCTTAATATATCTAATTATTACAAACAGCATGTTATGCTTAGTCATACTAAGTTCGTTCTCCTCTCATCTTTAAAAATCCATTATAAGCCTTCCGCATAATTTTTTTTATTTTACCTTTAATATAATATGGAAAGGCTATCATATTAAGTTGAAAATCATTATAACCATTTTGCTTAAGAACTTTCACGACTTCCTCTGTTCCAGATTTATTCCCATCCTTTACAAAAAGTTTAAAGTATGTTTCAAACAATTGTTTCTTTTCAAGTATGTCCAAAGAAGTTTTAATTAATTCAATATGCTTTGTTGCTAGTTTTTTACAATCAATATCATAAACCTTTGATATTGTATTTGTTTGCTGATTTTTATGTATTCGTGTAACAACCAACAAATCCTTTTGGCAAACTATTGTGTATTTATCATGCATTAGCATACGAAGCCACATATCTAAGTCTTGAAGATATCTCATTGACTCATCAAAGATTCCAACTTCATCAAAAACATGCTTTGGTATCAAAAAACCAAGACCATTCAAAGCATAATCATGTAAGAAAGCATTAAAGAGTTGTATATTGTTAAGTCTCCCTTCCAATGTTTTAACAGGGTGTGGCATTGGCTTTTTATTCTCGTCCATAAGTGAACCAGAACATAAAATAATGTCGTCATGACCCTGTATCAATGCTACTTGTTTTTCTATTTTTGTCGGTTCATATAAATCATCGTGTGAGAGCCAAGAAAAATATTCTCCTTTCATCTCTCTAATACCAGTGTTCAATGCCGAAGACACACCGCCATTATTCTGATAAATATACCGAATTTTTTTTCCATAAGATAAAGCCACACGCTCAGTCGCCCCATCATCTGGTGAACCATCATTAACAACAATAATTTCAATATTGTTATAAGTTTGGGCTAAAGCACTATCTATTGCTTCTGCCAAATAGTTAGCTCCTTTATATACAGGAATAACTATAGATACCAATGGATTCTTATTCATTTTTATTTTATTATTTCTTTATATAGTTGACGATATTTTGTTGCCATATTCTTGGCTGAAAACTTTTTATTTATTAAAGTGGCGTCAATATTGGGACTAAGTGTAATCATTTCATTAATGGCTTCTCCTAATTCCCTAACGTCTCCGTAATCAACGAACCTTGCAAAATCACCGATAAAAACACTTTCAGGTCCACCTGCTCTAAAACCGACAACAGGAGTTGCACAAGCTAAACTTTCAGCACATACCATGGAAAAAGTTTCGCGTTTGCTTGTTAGTAATGTAACATCGGCAATATTGTAATACCAAGATAATTCTTCTTTGCTTTTGGTATGTCCAATGGTCGTAACATTTGAAGGCAATGTAATATTACCATTATAACCAACTATAATAAATGACCATTCTGGATGTTTTTTAGCTAATTCAATAACATATTTGCCTCCTTTCAAAGGATGATTAAAGTTAGGAGTAACATGAAGAATGATTGGATTCTTGCCGTCAAATTTTTCTTTAAGGGGATTTATATTTAATGGGACAAACGATTGTAAGTCCAAACCATTTTCAATGGTGATAAATTTAGCATGGCAATGTCTGAATATTGCAGATTGCTTTGCTCTATTCTCTAACCATTTTGAGACACTTACTATCGCAATATTTTCAAAGCCATCAAACGACTCCTTCATTTTAGAATAAGCCAATTTAGAATCATCCCTATAAATGCGAGTCAAATATCCTTTTATTTTATCACAACCATAACAACCTTCTACCCATTTCATACAATCATAAGCATGCTCACAACCAGCTGTATGCATGATTTCTGCGTGTAAGGTCAGAACTGTCGGAATCTTCTCATGTTTTAAATATGCCAATAGACGATACACATTTACAAAATGCCCGTTTAAGCAATGCAAATGCACCACATCTGGATTAAATTGCCTTATGACTTTTATCGCTTTTTGTGTAGCAAAGAATGAATAAGAAAAATCCAAACCTGTCAATCGAGACAACATAGAATGAATTTTTGCTTCTGCTTCTGTTGATATTTTAATGACATTAGAAGCAATATTCTTTGCTTCGCGGCCATATAAAATCAATACCTCATCTCCATTAGAAGTACAAAGATTAGAAATATCTTCAACTATTTTCCCAGTACTTCCTATAGCGTATACACAGTTAATCTGAACTATTTTCATAAAATTTATAATACAGAATGGTACTTTGGCAAGTTGCTACTTGTCAAGAAGAATAAGTAATATAAGCTAACGATTACAAATCCTAAATACAGGAAAGATCTGATTTTATTCGAATACTCATTAAAAGCACGTGGCACTAATAACATTGCAAACATGGAAAAATAAAATGAAATACGTGCCATTTCTGCCAACGATCCAGAAAGAGACTGGAATATCAATCCCAGAAGCATCATGTTAAAGAAAAATCTGTTTTGCACATTTCGGTTGATTAGTTTATCTTTGACTGAAAAACAAATCAAGAATAGTATCACTTGCATTATTAATGCACTAATATTCTGGCTACTTTCATAAACAGTTCCATATGCAGCATAACGATCCTCAAACAATATTTTAGAAAACGTCACAATTTCTTCGATGTGCACGTATTTGCCTAAAATAAATGATCCAAATACACATAGCAAATACCACCAACGCACTTTTACGAGGAGGCATGGAATGGCTAACAAGAAAAGAATGGATGAATTATGTATTAAATAAGCCAATACGACAAAGAGTGCACACTTACAAATAGCCTTATCTTTAACAAGAGCCTTTACGCTAGAATACCTTAAAGCACTAATGTACTCTGAACCTGCATAGAATACTAGAGACAGTGCTGCTGTCTGACGTATACCAGCCACATTAAATGCAAACATACCTAATAGAAAATATACTAGTATTGCTATTAAATAATCAATGCTAGTATGCAATTTTCTGTTAAATATTTTATATAATGAAACAACAGGAAATAAAGCCCAAATTAATAAAAACAAGGTATAGTTTGGAG
>ERZ1034781.33-NODE-33-length-67616-cov-15.346872_pt1 | contig 67616 bp, 57 predicted proteins | sample MGYA00520700_ERZ1034781 | MGnify/ENA primary metagenome ERZ1034781 (study PRJEB33766, sample SAMN09781709) | gut metagenome | biome: gut microbiome | host: Homo sapiens | place: Madagascar | study: EMG produced TPA metagenomics assembly of the PRJNA485056 data set...
TTATAATTATATTATCACTATGTAACAAGGAGAAAACGATGAAATACGATTATTTAGTAGTAGGTTCCGGTCTCTACGGAGCCATCTTCGCCCATGAGGCAAAGGCCAAGGGCAAATCAGTGCTTGTTGTGGACAAGCGTCCTAACATAGCAGGAAATGTTTACACCGAAAAGCAGGAGGGCATCAATGTACACATGTACGGAGCCCACATATTCCACACCAATGACAAGAGGGTCTGGAACTATATCACACAGTTTGCTGAGTTCAACCGCTTCACAAACAGCCCTGTGGCAAACTACAATGGCGAGCTGTACTCAATGCCTTTCAATATGTACACCTTCAACAAGATGTGGGGTGTGGTGACACCGGAGGAGGCTGCTGCAAAGATTGAGGAGCAGAAAAAGGAAATCACCGGTGAGCCAAAAAATCTCGAGGAGCAGGCTATCTCGCTCGTTGGCCGTGACATCTATGAGAAGCTCGTAAAGGGCTACACTGAGAAGCAGTGGGGCCGTGATTGTAAGGAGCTTCCGGCTTTCATAATCAAGCGACTTCCTGTTAGACTTACCTTTGACAACAATTACTTCAATGCTCTTTACCAAGGTATTCCAATCGGTGGCTACACAAAGATGGTTGAAAATCTGCTCGACGGCATTGAGGTCAGATTGAATACCGACTACCTTGAGCACAAGGCTGAGCTTGATGCTCTTGCTGACAAGGTGGTATACACAGGTCCGATTGACGCATACTTTGGCTTTAAGCTAGGTACTTTAGAGTACCGCTCAGTGCGCTTTGAGAATGAGACCCTCGATATTCCTAACTTCCAGGGCAATGCCGCTGTCAACTATACTGACCGTGAGACTCCATGGACACGTATCATCGAGCACAAGTGGTTCGAGTTCGGTAAGGATGAGGATGGCAATGATCTGCCAAAGACTATCATCAGCCGCGAGTACTCTTCTGAGTGGAAGGCAGGCGATGAGCCTTACTACCCTGTAAACGATGAGAAAAACGGACAGCTCTACGCCAAGTACAAGGAGCTTGCCGATAAGGAGACCGGTGTTATATTCGGTGGACGTCTCGGTGAGTACAAGTACTATGATATGGATACTACCATTGCTTCTGTACTTGATATGTGTGAGAAGGAGCTTGGCTAATAGTCAGGCTTCCCACAAAAGGCTTTGTTTATGTCATATTCAAAAGCGCCATGGCAATTTACCATGGCGCTTTTATTTACAATTTTTTTCCGTCCAGATTTATCTTCGCCGCAGGAATATGCTCCCTAAGACACTCATATCCATACTCCTTCGAATATGCATATATAGCCGGAAGCTGTCTTGACAAAAAGAGTGCCGGTGCTTCTGTCACAGAGTACGCACCACAGTGCCCAAACTCAAGAACATCACCAAGCTCAAGTTTCTTAAGCTTCACCTCTCTGACCAACACATCCGCCACTGTACAAAGGCTTCCGCAGAGCGTATAGTCTGTGTCCGGCAATTGTGTTAATTCCACACCGGTTTTTTCATCATTTTCTGATACTTCACAACCATTGAATGTATTTCCTATCGGACCTGCTGTTCCTTTTATTTCTCCCAATTTTTCACCAAAATATATTTCGTCAGCTCTATATATACTAATCGGTGGCACCTGCATTGCCATCCTCTGCCCGAAGTAATTCAGGTGGTGGATTCCTCCATCCAGAATCGCATAATTGGCATCGCCTGTCGATTTTAAGTCCTTTACCTGTGTGTAGTATTTACCGCATGAGGCTGCGAGGAAACGTCCCATCTCAATGCCAAGCGGATATTCCTCGGCAAATTCTCTAAGTACCTCTGCTGCCTCATCAAGTGATTGTTTTTCCTTTTCCTGCCAGTCATCCTCAAAATACTCTACGCAAAGCCCCGGACCATACTCTACAAGCTGTGGCTCAAAGCTGTATTTGTCCTTTAACATGGTAAGTGCAGACTTTATTTTTTCCAAGTCCTTATTTATTTTGCGAAGACTCTTCTGTGTGCCGGAATAGTAGTGAATGCCTATTACCGCAATACCCTTAAACTCATCCGGATGCGAAATGATGTATTCAATATCCTCAAGCGACATGCCAAACTGGTTGCCACTTGTCAGACGAAGTATGACCTGTGCTTTCGTTTCGGCAAACTCGGCTTCATGCGCACCTTCAGGCATACCTTCAAACATCACTTGCGATATCAGCGTCGCATGTCTTATGCTCTCACAGGTCAGTATGCCGGCGCCATATGAGACTGCTCGCTCTATATCACATTTTTCCTTCATCACACCTGAATATATGATGCTCTCAGGCTTAACGCCCAGTGCTATACATATCTCAAGCTCTCCCGGGCTGCACACCTCCACATGGTCTAAGCCCTCCGGCAGCCTGTGAAGCAGAAATGGGTTTGCCTTTATCGAAAAGCAAAGCGGTATCCTACGTCCTCCTTTACAATCAAGAGCAGCCCTTATCATGGCTGCTCTCTTCGCAAACTCGTCCGTATCAAATACATAGTACGGTGTCTGTCTCATATGCTTTATTCCTCCACAAGCTCTTTCACAAGCTTCTCGATTGCATCAACTGAGTTGAAATTCTCAGGAACCAGATCCTTTGGTCTGATTGTGATGTCAAACTCATCAGTCAGCTCCGACACGAGTGAAACTATATCAAATGACTCAAGAATTTTGTCATCAATGAGCTTTGTCTCCTTCTCAAAATCCACATCCGGTCTTAATTCCTCTAAAATCTCTAAAATTGTGTCTCTCATTTTACATTTCCTCCAGTTTTTTCATATCATATTTTCCGTTTGGAAGCTTAGGAAGCTGCTCCAGTTTCTTGATTTTCCTTGGCACCATAAAGCCCGGGAGCTCGTCCCTCAGTGCCAGCGCAAGGCTTCTCCTGTCACAGTCACCTGTGTAGAAAAGTATCAGCACCTCTTTTGCTTTATTATATATAACGCAGCTTTCTGCAACTCCCTCGACCACATTGGCGGCATGCTCCACCTCGTCAAGCTCCACACGGTGTCCCATGTGCTTTATCTGGCGGTCCATACGTCCACAGAAATGAAGTATGCCATCCTCATCGAGCCTTCCGTAATCCCCTGTGCGGTACATCCGCTCAGGATAAGCCTTGTTGAGTGGATTGAGTGTAAATGCCGCAGCTGTCCTCTCCGGATCATTATAATAACCCAGCGCCAGGATTGGTCCACATACGCATATCTCGCCCTGTTCTCCGACAGCCGGCTCATTTCCATGCTCATCTATCAGGAAAACCCTGTAATTGTCATAGGCTTTTCCTATAGGAAGCACCTCATCCTCTTCCACTGTATGATCCACACTATAGTATGTGCATGATGCTGTAGCCTCTGTCGGTCCATACTGGTTCACAAAATGTGCTTCCGGCAGATTTTCCTGCCATTTCCTGAGCACCCTGCACGGCATCACTGAGCCTGAGAAGCAGATTTTTCTGAGACTCTTAAGCCCTACTTCCTCAAATGCTCCAAGCGATGTGAGGATGGTAAATGCCGAAACACTCCAGCCTACACTGCTGATATTCTTCTCATTCATGTAATCAAACAGGACATTTGGCTCCATAAAATACTCTTTCGGAATAATCGCTGTGCTACAGCCGGTCTTTAGCGGCAGATAAATGTCCCTGATTGCCGCAATATAATCAAGCGGCGACTGATTGCCCAGCACATCACTTTCCTCTATATGCATTACATCACAGTAAGCATTGATGTATGTCATAAGTGACAGATGCGATGTCATGACTCCCTTTGGATTGCCGGTGGAACCTGACGTGTAGATGATGTACAGCGGGTCTGTCATGGACATATGCCTGCGGACTGTTGCGAGCATATCGTTCTCACTATCCGTCACAGCGTCTCCTGCTGATTCACTGATTTTGCAATTACTATCAGCGCACGCCACCGGCTCGAAGCGCGATATATCCTCAGCAATAAATATCTGCGGTCTATCGAAGCCTTCTGACTTTTCCAGCTCATCCACTATGCTCTCCACATGCTCAAGACTTTCCCTGTCTGCAACAATAGCCCTTGGGCACAGATTTTCAAGAATTTTCTCAATTCTCTTATCAGGAAGCGATGCATCAATCGGTGCATACGGTCTGCCTGCATATACCACACCCAGGAAGTATGCCGGTGTCACCATTTTTCTTCCGGCAAATACTGCAACAGGGGTTCTGTCCACTCCAAGCTGTTCTATCAGATATGCTCCTGTATTTCTTGCTATATCATACACCTGCGCAAACGTAATGCTGCATTCAGTATCCGAAAATGCAGGCTTGTCAGGGTATTTTTCTACTGTGGCCTCAAGCCACTCCAGTACGTTTTTCATCTTAGTCCTCTTTCATGCATTAATAAACGTTGCCGAAAAAAATTATAGCACATAACATCCGAAAAAAATGTCATGTGCTATCGAATTAAGAATTCTTAAGAAAGCCTTAATTTTTTTCTGTAGGTTTTTCTATATTTGATTCTCCTATTAAATATATCGGTCTGTCCTTTGCCTCGAGATAAAGCTTTGACAGGTATAATCCCAAAATGCCTATGCTAAGCAGTTGTATCCCACCTATAAAAAGAATGATGACCACCGTTGATGCCCAGCCTGCTACCGGATCACCAAACACAAGTCTTCTTATTATGATAAAAAGCATAGCTGCTATCGCAACAATAAAGCTGAACACTCCTGCTATGGATGCGATGTATAGCGGCGCGTTGGAAAATGCCACTATTCCGTCAAGGCTATACAAAAAAAGCTGCCAGAATGACCATTTTGTCTCACCTGCCACCCTGTTTACATTCTCAAACTCAAGCCACTTCACCTTAAAGCCTACCCAGCCAAACAGTCCCTTTGAAAACCTGTTGTATTCCTTAAGCGAAAGCAGTGCATCCACATATTTCCTATTCATCAGCCTGTAGTCACGTGCCCCATCAACCATATTTGCCTTTGAAATCTTACTCATCAGCCTATAGAACTTTCTGGCAAAAAAAGATCTGATTGGTGGTTCGCCCTTTCTTGTCACCCGCCTCGTGCCTACTGCATCATAGCCCTCTTTAGTAAGGACCTGATACATCTTCGGAAGCATATCCGGCGGATCTTGAAGGTCAGCATCCATTATCGCCACATATTCCCCCACCGCATGCTGCAAGCCTGCATACATGGCTGCCTCCTTGCCAAAATTACGCGAAAATGATATGTATTTCACACCGGAATCATTTGTGGCAAGCTCCTTTGCGACATCGAGCGTCCCGTCCATAGAGCCGTCATCCACTATAATCAGTTCATAGGACAATCCCGCTGTCTCACTCTCTTGACTCATCTGATTAAACACCTGAGTTATTTTATTATAAAAAAGAGGCAGAGCCTCTTTCTCGTTAAAGCATGGTACCACAATGCTTATCTTATTTTTTTCCATATAAGCCACCCTGCATATAATATCAAATAAATAAAAAATCCGATTGCTGCTCCTGCCGTATTTGTCACAAAATCATCAAGCTGACAATATCCCCTGCCGGTAACCAGCTGCGTGTACTCAATTGCTGCGCTTATAAAAGCACCAACAGGTATTGTAAACCATCTCATCCAATTTTTAAAAACCAGTGGAAACAAAAGCCCAAATGGTATAAACAATACTATATTTTCTATAAAATAAGCGTGTGTCTGAAGTGTCATGCCCCAATTGCTCCACAGCACCATATCGGCGACGCCTGTTCTGCTTCCCGGCTCCCTTGAATAATATACTATCATTATAAGCGTATACATATAGGCCACAAAGGTGCCGCAGAACAGCATATGCCAGATTTTACCCACTATCTTTTTTCTTCTCTCATCTGCCTGTGAGACCTCTCTCATTGTGAAAAGATATCGCAGCAGACACACAAAAATATACATCGCAATGCAGATTAAAGCCAAATATACCGCTGACGGAAGATATTTGAACTTTTCCTGTATGTCTCTTATTATATAATCCTTTAAACTCAATGTCCTTTTTTATGCTCCTTGTAGGCACGAATGAACTCCAGCTGTTGTTCATCGTCCTTTTTCTGTTCGTCATCAGACATATGACTCACTTTAATAATTATACACAATATTATACCAATTACAATAATACAGGCACATAATATAAAAATAATTAAGATTTCAGACATAAAATATTCTCTCCTCAGATTTAATTATATCCACTTTATTTATCTTAATTCACTTACTTATGGACACAGATAACAACAAAAGCTGCATGATATTCTCACACAGCTTTTGTATATTACGTATATTATCTTTGGCATTAACCTTTATTTTAATTTTGCAACAACCATATCCACATATTTCTGACAGATTTCCTCGCTCTCAGCCTCAACCATGACACGGATAACAGGCTCTGTACCTGACTCACGCACAAGTATACGTCCCGTATCACCTAGCTCTGCAGTAACCTGTTCGATGGCTGCCTGAACATCAGGGTTGGCAAGTGCCTCCGCCTTGTCAGCCACACGCACATTCTGAAGTACCTGTGGGTAGATACTAAGTCCCTCACAGAGCTGGCTCATCTTCTGTTTTCTCGCCATCATGACCTCCATCATCTTAAGGCTGGTAAGGATACCATCACCTGTTGAAGCATACTTAGAGAAGATGATATGTCCTGACTGCTCTCCGCCGATGCGGCAGCCATTCTGCTGCATATACTCATATACATATTTGTCACCTACTGCAGTCTTTGCGTAGCCAATTCCTATCTCATCAAAGGCCTTGTAGAGACCAAAGTTTGACATAACAGTTGTGACAACAGTATTGTTATCAAGCTTTCCTCTCTCTTTCATGTACTTTCCATATATGTAGAGAATATGGTCTCCTGTGATTACATTGCCCAGTTCATCTACACAGAGACATCTGTCTGCATCTCCATCGTATGCGAAGCCTACATCAAGGCCATTGTCCACCACGTACTTCTGTAAGCCCTCTATATGTGTAGAGCCTGCATTATTGTTGATGTTTAGACCGTTTGGCTCATTGTTGATAACATAGCACTTTGCTCCGAGTGCCTCAAAAACAGACTTTGCCATGTTCCATGAGCTTCCGTTGGCACAGTCAAGACCAACTTTCATGCCCTTAAACGAATACACTCCGAGGGAGATGAGATATCCCATGTAACGGTTACGGCCTGCTACATAGTCAACTGTGCATCCGATAGCATCCTTATGTGCATAGGGCAATTCCTTCCACTCCTGACCAAACAGGCGGAGCTTGCCATCTATATAGTCCTCGACAAGGAGAATTGTCTCCTCATCCATCTTCTCTCCATTGCTGTTGATAAGCTTGATTCCATTGTCATAGTATGGATTATGGCTTGCCGAAATCATGATACCACAGTCAAAATCATCGGTTCTTGCTACATATGCCACTGATGGAGTTGTGGTAACGTGTAATAAATATGCATCTGCTCCCGATGCTGTAAGTCCTGATACAAGTGAATACTCAAACATGTAGCTTGAACGTCTTGTATCCTTTCCTATTACTATCTTCGCCGGCTCGTCGAGCTGCTTCTGCTTCTTAAGCTCTCCATAATACCAGCCTAAAAATCTACCAATCTGATATGCATGCTCTGCTGTTAAATTGACATTAGCCTCTCCACGGAAGCCGTCTGTTCCAAAGTATTTTCCCATTATTGTCCCCTTGTGAAATAAATTTTTCTTATATTATACACTTAACAAATATGTTTGTGTAGTAAAACAGTATTATTTGTTAAATTATTCGACTTCATAAAATCAATTGTTTATTAATGTGATAAAATTGACATATTATGTAAATCAAAGCTACATAGATATCTTATGACACTCCATATAATATCTCTTCTCATTCGCTTCTCCGATTGAGAATGTCTTTCTGGGAAGCACCCCGCCCGCATTTATTGCAGGGAACAATGTGCTTTTGTCTATCGACTGAAGAAAAATTCCACATCCCTTAGTCTCCTTAACCAGTCCGTGAAGTGCCTCATCACCATGGATATAGTCTATTTCCACATTGTCATGTGTCTCAATATACTTATCTAAAATACCCTGGAGTATCTCAACCGGGAGGCGGTCACCTCTATTTGCGATATTAATTCCAAAATTCTTTATTGGTGCTGTACAGCTTCCAGCGCTATTTTCTGAAACCACTTCATTGCCATTTGCCGGTTTTGCACTGTCACAGTTTCCTGATTCAACATACTCAAATACTATCTCATCACCCTCAGTGCTCGCAAGCCCCTGTTTTGTGATTTCAGCTTCGAAAAACGACAGCATGTCCTTTATATCAACATTTGTAAGAAGTCTGTGAATAGGCTTAAACTCAAGTGCCTCACTGTGCAGATTGCAGATTTCCACAAGAGCATGCCTTGCAGGATGAGTTTTCAACTGCTCCTCTGTGAATTTTCCTGATTTTTTGATATTTTCCCAACAGGTCTTCGCCGTTGCAAGCGAATGGTTTCCATCACCTACTGCAAACAAAAAGCCTCCACAGCTATTCTGTTTTGCTGCGAATGCCTCTGTCACCTGCTTTGCTGCCTCACCCTCGATAGCATAGCCGCGGATATGCCCGCCACCCTGCATAAGGTCTGTATCGTAAAGCTTACGAAGAGTATTCCTGATGGCATACACATACTCGATTATTCCATGCTTTACAGCTGCTATATTTACTGCATCTTCCTGTGTAGCACCCTGGCATCCATCAATCTTTTGTCTGTCTATAGGATCATCAACAAGCAGCATAACATGTGGCAGCTCAATAGCTGCATTCTCTCTTATTTTCACTCTCGGAGGTATACGTGAGATTACTGTTCCCTCTGTTGCTCTGATGAGAGTCTTCTTTTTCGGGTCGAAATCATAGTCATCCAGATCAATAAGTCCTACTATTCCAAAACGCACCCCTGACTCCGTAGTACGCTCAACAAGCACATAGCCATCTGCCACCGCTTGCTTTAAGGTTCCATCTTTGAGATATGTATCCATAGTGGTATTAATATATTTGATTCTCTCATCATCAGTCATTGAAGCATATTTTGTTTTTCTGCCGGATTCTTTGTCATTATTGACACCAGCCCCTGACGAATTGCAATCATTCTCCTGTTTCGTAATTGTTCCCAGATATATTTCAGGAAACACCACATTAAGCGTTGACGGTGCATCAGCCACGTACTTTTCCACCGCATCCCAATAATCTGCCTGACTTGTAAACTGGTCACAGGCAATAACTGACCATTTTTTCATATCTATACCATCGTTTGGTAAAAGAATATTTGCCGGATTGAAACAATTTGACATATCAACAATTCTCCTTTAAATATACAAAATATATAACAGAAATCCGCTATACCCTATAGTATAACGGATTTACTTTTATTTGCATATATTAAATTCCTTTTGTTGTTAGAATTCTTCCAACTGCATCATCTAATTTTTCTGCCGGTATCTCGCCACTGTTAACTGCAGACAACACTGCATTATAACTGCTCTCAAAGCCTGTTGAAACATAAAGCATGCTCATTCCTGCCTTAACAGCTGCCACAGCCGCCTCATCCTGTGTACATACCTTATTAAGAGATGCGTCTGATAAATCATCTGTAATCAAAAGGCCATTAAAGCCCATGGTAGTTCTCATATAGTTTACGGCACCTGCTGATGTAGAGCATGGCGTGGTTTCCTCTCCTGTCACACTCTGGCAAATCACATTTCCCATCATGACTGCCGGAACACCTGCTTCAATTGCCTTCTGATATGGCACAAAATCAGATGCCTCAAGATCCTCCAGCTTATCTGTCATCCAGAGCATTCCTGTCGCTGAATCTGTAGTAGCCTTTCCTTTTCCGGGAAAGCTCTTTGCTACAGAATTAATTCCTGCACCATTATAGCTGCTTACCTGTGCTGCAACACAGTCACCTACAGTCGCTGACTCGCTGCCAAATGCATATGTATCGTTATCTGCATTATCACCATATGCTATATCCGCTGTCGGCCCAAAATTCATATTAAGGCCATTGGTAGCCATATATGAGCCTATCTTTCCTGCACTGCTGCCCGCTGCGTCAGCATCTCCAAGCTGCGATGGTGCCTGCTGTGCCTCATATCCATTAGCTGAAGCAAGAGGAAGTCTTTCTCCACCTTCTTCATCAATTGCAAGAAACAGATTCACGCCCAGTCGCTCCTGCGAAAATGACTGCAGACTGCTCATCATCTTTGTAACTGCAGCCTCACCTGAGAAATTCTCCTGTCTGAAAACAAAACCACCAAGAGGATATGTACCAATAGCTGCCTTTGTCTTGTTACCGGCCTGAGTGAACTGTGATACACCTGTAATCTCCTCAGGTCTCGTAATGAATAGCTGGGCTACCTTTTCCTCTGTTGTCATAGAAGACAGCTTTGTCTTGACAGAATCTGACGGAATAAATGCCGGTGCTGCCTGCTGTCCATCAGCTTGTACCTGCTGAGTTCCATCCGTCTGCTGAGTTCCATCCGTCTCCTGAGTAGGATTCTGTGTCTCCTGCTGGCTTTCTGTTATCTTCTTATTCGCATTATTCCCCGGCATCACAAAATGCACTGCTCCAAATACCAGCACAACTATCAGTGCAATTACTTCTATTGTGATGAGGTACTTATCTCCATTTTGTCTGAAGTTCATATTTAATCCCCAAAATCTGTATTTGTTAAATCGTTATTAGGTCCGCTTACTTTTCCTGATAATGCACTGCTGTATTCGTTTACAGTTGCACTAGGAGTATAGCCTGTCTCACCTTCAAGGAACTGATGCACTCCTGTAGCCATGTCTGCAAGTGTAGTAGGCACCTCAACCCATGCACCATCAACCTTTCCACCATAGAACACCTGTGGATATGCTGTAGAATCCTCTACTGTATAGTCTGCAAGATTTTTAAATACTGAAAGAATCTCATCAGTATTATAGTTAGTATTGACATGTCCAATCAGATCTGATACCATCTTGATCTTTGCCGCTGTATTCATCTGCTTAGCTGATTCAAAAACCTTGAACAGCACTGTTCTCTGTCTTTCAGCACGCTTATAGTCTCCTCCTGCTGTATAACGTATTCTGGAATACGCAACTGCCTGAGTTCCATCAAGAGTATATGTGCCGGCTGAATCAATATGGGATGAGCTTGTTCCACGAACCTTATTGACCTCATCAATATATCCGTTTATCACCTTTGCCTCAGAAGCATCGATATCCTGTACTATTCCTCCAACCTCATCTATAATCTCACCGACTGTATTGAAATTGACTGTGACATAATTCTTTATGTCTAAGTCCAGATTCTTGTTAAGTGTATCCACTGCAAGCTCCGGTCCACCAAACGCATGTGCATGTGTCACTTTCTGGTATCCATGACCATCAATATTCATCATACAGTCTCTGAAAATAGATACCATGCGGATTTTCTTAGCATCATGATCAACCCTGACTACCATAATGGAATCGGAACGTGTTCCTTTATCAAGCTGATCTGAGCGGCTGTCAACACCAAATAGTGCAAATTCCTCTATGCCTGATTTGTCTGTAGTGTTGTCATCCTCAGCCTGAGTATCAGCTTTTGTCTTAACTGCCTCTGTACCTGGTTTTATGCCTTTATTTTCTTTATTACTGACATTACTGCTGTTAATCTTTACAAGTACTATTGCTATAATAGCAACAAGTACAATAATCACTGCCGTAATAACTATATTTTTCTTTTTTTTCATCTGCACTATTCTCCGTCATTCATATGTGTCTATGCCTGTTACTTTTCATCCTCATCTCTGCCATAATAACTGCCATAGTAATTACCATAGTAGTTTCCATAGTAATGACCATACTTGGACTCCTCAAACCTGCACTTATTGAGCACTGCTCCAAGAATCTTGACTCCTGAGTCCTCAAGTGTACGCTTTGTATTGATGATTGCACGGCTGCTTGTAGCATTCTGGGCAGCAACTATTACTGCTCCGTCTACATTCTTTCCAACTACGGCTGCATCAATCGCAGCGCCTGTAGGAGGTGTATCAACAAGCACATAGTCAAAGTTCTTCTCTCCAAACTCGATAAGTTCTTTAAACTCCTCTGTCTCAAGAAGCTCTGTAGGATTTGGTACCTCATGACCTGCAAAAAGGAGAAACACTCCTTTGATGTTTGTCGCATATACTACTTTGTCCAAAGATACCTGACCTGAAAGATAATGTGAGAGTCCGTATATCTTTCCACCACTCTCCACCTTCGCTCTGAGTCGTCCTACAAGGACTGACTTACGCATATCGGTATCTACTACAAGGACTGACTTCTTAGAGTCCGCCATCGAACGAGCCAGATCCATAACTACGGTTGTCTTTCCCTCATTTGGCACGCTGCTAGTAAAAAGAATAGACTTCACACCCTTTCCACTAAAGCTGATGCTTGTTTTAAGAGCTCGAAGAGACTCCTTCATTGTATAGCTCTGGTCTTTTATCTGATTAATAACTACTGTTTCCATTAAACTGCCCTCTTCTTATTCTTGCTATCGTCTGATTTAGATGACTGGTTTTTCTTCTTTTTTCTTTTCTTTGACTTTGTTCCATCATACTCTGTCTCATCAACAGGAAGTGATGCAAGCACCTTGAGGCCTGTTCTGGTCTCCATATCATCTGCATTGGAAATTGTATCGTCAAGCATGTATCCAAGTACAACTATGCCGGCAGCAAGAAACAGTCCGAGTACAGCTCCTATAACTGTATTCTTAAAAATATTATTATTCACCGGTGTCTTTGAAGCATATGCTGTCTGGATAATCTTTGGCTGTGACTGATCCATATTGTCAGCGATATACTGTGATGAAACCTTTGCAATCTCATCTGCCACTGTCTTTGAAGCTTCTAAATCGGTGTCTGTAACCACAATCTTGAGCACACGCGTATCTGTCGGATTCTCTATTGAAACCCTTTTACTGAGCTGCTCGTATGTCTCGTCCATATCCAGATTGTCAATTACCTGTGATAAAACTGTCCTGCCTGTGATAACGTACTCATAGTCGTTTGTCAGACTCGAGCCTACCTGAATATCTGCAAGACTGGTGATAGATGTTGACTTGGTCAGTACATACATCTCTGCAGATGCCTCATACTCAGGTACAAAAGTAATCTTGGAGTATAATCCAAATACTGCTGCAAGAAGCACCATTGATGCCACAAGTGCCTTCCAATGCTTCACTAATTCGTGAAACAGCGCTACTAAATCGATTTCAATTTCCTGATCTCTTATTGGTTCGTTGTTTTCCATTTTCCTACCCTTTACAAATTGTAACATTATTTTTCGGTTTAATCCTATGTTATATTACTACACTTCATTTCTTTTGTCTATTTTTAGAAGTCACAAAAAAAGTATTAAGAATATGTCATATTTTGTAAATAATTATGCAATATAATAGAAAAGTGCCGTTTCCGGCACTTTTCTTTGTTGTACTTTCATTTGCTATATTTTATTTGTTCCTGTTCTATTGTTACTGTTCTAGTTCTGCTGTGGCTGTTCTGATGGTTCAGTCGGTGCCACCGGCTGTGGTTGTGGTTTTGAATTTACTGTAACGGTTATTGAACTGCTTGCGCTATTCCAGCCTGCCATTTCACCTGCTATAGCGGTAATCTGTACGCTACCAGCCCTATAAATGGTCACATTTCCGGCGCCATCTACTGATGCAATCGAAGGATCACTTGACTGGTAAGAAAGCCCTGCTCCGTTTGAAGCACTTGCTCCTAGAGAAAATGGTGCATCTCCCTCTGTTACAGTTTTATTACCGCAACCTATTGTCACAGATGGTGTCTGGTTTGGCTGTGGCTTTGCATTTACAGTGATTGTAATTGTCTTGCTGCCGGCCTTATAGCTTGTAGTAGCCTCAGACTTGACAGTGATTGTTGCAGTTCCGACACCTGCTATCGTCACATTACCGTTCTCATCCACTCTCACTACACCCTCATTATCACTTGAGTATGTGAGCTTTGCATTATCCTCTGCTGTCACACCGAGATTGAATGCTCCGTCGCCCTCTGTCACATTATAAGAGTCAGCTCCGCCAAGACTCTGTGCTTTGCCGGCCACCTTATCAACACCACCATATACAATTACTTTTTCATCTAATGTTACATTCTCATATAGCTTCTTTGCAGCTGAATAAGGCATATTTATGCAGCCATGGCTGCCGCTGTACAGGTAGATATTTCCACCGAAGGTACTCCTCCACGAAGCATCATGGAACCCAATTCCACCATTGAATGGTATAAAGAAATTAACCCATGACTTATATCCGTCTCCCTTTAAGTATCTATCCTTATCTCTTGAGAAAATAGAATACACTCCGGTAGGTGTTCCGTGTCCTTTTGAAATACATCCTGTAACACACTGACTTGATACAACAAGCTCTCCATTCTTGTATACATATACCATCTGGTTGGTAAGATCCACTTCACAGTAATTGCCACCATATGTGACATATTCACCTGTTTCTTCTTCCTTTGCCTCACTGTAAACTGCTTCCACTGTTGCAGACTTTTTATTGTTTATTGCCTCAGCAATCGCCTCATACAGCTTGTTTCCATCTACAGTCTGTCCTGATGATGCTACAGGCACATTTATTATACTTCCGCCTGTTGTCTTAAACTGTCCTGTTTTCTTCTTTGACACATCATGCTTTTTTGCAAGCTCTGTACAATATGTAGCCATATTCTCACCATCAAGTGAAACTGACAATCCGTCATTGCCCACTATAAGCCACTGGGCTATCTGATCCTTTCCTACAGCCTCTGTAGCAGCTTCACCTGTTGCCGGTGTGAAATTACATGTCACCGTCACATCAAGATATGCATTGGCTTCTTTTAATGCATTCTTTACCTGCTCGCTGTCCGTAGCCTTTTCTCCATCAACATATCCTGTTGCAGATGTAAGCTCTACCTTATCCTTCAGCTCCTTTACAGCGCTTGTCAGATTTGCAGCTGCATTGTCATATACAGGTGCATCTCCCGATACACCGTCAACACCCTCAAATTGTCCTGCATCTGCATTGTAGGTTATTGTAGCACGATATGGCACAATTGATCTTATATCAAAAGTCTGTGTGTCTGTCGCAGCCTTCTTTTGTTCGTCATCATTTGCATCTGTATCCGTATCACTCTGAGCCGCAGCATCAGACTGTGACTGCGTTTTTGCAGTGATATAAGAGTCTACAAGAGCCGTCTCCAGCTCATCAGACTTGTCCATTTTAAAAAGCTTCACCTGCTTTTCCGGTTCCTTATCCTTATTGGCCGCATTTATCAGTTCCTGAAGATTTGCTTTGTCATTATACTTAAGCCCTAAATCCTCTGCTGTCATATCAAATGATGCATCGTCAAGCTTCACTGATATCTTATACTTGCCTACTGCAGTCTTTATGGCTTTCTTTGCCTCGTCAGCAGTCATTCCACCTACATCAACTGATGCAAGCTTGTACTTTTCAGGGAATGTCTTGTATGCTTTCTTTCCACAGCCTGCCATTCCCAATGCCATAAGCACACAGGCCAAAACTACCAGGAGTTTTATACTTTTCTTCTTCATCTTTGTCCTCTTTATCTTAATTTTTATATTATTCTCACAGCACCATATTTTATCACTTTCTTATATATGCCTCAAGTGAGATTTGTCACATATTTTCCAATTATTTAGACATATTATTCATCATTATGATAACAAAAAGCTTCCTAATTACGCACAATATGTAACAGGCGTATAAAATAGTTCTGATATACCCTGTCGCTCATATGCATTTTATTCAACATACAAAATACTTTATAATTCTTATTTACACATTTATACATATCTGTATTCTTTTTTTCGATTTGACTGACAAACAGCTTCATCCTTTTTCTAAGCTGTTTTTTATCAGTGTTTCTAATCAGGCAAAGCTGCAAATAATCGTTGATAAATTTGCTTGTTTTATCAAACCACAGCTGCTTTCCGCCTATACTAAAGTGCTCTACATCCCGGCCTGCCTCAATCAGCCTCATGATAACCTTCTCATAATGGTCAAGCCTCTTCAGTGAGCTTTCTATTGAAACGCTCTGATTTACGTCACCGACTCTATACTCATAAAGTGCCTTATCATATGCATAGATACTTTTGGCATATGCCATTGGGATTATCGAAAACTCCTGATCCTCGTAAAATACCCCCTCAGAGAGTGTCAGTCCTGTATTTCTATAAAACTGCGTATTATATATCACCCCATGCAGACTCAGCCCCCACCAGAAATCATACAGATGCTCATCCACATATCCTGCATTATATGGTCCACCATTTTTTGTTATATACTTATCGTCGTATGGATACTCATCAGTATTTTCTCTCTGCAGCACATATGATCTATAGCTCATCAGCACTGCATCTGCGAAATTCTCATGTTTATTTTCATTATCTTTAAGATAACAAATAGTTTCTTTCAACACATCAGTGTTTACCCAGTCATCAGCGTCTACTACCTTAAAATAGCTTCCTTTTATTATTTTTACTCCTTCATTAATTGCCGAGCCATGACCACCATTTTCTTTATTCAGTATCCGGTACACGTCAGGATATTTATTTACATATTTTTGTGCAATCTCCACACTATTATCGGTAGAGCCGTCATTCACAACAATAATGTCCAGCATATTTAAAAGAGAGTTATCATCAATAATAAATGATGATAACCCTTTATCCAAAAACTTTGCCGCATTATATGTCGGTATTATTATTGATAGTATCTTTTTATTTTCTGTTTCCATATCCTATCTAATTCCTGTTTCTATATGTTAATTTCCACTTATATCGCTGTCTGTCACCATATTTGACAATGGTAGTCAGTATTATTTTCTGTATAGTCTGTCTGCTCTGCCAACCCTTTTGGCAAGCTCAAGCAGCTTTGCAAATTGATTCTCGTAAAAGCTGTTGCTCACATGCAGCTTATTAAACAGCCGAAATACTTTATATTTACGCTGTACTGCCTCATACATAAGTGCACTTTTTTGAGCAAGCTTCATGTTAAACTGCTCCACTATCGCTCTGCCGGATTGTCTGTCGGTATTTTTTATCAAAGCTATTTGATAATAGCTTGTGATTATGCCCGACGTCTTTCTGATAAAGTGTTCCTTTCCACCCTGTGGCATTTTTGCAAAGCTCTTCTCTGCCTCAAGTACATTAAATATAACCTGCTCCAAATCCGGAAGACGCTTCACCTGACTCGCTGCTGAAACACTTTGATTTACATCTCCAACTCTGTATACATACAACTCTTCCTGAATAAATCTGACAGTTTTTGCATACGAAAACGGAACTGTTGCATACTCCTGGTCTTCGTAAAACACATGCTCTGTGAGCTTATATCCAAGTGCTTTATAGAACCCTGTGTTATATATCACTCCGTGAAATGATAGACCATCATATACATCATCCCACATATTTACTATATCCTTTAAATTGTACTCTCTTGTAAAATCAGGCACACTCACATCTGCCGGTCTGTACTTATCCTTTGATATGTCATAATACCTGAAGCTTTGTATCACCGCATCCGAATCTACATGCTCGAGATATTCAACCAGGTGCTTTAGCGCAAGCGTATCTACCCAGTCATCTGCATCGACCACCTTGAAATACTTTCCGCCCACATGCTCCACACCTGTGTTGATTGCAGAACCATGTCCACCATTTGTCTTATTTACTATGGCAAAGGTATCCGGATACCAGTCCACAAATTTCTGCGCCACTTCAACACTTCTGTCAGGTGTGCCGTCATTTACGACTATCACCTCAAGCTTATCGAGTATAGCCTTGTCAATATCTATTTCCTCAAAGCGGCCATCCGTTGCCATTTTACAGTTGTGCTGTGCTGTCTGTGCATCTGTATCCCTGCATACCAGAAATGACGACAGCCCCTTATTCAGAAACTTTTCTGCATTATATGTTGGTATTATGATTGATAATATTTTACTCATTAACTGTTCTATCCGTCCTGATTACTATTATTAAAAAGAGTATTGCATACTCATTAACGCCTATTCATGAAATTAATTACCACGCAATCTGCTATAGATCCATGCTGCCATCGGAAATATCTTAAAACCTGTTTTTCTAAGCATCCAGACGCTCTTCCTGCTGCACGCCTGGTACACTCCCGGGTGCTCCTCACGCAGCATCTCGTCAAACTTCTTCATCTGCTCAACGTTCCTTGTACCATTGCCCTTTGCCAGAAATATCTGGTACTCATCATCGACTGCCTCGGCTATGCCGCGCTCAAGGTACTGCTTCTTGTAGGTCTGCAGATTGCCATGCACGTTGTTGTACTCAAACAGTGCATCAAGCACCTTAAGGTGCTGGTCATGACGCTTGATCATCATCTTTATGTCCACGCTCTGACCACTCCTTCCAAGTCTGTACTGATACAGCGGCAGTGGTGAAAACGTGATGCTTGTGCAGTATGGTATAGGGTAGAGTATATACTCCTGGTCCTCGTAGAAGCAGTGCTCATCCACACGAATATCATTCTTCTGCAATACATCAGTACGGATGGTCATGGAATGTATAGTGATCAGCGGGTCCATGACTGCCTCAGCAAAGCCCCACTCTCTGTTGTAGTGATAAGAGTTGGACACTGCCTTTCTGCGCTTTGTGACCTTCTTTGTCCTATCATCCACCAGGTTGAAGTCATTGGATATGACATCCGAGTGCGTGTGCTTCAAAAGCTGTACAAATTGTGGCAGAAGGCTCTTGTCCAGCCAGTCATCACCATCCACCACCTTGAAATACTTTCCTGTTGCACGCGGTATCGCATAGTTGATGGTAGATCCATGGCCTCCGTTCTCCTTGGAGAGCACCTTGAAGCTGTATGGATATTTCTGCTCGTAGGTATGTGCCATGCTGGCTGTGGAATCTGTGGAACCATCATCCACTATGAGTATCTCCAGACTTCTGAGCACAGACAAATCTATAAACGAGTCAAGACAGTTCTTTATATACTTTTCAACATTGTAAGCCGGAACGACTATGGTTAAAAGCTTCTCCATATATGTTTCTCCATGTATACCTGTTTCCTTGTGTACTACTCTCCGAGTCCATCCTTGATGTACTGTATAAGGTGTTCAAGCGCCTCACTCTCATCCTCGCCATTGCAGATAAGCTCTATCTCATCGCCTGACTTTATGCATGCTCCAAGCACTGAAAGTACACTCTTTGCATTAGCTATATTTTTCTCGTCATATATAAATGTTACCTTTGATTTAAATTTCATTGCCTCTTTGCAGAGATTGCCGGCCGGACGTAAATGTAATCCGGTAGGATTCTTGATTATTATTTTTTGTGCTACCACTTTTATTACCTCTTTTCGGTTATATATCTATCAATGTGATGAACTGTCAGAGCCGTTATTTCCGGTGTTTCCTGACGATGTGCTTCCCGATGACGTACCACCTGTGCCAGTGCTTCCTGATCCGGTGGCGCCTGATGTTGTACCGCCTGTTGTTGAGCCCGAGGCTGTTCCTGTACCATCAGTTCCCGTTGTGCCGCCTCCGTCACCTTCCCTTCCGATAACTATCTGAACCTTTATCTCGCCCCATGTGTACTTGGTCTCATCCAGATTTGGCTTTACCGTCACTGTATGTGTACCTGCATCAAGGCCTGTCACATCAATTTTACCCTTCAGTGTAGTTCCCGAAAGTGTATCTATATCAGACTTGGTGCCGCTTACTATGACACTGCTCTTATCTGTTACAAATGTAAGCGTATATCCCTTTTCAAGTCCGTCATATGTGATATTGGAGCTGTTCAGCGTCATGGTTGAAGTCGCATTTGTTTCAATCTTTATATCTATACTGAGCTTTGCCTTGGATGAGTTCACTATAAAAACTCCATCCGGCAGATATCCTGTCAGGTCAACAGATGTACTTATATCGTCTGTTGCGCCCGATATATCGATTGGACCCACATCTATAGATGTGATATTGTTCAATGCTTCTGCATTACCTTTGAGCATTACAGACTCCTCTGATAGTTCTACTCCGAGCACGCTCTTTCCTCCTGCTGGTGAGCCTGTCGTAGTACACTTGATAGGCACCTCCTTGGTACTTAGGACATCAACTGTCACTGCTATAGACTGATACTGGCTGTCCACATCAAGCTTTGATATATCGACTTCATCGCCATTATCATCAATCAGAGTGAGATCACCGCGATCAGTTATCTGATTATCTGATATTATGGTATTGTCATCGACCTTTATATTTACATTGGCCGATGCTATAGTTGAAACAATAGACTCAGGTCCTCCGACCTTTACTACCTTTGGATTTGCCTGTGGCTTGTTTCCCAGTGCTTTCGCACCTGAAAGACTTCCAGCCACTGATACCTTTACTTCAAACTGCTTCTGCATATATTTCTCAACCGACAATGAGAGCATATGGTCTCCACCGTTGAAGGTAATCGAATGTCTGTACTTGGTGCATCCAATATCTACCTTTACACTTGCCTTATTTGTATCATCCTTATCCACTATGATATTTGCAAGGTCGACATTTGCGTAAAAATCGGAATCATCAAGCTCGTTCAGGTAGCTTCTCTTGCCTGATACCGAAAAGCTGATGGTCTTTTCCGAATCCTTGATGGTAGGCCATAGCCCCTTGTCAACAACCGAATCGCGCCCTGTAACTGTGACTGTTGTGGTAAATGTCTTTGTCTTGACCGGGTCATTGAGATTGTAGACCACAAGCCAGAGTATAAATGCAAATGCTATCGCAAGTATTTTAAAGCCTATATTATTTGTGAAGGTTTTTAGAAGCTTCTTTCCCATTCTTAAACCTCCTTTTAATTAATTCAAACTTACCCGGCTCCCTGTGTCTGTTCTGCAGGAGCTTAAGCTGTGTACGCAGATGATCGGCATCTATATCATGCTCAATCTGCCCCTTGTATGCTGTAGAAACTGCTCCTGTCTCCTCTGAAACTATGATGGTGAGCGAATCACTTACCTCGCTTACTCCGACCGCTGCACGGTGTCTGGTTCCCAAATCCTTCGAGAGTGACAGGCTGTCTGATAGCGGAAGGTAACATGTAGCTGACACTACACGGTTACCACGCACGATAACCGCTCCGTCATGAAGCGGTGTATTTTTCTCAAATATATTGATAAGGAGCTGACTTGTAAGTATAGCATCCACATCTATTCCTGTTCTGATATACTCTCCCAGATTGATTTCATCCTCCATGACTATTAGTGCTCCTGTCTTTACCCTGCCCATCGCAAAGCATGCACGCACCAGCTCATCAATTGTCTTGTCAGAAAATTTCTCTGTCTCGCCCTTGCCTGTATTGAAAAAATCCCCCAGAAAGGTCTTGCCACCAATATTCTCCAGGGCATTTCGAAGCTCCGGCTGGAAAATAACAACTAGCGCCACGAGACCTACATTGAAGAGCTTCTCAGCAAGCCACAGTATTGTATCCATCTGGAACAATGCTGCAACAAGTACAAACAACAGTATGATAATAAGACCCTTGAACAGATTCCATGCCCTCGTGGTCTTTATCCACAAAAGTATATGATAGAAGAGCACTGAAATAATAAGTATCTCTATAATGTCTATCACACCGATTTTGATGCCCGGCACATTTGTGAATGTAAGGAACTGATCCTTGAATCGTATCAATACACCACTCACATTATCCATAGCGCCCTCCTTTCTCTTATACTATGTAACTATTTATCATCCTCAAATATATTTTCGTCTATTTCGAGATCTTTTGCAATAGCCTCTTTGCTGATATTTTCCTGATTATGTCTCGGAATCTTCTTTCCAAGGCTCCCTGTATTGCCAAAGTGCTTTACAACCTTTTCCTCCTTGGCAATCATCTTCTTTGGAACTGCCTTGACGTAATAGTAATATTCATCATCCTCAAACTGTACGTTTTCTGTACGCGCATAGTCAAGATTCATAAATATAAACTGTATGACAACACCTGCAAAAATAGCAGCTACAGTGCTGAGCACAAGCCAGATTATCTTCTCCGGCAGTCCGAGCACCAGATAAGCAACAACAAGCGCAACCAACTGTATGAGCCCTCCTGCTATGGTAGCAACAGTCCATGAATTGTTGATTTTCAATCGTCTGACCTGATACACCACCAGTGTGGTGATAACAAAGATTGCCATAACTATAAACATCTCTTTGTTGTCAAGAAGCTGTCCCATTGTCACATTGAGCTTTGTAGTGCTCTGCCCCTTTTTATCTACCACCTCTGCAAGCGCTGATGCATTCTGTCTGATTCCGTCAAGGAAATAGTACAGCAGTGTGCCACATATTATTGCAACAACCGAATAAGCTCTTCTTAAAAGACCTGATGCAACCGGCACAACAGATGGTATGTGAAGCTGAAAGCATATAGGTGTGAGTATCACAAGCATGCCATCCTTCGGTGCAAAACGAAAATAGACAAAATACAGTACTAAAAAAAGCACAAATGTGATAGCAAAAACCTCTATGGACAGCGCATACATATCTAAAAGTATCATAATCGAAGCAATCCAGAGTATTGCATTCACCGGAAGCAGTGCACACACAAGCGCTAAAAGCAGTGCCACAAGCATCGAGCTGATTTTCGCCATATAGCCGATATTCAAATCTATTGTTATAAATGCGATAAATGCAACGGCAAATCTCACAACCGGAAGTATAAAGTGCTCATACTCACCGCAAAATTTGACTGTCTTATCCTTAATTTCCAGTAACTTGTTCATAAAGCCTCCCTAACGCTTAATCTTTTCCTCACGGGAATATATTCTGCCCACTGCCTTCAGGTGATTTGCGTATCTGCGCACTTCCCTTCTGCCGACCTTATATCTTGCAGTATACACCACAATTGTAACAAAAATGTAAACTGCCATAAATGCAATATACAGTATGCCTATTGTGACACCTATTGCCTTAAAATCGAGCTTATTGATTCTGTCCAAAAGCTCTGCTGCATTGACAGCAACCCACATCACAACAAGCCCTGCAAATGCAAATGTACCTGTAAAGAAGCTTTTTAAGCCCTCTTTCCATATATAGTCCCATCCGTAGTAGCTTGCGGACTGCTTCTGCACACGGCTGTCATCGCTTTTGCTGTCACAAAGAGCAATATTAAACAGTTCCCTTACTTTTTCTTCGTTAATCATAAATCATCCTCTTACCTGTTACCTGATATATCTCATACGGTTTTTGTCATCCTGCTGCCACAGCTGCTTATCCTGGCCCTTTGGTGTGTCAAGGGCACTGCGTAGTGTATTTGTGAGCTTAGTCTTGCACTCATCACAAAATCTGCCTGTACGTATCATCCTGCCACAGTTCTCGCATGGTATACCATATGATGAATCCGGTGAAAACGAAAGCCTTTCCTCACGTATCCACCTATTTATCTGCTTCATGGATGTATCGGTCTCCTTGGCCACTGTCTCAACCGGCACATTTGGATTATCCTCAACAAATCTCTTTACTATATCAAATTTCTCATCCATTTTTTTCTGGCAGTTCGGGCAGTACTGCTCATCTGACAGTACATTAAATATTCTGCCACAGCCCTTGCAATTAGATATTCTCATCTGATAAAACCCTCCTAACTTCCCTGTCCTATGCAAATACACAGCACATATACACGGCCGGGACATTTCTTTGCTATCTCGTGCCCAATCGACTCCGCCGTACTGCCTGTAGTATATATATCATCTACTATTAGTATTTGTTCATATTGTACAATACTATCCGCCACTTGAAAAGCCCCCTCGAGACAATTTCTGCGTTCAACATACCCCATTGTCTTGAGTGGACTGGTATTTTTCACTCTGCGCACAAGCCCTTTTGCCATCCTTATGCCTGTTTTTTCAGACAATGCCCTTGCAAAACACTCTGCCTGATTGTAGCCTCTCTGGCGCATTTTTTTACGGTGCATCGGCACCGGAATAATAACATCTATCCCACAGCTCTGTATCCAGTCCGAATATCTTTCCACTGCTGTCTGTGCAAAATAAGCCGCATACTCACGTCTGTTTGAATACTTGAACCTGTACATGGTCTGCTTTATGCTGCCCTTGTATGCAAAAAGCGCCTTGCCCTGCCTGTAGCTGTCATCCTCCCGCATCTGCCTGTGATTCTCGAGTGCCCGTGCGCAGTCGTCACAATATTCTCTTAGCTCAGACAAAACCGGCTTCCCGCAGCGCATACACTGTGGCTGCTCAACCGGAAAGAGCTTTTCACAGCATCTGCTGTGTATATATCTCTCAACCGGACCGATTATACCATCACATACCGGACATCGCGGTGGAAATACCAGATTGATTACACCTCTCCCAATATCCTTTATTTTGTTCACTAATCCCCCTGACTGTAATATCCCCATTTGTAACAATATTAACAAAAAAGCGACAATACATTCCTGCAATGCAGGGACATATCATCGCCCTCACGGCTGCCTGTTATAAAACGTATATTCTAGAATTCTTCATCTCTCTTGCCTGCAAGGAACTCTACATACTTTCCTGTACCGATAGCAACACATGTCATAGGCTGCTCTGCAGTCATTGTATTGATGCCGGTCTTTTCCTCGATAAGCTCCTCAAGACCTCTGAGCAGTGAACCGCCTCCTGTAAGCACGATTCCTCTGTCTGCGACATCGGCTGCAAGCTCCGGTGGAGTCTTTTCAAGCACTGAGTGCACTGCCTCAACTATCTGAAGAGTTGCCTCACGAAGTGCTTCCTCTGTCTCCTCTGAGCTGACTGTAATAGTCCTTGGAAGTCCTGTTACAAGGTTTCTTCCTCTTACCTCAATTGTCTCCGGCTGTGCGAGAGGGTAGCATGTACCAATCTTGATTTTGATATCCTCAGCTGTTCTCTCTCCGATGAGAAGGTTATGCTTCTTTCTCATGTATCTGACAATTGCCTCATCAAAATCGTCTCCGGCTATCTTGATAGATGTGCTGACTACCGAACCACCGAGTGAGATAACTGCTATATCTGATGTACCGCCTCCGATATCTACTATCATATTTCCGCATGGCTTTGAAATATCAATACCTGCACCGATTGCAGCTGCGATTGGCTCCTCGATAATCTTAACATCTCTGGCTCCTGCTGCAAATGTAGCATCCTCAACGGCCTTCTTCTCAACCTCAGTAACACCACTTGGCACACATACGCTCACGAGCGGCTTTCTGAAGCTCTTCTTACCAAGCGCCTTCTGGATGAAGTGCTTGATCATCTTCTCTGTAACTGTATAATCTGAGATAACACCCTGACGCAGCGGTCTGACTGCAACGATATTACCCGGTGTCCTTCCGAGCATGAGGCGTGCTTCCTCTCCGATTGCCTTAATCTTGTTGGTGTCCCTGTCAAAAGCTACTACTGAAGGCTCCTTTAACACAACACCCTTTCCTTTTATATAAACAAGTATACTTGCTGTTCCTAAATCGATTCCGATATCTGATCCGACCATTTTAATAGCCCCTTTCCTGCCATATCTTTAAATTTACACATACACTCTCTTATTATATACAATAAATCCCATTTTTCAAACTTTTTTTTTGAAAAAGGTCATATTTAATAAAATTTTAAAGTTTACCCTTGTCTTTTTCCAGATATGGTTTCAAAAACCGGCCTGTATATGACTGTTTTACCTCGCATATCTCCTCAGGTGTGCCCTGCGCTATGACGGTTCCGCCGCCGTCTCCGCCCTCAGGTCCCATATCTATGATATAGTCAGCTGTCTTTATCACGTCGAGGTTGTGCTCGATAACAACTACAGTATTGCCTCCGTCCGAGAGCCTGCGCAGTATCTCCACAAGCTTGTGTACATCTGCAAAGTGCAGTCCTGTGGTAGGCTCATCAAGTATATATATGGTCTTTCCGGTGCTCTTTCTGCTAAGCTCTGTGGCAAGCTTGATACGCTGCGCCTCACCACCCGAAAGCTCTGTGGACGGCTGTCCCAGCTTCACGTAGGATAGTCCGACATCATAGAGCGACTGGATTTTGTTCTGTATCTTTGGCACATTTTTGAAAAACTCAAGTGCCTCCTCCACTGTCATATCAAGAACATCGTATATACTCTTGCCCTTGTACTTTACATCGAGTGTCTCCCTGTTATATCGTTTGCCTCCACAGACCTCACACGGCACATATACATCAGGCAGGAAATGCATCTCTATCTTAAGGATTCCATCGCCGCCGCAGGCCTCACACCGACCGCCCTTTACATTGAAACTGAAACGGCCCTTTTTATAGCCCTTTGCCTTGGCATCAGGTGTTGATGCAAACAGGTCTCTTATCATGTCAAACACACCTGTATATGTGGCAGGATTAGAGCGGGGTGTACGGCCTATCGGTGACTGGTCGATGTCTATGACCTTATCAAGCTGTTCAAGACCATCTATACCGTCGTGGTCACCTGCGATACACCTGGCTCTGTTTAAGGATTTGGCCAGATGCTTGTAGAGTATCTCATTGGTCAATGAGCTCTTTCCCGAGCCCGACACGCCTGTAACACAGGTCATGATACCAAGAGGTATCTGCACATCAATATTTTTCAGGTTATTCTCCCTGGCTCCTCTTATCGTGATATATCCGCTTGGCTTGCGCCTCTCCTGTGGCACCGGTATCTTTATTTTACCGCTCAGATATGCTCCTGTGAGTGATTTTTTGCACTTTATAATGTCCTTTAACGAGCCTGCTGCCACTATCTCACCGCCGTGCGAGCCGGCTCCCGGTCCTACATCCACGATATAATCCGCTGCACGCATGGTATCCTCATCATGCTCCACAACTATGAGCGTATTTCCCAGATTCTTAAGATTCATAAGTGCACCGAGCAGCTTGTCGTTATCCCTCTGATGCAGTCCGATACTTGGCTCATCAAGTATATATGCCACACCTACAAGTCCTGAGCCAATCTGCGTGGCAAGCCTGATTCGCTGGGCTTCCCCGCCTGAAAGGCTTGCCGTGCCACGGGTAAGGGTGAGGTAGTCAAGGCCGACCTGCTGCAAAAAGCCAACTCTCGCACGGATTTCCTTTAGTATCTGGTCTCCTATATAGTGCTGCTGCTCTGTAAGCTCTATATCAGCAAGGAACTTCACCAGCTCCTTCACAGACATGGAGGTCATCTCATATATGTTCTTGTCCGCAACCGTAACGGCAAGTGACGACGGCTTAAGCCTCTGTCCCTTACAGCTCGTACACGGAGTAATGCGCATAAACTGCTCATACTCTGCCTTTGCCGTATCAGAAAAGGTCTCCTTGTATCGGCGCTCAACATTGTCCACAAGGCCGTTCCATACAAGGTCATAGACGCCTTCGCCTCTCTGACCCTTGTATCTGACCTTGAGCACCCTGCCATCTCCACCGTAAAAAAGCAGCTTTTTCATATCTGCAGATAAATCATCAATCGGTGTGTCTAGAGGAAGCCCATAACCCTCATGCAGCGCACGAAGTGTCGCATAGGTATAGCTCTTTGGGTCTGTACATGACTGCCAACCCATCACCTGTATGGCCCCCTCAGATATGGAAAGCGATGAGTCAGGCACCATAAGCTGCGGGTCAAACTCCATCTTGTAGCCGAGTCCGTAGCAGGTCGGACATGCTCCGAACGGATTGTTGAAGGAGAAGCTTCTCGGCTCAACCTCATCTATGCTTATACCACAGTCAGGGCACGCAAAATTCTGGGAAAAGGTCATCTGTTCACCATCCACAATATCAACTATGGCATTGCCCTCTGTCAGTTCAAATACATTTTCAAGTGAATCAGTAAGCCTTTTTTCTATGCCAGGCTTTACAACCAAACGGTCTACAACAATATCAATATTGTGCTTTATATTTTTCTCCATTGGGATATCCTCGGAGAGCTCATACATGCTGCCGTCTACAATCACACGCACATATCCGCTCTTTTTGGCTCTCTCGAACAGCTTCTGGTGCTCACCCTTACGGCCTCTGACCACTGGTGCAAGAAGCTGGATACGTGTGCGCTCAGGCAGCGCCATAACAGTATCCACCATCTGGTCTATCGTCTGCTTTGTAATGGCGCGCCCGCACTTCGGACAGTGTGGTATTCCAATTCTTGCATAAAGCAGTCTGAAGTAATCATATATCTCTGTGACCGTTCCGACAGTTGAACGTGGGTTCTTGTTGGTGGATTTCTGGTCAATGGAAATGGCAGGCGGAAGTCCCTCTATAGACTCCACATTCGGCTTCTCCATCTGCCCTAAAAACTGACGCGCATACGATGAAAGTGACTCCATGTACCTGCGCTGCCCCTCAGCATATATGGTATCAAACGCCAGTGATGACTTGCCGGAGCCTGAAAGCCCTGTAAAAACAACAAACTCATCTCTCGGGATGTCAAGACTGACGCACTTTAGATTGTGCTCACTGGCACCTCGTATTTTGATGTATTTTCTTTCTTTTTTTGCCATAATTTGTGTTCCTCCAAATTGCTTCCGGATGTTATAAGCTTTTATTTTACGTCTCTCAATGTATTTTTAAGCATAATAAGCTTATCCCTGTACTCAGCAGCCGCCTCGAAATTGAGCTCTGCCGCTGCTTTTTTCATCTTTTTCTCTATATCTGCAATATGCTTCTCAAGCTCTTTTTTGCTCATTGACTCCGGATCTTTGTCAAGAGCAGTCTCATCGGCCGCTACCTTCTTTGAGATAGCTATGAGATCACGCACGGATTTCTGTATAGTCTGTGGCGTGATGCCGTGAGCCTCATTGTACTCTTCCTGTACCTTTCTACGACGCTTTGTCTCGTCAATTGCGACACGCATGGAGTCTGTAATCTTGTCAGCATACATGATAACATGGCCCTCACTGTTACGTGCGGCACGTCCTATCGTCTGTATAAGTGAGGTCTCTGAACGAAGGAAGCCCTCCTTATCCGCATCGAGTATGGCAACAAGTGTAATCTCTGGGATATCAAGACCCTCCCTGAGCAGATTGATGCCGACGAGCACGTCAAATACGTCAAGACGCAGGTCACGTATTATCTCCGCTCTCTCAAGTGTATCTATATCTGAATGCAGGTACTTTACCCTGATGCCAAGCTCTGCCATATAGTTTGTGAGATCCTCAGCCATACGCTTTGTGAGTGTGGTGATAAGCACCTTGTGATGGTTTGCAGTCTCCTTATTGACCTCTGATACAAGGTCATCAATCTGTCCCTCGACAGGGCGCACTGATATTTCCGGATCCAAAAGTCCTGTCGGTCTGATAATCTGCTCCGCACGAAGCAGCTCATGCTCATTCTCATACTTATTCGGAGTGGCTGAGACAAAGAGCATCTGGTCTATTTTGCCCTCGAACTCCTCGAAATTGAGAGGTCTGTTGTCAAGGGCGGAGGGCAGTCTGAAGCCATAGTCCACAAGAGTGGTCTTTCTGGAGCGGTCCCCCGCATACATACCGCCTATCTGCGGAATCGTGATATGTGACTCATCCACGATTATAAGAAAATCATCCGGGAAGAAATCTATGAGTGTCATAGGAGGCTCCCCCGGCTTTGCAAAGTTCAGATGCCTCGTATAGTTCTCAATTCCCGAGCAGAAGCCTGTCTCCCTCATCATCTCTATGTCAAAATTGGTCCTCTCTGCTATTCGCTGAGCCTCTATGAGCTTGTCCTCGCCTTTAAAATACTTCACACGCTCATCAAGCTCTTTCTCTATATTGAGGCAGGCCTCATTTATCTTCTCCTGCGAAACTACATAGTGGGATGCAGGGAAAATCATCGTATGCTCAAGCGAGCACTTTACCTCGCCGGTCAACACATCAACCTCCACTATCCGATCTATCTCATCACCGAAAAACTCAACCCTGATTGCTGTATCATCGGCATTTGCCGGAAATATATCAAGCACATCACCGTGCACTCTGAAGGTGCCTCGGTGAAAATCCATATCATTCCTGGTGTACTGTAAATCTATGAGAGCCCTCGCGAGATCATCCCTGTCCCTCTCCTGCCCCGGGCGCAGCGAAATACTCATGCCTGTCCATTCATCAGGACTTCCAAGTCCATATATGCAGGAAACCGATGCCACGACAATGACATCCTTTCGCTCTGTGAGCGCTGCCGTGGCTGAAAGCCTGAGCTTATCTATCTCATCATTTACAGAGGAATCCTTGGCTATGTACGTATCAGACTGCGGCACATATGCCTCCGGCTGATAATAGTCGTAGTAGGAAACGAAATACTCTACTGCATTCTCAGGGAAGAACTCCTTCATCTCACCATAGAGCTGTGCCGCCAAGGTTTTATTATGACTTATAATAAGGGTCGGCTTATTTAGTTGTGCGATTACATTCGCCATCGTAAAAGTCTTGCCAGAACCCGTAACCCCTAGTAAAGTCTGGAATTGATTGCCTTCTTGAAAGCCTTCTACGAGCTCTTTTATCGCCTCTGGCTGGTCACCAGTAGGCTCATATGGGGCGTGTAATTTGAACTCCATAATACCGTTTTCCTCCAAATTTCATATCAAAAAATGTTCACTATAAGGCAACTATTCGCACTCTTACATACTCAAAAAAGTCAGAAAATCGACCAGAGTAATAATTGGGTCACCAACAGTTCATTAACAAATCATATGGTTTTTCTGAACTATTAAGACCGGACATTCAGAATCGCGATTTTGTGAAATCTGCGAAATATACAAAATATCAATCTAATTATATTTCACAAATAAAAAAGACAAAATTGATGCTTTGTAATAGTATGCCATGTGCATATTATTTTACTACAAAACTTCAATTTTGTCTATCTAAATCAGAACGTCTGTTCCCTGATATTTTCTAACCAGTAGTGTTATTTGGGAACAAATTCTAATATAAAAGGATCTAATGCATCGAGCTTAACTGCCGACACCATAGCTTGGTCGATATAATGGTCTATCGTAACAATTTCCTCAGAATGCCCCATGTTTTTGGATCTAACTCACTATCATTTTTGTTTATATCACGCTTATCTTTTTTATAATCCTTACATGATAGCCCGATTCTTTCTCACTCTTTGGTATTCTCACATTCTTTGCCACATTGACTTCTATAGCTTTATTCTTTTGTGCATACGCAAGGAATGTATCTTTCTTAAAAAGTTGTATGAACTGTTCAGTTATTCGCCTGTCTGCGAAAAATGTGCAAAAAATTAGAGCCAGCCTTTCGACTGACTCTGTTCTACCCCCAAAACATATTATAATTTGCTCTGATAATTCTCTAACTGGTGGAATATACCAACTACATTCACAACATCCACTCTCACATCAAATATGACAATATAATTCATCTGTGGAACTACTGCCTCACGATATCCTTTCTTGGCAAGATATGTGTCCCTGCACTCCGGATACTGATATGGGTTATTTTCCAACCTATCATATACAATATCTATGCTATCCAGCAGATGTCTGGCTGCCTGTTTATTCTTTAAGCGATTAACCAGATGATATACAAGATTATCAAGCAGTTCATCGGCATGCTCAGTAACGTTCAATTTATAAGCCATACTTTGCCCTCGTTTCTTTCAGTGCTGTTCTGGCATCCTTTACCTGTCCTGCCTCTATCTGCTTTTCAGATATCTCAATATCTCTGTACATAGCGATTTGTTTCATTGTTGACTCATAAATCTCCATACTCATGATAACCATATCGCCATAGCCATTTTTTGTTACATAAATCGGCTCTTCTGTCTTGTGGCACATATCAGAAATCTCTGATGTATTTTTCAAATCTTTAATTGGAATTATTTGTGGCATAATAAACACCTCCTCGTCCATATGGTCTAATTATACCATAATTATGTCCTTTTACAACTTCTTTTATACAGTAAAAACAACTTTAAAAAAACAAGCTTTCCATCTCCGTCTGCTCTTTTTCCATTAGATCCACATGCTGTAAGCACCACTGCAAGAACTCCTGCCATCACAACTGCTGCATTACTTATCCTATCTATCATGCCTCGGATCGTGCACTTTCTGCTATATTAAAAGATAAAATACTAGAGATAACATTTTCTAAAGAGCCTGCATCCTCTTTTGGAATGATTGCAAAATTATACGAATGTATGGATTAATCGAATGTCTAAAGCTGCACAGTTATTGCAACTAACTGACTTATCCATTCGTGATATTGGAAAAGGAGTAGGTTATCCAAATCAACTCCACTTTTCAAGAGCATTTAAGAACACCTATAAAATATCACCTTTGCAATGGAGAAAAGAAAATAAACCGAAGAGTGCTAATATCTTCCCTACTATCGACAAGTGACCCGAATCATTTGTAAAGCCCGGAAACGATCTATATTGTCAGAAACTTGCACCATAAAAGTAATTAATATCCTTTTACATAAAAATATCCCTCAGTGCTTCATACCCTGAGGGACATCCTCATTCATTTTAATTTTCCTTTTGTTTTTCAAGCTGTTCCATACAAAACTCCCCTTGCATAAGAACCATAAAGATTTATCTGGCGTATATGATCACCGCATTTTCTACTGATCATTCCGATTGCATAATCCCAAGCTTCTGCATTAGTCAGTGTATCAATCCCTCTTTTCGCTTTTTATTATGTCAAAATCTCTCAAATTCTTCACTATCAATTCAAGATTTACTTCACACGTCCACAGCACTGCTTATATTTCTTGCCACTGCCACATGGACATGGGTCATTCGGATATACCTTGGCTGCCGCACGGCGCTTTGGAGCATTCTGTGCTGACTCATCCTTGTTTGTGCCCGAAATCTTTGCAACCTGCTCTCGCTCAACCTTCTGCTCAACCTGTACATGATACAGCAGTCTGACAGTATCCTCCTGGATAGCTGAAATCATGTCGTCAAACATATCAAAGCCTGCCATCTTGTACTCTACAATTGGATCTTTCTGTCCATAAGCCTGTAAGCCGATTCCCTGACGAAGCTGTGCCATATCATCGATGTGATCCATCCACTTTCTGTCGATTACACGAAGAAGCACGACACGCTCAATCTCTCTGAACTGCTCAGGCTCAGGGAATTCTGTCTCCTTCTGCTCATAAAGCATAACAGCCTTTTCCTTTAAGTACTGCTTAAGCTGCTTTGCATTCTTGATTGACTCAATATCCTCTTTTGTAATCGGATCAAGCGGAATGACCGGAAGCACAAGCTCGTTGAGCTCTACAAGATCCCAGTCAGCTCTGTCAATTTCCTCGGAAATACATCTGTCGACAGACTTCTCAACCTGCTCCTGAACCATCTTAAGGATAGCATCACGCATGTTGTCACCGTTAAGCACCTTCATACGCTCGCTGTAGATAATCTCTCTCTGGTCATTGTCCACCTGGTCATACTCGAGAAGATTTTTACGAATACCAAAGTTGTTGGCCTCGATTTTCTCCTGAGCCTTCTCTATAGCAGATGTGAGCATCTTATGCTGGATCTGCTCGCCCTCCGGTACTCCGAGAGCATTGAAAATGCCCATCAGACGCTCTGAACCGAAAAGTCTCATGAGGTCGTCCTCAAGTGAGATGAAGAACTGTGACTCACCCGGATCTCCCTGACGTCCTGCACGTCCACGGAGCTGATTGTCTATACGTCTTGACTCATGGCGTTCTGTACCGATAATCTTAAGACCTCCGGCAGCCTTTGCCTCATCGTCAAGCTTAATATCGGTACCACGGCCTGCCATGTTGGTTGCTATTGTAACTGCACCGTGCTGTCCTGCAAGTGCAACAATCTCTGCCTCTTTCTCATGGAACTTGGCATTTAATACTGTATGAGGGATTCCCTCTCTCTTGAGCATGCCGCTCAAAAGCTCTGATGTCTCGATGGTGATTGTACCTACAAGAACAGGCTGTCCCTTTTCATGTGCCTCTTTAACTGCATCCACAACTGCCTTGAACTTTTCCTTTTTGGTAGCGTATACAGCATCCTGTAAATCAATACGCGCTACCGGCTTATTTGTAGGTATCTCGACAACATCCATGCCATAGATATCACGGAACTCTTTTTCCTCTGTGAGAGCTGTACCTGTCATACCGGCCTTCTTGTCAAACTTGTTGAAGAAGTTCTGGAATGTGATTGTGGCAAGGGTCTTGCTCTCTCTCTTAACCTTTACATGCTCCTTTGCCTCGATGGCCTGATGAAGTCCGTCCGAATAACGGCGTCCAGGCATGATACGTCCGGTAAACTCATCTACAATAAGTACCTCATCATCCTTTACCACATAGTCCTGATCTTTGAACATGAGGTTGTGCGCACGAAGCGCAAGTATGATATTGTGCTGGATTTCAAGATTCTCAGGATCTGCAAGGTTCTCGATATGGAAGAACTGCTCTACCTTTTTCACACCATCCTGTGTAAGGTTTACGACCTTGTCCTTCTCATTTACGATGAAATCACCGGTCTCATCCTGGACAATGCCCATGATGGCATCCATCTTTGAATACTCAGGAACATCCTCACCACGCTTCATCTGTGTAGCCAGGATATCGCATGCCTCGTAAAGTCTTGTCGACTTGCCACTCTGTCCTGAAATGATAAGAGGTGTACGTGCCTCATCGATAAGCACTGAATCGACCTCATCGATGATAGCATAGTGGAGGCCTCTCTGAACAAGCTGTTCCTTGTAGATAACCATGTTGTCACGCAGGTAATCGAATCCAAGCTCATTGTTTGTGATATATGTAATATCACAGCCGTAAGCCTCCCTGCGCTCGTCATTGTCCATGCCGCCAAGTACCACGCCGACCTTAAGTCCCAAGAACTCATGAACCTGTCCCATCCACTCAGCATCACGCTTTGCAAGGTAATCATTGACTGTGACAATACACACACCCTTGCCCTCAAGTGCATTAAGGTATGCAGGAAGTGTAGAAACAAGTGTCTTACCTTCACCGGTTCGCATCTCTGCAATACGTCCCTGATGCAAAATAATACCACCGATTATCTGTACTCTATAATGTTCCATGCCAAGCACACGCTTAGCAGCCTCTCTTACTGTAGCAAATGCCTCCGGAAGAATATCATCAAGTGTTGCTCCGTCCTCCAGACGCTTTTTAAACTCCCTTGTCTTATCCTTTAATTCTTCATCGGAAAGCTTTCCCATTGCCTCCTTATATGACTCAACCTTGTCAGCAATCGGGTAAATTCTCTTAAGCTCTCTCTCGCTGTGAGAACCAAAGATCTTTGATAATGCGCTCATATTTTTCTCCTATAACTTCAAATTGCCCTTGTACAGGCTCACAATAGTATTATTGTAACACTTTGAGGATGATTGCACAACCTAAAGGAATGAATGTTTTGTAAACATTTTATAAAAATATTTGTGGGAATGTCGAGCTTTAATGGGGGGCTTCGCGCGTGGGAGGCTGTGAGGTCCGGGGGAGCACACAGTATATTCCTCATAAAAAATATGAAATCAGCCACGGCTTTTTGCCCGGACAGGCTGTGTTTTGGTGATAGTGTTTCATGCTATTTGAGTTTATGGAACGCCGTGGCAGTTCATATTTTTTATTCTGAACACACTGTGTACTTCCCGGATCCACTTTGTTGTGTGCGAAGCATGGCTGGAGTATTCTTAATTCAAAAAGCTCTCCACAAGGGAGAGCTTTTTGGAAATTGCGCGTTTGTCATTTTATTTTTATATAGTGTTTAAATATATTTCGTTATACATATAGTCACCATATATGACTATCCGGTTTTAGTTACTCTTCTGGGCTTCATATGCTTCGCGGCATGCTTTTGCGAGCTGATCGCCGCAGGATGTATTCTTAAATCCACATTTAATTCCACCGATTTTTTCTTCTACCTGGGCTACTGTGAGTCCTTCAACGAGCTTTGGGATAGCCTGGAGATTTCCGTTACAGCCTCCTGTAAATTTTACGTTATGTACTACATCGCCATCGAGGTCAAGCTCAATCTGTGTTGAACAGGTTCCTTTTGTTTTGTAAATATATGACATATTTTATCCTCCTGTGTTTTCAATTTTATTTTGTGTATACATGATTATAACATATAATTTTGCATCTTTCCTCTATTTTTTACATTTTCCAACTCCATTTTCCAACTCATTTTTTCAATTCAGAAGTTACAGTTCACACATAACAGTGTGACAGGCAACGATTCAGATTCATAAATCTTTTCTTAATATTTATTTACTATTTACGCCATAACGTATTACCCCGTAACGTAAGGGACGCTGCTTGCGGGCACCGCGGTGGGCTGTATACACTCAGGTGTCCGCGAATAACGAAGCTGCTTAGATACTGTCGAATTATGCGCATGATACACAGAAATGCCGAGGCATGGACGCCGAGGCAAGGAGAAATCGAGCCATGGATGGCGAGTTTCGACGGTTTCGTCCTCCTATGAAAGCCTATAAGGCATAATTCATACAGTATCTTGGCTGCGCAGTGTAGCGGACACCTGAGTGTATACAGCCCACCGCGGTGCCCGCAAGCAGCGTCCCGTACTACTACTAATACTGCAGCACTACAGCCATAGTAAAGCAATATCCCCCACTCTAGAGGATTACCGGCTGGATCTGTCGTCCGGCCATCACTTCATTTATTGTGTCGACAACCTGTTTTCCATCACACACGAGTGAATTCGGTTTCTTCACACAGTCATCCTGCCCAAACGGCACAAAATAAATATTTTTCATATTCATCAGCTTTCCGATATTCTTAAAGTTGATGCCGAGCGCATCATTTGTGGAGATCCCGATAACAAGTGGTCTGCCGTTTCTCAGATGAGCCTTTGCCGCGAGAAGGACCGGTGTGTCCACTATGCCGTTTGCAAGCTTTGCCGCTGTATTGCCGGTGCATGGGTAAATCACCATCACGTCAAACAGCTTTCCCGGGCCGACACGCTCTGCCTCCTGCAGTGTCCTGATGCCCTCATCCCCTGTGATTTCGGAGATAGTATGCATAAAGTCTCCAGCCTTTCCAAAGCGTGTGTTCATCATCTGTGCATTATAGGAATATACAGGTGTCACATGTGTGAAGCTATCCACAAGCCGCTTTGCAACATCCTTAGTCTTTTCAAAACTACAGAAGGAGCCTGTAATTCCCATTCCTACGGTGCAATCCGAAATAACCATAAGCCCTCCGTCATACCTTTTCTTTTCATACAGTCATAAAGTATTTTTGCACCGGTTTTCGGACAGTATATGCCCGGAAGGCCGAGCGCATGCGTACAGTTTATCTGATACCTCTTACAGGCCTCAAAATCACAGCCGCCGGGTTTAGATGCAATGTCTATAATTATCGCATCTTTTTGCAAAATCATGATTAAACTTTCATCTATAACCCTATCCGGTACTGTGTTTATGAGAAAAAGTGTTTCAAAACAAGCCTTGGCAGGATCATTAAAATCCACCGTTTCATAGCCCAGTTCAGCGGCCTCATGCCTTGCCTGTTTTCTCCTTGCCATCACCATGACATGGGCTCCCATAGCAGAAAAAACGCGGGCAATTGCCTTTCCGCATTTTCCAAACCCGCTCACAAGTACCTTTGAGCCGTATATACCATGTATGCTTTTTTGTATTGCTATGGACGCAGTGGCCTCGGCCGTAACAATGGCATTCTGCTCTATAACAGTTTCATCTCTCATAAAGTCACAGCCCCTGTCAACGCCGGGAAAGCACTCCGGCATCATGCCGCCCCACACTGCAATATTGTTAATTATTATATTATGTTTTAATTTTTCTATATCATTATTTATAAGCTTAAGCTTTGAAAACGGTGTAGGAAACACAATATTCCCAACACGCTCATAATCAATCCCGCCGCTATTTCTGCAATCTGTCTGTTCTCCTCCCAGCATATCAGCGAGGTACTTTTGCCTCTGATCCGTAACATATATTATAGTGTCTTTTTGCATAATAACTTCTTCCTTTCGCTATAATATATGCACATTTTTACCGGATGTGAGGGTATTTCGTTTTTATCATTTAGAGCATCCTCATAAAGCTTTTTCAAAGCTTCACTTATTAAAAAAATACAGAGCTTGTCATATATTAATATTACGACAAGCTCTGTATTTTTAATACTAATTGAATTCTAACTGATTTTCAATTTATTCAATTCGATTTTATTTTTATAAATTCTACATTTAATTTTTAAATTATCCTATTCAATTCCGGTTCCAACGGATAATCTCTCTGCAGCTTATTACAGCTGTGTGACAACAAAAATATCGTAGATGGCTTTTATTGCCTTGTCAAAGTCATCATTGCTTACACCGATGATGATATTGAGTTCTGATGAACCCTGATCAATCATGCGCACATTGATATTGGCATGTGCAAGTGCAGAGAAAATCCTGCCGGCTGTACCACGGTTTGACTTCATGCCACGGCCAACAACAGCGATAAGCGCGAGGTCTGACTCGAGGTCAATGATATCAGGATGAGCAAGTCTTCTGATTGAGCTGATAACCTGCTGCTCCTTACCCTCAAACTCTGCCTGATGTACAAATACTGTCATAGTATCGATACCCGATGGCATATGCTCTATAGAGATACCGTTCTCCTCGAACGCCTGGAGAGCCTTTCTACAGAAGCCCACCTCTGAGTTCATCTTGTCCTTGTCGATATTTACTGCAACAAAGCCCTTCTTTCCTGCGATACCTGTGATGGTATAGTCAGGCTTCTGGCATGTGCTCTCAACGATGAGAGTACCAGGTGCCTCAGGGTCGTTTGTATTTCTGATATTGATCGGGATGCCTGCCTTTCTTACAGGGAAAACTGCATCCTCATGGAGCACTGATGCTCCCATGTATGAAAGCTCTCTGAGCTCTCTGTATGTAACAACCTTGATCGGCTGTGGATTGTCGATGATTCTAGGGTCAGCTACGAGACAGCCTGAAACATCTGTCCAATTCTCGTACATGCTGGCACGACATGCCTTTGACACGATTGAGCCTGTGATATCCGAACCACCTCTTGAGAAGGTGACTACTTTTCCGTCAGGTCCTGCTCCGTAAAAGCCCGGAATAACTGCCTTTTCTGTCTGCTCAAGCTTCTTTGAAAGCACCTTGTCAGTCTTTTCTGCATCAAAATTGCCATTCTCATCGAAGAAGATGACTGTTGCCGAATCTATAAACTCATATCCGAGATAGTTTGCCATGATGATTCCGTTTAAGTACTCACCACGTGAGGCTGCATAATCTGCACCTGCCTTTGCCTTGAAATTCTCAGCGATAAGCTTGAACTCCTCATCAAGCGCCAGCTTTAAATGAAGGCCGTTTATGATCGAATCATATCTGTCCTTGATTTTTCTGAGCATAACCTTGAAATTCTGATCATTCTCAGCCAGATCATAGCATGCATAAAGCATATCTGTTACCTTTGTGTCTTTGGAATTTCTCTTTCCCGGTGCACTCGGCACAACATATTTTCTTGACTCATCGCTTCTTATGATGTCGCCAACCTTTGTGAACTGCTCTGCACTGGCGAGCGAGCTGCCGCCAAACTTTACTACCTTTACCATTTGTCTATTTTTCCTCTGCTTCCTATATAAATAACTGTATTAGCCAATATTATACCGCTTTGATAAATCATTCGTCAATACTCAATATAGTCAACATCAAGCTTCATAACATCATGTTCTTTGTCAAATGTGATGATACCATATGACGGCATGCAGCCCCACAGCGGTGCACCGATGCTTCCCGGATTCATCATCGCAAGACCATTGTGCTTATCATAAAACAGCTTGTGTGTATGTCCAAAGAGCGCCAGGTCTGCCCCGACTTCCTTCGCATGAAGCTCCAGATGCATATATGACATCTTTACTCCATATGTATGTCCATGGCACATGAGTACCTTATAGCCGTCGATATCAATTAGTCTCTCTGTATCCCCCCGTGAAAAATCACAGTTTCCCGGCACATTGACCATGGTTATATGAGGAAACTCTCTCCTAAGGGCATCCGCATCCACAACGCAGTCTCCCAGATGAAGTATCATATCAGGCTCCTCTCTTTTGACTGCCCGAATCATATTTCCCACATTACCATGTGAATCACTCAGTACCAAAACTCTCTTCATGCGCGTCTCTCCTATATCTTGTTTTACGTATCCATCCAGAACCACCCAACACACATTCGCAAAAACGCACGATACTCGTGCTTTCTAGCTGCTACGCATCTAATTTTGCTCATATGTGTGGGGTGGCTCTATTCGAGCCATCTTGAGAACAAAAAAGTCTGCCGCTTACATGCGAGCATGACGCATCAGCCTTTTTGTTCTCAATGGTTCTGAATAGTTACCTTTTTTATATATTATCATAAGTTTTCCGCGTGTAAAATATTTTTTTCTTTATATACGCAAAAAGCTCCATGCCGACTTCATTGTCAGCCCGGAGCTTTTAATCTTTAATTTTGACTATGCAAGCCTCTTCCACTGTTTGCTGCACTTATAATAAGAATAGAACATGCATCTTTCTGCCTGCTCACATCTGACCGGTGCACTCTCGATATTGCACTGGCAATTTACAATAGCATCTGCTTTTCCCTTACATGAACCCTTAATCATTACATCGTCTAATACTTCGTCTGACATTCTCTTTCTCCTCACATTTGTTTATATTATCTTTAGCTGCTGTATATTGATATATTTTATTAATTGTTCTCTGTGCGGGCTGTGCTTTGTACATGCTTATCATCTGCTAAAGTACAAATATCTTGTCCGCAACAGTTGTGATTATACTATATATTGTATTTTAAATCCATATGTCATTTCTAACAAAACAAATGATTTTTTATGTCACATTTTTCACTTGACGAATTTCATTTTCATGTTCAAGCCCAAAAATCAAAGATATCTGAGTAAAACTTTTCCAAGGTATCATCATCCGCATTAAATATCTCGTGCTTTGAATCAGGATAGACCTTCTTAATGCCCTGAGGCAGCTTCGCAATAAATTCATCCTCAGCGGTATTTGAAACCAGATAATCCTTTCCCGCCTGGCATAACAGCACCGGTATTTTAATTTCCTGTGCATGCTTCTTTATATATTTGGATGCCTTGCGCCCGGCCCTGCACCATCTGTAGGTGGCGCCGTTTGTACGGTAGCGTTCTTCCTCCACCTTGCACTTGTATATATAGTCATAGCGCGCCCTTGACAGACAGCAGCTCGATTCAAAATCATACTCATCCGTATACTGTGTCTGGCTCGGCAGATATTTATCGTTCCAGTTAAGCACCCTTGCGACAAACAGTATCGCCTCCACGGCAAAATTTGAAAAATTGCCATAAAGCATCTCTATCATAGGGCTTGAAAGTACTGCCTTTGTAAATACCTCAGGATGCTTCTCAAGATACAGGGCAGCTATCGCACCTCCCATAGAGTGACCGTACAGGTAAAGCGGTCTGCGCCCCTCACGCTTCATCACAATCTCACGGATAAACATATCAAGGTCACTCACATAATCGTCAAAGCTGTTTACAGTGACCATGCTCATATCTGATACACTTCTTTCCGAAAAGCCGTGTCCTCGATGCTCCACCATATATACTGAGTATCCGGCCTTTGCGAAATAGTAAATCATCTCATAATATTTAGGCATACACTCTGTAAATCCATGTGATATGACTATGGCAGCCTTTGCTACAGGTGTCGTCACATAGCCGTAATGTATGCGTGTGCCATCTGCACTCTTCATATAGCCATCTTCAAAATTAAGCCTGATAAAAGGTAAAACATATCTTGTTAATTCCTCATTATATTTTTCTTCTGTAATAATCATAGCATTCCTCACTTTTGGTATTTGATATTTTGTAAGTAACTATATCTCAATCCGGTCAATAATATTCAGGTCATATTTTCTGACTATATCAAGTGCCTTTTCATAGCTTTCCACATCACATATATTGTCCACTGTATGTGCATCAAGCCCAAGTATCACTTTGTTGCCGATGTCATGCGGTATACACCAGAAGCGCTCTGTCGGATAGTGCTTTCCTGCACTGATACCAAGCATGTTTATCTCAAGCGGTATGTCAAGCTCCTTAAGTGCCTTGCACATCCTCGTCATCTCCCATTCATAGACGGAATCAAGGCCCTGATAATTTATTAAATCAGGATGTGCTAAATAGCTGTACATGCCTGTTTTCATGCCCTCTATAACAGTATCCACGTACTCGCGTATACGACTCTCATCATCTGTCGGTGTGCCTGTATACGGGCCTGTCTGCTCTGATTTCATAAAATGCTGGCCCATTATCATGTAATCACAGCCAAGCCTGTCAAACATAGCCTTCTGCTCCTTGAAAAACTCCGGTATGTACTCCGCCTCAAAGCCAACGTAAAGCTTTATGTCGGATGCATACTCCTTCCCAAGCTCCCTGATGGCATACACATACTCCGGTGCCTGCTCCATCGTCATCCGGATGCCCGACACATAGCCATCCTTAAAGGGGCACGGCACATGGTCTGAAAAGCCAAGCTCTGCGATACCCATTCTGATAGCCGCCTCTATATATTCTCGCTCGCTGCCATATGCATGCCGGCACCTATAGGTGTGCGTATGGTAGTTTGCCTTTAAAAATCCCGTCATTACTTAAAGCTCCAAAAATCTATCTCTTATTGCTGTTCAAACAGCTATTCAAATACTACAATTTAGACCAATTTTATCACTTTTTGTACTTTATTACAATCTCATATTTTTGGGACTTTTTTCTCTATGAAATATATATGCGTTATGTTATAATCCATTGATATATGATAGTCATAATAATTCTGTCCACCACACAATCATAAATGAGGGGCAAAATACCTTTTGACCCTCATATCATTATATTTTTATATACGGAGGAAATAATGTTCAAAAAAGGAGTGGTTCCCTCCCAGGGACTGAGAATTATCATCGTCGGATGCGGCAAGGTAGGCCGTACTCTCGTTGAGCAGCTTGGCAAGGAGGGGCACGACATAACAATTGTCGACAAAAACAGGGAGAGGATTTCCCAGGTATCCAATATCTATGATGTAATGGGTATTGCAGGAAACGGTGCCAGCTACAAGATACTGCAGGAAGCGGGTATTGATGATGCCGATTTAATCATCGCAGTCACAGGCTCTGATGAGCTGAATCTGCTATGCTGTACCATTGCCACACAGGTCGGCAACTGTGCTGCTATAGCCAGAGTCAGAACGCCTGAATACAGCCAGGAGGCCAAATATCTGCGCGACAAGCTTGGTCTTGCACTCATTATCAACCCTGAGCTTGAGGCAGCTATTGAGATGGCTCATATTCTTCATCTGCCGTCCAGCCTTGAGGTGACAAACTTTGCTCACGGTCAGGCACAGCTCATCAAGTATGAGATTCCCGAGGGCAGCATCCTCGACGGAACAAAGCTCATGGATCTGGGCACCAGACACCATGCCAACATACTTATCGGTGCAGTCGAGAGAGATGATGAAGTCACTATCCCATCAGGTGATTTTGTGCTCCGCAAGGGCGATAAGCTGTCATTTGTCGGCGAACGCAGACATACAAAGGAGTTTTTCAGCCACATCGGAGTCAACACACACAGCGTAAAAAATACACTGATTATCGGAGGAGGCAAAGCCGCATATTACCTGGCAAAGCAGCTCATATCACGAGGCATAAAGGTCAAAATAATCGAAAATAGCTTTGAGCGCTGTGAAGAACTTTCCATACTGCTTCCGGATGCTGTCATCATAAACGGTGACGGAACAGAACAGGCACTCTTAAAGGAAGAGGGCATAGAGACCTGCCAGTCATTTGTACCTCTTACCGGTATAGACGAGGAAAACATCATGCTTACGCTCTATGCAAAACAGGTTTCCAATGCAAAGGTCATAACAAAGCTTAATCGTATAACTTTTACCAATGTCATAAACAGCCTGGACCTTGGCAGTGTAATCTCGCCAAAATACATCACCTCAGAAGCCATAATTGCCTATGTCCGTGCAAAGAAAAACTCTATGAACTGCAATATAGAGACGCTCTATCACATGTACGACTCAAGAGTTGAAGCAATTGAGTTCTTTGTATCGGAAAACTCAAATGTGACAGACATACCGCTTCGCGACCTAAAGCTCAAAAAGCATCTGCTTATCTGCTTCATCAACCGAAACGGCAAAATCATTATCCCTACAGGTAATGACTGCATACAAAAAAATGACACTGTCATGATCATAACAACCCATACCGGCTTTACAAAGCTTCAGGATATTATGGAATAACGGAGGAATGATATGAACACTTCAGTAATTCGATATCTTCTTGGATATATTTTAAAGCTAGAGGGCTTTTTGCTGCTTCTGCCATGCATTGTTGCCGGTATTTATTGCGAAAAAAGCGGCATCTATTTTTTGATAGTAGCACTAATAAGCATAGCCATTGGTTTTATTTTTTCAGCCAGAAAGCCGAAGGATTTCACCTTTTACCTGAAGGAGGGCTGTGCTACCACGGCACTTGGCTGGATCATAATGAGTATATTCGGCTGTCTGCCTTTTTACATCTCAGGAGAGATTCCAAGCTTCACAGATGCTCTTTTTGAGACCATCTCCGGCTTCACCACGACAGGAGCGAGCATCCTGCCTGAGGTAGAATCACTCTCCTATTGCATGAATTTCTGGCGCTGCTTTACGCACTGGATTGGCGGTATGGGTGTGCTTGTATTTCTTCTGGCAATCATCCCGCTTTCAGGCGGCAGCAATATAAACCTGATGCGCGCAGAAAGCCCCGGGCCTTCGGTTGGAAAGCTCGTTCCAAAGATGAGGCATACTGCCAGGCTTTTATACATAATATACTTTGGTCTTACGATTATAGAGATTGTTTTCCTTCTTTTCGGAAAAATGCCTCTTTACGATGCCATCTGTACCTCCCTCGGCACAGCCGGAACCGGTGGCTTTGGTATCAAAAACGACAGCTTTTGCAGCTACAATGTTTATCTGCAATGGGTTGTTACCATATTTATGATACTTTTTGGAGTCAATTTCAACGCTTACTACCTGCTTTTCTTCGGTCACATCCGTGACGCGCTTAAGGTGGAGGAGGTCAGATACTATTTCGGTATCATAATAGCATCCGTTGTAGTCATAAGCGTGAATATCGCACATATGTGTACCGGTGTGTTCGACGCAGTTACAAAGGCTGCGTTTCAGGTTGGGTCAATCATCACGACAACAGGATTCTCGAGCACCGATTTCGACAGATGGCCTGAGCTTTCAAAGACACTGCTTGTACTTTTGATGTTCATTGGCGCATGTGCAGGAAGCACAGGCGGAGGTATCAAGGTATCGCGTGTTGTCATCGCTGTGAAGACAATATGCAAGGAGTTAAATGGCTATATTCACCCAAAGAGTGTGAAAAAGCTCACCTTTGAGCACAAGCCTGTAGACCATGATGTTATCAGGTCAATAAATGTTTATTTCATGACGTATGCCGTCATTTTTGTTGTTTCAATGCTGCTTGTTTCCGTGGAAAACTATGATTTTACTACCAATTTCACGGCTGTCGCAGCTACATTTAACAATATCGGACCGGGTCTTTCTCTGGTCGGTCCGACATGCAATTTTGGCTTTTTTAATAATTTCTCCAAATATGTACTGATGTTTGACATGCTTGCCGGAAGACTCGAGCTGTTTCCACTGCTCATCCTCTTCCATCCGTCAATCTGGAAGGAATTATTTATTCAAGCAGATAAAAAAGTAAAAGGGAATAGAAAGGAGAAACAAAATGTTCGCATGTAAAAATTGCGGTGGAAATGTGAAGTTTGACATCAAATCAGGCCAGTTAGCCTGTGAATACTGTCATTCACTTTTCGACCCTTACGCGTACGAGGACAAAACCTCTGATGCCGAGGTCCAGAAGGACTTCGACGCAACCATTTTCACATGCCCTCAGTGCGGAGGAGAAATCCTGAGCACAGACGATACCGCAGCAGGCTTCTGCAGCTTCTGCGGTGCATCAACTGTGCTCTACAGCCGCATGCAGAAGGAGCACAAGCCGGCTTATATCATACCATTTGCAAAGACCAAGGATGACTGTAAGCAGGCCTACATGAGCCTCATGAAAAAGGCTATTTTCGCACCAAAGGAGCTTAAGGATCCTAAGTTTATCGACGGATTCAGAGGTATCTACATGCCTTACTGGACATATTATGTAACCCAGAAGGCTCCTATTTCACTTCCGGCGAAAAGATCCCACCGTTCAGGAGATTACATTATCACAGACCATTACAGGCTTGAGGGAAATCTCGATGCCTACTACAAAGGCCTGTCCTACGATGCATCATCATCCTTTGATGACAGCATCAGCGAAAAGCTCGCACCATATGATGTGAAGAATATGAAGCGCTTTACACCGGCATTCTTAAGTGGTTTTTACGCTGATACAGCTGATTTACCATCAACGGTTTACGCAAGTGACGCAATGGATGCAGCCTGCACAAACACAGTAAGCGAAATAAGTAAAGAGCCTGCCTTTACCGGCTTGTCAGTCGACAGCGACTCCGCTGCTCTTTCGCCTTTAAGTCTTGGCACTACTGTAAAAGAGACAGATTACTCGATGTTTCCGGTATGGTTTTTGTCATACCGCAATAAGGATCGTGTGGCATATGCCACAGTAAACGGTCAGACAGGCAAGGTTGTTGCAGATCTGCCTATATCTGTCGGTAAATTCCTGCTAGGCTCACTCATTGCGGCAATTCCGGTATACATTTTATTATGTCTGCTGACGGTTCTCACTCCCGGAATGACTCTCACCATAGTCGGTGTGCTTGCGATTATCGCAAATATCTGTTACTCACAGGAGCTGACCATGATTGCTGTAAAGGAAGCCGGTACCGAGGATAAGGGCCGTATCGCAAAGGAACAGCCGGAGGCTCTTGGTGCAATCAACAACCGCAGACGCCTTAAGGCTGCAAAAAAGGCCACGAAAACCATAAAGAAAAAGACAAACACATCGTTTGTAGCTTACTTTATACTTTTTATATTTGTCATCCAATTTGTTCCTGCTCTGTTTGCAATCATCGCAAGTATCGGAGGCACCTTTGGCAATGCAGACGGCAGCCTGATTTTATTTGTTATTTTGACCATTATATCATTTATTTTTTCAATCAGAGCCTTCTCAAGCTTTGACAGAATGCCCGGACACAAGGGAGTTGCCGGACTCATCTTTGGCATGGTATCCATGCTTATTGGCGATGCTGTTCTTTTGTTCCAGCCGGTGCTCGATGCATGGTACTATGGCGCAGCTTTTATCATCATCGCCTCAGTGCTTATCACACTGATTAATGTCATCCGCGCATTCAATGTGCTTACAACACGCAAGCTGCCACAGTTTGCCACACATAAGGGAGGTGATGACCGTGCATAGAAATAATTATAAAAGTCCTTTTTTGCATTGTATAAAATGCAGGTGTTCAGCTTTGTTTACATTATTTTTGCTTGTTACAGTCCTTGTTTTGAGCAGCTCATCAAATGTATATGCCACTGAGACAGCCACAAATTACAATCTAAGCGGTACAAACAAGTCTACCGGCTACGAGTACATCCTTGAGGACTCTGCCAATTTCATTGACGATGCCGCAAAAGGCAAGCTCATCTCACAGATGAAAAAGACAACCGAATACTGCAACATAGCTGTTGTCACCACTACCTCACATCCTTACGGAAGCACTGAAAGCTATGCAGTCAATACCTTTGAAGGCTATTTCGGAACCGGTGCAAACGGTGTCATTTTCGTGATAGACAGAGATTTAGACGAGATTTATCTGGCTTGTGAGGGAAGCACGCAGAGAACCATCCCGAACTCAAAATGCAACTCAATCTGTGACAACACTTATATATATGCCACCTCAAGTCATGATTACGACTATTTCACCTGCTGCATGGAAACAATAGACCAGGTCAACACAGTCCTTGCAGGCGGACATATATCACAGCCTCTCAGATACATTTCGAGCATCTTTATCGCTCTCGCTGCCGGCATGATTTTTTGCTTTGTATATGCATTATCCCTGTCAAAAGGTCGCAAGACTAAGAGCAACGAGCTCATGGGTGCAGCATTTACAAAGGTAGAGATTCAAAATGCACGCGCACGCTTTATGAACCAGACAAGACACTACAGTCCACAAAGCTCAGGCTCAAGCGGCGGTCACAGCGGCGGTGGAGGTCATAGTGGCGGCGGTCACAGTGGCGGTGGTCACCACATCTAACCTCTGATTTTTATAAATACAATACCATCATCAGCCCCGGCAAATGCCGGGGTTGTTTTATTACAAAAAACACTAAAAAATCTCAATTTATGATTGTTTTTAGTACAAATACACTATATAATATTCGTAGTATTTTGAATTATCTTTTAAATTAGACTAATTTGGTTGTGGAGCGGATATGATTAAACGTAGATATATGAGAACGCGACAATTGAAACCCGGCATGATTATTGATCAGGTCATCAAGGATCCTACCGGCCGTAACCTGGTGGTACAGGGCTCAGCTATCGATGATTATATTATCTCTTCGCTGCTTAAGCTCGGTATTATGTCAGTATACATCCGCGAGGGAAGTGCTGATCCTGACGATCCGGATGCCATACTGTCTCCAAAGGCTGCCGCCATGGTCAAACAGCTGCGTACGGACGACCGTTCCAAGGTCACCTTAAGCGACAGTGTCAGACAGCGTGTATCAACCGGTGTCCAGTACATCTTCAACAACACAAGCTCCGAGGAGCTAACACAGGCAACAAACCAGATTGCAGACTCGCTCATGGAGGCCATCAATGAAAACGATGCCATAGCTGTCGATATCAGTTCCCTAAAAACAAGCGATGAGTACACCTTCAAGCACAGTGTGGATGTGGCTACTATTTCAATGATTCTTGCCAAGCAGATGAAACTGACTGACAACGAAATCCACGACATAGGAGTTTCCGGCCTGCTGCACGACATTGGCAAGACAATGATCCCCAATGAAATTCTAAACAAGCCGGGCAGGCTCACGGATGATGAGTTTAATATCATGAAAAAACATTCCGTGTACGGTTACAATATGCTAAAAGACCGAAAGGATTTAAACAACTCTATACTGATGGGAGTGCTGCAGCACCACGAACGCATTGACGGAACCGGATATCCACTAGGCTTTGATGCACCCAAAATCTGTCAGTTTGCAAAGATTCTGTCTGTCGCAGATGTCTATGATGCGCTTGTCACAAAGCGTCCGTACAAGGATGCCTTCTCACAGCGCGATGCCGTTGAGATGCTTATGTCCATGACAAACCAGCTTGATATAGGTGTCATGCGTGCTTTCATGAGCAGTATGATTCTATATCCTGTTGATTCAATTGTACAGCTTAGCAATGGTGAAAAGGCAAGAGTTGTAAAAAACAGTCAGTACTACATTCTCCGACCAACTGTTGTCGGCGTAGATTCCGGAAGAGTATACAATCTGGGCGATGATTTGAAGTGCGCAAGTATTATTATACTTTAGACATAATGATTTGAGCCACCTTGAAAATAAAAAGCTGATGCGTCATGCTTACATGCAGGCATCAGCTTTTTGTTCTCAGTGGTTTTATAGTTATTAATAGCTTGCAAAAATAAAAAGCCCTCAGCACTGTGTACTGAGGGCTTTTATTTTAGCAGTCCGTACGGGAATCGAACCCGTGTTTCCGCCGTGAGAGGGCGGCGTCTTAACCGCTTGACCAACGAACCGTGTATTATAATACCATGGTCAATCGGATAATGCAAGCTTTTTTTGAAATTTTTTTAAAAATTTTTATTTATTATTTATCTGCCTTTTTTTCCTTCTTTGCTTTCTTTATACGTTCACCTTTAAAGCGTTCCCTGAGACTCTCTGTAAAGGTATCGAGATACCTGTTCTCCACCTTTGGATTTCTGAATCCCTGTGCCCTGTTAAGCGCAGATTTCTTTAAAGCACCCATTGAATCGATGACGCGGTCCGCACTGGCTCTGATACGTTTTCTCTTTCTACGCTCCTCGACAGCCTCCACAATCTCCTGTGACCTCTCCTGCGATCTTTCATCTGCCGCCTTCTTACGCTCTTTAACCTCTTCCACCACCTCATCCATATAGGTGTTGAAATTGTTCTGCAGATTAACGATCGTTCTACTGAAATCTGTAAGCGCTGACACGGTGATTGCAGTGTCTACAGCTAAAAAGCCCATGAGAAGCAGTGAGAAAAACTCATACCATATAGGTGACATCCAGCCTGTGATGAGCTTCGTAAACGGTGCAATAAAATATACCACTATAAGTCCTGCCACCCCAAAGCCTACAGAATATGGAAAACACACCCTGCCGTTTATATTGAGCGGCATGCTGCTGTAATCCCACCAGTATGCATGAAACAGCTTCTCAAGCGCCCACGATGTGCCATATTCTAAGACAATGCTTCCAAAAAATGCCACAAGAAATATCTGCCACCATGTAAACGTCGCATCAGTATGAGCAGAAATAAGATCTGCTATCGCAGTGATCGCGACACCTCCGGCTCCGTAAATAGGACAGAGCGGACCATAGAGAAAGCCTCTGTTCTCCCATTTTTTTGCCCTGATGGTACAGTAGATGCTCTCATATATCCAGCCCATACAGCTAAATATAATAAAATACACAAAATATCTTGATAACCACATATATAATCCTTTCTCCCCGGATAATTTATGATATACAGCAAATGACATTGATTCCCTTATGTCTGCAAATTAAAAATCACTCTCCGGATACATCTCATCTAAGTATATATCATACCATTTTGTACACTCATTTGTCCATGAGTCAACAGCATTTTCATATTGCAGTCGCAGCTTATCGACATTTTCCTTAGTCCAATCCGCGTTTATTATGTTTTGATTTAATTTTTCTGCTTCTTCAGCCGCCTTCGCCACCGGCTCCGCTGCAAGCGTAAGCTTCCACTCTAGGTACGCCTCTTCTGTTGAAAGCTGTCTGGTCTCATGTCTCTCCCTCTTTGGTACAGCCGCAAGTGCCTCGACCATCGCAGCATCCTTTGCCTGCATGAGTGCCGGCAGATTGCCATCCTTTGATGCCTTAAGCCTTGAAATATAATGGTCATAGCCAAACGGATAGTACATCACCCGGTCCTTTTCAAAGACCAGTATGGCATCGGCCACCTGCTTTATGAAATACCTGTCATGCGATACAAAGAGCATGGTACCGGTATATGCCTTAAATGCTGATTCGAGTGTCTCCTTTGTCGGAATATCCATGTGATTGGTCGGCTCATCGAGTATCATAAGGTTCGGACGGCCTGTCAGAAGCTCTGCAAGCACAAGTCTGGACTTCTCACCACCTGAGAGCGAGCTGATGCGCTTTGAGGCATTTGCCCCTCCAAACAGATACATGCCAAGCGTCTTTCTTAAGTCCTTCTCCACAAGTGCCGGAAAAAGCTCGTGAAAATGATCTCTCACGGTCTTATCGCCGTCTATAAGTGCCGACTGCTGGTCAAAATATCCCACCAGCAGATTGCTGCCGAGCTGGCTTGTGCCCTTTATTGGTGGAATAAGTCCTGCCACAGTCTTTAGAAATGTTGATTTTCCTATGCCATTGTCACCGATTACGGCAATCTTCTGACCACGCCTTATACGAAGCGACAGCTCAAGCAGTGCCCTGCCGTCGTAGCCAATTTTTAATTCCTTCGCCTCGTAAACCCATTTACCGCACGGAAACTGTGGCTCGATATTGCCTGTAAAAATATGAGCTTCGTCTTCAACCGGCTTTTCTATCAGCTTCATACGTGCCAACATGGTCTTTCTCGAGCGTGCAAACGCAGCTTTCTTAGGCTTATGCTTGAATTTGTCGATAAGCTCATTATTGCGCGCAATCTCCGCCTGCTGGCGCTCGTATGCTTTGCGCTGTATCTGCAGATTTTTAAGCTTCTGCTGCCTGTACTGCGTGTAGTTGCCGGCATATCTGTGCAATGCTCCGTTTTCAAGCTCATATACACCAGTCGCAACTGCATCAAGAAATGCCCTGTCATGCGACACAATGACAACAGCCTTTGGATAGTTAATAAGATAATCCTCCAGCCACTCCACCGTTTTCATGTCCAGATGGTTAGTCGGCTCATCCAAGAGCAAAAGATCAGGCTTCTTTAAGAGCAGCTTTATCAGGGAAATCTTCGTCTGTTCTCCTCCTGAAAAGCTCCTAAAAAGCCTCGTCTTGTCACTCTTTTCAAAGCCAAAGCCTGTAAAAAGCCGGTCGTACTCCATCTCGTAGTCAAACCTCTCTTTTGAAAAGGTATCTTTATCCGGGCAGCTCTCAAGCAGTATCTGTTCTATTGTCAAATCCTGATTTGATTTATCCGCCTGTCTAAGCATATCAATTGTGATATTTCTGGACATGGTGATTCCGGTTTCCGGGTTTCCCGACGGTTTCTTCTTTTTTGCTCTTTGAGTTCTTTTTGCCTTACCATCTAAATCACTGCCTGCAGTGGCAGCTCCCGTGACCATATCATTGCTTCTGCCGTAGCTGCCCCTGCTGTCATCCCTGTCCGGTGTCATCTCTCCTGCAAGAAGCCGAAGCAATGTGGTCTTTCCTGCTCCGTTTTTGCCGACAACAGCTATTTTTTCTTTTTCCTTTATATAAAAATCAATATGGGACAGAATCGTCTGACCTCCTGCCGAAACTGTCCCATCCTTAATCTGGTATAACATATCTAATTAATATCCTTCAAGCTGTCCAAGAGCTCAAGATCCGACTGTAAAACCCTGATATTGGACGTAACAGGCTCCTGTCCCGGCTTTGTAACTGTGATTTCAATAACAGAATCTGCCGGAATGCCGCTGCCGAATGCATACTGTAAAAAGGATACAAACTTTGGGTGGTTTGCTGTAAATGTATTTTTTGCTTTCATCATTTTCATTATGCTTGCTGGGTTCATGTATTTTCTCCAATCTTATCTATATGATATCTCTTTCGACGCACATATCTTTACGTTCGTTATATTATACCATGAGTCAATTCTATAATCTATCATTTTAGAATTATTTAATTTCTTACGATTTATCATAATAATGGATCTAACAGCCCTTTCTCTATGATATTCTTTAATCGCATTTTTATCATCTACGTTATACTCATAAAAATATCTATTTATGGATATTCCTATAATATTAATTCTAAAACCATGTAATATCACTTTGGTTATGCAAAACATCCTTCCTTTCACATGCGCTTTCAGATTATAATACATACTAAGTATAATATAATTGTGTAAAACTTAAATTAATTTTCCTACAAGAATATGTAAATTATAGATATCTTCTGTGTATCTGTCACGATTAATTTCTGAGTCTGCGCAATTCCCTCGGCGTCATGCCAAACTGCGCCTTAAACATCCTGCTAAAAACCTTGTAATTTGTGAATCCATTGCGCTCCAGAATATCTGTTATCGAATCATCTGTTACAAGAAGCTCATCATGAATATGGTCAATCCGTACCAGATTGATGTACTCCAGAAAAGTCACACCCATACATCTTTTGAACATACGGCAGAAATACTCCTGATTGAGCGAGGCTATATCAGCCGCTGTTTTTAATGAAATCGGCTCCTGATAGGACTGCGCGACATACTGCAGTACTCCTTTAAGACGGGCTATCTGTTTTGACTCTTTTTCCATATTGGCATCAATGTGTGAATAGCTCGTATACAAAATATAGAGAAATTCATTCATCTTAGCCATCAGACGAAGCTCATAGCCTTTATCCTTTTTGCAGTAAATTCGTGTTATTGCTTTTAGAAGAGCTTTCATCCGATCATATTTTTTTGTATTCTTTTCTCCATCATAGCATTCCAGAAATCTGACGTGCCCATAATCCTCTATATAATTATCCAAATACATATATGGTACCTGTATAAGAAAGGCTTTAACCATCCCCTTACTCTTTGTGCTGTGGATTTTACTTGAATTTATGATATAGAACTCATCTTTATGAAGAATATGTCCATCATTAGCATATATATCAGTGTTTTCATTACTTGATATCTGTAATTCTCCCTCAAGTACATAGATTATCTCCAGATGATCATGCCAGTGGCTCGGTGACATCTGGCGGTATGTCTCATATAGGAGACAGTATACCGGTAGATGTGGTATTGATTTTATATATTCGTGCGTGTATTGCTGCATGTGAACCTCCATATGCGTAAGCTTTTATACTAAAATTTACAAGTTTGCCCCTTTAATCATATAATATAATGGCAAACCCAAAAGTCAATATCGACATAAAATAAAGTCATTATCATGATTGAAAATCATTCTATTTTGGCTTACAATTCTTTTATAATACATGAAAAATTATGGTAATTTTATAAATATAATGCCATACAGACACAAAATTAACTCTATAAACACAATATAAGGAAGGTATCTGCTATGAACAAATGGTCAAGAATCAAATTCACACCGAATCTCCCGCTTGGGGCAAATGGGGAGAGAGTCACCGGAAGCAAGGCACACATTGAGCTTTCAAAGAACGCAGCCAAGGAGGGCATGGTTCTCTTAAAAAATGACAATAACGTACTGCCTCTTGCAGCCGGAACAAGGGTAGCCCTTTTCGGAAAGGGCACCTTCGACTATGTAAAGGGAGGCGGCGGAAGCGGTGATGTAACCGTTGCATATATCCGCAATCTCTACGAAGGACTTAAGCTTCAAAAAGATAAAATAAGCATATTTGAGGAGCTGTGCGATTACTACCGCAACGACATTAAAAAGCAGTATGCAGCCGGTGCTGTACCCGGCATGACCATAGAGCCTGATGTACCGGCTGAGCTTTTAAGCAAGGCACAGGCATATACCGACACTGCTATCATCTCAATCTGCCGCTACTCCGGAGAAGGCTGGGACAGAAAGAGTGTTATTGACCCAAACAACAAGGCTCTCTGGGACTACGAACGCGAGATGACGGAGAAGTCGGCAGAGCTTTTTAAGGATGGTGATTTCTGTCTTTCCGTAAAAGAAAAGGAGATGGTTGACACTGTAAAAGCCAGTTTCAAAAATGTAATCGTGATTTTAAATGTCGGTGGAATGGTTGATACATCTTGGTTTGCTTATGATAATCAGATTCAATCAGCACTGCTTGCCTTACAGGGTGGCATGGAAGGCGGGCTCGCTGCCGCTGAGCTTCTCGTAGGAGATGGCAATCCTTCCGGAAAAACTGTCGATACATTTGCCAAATCACTCGACGACTATCCGTCTACTTACAATTTTCACGAGTCAAGAGACTATGTGGACTATACCGATGATATATATGTCGGATACCGCTATTTCGAGACAATTCCGGGAGCAGCGGAGAAGGTTGTTTACCCATTCGGCTATGGACTCTCATACACCACATTTGATGTGGAGACCGTTTCTGCCGGCGTTGTAAATTCCAACTGTACGTCTGAGGCCAATAAGCTTTATGCAAAAGTCCGTGTGACAAATACAGGTAAATTCTCCGGAAAAGAGGTTGTTCAGGTATACATTGCTAAACCACAAGGAAAGCTTGGCAAGCCTGCAAAGGAGCTCGCAGCCTTTGAAAAGACAAGAGAACTGCAGCCGGGTGAATCACAGCTTATGATCCTCACATGGGAAATAAACGATATGGCATCATATGATGACCTTGGAAAGGTTAAAAAATCTGCATATGTGCTTGAGACCGGTTCATATGATATATACATTGGAACGAGCGTTCGTGACGTGACAAAAGCAGATTACTCATATATATTAAATCATGATGTAATCACTGAGCAGCTTTCAGCAAAGCTGGTTCCTACGAGTCTGCCAAAGAGAATGCTCTCTGACGGAAGCTATGAAGCTCTGCCTCAAAGTGAGCCTGTTGACACCGACTACTCAGCTATTGGTAATATTGACCCTGCCCTGACCGAGGGTGTTGGTCCCGGTCAGAGAGCCATTCCATACTACCGCTTTGCCGATGGCATGGCTAAAAACAGCAGTCACGACATCATGGATGTTGTGGAAGGATGTATCACGCTTGATGAATTTGTATCAGAGCTTTCCATCGATGATCTCATTCATCTGCTCGGTGGACAGCCAAATACAGGTGTTGCAAATACCTTCGGTATCGGAAATATGCCTGAATACGGTATTCCTTCTGTCATGACAGCAGACGGTCCTGCCGGAGTGCGCATAGCGCCTGAGGTCGGTATATATACCACTGCATTTCCATGCTCCACACTGCTCGCATGCACATGGAACCCGGATGTTTTAGAGGCTGTAGGACGCGCCGGCGGTGAAGAATTAAAGGAAAACAACCTTGCACTGTGGCTCACCCCTGCCATCTGTATTCACAGAAGTCCTCTCTGCGGACGTAACTTCGAGTACTACTCAGAGGATCCATTCGTAACAGGAAAGCTCGCAGGTGCCATGGTACGCGGAATCCAGTCAAACAATGTCGGTGCCACACTCAAGCACTTTGCCTTGAACAACAAGGAAACCAACCGCAAAAACAGCGATTCACGCGTTTCAGAAAGAGCTGCCAGAGAAATTTATCTGAAGGCATTTGAGATGATTGTAAAGAATGATAATCCATGGGCTATTATGTCCTCTTACAATATGATAAACGGCTACAGAGCCTCTGAAAGCGAGGATCTTTTGACAGGAATACTGCGTGATGAGTGGGGCTATGAAGGAATGGTCACAACCGACTGGTGGACCTGTGGCGAACATTACAAGGAGACAAAAGCCGGAAATGATCTTAAGATGGGAAATGGATATCCTGATCGTGTAAAGAAGGCTTATGATAAGGGTGCCATCTCTCGTAGTGAGATGGAGACCTCTGTAAAGCGTATATTAGGATTAATATTAAAGCTTGATTAAATTTTACTCTGCTTTATGTAAACCTACCCGGTTCATAATACCCGATACTTATTATACAAAAACAAAAACGGACATGCAAAACTGCCATGTCCGTTTTTGTATTTGTATTTGTATATCTCAATAATTAATTCTGTATTTTAGCATATTCCTCAATTTTACATACATGCTCTTTTGTTTTTTCATCATAGTTAATTGCCACAAGCAGGATGTTTCCCGTATATTGCAATAATGAATTCGGATACTGTCTCTCACGAATCTGCTGCATGGCTGTATCCGCATTCTTATTCCATTTCAGCTCCACAACAAGCGCCGGATAATCATTTATATACTCAGGCTTCGGAATATAAACAAAATCAGCAAAGCCACGCCCTGTCGGTAATTCCCTGACCGGCTTAAAATAATAGTTCATTGTTCCAAGATAAGCAATGGCCAACACACTGCTAAGTGAGTTCTCGTCATTATATTGAATCACCGAGGTATACTCCATATGAATCTGCTCAATTTTTGCTGCTACAGTATTTACATCTTTGTTTATTGTTGCATTAAACAAATCTATTGACTGTCTCTCAAACTGTATGATTTCATCCCATTTGTTTTCCCGAACCGCATCCATAAGCTCATTGCGAAGCTCTTCATTCGGAATATATGCCATCTGATTTTTCTGATTAAAAGCCAGATATCCAAGATGTATAAGCAATGTCAGCACATCATCTTTGTTTTTAAATGATACCATATCATTCTGAAACGTGGTTGTTCTAACTTTTATCTCATTTCCCGAAATCATTGAAATAATAGCGGCTCTTAATCCATCAAAATCCATGTCAATAAGCGGAATCAGAGATTCATATGTGCCGGTCTGTGACCAATAGCTTTGGAAGCTGCCTCTCATCATCACGCTCACTACTGCTTTTGGATTATACACATGTTTACCCGAAAGCATATAGCCATCATACCAGTTTTTTACTGCTTCATAATCCCTGTCATACTTTTTGCATAACTGCTTAACCTCATCATCTGTAAAGCCAATATATGATGCAAGCGCTCCTGCATCAAGCATTGTGAACTCTTCAAAATTGTTAAGTGCTGACTGAGTTTTTAGCTTTTTAATAGGAAGTATGCCGGTAAGATAAGCTAACGCAATATACTTTGTCGGCTCTGTCCCTTTAAACATTCCTCTGAGGAAATTAATATATTCCTCCTGCAGTTCCTTATTATCAGCCTCATCTCTTATCAACACATCCCACTCATCTATTATGATAACAAAGGTATTTCCTGTGGCTGCGTTTATATAAGACATGGCTCCATAGGCTGTTTTAACAGTGTCCGGTATCACATCACCATATGCTATTATAAGCTCATCAAGAATACCGTTATTGATGTATTTCACGGTGTTTTGCACTTCGCCCGCATCCATCATGCACCACTGGACATCAATATGAATAACATCATATTTATTAAGGTTTGTCTCAAAGGAATCAAGCCTGCCTACCTTTAGAGTTGAAAACATATCAAAAGAATCACATCCTCTGCTATAATAAGCAGCAAGCATATTCGCCGTGATGGACTTTCCAAAGCGCCTCGGTCTGCTATTGCATATGCATGCCATATCAGAACCTATAACTTTATTGGTGTATGCCAAAAGCATAGTTTTATCCACATATATTTCCGATTTCAATGTCTTTTGAAAAGCTTTATTTCCCGGATTTAAAAATCTTCCCATGAATTTTCCTACCTTAATGAAATAATTTAACAACCTATACTACATGTTAAGTATAGCAGTTTTTAATCAACTTCACCATATCAACTTTGAATTATATACAATTTAAACTATTACTTTCCATAAATATTGTTCTCAGGCACATCCACGCCATCTGTTCCGGCATAGTATGACATCTCCACCTCGTTGAGTCCTTTTTTCTTGTCAAGGATCACATTGTACTGGGATGAATATATAACATCTCCATTTTTATTAAATCTGTATTCAATATTCACTCCATCTTTGCCTTTTAATGCCTTTCTTGGAATCTTTGCAAGGAAGATACGCTCACTGTCGGAAATCTTCTTCACCTCGACTGCATCCACCCATTTGAAAAATACTGGTGCCGCCACTCTTGTATCATCCATGCTATAACTGTCGTAATCATAGTAGGCTGTGTCATCATCTTCTGTATCCTTTAACACATGATAGCCCATCTGTATGCTGTCCACGCCATCAAGACCGGTATCATTGCTGTTATAGCTGCCCGAATCGTAAGGCGAATATACATATAAAAGGATAAGCTGTGAGCTCTTTACCTCATCTATGCTATCTCTGAATAAATGTGCAGCCTTTATATGAGACACATTGAGCTGTCTTAAGCTGTCATTCGTCTCACCTGCAAGCTGTCTTGCATACATGGTGACCATACCCTTATTTTCCATAAAGTCTGCATCTGCCGCAAGCGCCGTGGATGCATCCGTGGAAAGTGACATCAGATATTTGTAGTCTGTATCCTCCATACATACTGTATTGTACCTTGCAACCAGATAATCAGGCCTTGCAAATGCAAGCACAAGATAACATACCCCGATTACTATTATTCCGTACCGAAATAGCGAAAAAGCAGGCTTACATATAGATAAAATCACTCCGAGCATAAACAGTGCTATCACTCCAAGTGCCCAGAACACACAAAGCCTGGTGGCTGTCAGCCCGTACTCTGACACATACAGTCCCATACGATATGCGCTTGATGCAATCATGATATATGTGCATAAAGTTATTAAAATTAAAAATACATTTAATATTTTCTTTTTTCTAAACAATCCACTTCCAAACAATACGATAATCACATTAAGTATACACACGAAAAGCAGCTGGAAAAAGCCTTCTCTCGCGTACCTGGCGTAGGTATAGCCGCTTGGAAGCTGCATAAGTCCCCCGAACAGATACACAATCTGTATAAAACAGAAAAATACATATACCACTGATATAGTTGCAGCTACAGTGATACCAATTGCAGCCGGAAATGCCGGAGTCTCAACCGGTGCATCCGATATACGCTTCTTGCTCAGATACTTTATACCGCAGTATGATGAAAATAGTGCAAATACAAAAAGTAATACAACCTTGCTCACTGTAAAGAAATTGATATCAGCAAATATTTTCTTTATTACTGATGCAAAAACCGCATCCGCAGAGCACAGCAGCACCACTATCAGTACAACAAGCGGAAAGGCAATAGCAATTCCGATAAACACATAAAGCATTCTGTGTTTTTTCACATGTACATCTCCGGCTGCTCTGTTTACACTGTCAGAGTCCATACAATCACTGCCCATACTGCCACTATCCATACGTTCATTTCTCATATAGTCGGCAATATCCATAAACGGCTCAGCTATACATCCGATCGCTCCAAACACAGCCTGAAATGCCGCAGTGATATACTTTATAAGCCCCCACGGTCTGTCATTGCAGAAATTGTGAAGCAGCATAAAAACCAAGAACACAAGAATCCAGCAAAAATTAAATCCTTGTATAATTTTATTACCAGTCAAGCCTGATGATAGGCCTGTGAGTATCATCATCACACTGTACCATATAGTGAGCGGCTTTGCCTCTATATGAAGTATCTTCATACAATACAGGCTGTATACTCCTGTGACGATTGCAAACAACGTAACAAGTATTCCACCTATATTCTCATACAGGAAAATGGTGTACAGCAGCGCATATATTATCGTAGGTATACATAACCTGCCAAAGAAATCCGCGTTTCTCCTGCTTTGCTCACGCCGTCTTTGCTCCGCCTCCTGCTGCATATTCTGCAGTTCGATACCTGACATTCCCATATGTGGCTGTGAAGTCTGTGGCATGTTCTGTGAAAACTGTTGGGGATTCATGCCCCCGATATTATTATTGTCCATAGCTACCTCCTTACTCTCGGTAATACATCGAATTGCATGCATGTACCGATGATATCTTTTGACCCTTTAATCCTGTAATTATTTTCTCATATTTTTTACTTACCGGCAAGCTAATTCGTCAAGCTAATTGTACTACACAGCTTTCAGTTTTGCAATAACTTTTTATCGTATCTCGATAAATTAGTTGTAATCATTATAAATGGCAGGTAAATATCACATTAAAAATGAGGAAATAGTAACCTGAGACGCGTAAAAAAAAGTTGTTTGAAAATGTTAAGGATTACTGATAAAACTAAAAATCGCAGATACCATATTATGATATCTGCGACTATACTTATCTTATTTTCTCCTAAAGACACTCCAATGGATATTGACTTAATGCAGTCATAGAGTTTTATTTTAAACTACTGCTGCACATTAAACGCTTTAATTCCCGGATAAACTGCGCTCTTTCCCAGCTCCTCTTCAATTCTTAAAAGCTGGTTATACTTTGCAACACGCTCTGAACGCGAAGGTGCACCTGTCTTTATCTGGCATGTGTTGAGTGCCACCGCAAGGTCTGCAATTGTTGTGTCGACAGTCTCACCTGAGCGGTGTGAGCTGATTGCTGTATAGCCTGCCTTGTGCGCCATCTTGATAGCCTCAAGCGTCTCTGATACTGAACCGATCTGGTTTAATTTAATCAGAATTGCATTTCCTGCTCCAAGGCTTATTCCCTTCGCAAGTCTCTCAGTGTTTGTTACGAACAGGTCATCTCCCACAAGCTGTACCCTATCGCCCAGACGCGCAGTAAGCTTCTGCCAGCCTTCCCAGTCCTCCTCATCAAGACCATCCTCGATTGATATAATAGGATATTTGTCACAAAGCTTTGCCCAGTGCTCTATAAGCTCCTCTGAGGTATACTCTGTGCCGGCCTTTGGCAGCTTGTAAAAGCCCTTGCCCTTTTCACTCTTCCACTCTGATGATGCGGCATCCATGGCAATCTTGAAATCCTTGCCCGGCTCATAGCCTGCCTTCTTTACAGCTTCAAGTATTGTCTCGATAGCCTCCTCGTCAGATTTGAGTGCCGGTGCAAATCCACCCTCGTCACCGACTGACGTGGCAAGACCGCGCTCCTTTAATATGGCTGCAAGTGCATGAAATACCTCAGCACACCATCTGAGACACTCCTTGAAGGAAGGCGCACCTACCGGCATAATCATAAACTCCTGCACGTCAAGTCCTGATGAGAGTGCATGACAGCCACCGTTTACAATGTTCATCATAGGTACAGGAAGTCTGTTTCCCGAGATACCACCTAAAAATCTATAGAGAGGAATATCAAGTGATACAGCTGCCGCCCTCGCACACGCAATTGATACAGCAAGAATGGCATTAGCTCCAAGCTTAGACTTGTCCTTTGTGCCATCTGCCTCTATCATAGCCGCATCTATTGCATAGATATCACTTGCGTCCATACCTGTCAATGTGTCGTTGATTACAGTATTTATATTTTCTACTGCCCCGGTAACACCCTTGCCCAGATATCTGCTCTTGTCTCCGTCACGAAGCTCAAGTGCCTCGAACTCTCCTGTAGAAGCTCCTGATGGTGCTGTGCCTCTTGCAATAGTTCCGTCAATCAGATAAACCTCTGCCTCAACTGTAGGATTTCCTCTGGAATCAAGTATTTCTCTGCCCACTACCTTTTCGATTTCTAAATAATTCATTATGAACCTCCTTATGTTTTTTCTGATTCAATTTTACATACAACTATTTATAACAAAGAAAAATGCTACACAGTTAGTTTAATCTAACTAATGTAGCATTTCAATAGTTCATAATGATAATATTTCCCAATTATAGAAATATTATGTTCTCACATATCATTTTAAATCTATACATCCTCGATCATTGCTTATATATAGCACATCTTTATAATGGCAGTTATCTCTCCGCTTCAATCTCACGCGCAACATACACGCCGCTTGCCGACGCATGTGAAAGTGAATGTGTCACACCGCTTCCGTCTCCGATGATGTAAAGTCCCTTATATTTGCTCTCAAGCTTATCGTTAAGCTCTACCTCCATGTTGTAGAACTTGACCTCTACGCCGTAAAGCAAGGTATCATCATTTGCAGTTCCCGGTGCTATCTTGTCGAGCGCGTAAATCATCTCAATGATTCCGTCCAGAATTCTCTTTGGAAGCACCAGGCTTAAGTCTCCCGGTGTAGCTGAAAGTGTAGGAGTAACGAGTCCTTCCTCAATACGCTTCTCATTGCTTCGACGCCCTCTCACAAGATCACCAAAACGCTGTACAATTACACCGCCACCAAGCATATTTGAAAGGCGCGCGATGCTCTCACCATATCCGTTGCTATCCTTGAATGGCTCTGAAAAATGCTTCGCAACAAGAAGGGCAAAGTTTGTGTTTTCAGTCTGCTTGTCTGCTCCCTCGTAGCTGTGTCCGTTTACTGTTACGATGCCGTTTGTGTTTTCATTTACCACGATGCCATGCGGATTCATGCAGAAGGTACGCACATTATCCTCAAAAATCTGTGTCCTGTATACAATCTTGCTCTCATACAGTTCATCTGTCAGATGTGAGAAAATCAGTGCCGGAAGTTCAACACGCACACCGATATCCACACGGTTTGACTTTGTTGGGATATCAAGGTCATTGCAGACCTTCTCCATCCACTTGCTTCCGCTTCTTCCAACTGAGATGATACAGTATCTGCTCTCATATGTGCTATCCGCTGTTTTTACTGCATATCCGGATACATTGTCTGTGTGAGCCTCTTGTGAACTGCAAGCATCAGCACCTGCCGTATTCTCATCATACAGCACCTCTACCGACTCAACAGGTGTATCGAAATAAAAATCCACCCTATCCTTCAGATGTGCATACATATTTTCCAGAACAACATAGTTTATGTCAGTTCCGAGATGTCTGACCGATGCATCCAAAAGCTTAAGCTTGTTCTGCATGCAGACCTTTTTGAGCTTTGTGCCGGCTGTAGAATAAAGCTTTGTACCCTCACCGCCGTACTTCATATTAATCTCGTCAACATATTCCATCAGATCAATGGACGGCTGCTTGCCGATATGCTCGTACAAGGTACCGCCAAAATCATTTGTGATATTATATTTTCCGTCTGAAAAAGCACCTGCTCCGCCAAAACCGCTCATAATAGAACAGCTCTTGCAGGAAATACAGCTCTTTATTTTTTTTCCGTCGATAGGACATTTTCTCTTAGCAAGCTCATGTCCTGCCTCAAAAACCGCTATTTTGCAGTCAGGATTCTTCTCAATAAGCTCATATGCTCCGAAGATACCTCCCGGTCCTGCTCCAATGATTATCACATCATAATTATTCATCTGTCAATTGCCTCCCATAATACGTTTCTGTTTGTACGCCCAAGATGGCGCACGCCAATCATTTATGATACTATATTTTCTCCATTATCGCAAGAGCAATTTCTATATTCCAGCAAATCTCCCGGCTGACAGTCAAGTGCTTCACATAGCTTTGCAAGCGTGGATACCTTGATTGCCTTTGCCTTGCCGTTTTTTAAAATTGATATATTTGCCATGGTGATCCCCACACGCTGCGACAGCTCCGTAACGCTCATCTTTCTCTTTGCAAGCATTACGTCTATGTTAAAAATAATCTCGCCTTCCATGTATCTCTCCCGCTCAAATAAAACTGTAGCGCACACGCTATATTGTCAAATCACTCTGCTCCTGCAGATCTGCGGCCTTTACCACAAGATGTGACAAAACCGCCGCCACGACCGATGCCACAACACAGGCAAACACTATGAGTACAAGAGCCAGTATCACCCCCGGATGATTCACATATATCCTCCACATGCAGACATTCACAACAAAAAAATACAATGCATCAAACAGAATTATTTTTGATGCCAGCTTTATATGTCTTGCATTCTCCAAGGAAAACGACCTGTCTTTTCCGATATTTACAGCTACTCTCCAGCCCAGATACAATATAACATAACACGGAATTGCACTGATGATAAACATAACAAGCCATGGTATATACATATCAGAAATCTGCGGATCAGACGCAATAAGCACATGCCCTATCCATGGTATGGCAACCGCACAAACCACTAATCCGCAAAGTGCTACCGCTATTATTACTATCTTTAACCATTTTTCAAGTTCTTTTTGTCTCATTTATTCACCTTGCTTCTCATTGAGAAGTCCATACTCTGCAAGAAGCTTTTTTTGATACTCCTTATCCTTTGAAGCTTTCTGCAATTCATCATATTTGCCCTCGGACAATAAAATCTGATTTAGCTGGTTAATCAATTCTATTCCTTGTTCTAAGCCTTGTTCTAAGCCTTCCTCGATAGCATCAGCTCTTTCAAGCTCAAGCTGCCTGTCAAATTCATAATTTAACTGCATACTCTTCGTCACCTCACTTCTGTAAGTCTTTAGAAACTCCTTCAGAATATCATTGTCAATACAATAGTCTATAGCCTTCTCAATATCTATAGCAAGATCATCAAATGCCCCGTCTGCATGATACTCTCTGACCTTATTTACAAATGTCATATAATCATTCAGCCAGCCACAGGACTCCATAATAGCCTTGTTCTTTCCGTCGTTTATATTGTACACCTTACATTTAAGCTCAAGATTCGGCTCGTCGGTCGGCTTCTCAAACGCATCGGACAGCTTAAGCTCCTGAACCTCCGGCTGTTCCTCCTCACCATTGTAAAACACAACGAAATGTGGTGTCGGTATCTTTACCAGTCTTCTGCCATAGATGTTCTTGCCCTTTTTTGTTCCTTTTTTCTTGTCGCTGAGCATATCTGACAATATCACACTGAAATAAATAAGACTTCTCACCGGCATATTAGGACAAACTGTGGACTGATGCTCATATATGCTCAATCTCGCATCCACGATAAACGATGCATCATTTCTGACCGAAAGTGAAATGCCGCCATCGTGAATCACCATCTCAACATCCTCCGGATTGTCATAGCTAGACCCATTCATTGTGTTATACAGCTGTAAGGCTCTTTCCTTATCCTGCATCAGCATACTGAAAACATCACTTTTGTACTCTCTGTTACCACTCATATAAAATCCTCCTTCATTTGAAAACACTAAAGCAGGAAATATCTGTGTAGTAAAAGCCCTCTTATCCTGCTTTAAATAAAATAATGAAACATTTAAAAGCAAGAATTTCAGGGAATATGAAAAAAAAATTAAGGTATTGAAGACCCTGCACGCCCTTATCGCCGGACGACATCTTATTATGCCTCACATATTTACAGAGCATATAGTCATATCTGTAATTAATGTGCCAACGACCGCACAGGTTGCTATAGAAAAACTGCTTTGACTATATTTTAACATATGTGAAAGAAATAGCAAGCGGTTTGTATTTTATTATATTGTTTTTGTTGTATATGCAACATATTTTTGGACAAAATTATAGTAATATTGTATTATAAATAATGAAATCAACATTCAAGAAAGAAGGACAAGAAATCCTATGGACAAGGTTTTCAAAATAGAAGATTTACGCCCTATCCGCGATGAAATGACAATCTCACGAAATTCAAGGCTTAGTGACAAAACACCCATAACCTATTTTTCTCTCGGAAAGGGCACATCAATCTCTCAGGAATCCTACGATAATACCACGGTATACATCGTTGCAAAAGGATGCGCTGATTTTCTTATCGGAGCTTATGCTGCAAAGCATACCATATCAGAAGGTGATATGCTGGTAGTCCCTTCGAAAACACTCTGCGGAGTAACAACAGAAACCGGCTGTATTTACACCGAAATCATCATAAAAAAGGAGAACAACAATATGAACAAAATTATCAAATCAGGCGAGGTCATGAAGCTTAAGGATCTTATCTCATATGAGGATGGCAGTATCACGAACATTGATGTGGTAAGCAACGACACAATGAAATTCGTGCTTATGGCATTCGATGAGGGCACCGGTCTCACACCGCATCGCGCGCCTGGAAATGCAATAATTTTCGCACTCGAGGGCAAGGCTGTAATAGACTACGAGGGCAAAGATTACACAATCTCAGCAGGCGAAAATTTCCGTTTTGACAAAAACGGACTGCACAGCGTAACCGCTGACGAAAGGTTCAAGATGGGACTTCTTCTGGTGTTGGAGTAAAGCCTGCTTCACTCTTTTTTCAAATCCCATGCCCCTGCTTCCTAAGCACCGGCATTGTGTATATCTTCACCAAAAGCGGTATCACCATGATAAACCATACTATCGGCTCTGCCACTATCACTCCTGTATAGCCAAGCAGTGGCACAAGTGTGAATGCAATGACAATCTTTCCCACCATCTCAAGTGAGCTTGATACAAGCGGTGTTATCTGCTCTCCAAGCCCCTGCATTGCATTTCGCACTATACATATGACAGCGGTCACATAATAAAACAGAGTATCAAATTTGAGATAATTTGTGGCATTTTTTATGACAACAGGATTATTAGTGCCTGTTACAAGCTTCACCAGCCACGGGCCTATGGTGTAGCTTGCGATAATTGCCATGGAAAGACCGGCCTTAAGCATTGTCATTTTCATCACGGCTATTACTTCAGGTGTCATATTATTCTCGTGTCAACTATACTGTATGTGAGCTGGAGTATATTTGCCATAAATATTGGAATGGCAAATGCCAGTATGAGTCTTGATGGTTTTCCTTTTGTAAGGTCTTTCATGTATGTATATCCTCGTATATTTCAAAATATTTTCATCAATATATTAGCAGATAAATTTTAAAATTCAATCTTTTTAATCGGTAATATAATCATTTCTGATCATACTAAAATATAAAC
>ERZ1034781.38-NODE-38-length-65270-cov-32.794434_pt1 | contig 65270 bp, 76 predicted proteins | sample MGYA00520700_ERZ1034781 | MGnify/ENA primary metagenome ERZ1034781 (study PRJEB33766, sample SAMN09781709) | gut metagenome | biome: gut microbiome | host: Homo sapiens | place: Madagascar | study: EMG produced TPA metagenomics assembly of the PRJNA485056 data set...
GCGTAATGAAAGGGGCGGCGCGTGAGCGCGGCCCCTTTCAGCGCCACCGGCGTGCGGTCTTTTCCCGGCGCGGGCAGACGGGCATTTATCCTCCCGCCTGCCCGGAGCCATCAGGCACGCAGACGAATAATCATCGTCGGAACACTGGTATAAGCAAACGTGCCGCGTGGCAGCTCCTCGCGGACGTCAGAAAACGGTAACAGCTTCTCCTGCTGGCGCGGCCCGTTCAGACAGACGGCAACCAGCACGCCACCCAGACGCAACAGGGAAAAGGCCCGCAGGATATGCCGGATATCCTGCCCGTGGCTGAACGGCGGATTCATGATAACCCGGCTGTAATACTGCACCGGCTGCCATTCCATGAAGTCGCCACACTGAACCCTGACACCGTTAAAATTTTCCCGCAGATACCGGACCAGCCCGCTGTTGATTTCCACCGCATCACACATGGCCCCCGGCGCGGTATCCCGAATCGCCCGCAGTATGGCCCCGGTGCCGGCAGAGGGTTCCAGAATGTGATCACGGTTGCTGATCTCCGCCAGCGTCACCAAGCGATCACAGACCGGGGCAGGAGTCACAAAAAGCTGAGATTCAGCCCGGATTTCAGCAACCGGCGCGGCGTTATCCAGCCTTGCGCGCATCAGCCGGATACGTTCTCTTAACTGACTGTGCATGTCATTATCTCCGTCATCCCCCCGGGGATTTTCCCGGGGGGATATACCTTATTTCTGTGGGATTTCCGTGATTTTCATGTCGGTGATATACACATTCACCAGGCGGAAATTATTGTCCATTGTGCGGCGGTAGCGGTATGCCCCGTGGTCTTCTGCTTCTGCCACACTGCGCACGGCCTTACAGTCCCGGGGCAGGGCGGCCCACTGTGCCTTTGTCATTTCCCGGAAACCTTCCCCCGGATAGTTGACTACCGGCGGACGCTTCGCGGCCTGACTGGCGACGGCAGCCTCTTCTGCCGATGGTGCTTTGTAGTCCGTGATGCGATCGGGCGTCACTTTCATCGTACCGCTGTACCCGAGAAAACTGTAATTCGGCGTTGTGACTGAACTCACCGCCCCGTTGCTTTTGTTCACGCGGATGATGGTCAGCCACTCGCCCCGGCTGAAAACCTGTCCGCCCGGCTCAAAATCCTGTGTCCGGGTAACCACGCCGCCGCTTTCGTCCAGCATGGCACGCTCATAGATCAGGCGGTTCTGATAGTGGTTAACCCAGCGTTGCTGATGCTGAATCTGCCGTTCATGACAGCGGATCGCAATTTCGCGGGCCTGCTCCGTGGTGATGATGTCATCATCCAGGGCCGACCATAACGACCGGCTCCCTTCATACTGGCTTTTTTCTGCCGGGCGCGGATACGTATCCAGCGGGAAACAGGCGCTGATATGGTCATGACTGCTGATGAGTTTTGCCATATTCAGATCCAGCGATTCAGCCCGCCACATCGTCAGATATTTCTGCGACTGCGCGATGGTCTTTTCAGCCTTGCGCAAATCAGCTTCGATTTTTTTGATACGACGCCAGCGAACGTCCGGACGTTCTTTATACTTCGCGTGAAGCAGTGCCGACCGCGCCCGTTCTTCCCAGTATTCCGCACGTTCAAAGAGCATCACGGCACGTTTCATGCCGTTTTCAATACGCTGCGCATCACGACGGGCGCGGCGTTCGCTGTGATGCCCCACAAGAATGGGCTGACCGGGCGGGATCATCGCGGCCAGTCTTTCCACTTCATCAAGTGCCTGTGCGGATTCACTGGCCCGCTTTCCGCTGTATCCGGTAAACCGCTCCGCCCGTGCTTCCTGACGTTCAGCGAGCGTGCTGTCTTCATCCTCAATCTCTCCGGCAAGTGAGAGGAGCACGTCTTCCCGGCCCGGTGTCCAGGCTGGCGCGACAAACAGCGCCTGTTTTGGTGCCCAGCGAAAACCAGCATCATGCACTTTTTTATACGTCTCCGGGTCAAGACGTGACACGGCATACAGGCGCAGTTTGTTGTCATCCGGTGAGTAGGTCGCGCGGTACATCTGCACAGGGCTGGCGGCTTCCGGGGCGGTCATGGTGATTGCTGCTAATGTCATAAAATGTTCTCCTTCCGTCTGTTGCCGCCCCTCGCGGGGCGGCTCACCTCATCAGTTAAAAGCGCGTTTCAGTTCGAGTGTGCGGAGCACCTGCCCGAAAGCCGTGTTTTTCATGGCGGGAATGTGTACACCACGCCCCCGGTGAAAACTCCGGGCTATGTGTCGCCCGAAGGCTTTCAGCACGGGGTCAATTTCCGGCGCGGGGATGTCTTCGCGTCTGAAACGGGGATGACGGCGGGGCTTTACAGCCGCTGCGGAAGGTGAAACAATACTTACTGTCATAAATGCATCCTTATGACTGTTGAATGGAACCGCAGAAACTGCGCGAACAGTTTTTGCGGTGTGGATTAAGCAGGTCCCTGACCTGCTTTTTTCATATCTGCGTCTGACGTTCTCCGGTGTTTTCCTCCTTCTGTTCCTGCGTTCTCATTACCTGCCAGCCGGATGACTGACAGAACAAATAAATGCGTATTGCCGGAGCCTGAAATAAATCCTGATTTTTAAAGAACATCACCCGTTGAGTTTCGGGAGCCGCGGTTTTGACGTTTCGCGGGAACCTGCTGCTGTATTCCCTGTGGTATGAACTTCACCCGTTTGAGAACCTTCGCCGCAAGGGGCATCACTGCCACGGCCGGAAACGACTGTCCGGGGGCAGACCGCAAAAGTTTTTGCCTGCTTCTGGGCAAAAACTTTTGCGGGATGTGCATTTCACCCCTGGACTGGCGGAGACGGTTGTGGCTGTCTTTGCCCCCGGCGACAGGGGCTTAAACAGGTGTATGGCACCGGACACAACAACGGGCAGGGACCCGCCGCAACGACGAAGAGCGCGTGCGCGAAACGGCGTTGCCCCTTACATCCCGGCGGCCTTTTGCCGGGATGCCAGGAGCGCAGGCCACGGCGCGACAGAGGCGGCGCGACCGGAACGGTCGCTGCAAGCCAGGGTTTCGCGTCAGGGATGGAAGCCCGCCAGGGCGGAGACAGCTTCGCTGGCTCCGTTCACGACAGCCCGCCCCGCCAGGGGGACGCCCGGGAAAGCTATAAACAGGAGAAGAAAGGAAGGAACAGGAAGAAGAACAACAGTAACAGTAACAGTAATAAGCACAGTAACCACAGAAGCATAACATCAGGAAGGGTAACGGGCGACGCGCCAGCGTGGCCCGCTTCCCTTCCGGCAGGCGCCAGCCTGCCAGGGGGGGGCGCGCGGACTGACAGGTGGCCTCCACCGTCTGCCCTGTATCACCTGTTTCTGCTGCCCTGAAGGATGTAGTGACCGCCGAGGAAAACCGCCTGCTGTAATCACGGCCCTGTAATTACGCAGAATTTCGCGACTTTCTGTGCTGATATTCATGACATCGTCTCCCCGTCCAGCGCCTGTAACACAACGTCCATTGCTTCGCGTTCCTCCCTGACGAATGCGTCACCGTCGCCCCCGCTCTCACTCCCGACGGCATACAGGCGCTTCATTTCACTGCCTGCCAGCGCCATCACTTTTTCCAGCATCACCGCCGGGACTGTCACCTGACGGCTGGCGCGCTTTTCTTCCATCAGTTCATGAACAACGCCGTGAACAACGCTGACATCCGCACCATATTCAAAGGCATCGTCCAGCCGCTGCATGACGGTTTCCAGCTCATCGTCTGTCAGACTCCAGTCCTGGGCTATGTGACGCACATCCCCACGGGTCAGCACTACGGCAAAAACGCATTCACTGTCCGGCACGTCTGTATCCAGCACTTCGCGGATAATTTCTTTAACAGTACAGTACATGTTCTCGTCTCCTTTACAGGGGCGGCATTGCCGCCCCGTCCGTTAATCAGTCCAGCGCCGCGTAAATCGCGTTACATTCGGGGTGAAATTCGATGTGGCTCCACAACTGCGCATCGCGCATCCTGTACAGGTGAGTCAGTCCTGCATCACCGCTGTCGTGGTACAGCCACAACTGACGGTTAATCACAAGGGAAGTCACAATGATGCCTGCGGCATCGGCGCTGACCGTACGGTCAAACCAGTTTTCACCGTTGACCAGATGAAAACGGTCGCCATCCGGCATCATGTAACCGCCACCGTCCGGCAGGCGGATGAAGTGCCAGAAGCCTCCCTGATATTCCGGCATCATTTTTTTCGCCAGCGCGTACACAGACGCTTCGGCATACAGAAAATCCTGTCCAAACAGGTAAGGCAGAAAAGACAGACGGTCGCACTCTTCAACGTTCAGAGTGACAGGTTTCGCATACTGCATGGGATTTCCTCCGTTGTTCACATATTCCGCGACACCGGGCGGTGCCGTGCCTCCATAAAAGCCGGGCGATAAGGCGGGGATGCAGGGGCGCAAGGGAAGCCGCAGCCTGACGCACACGGCTGGCGGGAGTTGGAGGGTGAGACCGCGAAACCTGAGCGGGTGAACGACCGGAAAATCACGACAGACGGGAAGGAGGGACCGGGTGACCGCAGCGTTCATTTTACCCTTGCATCCCCGCCAGCCCGGCTAAGATGGAGGCACGGCACAGCCCGCACACGACACGGTGGCCACATAACTGAAAAACCACAAGGCCATGCCCTGCATGGCCGGGTAAAGCGGAGCCGGCGGCGACTTCCTTTGTGCTCTGTCCGGGGACCGGCAGGAAAAAGGCGGGGATTTACCCCGCTAACGTCATCATTTCCGGATTTTTGCCAGGGCATCTGCCATGCTGCGGATTTCGCTCCGGGCTTCCCGGACCACCTCCCGCAGAACACCACGGTCAAACCAGCGGCGGGGCGGTTCATCCGGTATACGCAGCACATCGCAGGCCAGCCCGCTGGACAGAATATGCTCAATACAATCGCTGACCAGGTACATTTCCACCGACGAAAAACGTGCTCCCCGGTTCACGATGGCATCGAGCACCACGGGCAGGTTTTCGTCATCTTCATCGAGCCAGCAGGGGTGATCGCTTTCCTTCACGACCAGGCGAAAGCGGCGCGTCTGGCGGGTCAGCAACGTCTGACCGCTTGTGGTCAGCGCCGCCCGGATACGCCGCGCATCTTCTGCCACCCGGCAACTGACACTGCATACTGCATCTCGCACCGCATCAAGAACTGCCCTGATTTCGTCTTCGGTCAGCCATTCTCCGGCATACGGGAAAGACACCTGCGTTCCGTCTGCCGGAAGTACCGGCAGCGACTGCCACTGACTGCCGGACAGTACCAGTTCCGCCCCGGTTCCGGTCAGTTTCTGCATGGCGGAGGCCAGGTGCGGCGGCAGCACGCCATCGTGGCGGTTAACGAGTAACGTCGCCAGCCGGGGCGCATCCAGCCGCACGTAAATGCTGATCCAGCCCGGATGGTTCGGATTTCGCTGGTCAACATCCGTCTCTTCCGGCCAGCCCTGCGCCAGCAGCAGGTTACGGGCGTGGCGACAAATCAGTGCATTCAGCGTTTCGTTCATGATTCATGGTCTCCCTGAATCGCCGCCCGCAGGCGGCGATAACATCAGTCGTTTTCGCGTGTGTTGTTTTTCAGCAGGGTGCGGGCCTGATTAACCACCGCCTGACGGCGGGTGACGCATTCCGGGACGGCGAGGCCGTCATCACGGGCGGCCCACTCACGTTTCCACAGTGCCTGTTCAGCGGTCTGAATCAGGGACGCCAGCAGTTCAGCAGGGACGGTCACCTGGCGGTTTTCTCTCACGTTATTGATGATCTCCATCGCCACGCCGGAAGAAATACCGGACTCAATCCGCTGGTCTTCCGGGATGTCCTCCAGGCGCGCCAGGACGGTCCTGATTTCATGCCCGGACAGGGAAATATCCATTCCGTCAGCGAGGGCCTGAATTTCTTCCGGGGACCAGATAACCAGCATCAGCGACGCGTCTCCCGGATACTTTGCTGCCAGCTCCCGGCATAGCGTTTCGCATGTTCCGTACATACTCTCTCCCCTCAATCTTTGAAGCAGGAATCCAGTTCCAGAATTTCGGTATACGCCTCCATAAACAGGCGATTGGCGCGATACAGCGTCTGGCGTGCCAGGCGTTCAACAAGCACATCGGAATCAAAGCGACAGCGATGCTCCATATCGTTCAGCCTGGCCCGAAGGTCACACATGGTGTTGGCCACCTCCGCCACGTCGGCGCGAAGTTTTTCGTGTCCGGCATAGTTCATTTACGCAGCCTCCGGTTCAAACCAGTTATCATTCGCGGCCCCCTGCTGCATGGCCCGTTGCACGGCGGCCAGTCGTTGCTGTCCGGCACGGTGATACTGTTCAAGCAGCTCGATACCGATATACCGGCGTCCGGACTGGAGGGCGGCGATGCAGGTTGAGCCGCTGCCTGCAAACGGGTCCAGCACAATCGCGTTCGGGTGTGTGAAGCTCTCAATGAGCGGTTGCAGGCTGGTAACGGGCTTTTCAGTCGGGTGATGACGATTGCCTGAATATTTCCAGCCCAGCACGTCGGGCAATGGCTTCTGAGGCAGCGCCGGACGTCCTTTTGCCAGGATGTAGGCGCATTCGTGGCGATAGCCCACATATGCGGCCTTCGATGTGTAGGTTTTGGTAAACACCAGGTGGCCAACCACGCTGAATCCCGCATTTTTCCAGGCGGCCATAAAGCGATCGACGCGGTTCCAGCCATAGAAGCTCACCATTAACGCGTCTTTTTTGAGTACGCGGTACATTTCATTACAGGCCGGTTGCAGCCATTCATCGGTTTTATCGCCGGCGATGGTGCGCCCGGAACGGTCACGGAAACCGACGAGATACGGCGGGTCGGTGAGGATGAAATCGACAGCATTGCCCGGAAACGTGGCCATAACACGCACGCAGTCACCCAGGATAAAACGGGACATAACAGCCCTCCTTCTCTTACAGAGGGCACCGGGAGGGCACCCCTGTGGTGCCCGTTCCCCGCTGCCTGTGGGCTGTTCACCGCGTCCGGTAACGGGTCAGGCCGACCGTGGAATACCGCAGCCGTCGTCTTTTTGACGGCGAGGATATGCCGCGAAAGCGGCTTGAAGGGCGTTCATCAGAAAAGGGCGACGGGCTGGCGTACACTGTCACCAACGCCAGCCGGGAGCGGTAAAAGCGCCCGTCCCGTGCCCGACCGGACGCGGGACACTGACCACAGGCAGCGTTCCTGCCACGCCGCGTCAGCCGGCGCAGTAAAAAGAGGAGCCCGGCGACATCTTTTGTTATCCGCCAAACAAAACCCAAAAACAACCCACACCAAACCCAATAAAACACCAAAACAAGACAAATAATCATTGATTGATGGTTAAAATGGGGTAAACTTGACAAACAAACCCACTTAAAACCCAAAACATACCCAAACACACACCAAAAAAAACACCATAAGGAGTTTTATAAATGTTGGTATTCATTGATGACGGTTCAACAAACATCAAACTACAGTGGCAGGAAAGCGACGGAACAATTAAACAGCACATTAGCCCGAACAGCTTCAAACGCGAGTGGGCAGTCTCTTTTGGTGATAAAAAGGTCTTTAACTACACACTGAACGGCGAACAGTATTCATTTGATCCAATCAGCCCGGATGCTGTAGTCACAACCAATATCGCATGGCAATACAGCGACGTTAATGTCGTTGCGGTGCACCACGCCTTACTGACCAGTGGTCTGCCGGTAAGCGAAGTGGATATTGTTTGCACACTTCCTCTGACAGAGTATTACGACAGAAATAACCAACCCAATACGGAAAATATTGAGCGTAAGAAAGCAAACTTCCGGAAAAACATTACATTAAATGGTGGGGATACATTCACAATAAAAGATATAAAAGTCATGCCTGAATCTATACCGGCAGGTTATGAAGTTCTACAAGAACTGGATGAGTTAGATTCTTTATTAATTATAGATCTCGGGGGCACCACATTAGATATTTCTCAGGTAATGGGGAAATTATCTGGGATCAGTAAAATATACGGAGACTCATCTCTTGGTGTCTCTCTGGTTACATCTGCAGTAAAAGATGCCCTTTCTCTTGCGAGAACAAAAGGAAGTAGCTATCTTGCTGACGATATAATCATTCACAGAAAAGATAATAACTATCTGAAGCAACGAATTAATGATGAGAACAAAATATCAATAGTCACCGAAGCAATGAATGAAGCACTTCGTAAACTTGAGCAACGTGTATTAAATACGCTCAATGAATTTTCTGGTTATACTCATGTTATGGTTATAGGTGGTGGCGCAGAATTAATATGCGATGCAGTAAAAAAACACACACAGATTCGTGATGAACGTTTTTTCAAAACCAATAACTCTCAATATGATTTAGTTAACGGTATGTATCTCATAGGTAATTAATGATGGACAAGCGCAGAACCATTGCCTTTAAGCTAAATCCAGATGTAAATCAAACAGATAAAATTGTTTGTGATACACTGGACAGCATCCCGCAAGGGGAACGCAGCCGCCTTAACCGGGCTGCACTGACGGCAGGTCTGGCCTTATACAGACAAGATCCCAGGGCCCCTTTCCTTTTATGTGAACTGCTGACGAAAGAAACCACATTTTCAGATATCGTGAATATATTGAGATCGCTATTTCCAAAAGAGATGGCCGATTTTAATTCTTCAACAATCTCTCAATTCTCTTCACAACAAGAGCAAAAAAGTGATGAAGAGACAAAAAAAAATGCGATGAAGCTAATAAACTAATTCAATTATTATTGAGTTCTCTTTACCCACTACCATGCAGGATAAAGGGAACTCAACCAAGCTATTTTCTTACCAGTCATTACATAAAATAAACACACTGTCGTTATTATGAAATAATCGTTTGCACTGTCTCTGTTATTCAAGCAATTTCAATAAAGGCACTTGCTCACGCTCTGTCATTTTCTGAAACTCTTCATGCTGCATTTCGATTTTTCTTCTAAAATCATAATTTGCATACCTGTTCTTTTTATGTATATCCAGATCTATTTTTATGACGAGTTCAAACCACAATGATAGCACTCCCCATGCAGCGTTATGAAACATTTCCGCAACAGATTTAGAGTCTGTATTAACCGCTTCAGTCATGTAGTCGCTAATACGTTCAGCGGTAATTTTCGTTATTTCATCGTAATTCATTTTATCTCCTACAAGATTATTTAACGGAACGCAAAATATCTGGCCTGATAATAATGTTCCAGAATTAATATCTGCAGGCTATGTTAAGTTGTCCCCACACAATCTACCTGTTTTCTCGTGTGTGCCACAGGCGCAATACATAAATAGTCTGGCCATTAAGTTCGTAACGGATTTCGTACTCGCCAGCAAAAATCCGTCTGACCTCCCTGGGTTCAAACTGAAACAACTGTTCTCCCATACGTGGATGAGTTAACAGAATGACCGGTGCCTGTGTCAGGGACTGTACCGTTCTGGCGGCAGCTGGTTTACTGGCCAGCACCAGAAAATCATATAACCGCGCCAAATCAGAAAGCGCCTTACTAGTCCACTTCAGTTCCATCAGCGTGGCACCGGTAACGGATTGTCAGTACTGAGGCTGTCCGCCCAAGCCTGTACAGCCTGATGGTCGATAACCTGTCCGGATGTCACATCGTCCAGGGCTTCCAGCGTCAGGCGATTACGCTCCTCCTCCTGGGCAAGCCACGCAGAAAGCGCCTGTTTGATAACCCAGCCCCGGGAGCGTTCCAGTCTGGCGGCCATTTGGTCGATTTTATCAGCCATAGGTAATGGCACATGCGCGGTAATTACTTTTGTTGCTTGTGCGGTATTGTTTTTCATTTGCATACTCGATTAGTTGTTAATCACATTTAATCATAGTGATTACTTTCAGACGAAACAAGGCAAACATGATGATAAAGGTCGCGTAAGCGGCCTTTTTTACGCCCTCGCAACCTGGACACAACATCATTCTGTTCAGTCCAGGGATCGTATTTATTTTTATTGACCGAAATACGAAACCGTAAGTCTGCTCAGAACTTGCTTCTGAGCAGGGGAGAGGTTGAACAAGCCCGCCGGGCGCGTCAAGCTGTCACATTCAGGTATGCTCTATATGTACTGCCACAAAAGATACTGGCTGATTTCACTGTGACCACATAAGTGACACCATCATCAACAACACCGTTTAAATTTTACCGACGCCCCTCCAGCTTATTTCATCTCGCCATGCAGCAGCAGTGAAGGAGATCACTACGTTCAAGTGAGTGATCTCCTGCCTCAACTTGTATAAGGAGCATACACAGTATATAAACCTTCAGGCATTTCCACTAATATACAACGTCAGCAACATGTACGTAAGTACCAACAGAACAGCAATAAAATAACTTGTTTATTATTCAATATACTGATTATGATTGGAATTACCAGCATAATCAAATAGTGGTTCTTTAATCTCAAACATAAAATTTTCTCTATTCACTATCCCAACCGTTTTGTCACTATCATAGAGTTTAAGTAGAAACTCAGCCACCTGTGAACTAGTATGATACGTTTCAAAGACTTTATCATAATCGTATTCAATTATATTATTAGCAACTTTTCCGAATTCAGTTTTAGTTGCTGCTGGTGCTAGCACTTTTGCTTTCATTTTGCAGCCATTCTCCTTTAACTCCCATGCTAATCCCTCTGTAAATGTACTGACATAAAATTTAGTTGCACAATAGGTAATGGCAGTAGGTACAATCATATATCCGCCAGCAGAAGAAATATTGATAAGCTGTGTTCCCTCTACATCTTTGAAATCTCTAACAAACAATGAAGAGAGGATCGTAAGAGCTTCCACGTTTAAATGGAGCATTTGTCTTATTTTATTTAAGTTTTGATGACTTATAGTGTCGTAGTTTCCAAAACCAGCATTGTTAATCCATGTCTGCACCGGATATTCCTTAATCTCTTTATATAGTCTAAAAACATTGTCGGAAATAGATAGATCTGTAGCTTTAATGATTATATTCAGTGTCGGATAGCACGATAAAATATTCTGTTTCAATACTTCGAGCCTATCCCTTCTGCGAGCAACTAAAATTAAATTGTAACCACGCTCTGCAAATGCTTTTGCTGTTTCATGCCCAATACCCGAACTTGCCCCGGTAATCACGATGTATTTTTCTATTTTGTTAACCATTTACAAAGCATCCTCATTTTTGATATAAAGCAAGCATACAATGTAGATTAAACTCTATGTCAATAGATAAGGAGTAATTTTTGAAATATTCCATAGGTGATTTTTCAAAACTGACAAATTTAGGAGTACACACCCTGCGCTACTATGAGCATGAGCATTTAATCACACCCAAACGCAATTCCAGCAACCGCCGCTGTTATACTGACAAAGACCTCGCCTGGATTAACTTTATCAAACGTCTAAAAAATACGGGTATGTCGATCAAAGAAATCCAACATTATGCTGAATTACGTGCAAATGGTGAGTCTACTTTGTTTGAAAGAATGGAAATGCTCATCTCTCACAAAAACACAATTAACAAACAAATCAATCAATTACAGGAGAACATAAAAAAACTAGACGAAAAAATCAAAATTTATCAGCAAGAAATTAATGGTATTACAAGGTGTTAGCGCCAGTGATATAAGACGGTAATGGGGATGCGGACGATTTCCTGGACTCTCAGGAGATAAAACATGTGTAGCAGCCGATTCAGTATCGCTGTTGCCAGCACGTGATCTCCGAACATTTCTCCCCAATCTGCGAACCCTTTGTTTGACGTCAGTATGATGCTCGCTTTTTCATATCGACGGTTCAGTAGCCGGAAGAACAGGCTGGCTTCCTCTCTGTTCATCGGCAGATAGCCTATTTCATCCAGGATCAACACCCGGGCATAACTCAGTTGCTGTAGCTGACGCTCCAGCCAGTTTTCCTGTTTCGCTTTCATCAGTGTCGCGATCAGTTTGTCCAGTGACATAAACAGTACCCGATGTCCCGCATCCACCGCTTTCACGCCAGGAGCTATGGCCAGATGCGTTTTTCCTACACCTGGAGGTCCCAGCAGGATCACGTTTTCGCTGCGCTCCACGAAAGCCAGACCAGCCAGTTCCCGGACACAACCTTACGATCGATGCCCGGCTGGAAGGTAAAGTCGAACTGCTCCAGCGTTTTGACCCACGGCAGACGAGCCTGCTTCAGCCGGGACTCCATACCGCGCTGATGCCTGCCGTTCCATTCCTGCTGTAGCGCCATGCACAGGAACTCCCGGTAGTTCAGTTCTTTTTTAGCAGCCTGTTCCAGCAGGCTTTCAACGTGATAACTCTGATGCTCCATTTTCAGGCGACTCAGCAGGACTTCCAGCTCATGCATCACAACAGCTCCTCATAGGCACTCAGTGGCCGATGTTCCACCTGACTGACCTGCTGCCAGAGCGGGGCGTGATGCTCCGGCACTGTCTGCTGTCAACGCCACGATGTTTGACCGTTAGGGCGATGTGAGATCCGAACAGGTTATCACCCATCAGGCTGTACAGGCCTGGGTCGGACGGATTTTTGCTGGCGAGTACGAAATTCGTTACGAACTTACTGGCCAAACTATTTATGTATTGCGCCTGTGGCACACACGAGAAAACAGGTAGATTGTGTGTGGGGGCAACTTTAACATAGCCTACAGGTATTAACGCTGGAGCATTGTTATCAGGCCAGATATTTTGCGTTCCGTTAAATAATCTTGTAGGAGATAAAATGAATTACGATGAAATAACGAAAATTATCGCTGAACGTATTAGCGACTACATGGCCGAAGCCGTTAATACAGACTCTAAATCCGTTGCGGAAATGTTTCATAACGCTGCATGGGGAGTGCGAACATTGTGGGTTGAATTCGTCACAAAAATAGATATGGATATACATAAAAGGAACAAGTATGCGAGTTATGATCTTAGAAGGAAAATCGAAATGCAGCATGAAGAGTTTCAGAAAATGACAGAGCGCGAGAAGGTGTATTTATTGAAATCGCCAGAATGATGTTCAGCGGTTTCGACTTGGTATCCAACACGCATTCGGCGTTCAGGTTCCTCTTGTCCAATTGTGATTTCCATGGAAAGTATGAATTCTAAAGTTTATTTTTTACTTTAGAAACATAAAAAACTACTCAGCCTACCATTAGTATATTGGTAATAGGCTGAGTAATTGGTATTTTTACTTTATTGTGATTTTAAATACGATGCTAAGTTTATTCTTATTAATTCTCTAAATGCTTTTAATCGTACTAATTGAGCGTTGCGTAATCTGCCATTTTTTTCTTTAAACTCTCTTTTGCAATCATCGTATATTTTTATTGCATTGCGAAATAAATCAAGAGTGTAAGTATAATTTGCTAAGCTTTCTATAACAGATTCACATTTTTTTTCTGTGTTGGTAGAATTCATATTCCCTATATCCAGATTATTGAATGCTAAAATTCTGGCTATCCAGCAGATCCAGTATCTGGATATTGTATATCGACTATTTATTTTACCTTTCTGATTTAATTCATAAAAAATGAATAGAAGTAATGAAGAAAGATAATATGGTGTGAGAACATGATCATCCTGGAACATTTTTGATTTGTGTTCTTTTAATATGGATGTTGGATTATTGCTCATAACTAATTGAGGTTCCCCAATAACAACCGAGATGAATGATCTTATTTGCGCGTGCAAATTGATGATTCGCTGTTTTTCAACTCTGTTTTCACTGTTGGAAAATTCTTTTGAACGACGTTCATAATAAATTTTTTCATGACCAGTCTCTCCATATCTCTTGTAGTACTCTTGTAATCTCTTATGGAATTTTTCCAATGAAACAAAAGCTTCATCAGGTACAGGTGTTTGCCTGTTAGTTGATCTGATTAAGTTTGTTATGATATTGTTATCGGTGGTGTGAACAATTTTTATTGGGATATTCAGTGACGAAGGATTTTCTATTTTCTCAATGTTTTGATATATCACATTACTGGTCTGGCAACCATTTACTATATAATAATCACTGATTTCATACTCTGTTGATCTAAGGTTGATGAAGCTTTTTGTTACAATAGTAACTCCATTATTTAACAGAAGAAATTGATCTATTTGATTTGGATTTAATAAGGTGCTTGCAATTTCAGTATTTACGGCGTTGTTTTCACCTTGAAAATCACGAACATTTTCGTAGAACAAATTTTTTCTAATATTACCGTCTTGTCCTTTTATTAATTTCAAAAACTCACTGACTGGCATATATCCAATAAACGATTGTTCTACACCATTTATATGACCGCAAGAAATATTCTTATCGAAAACAACATTTACTTTATATGTGTTTTCAATTTCATTGTAAGAATCAATGATGTAATCAGAGCTAATATGTTTTATGCTAAACTCAGATATTTCTTCGATTGTTTTTTTTAATCCTTTTGTGGCTACGTCTATTACACCTAATACATTACTATCTTCTGTTTTTTTCCCAGATGTTGCATAATAAAGTTCACAGGAACTTCTACCATTTGCAACGATTCTGGCATTCTCTGGCTTAAATAACTCGTCAACTAGATCTTTAGCATCCTGTAATTCTTCGGTGAGCGGTATTGATGGCTTTGATGAGAAAAAATTCTCAACTGCGGTACCAAATTTTAAAAGGTCACCACTTTCAACTGATGAAGATCTTTTTGTTTGAATGAAAATAAATCTAGTGTCCATTCTATTAGATTTTTGATATATAGCAATGTCCTCTTTATTAGTTACCAAATGATCATTAATAACAAGTGCAAAAGTATCTATACCGAATGTACCAGATTTGTCAACATCAATTGAATCAAAAACATTTACATCTGAGAATGCCTCAGGATCTATCTTTGATAATACGACATAATTAACTAGTTTTTCAAAGGATTTCGACTCATCATCATTTAAACCAAAATCTTTCTTAAATTCATTAAGAATTCCTAATATTATCTTGTTCTTTATAATGTTGTTGCTCATGTTATTCTCCAAAAAATATTTATTATCTTGACATTTAGTTAACAGACAAGGAATGGTATTTTATCATATTGATAATATTTTCTATGAATTTGTTACCATGTTCTATTTTATTCATTTCATCCTCGTATTTATAAATACTTCTTAAAGATACCAACAGTTACTGATATAGCTATACCAACTAGCACAGCTGATATTAATACATATTTCGTCGCAATTTGAAACAGAAATACCTGCCAGAACAATCCCGAAGCTATCACGATGGATGAAATCATACGCCAGGCATGATGATAAACAAACCCGGACTTCTGGACTGCGCCGAATCGTCGTAAGTCGCGTCTTACCCCCCCGTCATTAGGGGGGGAGTGGAATCAAAAAGACGGTTAAGAGGTTTATGAGACGACAATAACTCAGTCCGCCTAGCGCCGATTATTCTGGCCGGTTTTGTAACCTGAGTGTCATTTACATGATCCAACAGGAAATGGCGTGACGCTCAATACTTCTCAGGTCAGTTACTATATGACTCAGCGTAAGAAAGGTATAACTCAGCATATCTCGGTCATGAAGGCTGGTATCTCAGTCCGTTCTGGTCGTCGGATCGAAAAAGGAGAGTGGGCAAAAAACAGTGTTCGGCACTGGCGCACACGCAAAGATCCTCTGGAAGCTGTGTGGGACAGCATGCTTGTTCCTCTGTTGAAAGAGAGGCCGGCTCTGACACCAACAACTCTGCTGGAGATGCTACAGGATAAATATCCCGGCCAGTACCCCAACAGCCTTCGAAGAACAATGCAACGGCGGGTTCGCGAATGGAAGCTACAGTATGGTGCAGAGCAGGAGGTCATGTTCCGCCAGCGACATCAGCCCGGTCTGCGAGGCCTGTCGGACTTTACTGAACTGAAAGGTGTAGTTGTCACCATCGCCGGTAAGTTGTTGGCGCATAAGTTGTATCACTTCCGTCTGGAATGGAGCCACTGGAGCTGGATGCGGGTTGTGCTGGGTGGTGAGAACTTCTCTGCTCTGGCAGAAGGTCTGTAGGAAGCCCTCGGACAACTGGGCGGAGTGCCGGTAGAACATAAAACGGACAGCCTGAGGGCAGCATGGAAACAACAGGGCGAAGATGGACGCCGCGAGCTGACTGAGCGTTATGCTGCTCTCTGTCAGCACTACGGAATGCAGGGCGTACACAATAATGCCGGTCGGGGCCACGAAAATGGCTCGGTTGAAAGTGCCCACGGACATCTGAAAAGGCGTATCTGTCAGGCGCTGATACTGCGGGGCAGTAACGACTTCAGCACCCTGGAAGAATATCAGGCCTTCATCACTCAGCAGGTTATGCGGCACAACTGTAACAATCAGGATCTGGTCAAGGAAGAACGTCTTCATCTGAAACCGCTGCCGCTTCGTCGCAGTGCTGACTATGATGAGCTGACTGTGAGGGTTAGCCGCAGCAGTACCATCAATGTGAAGCACGTCGTCTACAGCGTACCTTCCCGGCTTGTAGGCCAACTGTTACGGGTCCGGTTATGGGACGATCGTCTGAGCTGTTACGTTGGCAGCAGCGAGGTCATGAGCTGCCCTCGTGTCAGACCAGAAAAAGGGAAGACGCGGGCCCGTCGTATCGACTTCCGACATGTGATCGACAGTCTGGCAAAAAAGCCCGGTGCGTTCTGCCATGCAACGCTGAGAAATGACATCCTGCCAGACGATGAATGGCGGAGGCTGTGGCGCCGCTTATGTAATCATCTGGAGCCCGACATGGCAGGAAGGTTGATGGTACATGCCCTGAAACTGGCTGCAGGATACGACGATATCTCAGTCGTGGCAAAAGGTATGGAGCAGATGCTGAATACCCCAGGAAACGTGGATCTGCACCGGCTGATGCGCTTCCTGGGTATAAAGGAAAAGGCGTTGCCGGTAGTCAATGTGATACAGCATAACCTGAGCAGTTATGAGCAACTACTGCGTGGCAAGGGAGGTTCGCAGTGAGCAATATCCATAACCTTGAACGCAGCCTGCGTAAACTACGCCTGACACGAGTTGGAGCTGAATGGCACGCTCTGGAAAAACGAGCGCTGGCAGAAGGCTGGACACCATCGCGCTATCTTCTGACGCTATGCAATGAAGAACTCCTGTGGCGCGAGAGTGAAAAACTGCGTCGTTATAAAAAGGAGGCCCGGTTGCCAGTTGCCAAAACGCTAAGCGAATACGACTTCAGTCAGGTGCCGGAACTGAATGGAGCTCAGTTCCGGCAACTCTGTGAAACGACAGACTGGGTTGATGCAGGAGAAAACGTTCTGCTGTTCGGGGCCAGCGGGTTGGGGAAAAGCCATCTGGCGGCAGCGATCGTGGATGGAGTAGTAGGTCAGGGCTACCGGGCCCGGTTCTACAGCGCAGGAGAGCTGTTGCAGGAACTACGTAAAGCCAGAGCTCAGTTGAAACTGAATGAGCTGCTACTGAAACTGGATCGCTACCGGGTGATAGTGGTGGATGATCTTGGCTATGTCAAACGCGACAGCGCCGAAACGGGTGTGCTGTTCGAGTTAATAGCGCATCGCTATGAACGTGGGAGCCTGGTGATAACCAGTAACCATCCGTTCAGCATGTGGAGCAGCATCTTCGTGGATGAGACTATGGCGGTGGCGGCGGCAGACCGACTGATCCATCACGGATATATGTTCGAACTGAAAGGGGAAAGCTACAGGAAAAAGACAGCGAAGGCAGTAACAAGCGCGACTTGATGTCGCACTGAAGGGTGCGGCCAGTTTAGTTGAGGCTGTACATAGATTTGTGTAATTGCCTGATTTTGATATGTTCAATCCAGCATCAAATGAAGGTTAATTTATGGACGAAAAACAGTTACAGGCTCTGGCTAACGAACTGGCCAAAAACCTCAAAACCCCTGAAGACCTCAGTCAGTTTGATCGGCTGCTGAAAAAGCTCAGCGTTGAAGCCGCTCTCAATGCAGAGATGACACACCATCTTGGGTATGAGAAAAATCAGCCCAGACCAGGAGCTAACTCCCGCAACGGTTATTCCACAAAGACCGTTATCACAGGCGACGGTCCACTGGAACTGCGTACTCCGCGCGATCGTGACGGTACCTTCGAACCACAACTGGTAAAGAAAAATCAGACCCGTATTACCGGGATGGATAACCAGATCCTCTCGTTGTAAGGGAGACAGAATGACCGAATCCAGCGATTACGAATCCGTCCAAGTCTTTATCGGCGTTGATGTCGGTAAAGATACGCATCACGCTGTAGCCATTAATCGTTCAGGTAAACGCCTGTTCGATAAAGCATTACCCAACGACGAAAACAAACTCAGGTCGCTAATATCTGACCTGAAACAACATGGTCAGATACTGCTGGTTGTTGATCAGCCAGCTACCATCGGTGCGTTACCTGTCGCCGTTGCCCGCTCAGAAGGAGTCCTTGTCGGATACCTCCCTGGACTGGCCATGCGCCGCATAGCCGACTTACACGCCGGTGAAGCTAAAACTGATGTTCGTGACGCTGCCATCATTGCCGAAGCTGCCCGTACCCTGCCTCACGCGCTACGCACGCTGAAACTGGCTGACGAGCAAATCGCCGAACTCTCCATGCTCTGCGGCTTCGATGATGATCTTGCCGCACAGACAACGCAGGCCAGCAACCGTATCCGCGGCCTTCTGACCCAGATACATCCGGCACTGGAGCGCGTTCTCGGTCCGAGACTTGATCACCCGGCGGTACTCGATCTTCTCCAGCGATATCCCTCACCAGAAAAACTCGCTTCGCTGGGTGAGAAGAAGCTGGCAGCCCAGCTCTGCAAACTTGCGCCTCGTCTGGGTAAACGCCTTGCAGCAGACATAGCTCAGGCACTGGCCGAACAAACCGTCGTCGTTCCCGGCACGAATGCCGCTGCCGTAGTACTGCCACGTCTGGCACTCCAGCTCATCACGCTGCGTAAGCAAAGAGACGAGGTGGCGCTTGAGGTAGAACAGCGAGTTCTTGCTCACCCTCTTTACCCGGTCCTGACCAGTATGCCCGGAGTCGGTGTCAGGACCGCAGCCAGACTCCTCACCGAGGTCGCCTGCCGCACATCTCGCTACTTATGCTGGCCTTGCGCTGGTAACTCGGCGATCCGGCTCGTCAATACGCGGTGAGCCTCCCTCGCGACGGGGTAATAAAGCTCTCAAACGGGCGTTGTTCCTGTCGGCCTTCGCCTCGCTCAGGGATCCGATCTCCAGGGCTTACTACACCCGCAAAATGAGTCAGGGAAAACGACACAATCAGGCGCTTATCGCCCTAGCGAGACGACGCTGCGACATTCTGTTCGCCATGATGCGCGACGGGACTTTTTATACCCCGCAGGCGTCATAACATGCTTGACAACTTAATAGGCCCCCCCCCCAAGAGTGTTCCGACCAGATTTTTCAAATTTATCAGCCATATATAATGGCAAGAAAGCAAATGAAATCACTTTCAGAATTTTTCAGATCTGAAAAAATGATGTAATTACAGAAAATTATAATCAAATGATATCCAACAGTAATTGAAATCACCGAGACTAAAAAGGAGGGCACAATGAATCAGAAGTGGATAGCATTAATAATATCTGTATTAACGCCGCCAAGTATCATATCAGGAGTAGCTTCGATTATTCTCTGGAGTTATTTCATTCGTCTTGACCGGTTAGATGTTTTCTTTGATGTGATGAACATTGAAAATGTCTTAACACTGGTTTATTTTGCATCCGTTTTTTCATTATTTTTGATGATTCTTGCTTTTTTATCAAATTCTATCTTTATAAGTTTAATTATTCCACAAGATATCAACAACCTCCCATCCTATAATGATGGGATAAAAAAAAACCTGATATATATATTAGCATCATCCCCTCTGATTATGATGATTATCGCATGTCTTTTATATTATATCTCTGATTTCTACCAGATTATTAACAAGTATGCTCCCTGGATTATCATATCAATAATGTTTATAACAAACGGGGCTATATCCTTCCTGACAAACAGACGTCTTCTTAAAAACGACTTGTCATACAAAGATGACAAAATAAAACTAAAAAAGATTTTGCAGATTTATATTTTCATTCCCGCAGGTATTGGACTTCTGATGTGTTTACAGGCAGTTCCGTTTAGTATAATACTTGAAAACATTGCATTTCGCGATGAAGAAAAAAACACTCTAACAATTATAATTATGATTACCACTTTATACTTTTTCTTTATTTTAACAATTATACCAGGTGTTTATTACATCAGAATGAATGGCCATAAGAGTCTATGCAAGAATATAGGGATATTCACCTTTATGTTTCTGATAATACTATTATTATCTTCAATGATAATTACTTCATTACCAGTAATGTTTACCCATTCTGTTATTACATTAACAGGTATAAGTGACTTCCGTACACACAACTACATTATAAAAACAAATGAATATCCGGAAGAGTTTTTTTCTAATACAATATGGCGTAAAAAAACAATCAAACCTGAAGAATATTACTCTGTTCAGGCTGTTTCTGTATTTACTACAAACAAATTCCTTTTTCTTTGTCCCGAAGGAATTATAAAATCCTACCGGGAAAGCTGGAAATTCAATCCGCTAAACACCGCAGAGTTCGATGCTGAACTCAGACAGAAACTCCAGAAAGAAGCTGCGTATTGTATACCCATTTCAGCAACAGCTGTAAAGCGATGGGACATACCACTTCAATAGCAAATTTTTCAAACCTGGAGCCATATAACATCGTCCATCATCACAGATCTTACCGCCCCAATATCGTTGGGGCGGTGCAAACAACAGACTTACCGTACAATAATTCTCTATATCCAAACGGCCCCTTTCTGGGCTTTTGTGAGCTCCTGAGCCACTAATTTGTTCTTAATTACAGACGCCCCCAATAAAACTATTACGGGTTGGGATAGTTAAATAATGTGATAAACGTACAATAATTTCTTATTTCTAAAGTTGCCACATCTCCCGAAAATATTAAGCCTGATGAAAATAAAAGAAATATAACAATAATCGTCAAAACAATAAAGAAGCAAAAAGATAGTGGAATTTTATCTTTTAGTGTTAGATTTAACTCTTCTTCAACCCATTTTTTTTCAAATTCACAGAAGAATTTATAGTGAGCATACCAGTTGCTTCCAAAAATCTGCTTGCTGATGACTGTCTCATAAAATTCAATCATAACAGAATCTATATTTTTTTGTGTCAGAGAATAATCAAAATTCTCATCACTTTTTACGTTATGGTAGATGATTTCTAACTTATTAAAAATTTTTGTTTGTTCAATTCCCGCATTCTCATAATTATGTTTTTCAGAGTCATAAAACTGAATGTACATTGTTGAAACTCCAAAAACGATTAATATTGCAGAAATAACATTAGTAGCAAGTTGAGGAATGAAGAGAGCAAAAACACCAATAGCCAGTGATATAAAACTAATCCATCCGGATGCCTTACAGATCAAATCATAAGTAGCAAAATTTTTTTTTGCACCAAAGCCAACATTATAAGCATACTTGGCAATAAGTTTCAGCATCTCTGGCTTTGTCATTTAAACCTCAATTTATAGGAACGTCAATCTGAGCTCGTGCAACCACAACCTCATTTTTAATCACATAGCATTCAACCATGTGATCCCCCTGGAAATCAGTGCGTTCTTTCTTTGTACAGTGTCCCTTATCCTGTACTATTTGTCCTCGGATCATATTTCTTCTTCGTGCCTCATCGCCCACATTCAGAACCTTCCACATTACAGTGTAGGGTTCTTCAATTTCTCCTCCTGCCAGATCAACCTGAAAAAGGAGAGATTTTCGAGCAGAAAGGCGCAATCCTCTGGAAAGCATGTCCCGTAGCTTTGTGGGCTTGAACCCGTTTTGAGTTACTATGCAGTCAAGATTAAGTGAGTACTTGATATCTACTGGATATTTATCCTCTATAAACTCTTCAGTATCATTCCAGGTAGCAACATCTGTCGCATACGACGCCAGCGAAAGATTAGATTCCAGAATATCTGCCTTACGTTTGGGAAAAGCTCGCCCGAACACCGCACGCCAACAATCATTTTCACGGACAGTTCCTGCAGCGTCTAAAGCATTACAGCATAATTCATATGCTTGTTTCGCTGCCCGACCAAACCAAGGAGATTTAACACTAACATGCTGATTACTACCTAACGCCGGATACCTTTCATGTTTTTCCTCATTCGACAAGTATTCAAAAAACTCTTTGGCTAGAACGCCCAAACAACCATTGCCAGTATTGTCATATTTAGATGTTGATGAAAGAAACCGATAAGCCAGCGTGTCTATAAGCAGCCCTCCCATATTGACACCATGCCGATTCTTCCATGCCCTAATCATTTTACAAAGTTTTCTCAAATTGTTAGATTTATCTCTGGAAAATTCCGTCATGGCAGCTTTCTCATGGAGTGGTTTTGTGATCTTCCAGCTCCCACCATTATAGCTGTCAGGATATTTAAAACTTCCGTCATTCTGTTTGAATACAGGCTGAACATCAATATAGAAGTTTTTAAAGATCACCTGAACTACCAACCGATCTTTTCTTACTATCTGTTCAGGATATTTTATCGCTAAAATATTTCTAACATCTGTCAATAATGCAGACTGACCGTTATCTTTGCTATTATAGTATTCATACTTGCTGCCTGGCATAATATAAAGCATATCCAGATCAGATATACCTTTAATGGCTGTATGTCTGCCAACAGACCCAACCTTTAACCGATTTGCGATACTGGAATCTGTTTCTCTGAACGCAATATTCAGGGATTTTGTTATTTTACGATAGTGATAACTTATTCTTTTTGCTTGTTTTAGATCAAGCTTTAAGTTTCCCAAAAATTCGCTAAATAGTTCTCTATGACTCATATTAATTCTTTTGAACGAGTAAAACCTTCACTTACAATATCATCACAGTTTGTAAAAAATAATGCATCATATGCACTTTTGAAGTCAACTACTTTACTGATGGACCACATTGCAAATTTCATTCTTTATTTAGCTGTTGAAATCGTAATTCCAGGCAAGAGGAATCCCGGTAACTTGGGACCACTCAGCCGAGTATTCAAAGAATAAATCGGGGATTCTGACGCTGGCCTACAACCGCTAGGATATTGACACGACAGGCCTCATCATTCACTTCATAAAGTACGTGCTGTCCAAGTAAGCTAATGCGGCGGACTCCTTCACCATAGCGTTCATCTGTTTCATACAGCCGAGGGTAATCTGCTAGGCGATCGGTTGCAGAGATCAGACGCTCTGTCACGTTCTTTGCATCCCAAAGAGATGCATTCTCGACCAGATATTCAAACAACGCCGTTATATCCTCAATCGCACCTGGTCGCCATTCTATTTCATAACTCATTGCGCAGTTCCTGATAATGCCCCTGTAGTTGCTGGCGCAGTTGCGCGGAACTCATTCCCGGACGCTTATCGGCGCGGGCAGCGGCAACTTTCGCCCGTACCTGTTCGTCGTATTCCGCCCGTGCCAGTTCTTCATTAGCAAGGCGTTGCAATAGTGCAGACTTGTCTGTACTGCCTTCAGGCAAAATACGAGGCAGGCTTTCGGCCAGCTCGCGCAGGAAATTGGCGTTTTCGTAATGTGTGGTGCTATTCATAGTTTACTCCCCCCTTCATTCAATAAAGGACAATTACAGATTTTTTGATACCGCACGCATGGGTATAACGAGTCAGAGTATCGACATTCACCCCAGTGATATTGTTTTACAGGCAGGTGATAACCGGAAAATAATGCTCATTTATCTGGCAATCTGCGTGTTGTCAGGCTTTATACAGAGTATATAACCTTTCAGATAAGCCACCAACATATGCCGCGCCAGCGGCATGGAAGGCGGCACGCTGTGGTTACATGTGATACCGGAGTAAAACCGCCGAAGCCCGGCGTAAGCCGGTACTGATTGATAGATTTTGCCAATCCCATCCCCGCCCTGCTAAGCCATACCTGCTTTCAGCCATGAGATAGCTTCTGTGCGCGGTCGGAGTGGTCCCGACAAGGGGTTACCCGCAGTCGGGGCGTATCTCCGCGTTAGCGGGCCGTCAGGGCCGCTTACGAGCGTGTACTGAGAATTTTCAGCCAGAAGACTGACAGCGATGACGAGTCTTAGTTACAACATTCATAATTAAAAGCGACTCTGTTCCGGCCCGAAGGGCCGGGGCGGGGCCGCTTTTTAGTTATGAGGGAGGGGCTTTGTGGTTTCAGTTCTGCGCGGGACCGGGGTTTTTCCGGTGGTTGTATTTGAGTGTTGTAACTAAAATTGCTCCGGTTGGGGCCCGCCGCTTGCGGTGGGAGGTGCTTTTAATTCTGAGCGGCGCGGCTTTGGCCGCTGCAAGCGAAGGCCTCTTTGTATTTGTTCACAGTGGTTTCAGAGATAAAGGTTTTCCCTGCGGCGAAGCAACGCAGGGGATTAAGTAACTGGGGTAAGACTATATTGCAGGTTTGTTGTTTCTGGTTTGCAGCTTCTTAAAGTTCTTTGTTTGCGGATTTGTGTGGATAACTGAAACAACGTGGCCACGTTCTGACGACCGGTGAGAGATTTTATGGCCGTGTATGGCCGGATGTGGGAATTTCAGGTGGTTACGGGGGGATTTCTGGCCGGACAGAACCTGCGCCAAAAGCCCCGAAGGGGCTGGCGATGATTCAGTGCTAGAGGAATGGTGCTGTCTAGTGCGGTGGCGGGGCAGCCAGCGTCAGTTCAAGCTGACGCAACTCCCTGATGGCCAGTCGCTTCAGATGGTCATCGGAACAAAAATAGGCTTCATCCGGCGGCAGACGCTTCCTGAGATACTCTGCCATCTCATGAATCTGCTGGTCGGCAGGCAGTTTCTTCAGGCGATTAGCACGCTTGCGGGCTGCAGCTTTCGCCCGACGGTGTTTCAGCGCATCCTGGCTGCGCTGTAGATACCAGCGTTTTCTGGCCGCATGCACGGAAATATCTTCGTCCTCACGCAGAACGCCTTCCCGGATGAGCTGCTGGCGGATTTCACTTTCACGCAGCCGCTTCTGCTGCTGTTCGTGAAGTTTAACCATGTCCACACCCAGCATCTGCCACCCTGCCGGTGTTATCCAGACATAGCGTGGCAGACGCTGGCGGGTTTCACGGTCCCACATTGTTTCTTCCGACACACCCAGCACACCAAAACGCACCTGTTCGGCCAGCAGACGGGAAAGCCGGGAGACCGTCACCTCGAGTTCGGGGATAACCTTTCCTTTGCTGTCTTTCGGGCTGATTTCTCTGGCCAGACGGGAAACACTCATCCCCACGGTGTGTGTGCCCGCATCACTGAAGCTGACCAGAACCGGCCAGATGGCATCGAGGAGGCGTTGTTTTTCCGGACGGAAAGCATATTTGCGACCGGCGAACGTCCGTTTCTGCACGTAAAAAGGATGTCGCGACATGTGCATGCGCAGGCTCTGTTCGCCGGTCACCGGGTCCTTTTTCACCAGACGGTTATAGGCGTGCCCGAGCTGCCCGCTCAGCGCCTTATAACGCGCAGGACGATACCAGGTCGGATTTTCACATTTGGGTTTGGTGGAGTGCTCGCCACGACGGCGCTTTGTGCGCTTCCTTTCCGGTTCAACCAGGAAAGAGGTCGCCCTTCCCGCCTCATAGTCTTCCCAGAAACGGATTTGCTCTTCAGGCGGAAGCTGACTCCAGTGTTTTTGTGGGGTGTATCTTTCAGCCACACCTTCCTGCACTTATGCTGCGCAGAAGGAGTGAGCACAGAAAGAAGTCTTGAACTTTTCCGGGCATATAACTATACTCCCCGCATAGAGCAACAGCTTCTATGCGGTTTTTAGATGGCCCCGGTAATCTTCTTCGCAGTCGCCAAACTTGTCGAAGATTATCGGGGTTTTCACTTTTCTGGCTCCTGTACATCCACATCAGAACCAGTTCCCTGCCACCTTATGGCGTGGCCAGCCACAAAATTCCTTAAACGATCAGCAATCTATCACTCACGCCTGAGATAAGCAAGAATGTGAATATTCACAAAGTCGCTCTGCGTTTCAGCTCTGATTCAATCAGTTTTTCAAGCATCTGCGCCTGGGTAATACCTTCCTCATCTGCCAGTTCACTCAGCCTGTCTTTTAACCGGGCCTGGATAACCGCATGAAAAGCCTTATGAGTATTGCTTCTGCGAGCCAGAGAAGCCCTTTGCCTCTCTCTGGCCGGAACAGGGTTACCTTTCCGGTATGCACGCTTGTTACCTGATGAGGAAGTCACTGCATTTTCTGTCTGCGACATCTCGCCTCCTCAATACTTAAACAGAGATCGTTTCGCAGAGGATACTACAGTTTTTTGAAATCAGCGACTTGAAAGTTGTGACGATGATCAGTGTTGGCGCACAAATCATGTCTGATTACGACCGTTTAATGTGATTTTGATAATGAAATGACTGAAAAGCTGGAAATGCCTTAACCAGGATGCCGGCCCCGGGCGGGACCGGCTGTTTCTGGCATTTCGGGTGTCTGCCCCTGAAATACCTCACACTTCCGTCCCCGCCCGGCAGCTTACTTCCGTGCTTCGTAGGCCAAAGTTACCTGCACCACTGTATTTCCCCTGTGAATATTCAGTTCACATAACCGTTCCCTGAATATCAGTGAAAAACACAACACCGTGGCGCACACGGCGAGCAACCCGATAAGGGCATATTTCGTCATAAACTTTGACCTCTCTGCAAAGAAGAGGCTACAATCAGTAGTGCTACGTACTTCATGCAGACCTCACGAGTTAATGGATTAACGAGTGGGGTCTTCGCATTTCTGGAACCTGCGTCTTGCCTGAACCAGAAAGGCTCAGACACCCGCCGCGATAATACCAAATTCCTGTCTGGTTACGACGACCTCCATGCCCCCGGTTTTTATTGCAGAAACGCCGGAAGCGGGGAAAACTTGCTTTTTCCCGCTTCCGGGGTTGGACAACTGAGCAACGCGAAGGCGTCAGTGTTACATTTGCACGGGGTTTTGCCCGTATCAGTAGCTCCCGTACCACCAGTCATCGTCGCTTTTTTCCAGAAGAATGGTAATACTCCGAACGTCATCCGGCAGTATTTCCCTGCAGAATCTGGCCGGAAGCGTAAACGTACCTGAAGACAACTTTACCCCTTCTTCATACGAGTCCGTCAGTTTCAGTCTGATTTTCCGGATTTCTGAATCAAGTTCCGCAATAATAAATTCCTGCTTCCCCCGAACGGCAACTGTCACATAACACCCGGCAGAGCCTGAGTCTGTTCGCCTTATCGATAACCGGGTCTTGCTTGCGTATCTGTACGGCGCTTTCTGTCTTGTCATGGAAATAAATGCCATTATTGATTTTCGACCTTTCTGTTTTTATAAAAAATATCACTTTATTTTCTGCTGCCTGTATTACCAGATGATTTTATTCCCCTGAATTTTCATTATCCCGCGACGAACCAGTTCATCCCGGATATCATTGGTCAGGACATCACGCCATTCACCACGCATCTGTGATTTTAAATAATTATTAAATGCCTCTTCTGTTACCGGCATATTACGAACCTTCCGCGCTGCCTGTTGAATTTTGTTTGCCCACCGGATAACGATATCCATGTCGGGTACAGCCATCTTTACTGCTGACGCCTTATCCGGGGAGACACGACGACAGCAAATCCCGCGCGCCTGCAGTGTCCGGACAATACCGTCATATCCCTTGTCAGCAGAAACAATATGGTATTCCTTCTCCGGCCCGTAGTGGCATACACACTGCCCCAGCTCCAGTACCAGATGAAAATCAACATTGTTCCGGGAAACTTCACTGACATGCCGGAGTGTGACTCTTACTGCTTCATGGAAAGCGTTTACTGGCAGTGCCACATTATTCTGTTTCGCGCCGGCAAATATAATTAACTCCGTATATATATTTAAGGCAACTTCTGTCAGATTACTGCAGTTCTCGTAATCGATAAATGCAATCACCTGTTGCTTCTCTGATTTCCTGGTCACCACTTCCTCTTTCTGATTAACACATTTAATAACCAGGTAAAGAACCACAAATAACATCCGGCATCATCTGGTATTAACTATGTAATTACTGCATGTTATTCTTCTTTCCCACAACCTCCCGGTATTAACCGGTGGTAGCATCTCAGCGTAGATATACAGCATTCAATGTCAGTGATATGTCACATGAATGGGCCTTTTTCTCTGTTTATCTTCTCCATAATAGTTATTATCTCCATATGCTTTTTGTAAAACTTTCATGACAAAACATTACATCAGAGGGGTTATCAACCGTAATATGCTGTGCTACCTTTCCCGGGTGTTCTCTGGACGTGGGCACAGATTCTGTACATGATGAGGCATATACAAATATACTGATTCACACCAGGATACGTCCGGGATGAATCCTTCGGCCTCCGACCCCATGCGAAGGCTTTTTTTATTTCTCATTGAGCACGGACTGAAGTTCTGCCTTTATCCGGTTCTGGCGGCGAATTTTATCCAGACGCGCTGCCGCATACGCTTCCTCCTCCTGAGAAATATGCTCCGTCACATACCCTTCCGTGTCATACCGGCAGGCACCGGCTTTCATGGCACACAGATAACTTTCTGAACGGGTGATGGCCTTCAGCGCACGACGCAGTTTTTTATGCGAGAGCGGGATATTCCGCTGCACCATGTCTTCCAGTAACACGTCCCGGATACCGCAGGCCAGAAGCCGGGGTGTGTCACCGTCAAATAATCCCGGCCACCAGGGCTTCAGGGTGTTCACGGCCTCATCCAGCGTGGGCAGGTTCAGATAAATGGACAGCGCCTGTCTGGCCTGCGCTTTTTTTGCCGCCAGCTCTGCTTCCCGGGCCGCCTTCTCGGCCAGTTTCTGCTTTTTCACCTTCCATTTTGGTGGCGTGGTGACATTGATGATAGTTTTCCGGCTGCGGACAGGTGTTGTTCCCTCTGTTTTCCGCTTCAGTGTCAGTACCGGTCGTTTCTGCTCTGTCATTTGCGAATACCTGTCGTTATATTCTGCCGCTGGCGTTACTTCGGCGCTTTTATGCCATATTTCATCACGGTATGTTAAGCCTGTACCTGCAGTCCGTTAACCATCCCGGCAATAATCAGCAGATGCAGGGCATAACCTTCTGCAAACCACCGGCTTATCTGCAGGCGCTTTGATGACGCAGGTACATACTCATGCACAAGCCACAATACCAGCAGAGTCATGCCCATACCGGCCAGCATGGGGACCGCACCATTTGTACCGTTCAGCCATACAACAGAACACAGCCACAGTAAAAATAACCGCCCCTGATACTGCTCCGGCACCTGCCAGACAGATATGGCTGCCAGCAGCATCACCAGTCCCTGCCAGCCATAACTGGCAGTACTGAACGGCAGATACAGTGCCAGCATGGTTCCGGTTATGGCACCTTTTATGGCATCAGGGCGTTGCCAGAAACAGACCGCCTGCATCACCACGGCAAAACAAAACAGAATGTTCAGCTCCCACCACTGATTTCCTGTCCCCCGAAATGCCAGCCAGAATACCGGTTGCGCCAGCATTGCCATCAGCCACAGGCGATTTACGGCAGCCTGTCGTATCTGCCGCCCCGCCAGATTACAGCCCGCCATCAGTGCGAAAAGCGGGAAGGCGCACCGCCCGGTCAGGTTAAGCCAGGGACTCCCCACATGAAATGCTGTGGCAATGTGGTCACCTGCCATCGCCAGAAATGCCACGATTTTGATAATGTCACGTTGTAATGGTGCCAGAGACAGCAAAGGCAAAGCACCGGGATTCCGTACATCATCCTTACAGGAACACTCTTTGTTTTCCATCAGAGCGTCTTCTCTCTGTCAATCACCAGTTCTTTCTCCATCTGCCGCAACTGCTCCTGTGCGTTTATGCGTTTCAGGGCAGCCATCTCATGCTGCAGCAATTGCGCATTTTCTTTCTCTTCACGGACTGCTGTCTGTCCGGCTGCCCTGATTTCCTGTTCTGCCACCGCATTTTCTGCAGCCTGCATAGCCTCATTCTCTGCCGGCAGTATGTTCCGCGTCTCATCCTGTCGCAGGGTTTCCCTGACCGCTTTTTCTGCCTCCTGGCGTGCCCGCTCTTCCGGCGTCTGCAGACTGAGCAGTTCTGCATCGGTATTCTGTGCAGTCTGCACAATTTTCATGGCTTCAGGTGTCATTTCTGCCTGCCCCTGCGTTAACTTCTGAAGCAGCCAGCCGGGAAGCGGCGCGGTATCCTGTTGCAACACAACACCACTCTCAGGGTACTGTCGGGCCAGCGCCAGTGCAGATGCCGGGTCTGATGCCGTCAGCGTTACGCCATTGTGGCTCTGCTGCAGAACCACAACGCCGGCATCATCACGCCCCAGCCATCTCCCCTGCTCATCCAGTCCCTGTATTCGGCCCTCTTCATCCATACGGATTTCCTGCAACCAGACACCTTGTTGTCTGCCATTCCGGTCATAAGCCGGCCAGGCCACATGCGGTGCAGGGTATTTGCGGCTGCCACTGATGAAGCGGGCTTCACTGTGGTCCGCCAGCCCGGTTTCCCGCAACAACGCTCGCCCCAGAGCATTCTGATTAAGCGCCCGGGCGCTGTCCCACAGATTCTGTGCCGTTGTGGCATGAACATCCTGTTGAACGTCCAGCACATCATGCGCTGTCTTCCGGCTTTCACTGGCCGCCACGGATGCCAGCCATTTTCCGGTATCATCGGTATACACCTGCACATGCTGCTTCATCCTCGAGAGCGCCACATACGCATCACTGAGGGAGGCAAGCCGCTGGCGTGCGCCGGTTGCACCGGCCAGGGCTATCACAAAGGCCTCGCTGGCCCCCTGGGCACGGTGTGCCGTACCGGCATAGCCGTAATCCAGATGCATATCAGACATCTCACGCCCCGGCTGAATCAGCCGTGTACGTTCACCGTGCTTCAGCGTGATATCACCATTATCTGCCACCCGGATGACCTCCCACAGCACCTGGGTATCCCGTCCCTGCTCCCGGTCCTGACGGGTGAAGCGCACCAGGTCACCTTCTGACAGCCGGATTTCACGCCGGGAAAATACCGCAATATCCCGCAGACTACTTTCAAAAGCGGAAAGCAGATGGTCCCGGCCTTCCACATCACGCAGCATCACCACACCGTTTGCTGCATCAGGGCTGTGAATGGTGTAATACTGCTGGTTTATCAGGGCAATGTGGCCGTTGTGCTGCGCCAGCCCTGCCACGGATTTCAGGGCTTCCGTCTGCGTTTTCTCCCTGACCAGCACCGTTACCGGAAGTTCCTGCTCTCCGGTTTTTCCTGCCTCATGCAGACGGTCATGAATGCCGGCATTGATGGCCATTGCATCCGCGTTTGTCTGGGTGACAATCAGCGTCTGACGCCGGGCCTCTGCGGTACGTCCGGTGTAATCATCCACGATGGCAGATATTACCCTGTCTCCCTGCGTTTCTCTCTGTTCGCGGGTCTGGCGAATTTCAGTCACCGATGATGCCGGTACATATGCGCCATTATCCCGGGGCACCTGTTCCGGTGAAACACGGCGTATCGTGTCCAGCACCTCACCGGTACGCCCTTCCAGCAGTGCATACACTGCCGGTCGCAGCTCCGGTGACTGACGCACAATGTCTTTCATCACTGCCACATCGATGGCGCTGCGCTGCTGCATCAGGGTAAAAGGCGCACCACTGGCCACCGGCTGTAACTGCAGGCTGTCGCCGGACAGAACCGCGCGGCCACCTGTGGCAGCAATACGGGCCAGTGTGTCAGCCATGTCCCGGTTGCCCACCATGGAGCTTTCATCGATAAGAAACAGCGTTTTTGAGAAGTTAATCTGTTCACCGCTCTGCTGACGTCGCTCCGTGTCCATCAGAAAAGAGGCGATGGTCTGCGCTTTCACCCCCACGCCCTGCATTTCACTGACGGCCCGGTGTGTGGGCGCGAGCCCCACCACAATCGGTCTGTCAGCTTCAGGCAGGGTTTCCAGCGCAGCCAGGACACTGCGAAACTGTGTGGTTTTCCCCACACCGGCATAGCCCTGAATGGCCACAAAACGGTCCGTGCTTTCAAGAATCAGCCGGCTGGCTGCCTGCTGACCTGACGTCAGACCAGTCAGGAGAGACGGGTCCACAGTTTCCATCAGCGGGCGTTGCGTGTTCTTTCCTTCTGCCATTGTGCGCAGAATGGCTTTTTCCTGCAGCCAGGTTTCAGCCGGAACATAACGACTGGCACTTCCGTCACCCGGTACAGACAGGATTTCCCCGCGCTGAACCAGCTCTGCAAATGTGTGGTGAATACCGTATGGTGTCACTGACGGATGCGCTTTCAGTGCCTCCAGTACCACATCCTGACGGGAAAAGACCACACTGCTGCCCTGTGCCAGCGTTATAGCCTGACGTACTGCTTTTTCGGTCACCGGCATCACACTGTCCCGGGCCTGCTGCATGGCCGTATCCAGTGGCTTACCCTCCGGGCTGACCTGCTCCCGAGCCTGCCGGTACAGTGGAGAACGGGCAAGACGCGCATGTGCGTCTTCTTCTGAGAGTGACGTATAAATCTGTACCCGGTCACCACTGGTGGCCAGCGTGTTCAGTGTCTGTGCCTGCGTGTCACGGACAGAGACAGCAGCCAGAACAACGCCCTGTTCGCTCACTGTTTTTCCGGGCGTGGTCACGTATCCCTGACTGATTTTCAGTCCGTCAGCCACCGGAAGGCGATGCCGGCGCTCCCCCTGCCGGACCGTCAGCGTCCGGTCTGTGATGTGCTCAACCGTGACACTGTCACCTGCGCGCAATCTTCCGTGACTGCCGAGCAGCATCAGCTTTTCACCTTCAGCCACCGGAAGCGTTCCGGGCTGATACAACCGCCAGCTGCTGTCCATGTCCCGGACCTTTATCAGCTGACTTCTGCCTTTCTCATCCGTCAGCGTCAGTGTGCGACTGCGGGCCGTCACCCGGTCAATGGTGTAACGCTCAACCTTCCGGCGTTCTGCATCATACCGTTCCAGTATCTGTCCTTCCCGGTAGCTGTCCGTCAGTCTGCGGTTTTTACTGTCAAGAAACACCGGCGTCAGCGTGGATATCGTTACATCCCGGTTACCCAGCTCTCCGGTCGCTTTCAGTGACTGACGGATGGCTTCCGTCAGCGCCCGCTGCTCACGACCGGGGGCCTGCGCCACCACGCTCTCACCCTGTGCATGCAGAACAGCATAATCCAGGGCCAGCTGCTCATAACGCTGCCGGCGGTCACCGTGACTTATCACCGACACCCTGACGCCCCTGTCCGTTCCCCCCTGAAGCCGTACCACACCAGCATCTTCCAGCGTGGCCAGCGCATTTCCGGTGCCCTTACGACCACCACCGTCCATCAGCACCACCTGCACATTGTTACGCAACGCCTGGTCAAGCAGTGTGACTGTCTCCTTCACCGACAGTTTTTCCGCGCCAGCAATCACCAGCGTGCTGTCATGCTTCAGCCCTTCCCCGGTCAGTAAATCTTTCCCGCTCACTTTTCCGTTCAGCCCCTGCTGCTCTGCCAGAAAAGCGGTCATCTTTTTGTCCGGTGCCATCACCTGCACCTGCCGTCCCTGACCTTCTGACATCGCCACTACAGCCTGTATCTGCTCCCGCTGTGCCGCCATTCCCCGTCCGGTACTGATAATGGCCACCGCCGGAAGTGTGTCAGCCAGAATCGCAGCCGCGCCCTGCAGGGGCATTTCAGGTCGCATGGTCACCATTACCCGGGTTTCGCGCATCGCCTGCTGTGCCAGCTGCTGCACACTCAGCTCATCGAGCAGATGAATGGAGGAGGTGAAAAGCCCCTTTTCCTTATCAAGTGGCACCAGTTCGCCGCTGCTGATGGCCTGCTCAATCCCGGCACGGGCCAGGGCAATACTGCCCGGTTCAGCCTCCACCAGTGCCAGCGTCCTGCTCAGGACATCGGAGTAGGTAAACTGTGCCCTGCGGTCACTCAGCAGGGAGATGGCCTGTGACACAGCATCCCGCATCACTGACGGTACGGTCACACCTTCACGCTGGTCAGAAGTGGATGAAGACAATTTCTCCCGCTGAGAATACCCTCCGGCTTCTCCTGACAAAACAGCCTTTTCCGGTTCAGAAACAGAACGGGCAGACTGCTGCAGGGCTTCCCGTTCTGCTGCTTTCTCCCGCAATGCCTGGTAACTGAATCCTGTCCGGTCAATACGCTCATGCCACTCTGTCAGCAACTCTTCTCTGTCCGGCTCTTTCTGTTTGGCGCGACGGGTATCCAGCGCAGCCACACTGCGGGATTTAGCCGATGCATCATCCCCGACCGCTTCCCGGATTTGCTGACTGCGGGTTGAAAAAATATCGACCGGTACACCTTTAATCTCCCAGAGACCACGCTGGCCGGTATTGACCGTCTCATAGCCCATCGCCTCAACCTGACGGCGGAGCGCATGACGATAAATCTGCCCCAGCGCAATTTTGTTATCATAAAGCGCATCAATGGTTCCGGTACGACCACGCCTGTCGCTGGATAGCGTCGACCAGCGTCCCTCCTTTTCGGTCATGTTAAGTAACAGAAGATGCGTGTGAATTTGCGGGTCCAGCTCCCGCGAAGTGTCATGGTTAAAGGCTGCCGCCACCATTTTTCCGGTATGAACGTGCTGGCTGAAGCCATCACGCATTATCCGGGTTCCGACCAGGGACTCAATTTCCCGGCTGACAACCTCAACAGCCTGGTTATGGGCCTCCAGCAGACGGGATTCGCCATACAGCGCAATCAGAACAGACACACTTTTGGGCGCTGATAACGTCAGGTCATAGCCGCTGCGATGCACATTAATGCCGCCTTCCATTCTCTCCAGACTGACGCCGTTGGGCAGACGTCCGGCAATCAGCTCATCCAGCCGGAAAGCATCCACCGGCCCTTCCAGTTGCAGCGACTTTGCCCCTTCCCCTAACCACCGGGACTGCATGCTGCCCAGAAAATAGTAGTTATCCTGCGCGGTATAGTAGCCTGCGCCACCACCGGCAATGGGAGCAATACTCAGCATTACCAGGTTACCTCGCGGTCATCATCCTGTTCACGCGCTTCATGCGTCTGGTGACTCACCAGATTGCGTTCATCCTGTCGCATTGCTTCCTGTGCATCATCAAACGCCCGGCTGAACTGCTCACAAAGTGCGTCATACCGCTCATCACCCGGATACAGGATTTCCCCGGTTTCTTTGTCCACAATTTCAGCCAGCTCCGCCACAGGCGCCTTTTCTTCCACAGGGTTGCTCTCACCCGTCACCGCAGCCGCTGCCCCCTGAGTCACAGCTGCAGTCAGTACCGGATTGTTAAGCGATTCTGCCTGTCCGGCCTGAGACGCCGTTTTGTTCTGTTCATCATCTTTTCTGACCTCACCCTGCTCCAGCCGGGCCAACAGCGCCGTAATATCGCCCTCTTCCTCTTCGCGACGGCTGATTTCAGATTCAATCTCCGGATCAAGGCTGTCGTTGATTTCCCGCATCTGCAAATCCTCTGCACAGTCCTTTATCTTTTCGTAACGCATACTCATGCGAACAGCCGGATAATCACCGGGAAACGTGACATAGCAGCTGAGATTGGGCAGTTTCTGAATATCGGTGTAATTCACCAGATAGCGGTCTTCTTCCACCTTGCTGAAGGACACACCGTCACGCACGGTATCCGCACCGTAGCTGTACTGCTCACTGAAAACTTTATCCCGACGCTGGCCAATCTCACGTTGTACCCATTCCGCTTCTGTGCTGGATGGCGATCGAAAAAAGAAACGGGTATTCACCAGCCCCAGCATGGCGTCAGCCGTCTCTTTTCCGTAAGTGAAATCCATCTGGGCTTTGGCCTGAAACCCCAGCACAAAGCACCCACCAAACCGTCGTGCCTCCGCCAGCACGCCCGGCAGTTCCGGCAGTTTGTTCAGTGAAGGCAGCTCATCGTAGATAAACCAGACTCTGCGGTGCAGATTTTCTCCCATTCCCAGCAGACAGTTAGCCGCCTGCGCCAGCCACATGGAAATCAGTGGTTTCAGTGACTCATGTTGACGGGCATTACTGGTCACCCACAACCAGCCGTGTTGCTTAATCTGTGGATCGTTGACAGCACTCATCCACTCCCGGATGGTAAACGGACGACGTCCGGTACGTTCAATGCCCTGCAGATAACGCAATGCCTTGACATAGTTGGTCAGCACACTGCGGATGGAGATGGCGGTCTTTTCCACCTTCTCTTCCACCAGGTTACTGGCCTCCGTACCGGCCAGATAGTCACGCAGGGCCTTCAGATCAATGGCAAGCAGCGTGCGCAACAACGCGTTGTAGGAGTGGATACCTTTCTTTTTCTGACGATATGACACCGCAGAAAAAATGGTACGGGCGGAACTCTGCCAGAAGGGGTCTTCTTTTGTGCCCATCGGGATCAGCGTGCTTGCTGCACTGTCAAAATCCGGAATGGACTCAAACTCACGGAACATATCCCAGTACGCACAGCGGCGATCAAGTGCATTAAGCAGGGTGTCATCCCGTTCATTAAAGTGCTTTTTAATCAGGGAACAGCCTTTATCGTAAATAATGGCCATATCACCGCGTGCCCGGATTTGCTTCAGCAGCTTGTTGATGGTGTTGGACTTACCCGATCCCGGCGTGCCGTACATCATCAGATACTGCACTTCGCCATTTAATATCAGCGGAAGCTGATCGATACAGATAGAGGAAGCCTGCCCACGGCGATGCATCTCCCGGGCCACCGCTTTCACATCATCAGTCAGCTCACGGCCCCCCATGCGCTCATCCTGTGCCTGTTTTTCCCCCAGACGACGCAGAAAACGGAAAATCAGAAAGGCCAGCACGCCAACAGCCACAGAGGCCCAGAACAGGGCCAGATACAGCTCCTGGAGGAACATATTGCCGGCCCAGACCATATAATCGTCTTTCAGGATCTGCTCCGACGTTGCGTGCAGCACCTGTCCGTTCCAGGGAATGTCATAAACCGGAGGAACCCGGTACAGCGCCTTTTCTCCACGGGCAGTAAGTGACAACCACCAGTACAGTCCGCCATTACGGATAGTTTCCCTGGGCAGACGCAACCAGAAAAATAACGGCAAAAAGATAACGAAAAACCAGATCAGCCAGAATGAAACACGTTTGTTTACCTGCATGAACATATTCAGCATATAGCTGAATACCTGCCCACCCTGCGTAATATGCTTGGTTGAACTCATAGGGACGCCCGATTGTTAAAGAACAAAACGATGAAAAACCTGTTAATTATTAAACGGGATATACCATTGACATATCCCACATCACACCTCACTATGGATATACATCACGTATATCCATAGTGAGGTGCCTCATGGAAACGACCGTATTTCTCAGTAACCGGAGTCAGGCAGTCAGGCTGCCGAAGGCTGTAGCCCTGCCTGAAGACGTAAAAAAAGTCGACGTTATTGCTGTTGGCCGTACCCGGATCATTACCCCGGCAGGAGAGTCCTGGGACAGCTGGTTCGATGGCGACAGTGTCAGCGCAGATTTCATGAATGACAGAGAACAACCCGCCGTACAGGAAAGGGAGTCGTTCTGATGCTGAAATTCATGCTGGACACGAATATCTGTATCTTCACAATTAAGAACAAACCGGCGCATATTCGGGAACGATTCAACCTGAACTCGGGGCGAATGTGCATCAGCTCAGTGACCGTGATGGAGCTGGTATACGGTGCTGAAAAAAGTCAGTTTCCGGAGCGTAATCTCGCGATTATCGAAGGATTTATTTCGCGCCTTGACGTACTGGATTACGACTACGCTGCTGCCACACATACCGGTCAGATCCGTGCTGAGCTCGCCCGTCAGGGACGTCCGGTTGGGCCGTTTGATCAGATGATTGCCGGTCATGCCCGCAGCCGGGGACTCATTGTGGTCACAAACAATACCCGGGAGTTTGAACGTATCGCCGGCCTTCGTCTGGAAGACTGGTGTTAATGCCCTCACTTCCGGTTCAGACACGCCTGAGAATACCGTCAGCCACTTCTCTGGCCTGTTTGACAGAACGAGGCCGGTGCAACGGAATACCGGCCTGAATGACAACCAGATTAAATAACGCATCCCGGCGCTGACGTTCCGGGCGCAGATGAGAGCGATCATCCAGTTCGATAATGGCCCTGACGGTAAAATCCCGCTGATCCACAACCACATAATCACAGTGCCATTGCGAAATCTGCCGGAATAACCTTCTGTTCTCTGCCTCAGAGAACCCTGGGCAAACCTGAACCACATCAACCAGACGGACCTGCGCCATCACCAGCAAAGGGTATCCTGCGAGCGCACGGCAGAGTTCACAAAAAAATTCACGTTCGCGCGCAGTCATAAAATGCTTTGACTGATAGCAGCGATGTTTTTTTAAAAGCCGGTCAATGTATTTCTGATTTTCCGGATATTTTTTCGTTCTTCCGGGAAGGATCAGGATAAGCAGTATTACTGCCAGAAAAACAACATACTCCATTTATTATCAGTCTCCATTCATATTCCACGTATATCCCTCTCCCCGGAAAATATGCCCTCCGGCACGATAACCGCAGTTCATCATGTGCAATGCTCTTTCAATTAAGTCAATGATAAACTGAATATCTTTTCCGCTTTTATACTGAATCTGCAGACACAGGCACCGACGTGTTTCCGGGGCGCCAGATTCTTTTGGTCGAAAAAAATATCCGCCTTCCGGGCTGATTCTTCCTGAAAGTATTTTGCCGGATTTTTCATCCAGGCAGGCAGAATGCAATGCCCAGGTCACATTATCTTCCTGAATCCCGTCAATACGGCTTATTCCCGGCATCCAGACCAGATGTTGCCCATGCTGACGAATGATATTCCCGATCTGCTGACAAAGCTGTAACAATGGTAACGTATCCGGAGCCACAACAACGAGAGTAAGAAGATGGTACTCTTTTCGCGTTGAAAGACACGCAGAATAGTCATAACACTCAACAGAGTGATTTTCTTTATTTCTCCGAAAAAAGAACCAGACAATCATCATTACCAGAATAAAAAAACATAAAACGGCCATTACACCAATGTTATCATTAATAAAATCGACAAGATTATATGCGGGTTTATTGATATATTGTATGTGCGTGGTTGGTATTGGTGCTTCATGAATATATTCTGGCGGCACAACAAGTTTATCTTCTACCGGAGTAGTCATAGAAATTCCATTATATAAATTAATCTGGCACAGCAAAAAGAGAAAAACTATTTCTCTTTTTCCGTTATTGAATAAAAACCTTGAGAGATATCAGTAAAGGCATTCCCGCTGGCGGATTCAGCGGGAATCAGAAAAATTACAGGATATTGGCAATAGATTTTGCTAACTGATCTTCAAGAACCGGTTTGGCTTCTTCAAATTTCAGGTTAACTTTGTTGGCACTGGACACAATACGCGTCTGATATTTATGCTGGTTACCGGTTTCACTGCTGGTCTGTACTTTATAACCCGACGTTCCCTGTTTCAGCGCAGCCACATTATCAGTCGTCACCTGCGCGGAGGTGCGCTCTGCGATCTGCACATCAGTTACCATGGTGTAGTTGATATCTTCCACCATCGCATCAGCCGCCATTCCCACAAGGCCGGCAGCCAGTCCTACCCCCAGCGTGGCACCGGCAGAATTGGAGTTATAGGCTGTAATACCTGCCCCTAACGCCGCAGCCTGAACAGCGCCCTCGTACCCCCGACTCAGAAAGCCCTGTGCTTCCCGCAAATCCATTTTATCGGCTTTCAGTACGTTCGCCTGAATCCAGTAATGCGCGTCGGCAGGATTATTCACGATACGATAGCCTTTCGCCTGTACCTGACTGTTAATTTTCCCCTGAAGGCCACTCATATCCTTATCGGAGGTGTTTTTGATTTGCAGATAAACAGTGCGATCAGTGGAAGGTTCAAGCCAGATGGTTTCACTCATCTGGGTTTTGACTTCCAGATTACGCTTTTTAATTGCGGTACTCATCGCACCACAGCCTGACAGGAGAAACGCCCCCAGAACAACCGCAGCGATAAAGTTATTTTTACGATTTAACAACATAAATTTATCCTTAAACAAAAAACAATTGCTGATAACACCTCTGAGTTATCGCATGAATCGTACCTGCATTTTTACCAACGGTCATCCCTGCGATGATTATTCATTCCCGGGGCATTCCCCCCCGCATCAATTGAACCATTTATCATGGGAAGGCCAGTTGCCGGGTTAACCCAGTTATTACTGGAACAACACACATCGTCTTTTGATCGGCTCTCTCCAGGCAGATTAACATAAACAAATCGGACAAAATCGTCAGGATATAGTTTTCTCACTTTATAAGAAAAAACACATGTAAAAATTGCCCCCAATAAAGCAAACACCGCCCCCGAGAAAAGGACAAATTGCAGATCAAATCCAACAGCAACAGCGATAATGATCAGGGCTACTCTGCAGGCAGATAATACACATCGTTTTTTCAGTTGTTCTGATTTTGAAATAATATCCGTTTCAGGCGCTATTTTCATAAGAACATACTGAGTAGAAGATATTTCCCACAGCACAACAATTGTAATAATTGCAGAGAAAAAGTGCGCAACCAGAAGACATACTAACCACCCCATAGCGTTTTCACCGTAAACCAGGGCTGCACAGATCATCATAAAAAATGATACAGAAATACAACATGCTGTTATCTGCACACCAAATTTACAACCAGGCCACATACGTAGCCTGTCATCTTTCCAGTTAAACGTTTTTAATTTTTCAGTTAATTGTCCTGGCATAACTCTCTCTTCTTTTATTTATCCTTCCACTTTGCAGCATCCCTCAGACGTTGCATATTCTCTTCATCTTTATCTGAATTCCAGGCACCTGATGGCGACAACGGCAAAGGCTTCTGCTTTTCTTTCTCCTGCGCCAGAGCCTCACCGAAAGCCTTTTCGCTCTCCTTATGCTGCCCCGCGAGCGTGTTCCGTTGTGTCTTCAGTTCCTGCTGAGATGATGCCATTTCCTGTTCATTTTTCAGCACCTGTGATTCCACAGTTTGACGGGTATCACGCACCTGTTTCTGGATCTGCTCTGCACGCTGAACCGATGCGCCGGAAGCCCGTTGCTGCATATCAGCAAAATTCTCTGCATACGCTCGCTTCAGGTCACTCTGCATATCCACGGCTGGCCCGACGCTGCCCATACCTTCTGAAGCCCGCAACCGGTTTTCCCTGAATTCCTGCTCCAGCTGGGGTTTCAGTTTCTCATCCACAAATGCCTGCGCCAGTTGTTCCCGCTCCGCCCGCAGTGACGGATTTCCGGCATCGGTCAGCACGGTCGTGGCACGTCCCGGAGCAGACTGATGCACATAGTTAACAAACTCCTGACTGTAGTTGCTGTTAATACTTGCACTGTTGTTTTCCGCATAACTGGCCATCTGAGCATATTCATGGCTGCGGTTAAGTGCATCATTATACTGCTTAATCTGGCTCTGCAAATCGCTCAGGTTGCTGGCCAGTTGCTCAGACAGTGACGAAGAGGCATTGTCAGTATGACTGCTGTTATCCGTCGTGCGATGGTTATTAATGACATCCATGGCATCACGCACATCTTTGGTTTCCTGCGCGCTCAGGCTGCGATCACGGTCCGTTTTCGAACTGATATCTGAATTAATACCATGCGATGACCAATCCGAACCTTTATAGCTAATGTCGGTATACAGCTTTCCACTGGCACTGACCCCGGTTGTTAACTCAACAGCTTTTCCGAGAATATTTTTCCTGGTATCAATACCGATTTCGCCATGCCCACCGGCAGTGAAATCACCACTCTGTGTTTTATTCAGCACCTCCGTAACCGCTTCAGACGTACTGATACCAGTGCGTTTCGCCAGTGAATCAGCCACGCTGTTCAGTTTGTTGATGGCCTGCGTCAGTGTGGTGGCCCGGCTGCTGTCAGCACCGCTTACCACCGTATCGCTGTTCCCCCGCTGCTGTGCCCACTGTGTCAGCTGGCTGCCGACCAGCTGGCTGCCATGACTGATGCTGTTACTGAGACTCTGTACCTGGCTTTCTGCTTCACGCTGTTGCGCCTGATAGCTGCTGCTGAGCATGCGACCAAACTGGATATCCGTTGCCAGACTGGAAATCGCCGATTTACCATCATGCAGAATGCCACCACCCGCTGTTTTTGTTGTTGTCGCACCGCTGGCATGCTGGGTCAGCATCTGACCGTCACGCACGGACTGGTTGGTGTCCCATTTAAAACCGGAGACGTTCTCCATCTGCATATTGTTAAACGCCCACGTACCGTCTGCGGCCTGAGAGGCAGCAGACGTGGCTGTACTGTTAATGGATGAGCCCAGATAGTTCCCTGCCTGTGAAACCACACGCCACAAACCGAATACCAGACCAGCAGCAATAAACGGAATTGAGTTTGACAGCCAGGCTGCCATCAACCCGATATCACTGTGAGTCTGCTGGATGGTATTCAGGTTCGACAAAGAGAAATTCATCCCCTTCGTTTCGCCTTTCAGATAAAACGCCATCGCGTAGTTCAGAATGGCATACAGTGGTGGCCAGCTCTGCAGATAAACAAGGGAGAACACATAGCCTTTCAGCACCGGCAGTGTCAGACCGTGAATGGTGGCCAGCAGAATGATTATCGGAAACATCCCGACCAGCATGGCCATCAGAACAGTATGCATCACCGGCACAAATGTGGCTGCCAGACCACCTGACGCCGCCCAGCTGAGGCGCATTTTGCTGTTCGATGACTGGTCCGCCATATTCACCAGACTGGCGACGTTGCCGCTGGCTGCCGTATGGGTGGTGATACCCTGTTTTATGGCATTCATCACCACATTCTGGCGCAGGATTTCACTGGCATCCCGTCCGCCCTGATAGTAGAAGCCATAGCTGTCCGCCATCATCAGACCGAACAGCGTATCGGCGCTGGCACGGGGGCCAATGAAGCGGTTAACATAATAATCCCAGGTCTTTCCCCCCTTTCTTGTGTCCTCTTTCAGCTCACGCTTCAGCACATCGTTGGCCAGCGCCTCGCAGGTCTGGAACCCTGCCTGTGCCAGTTTGTTGTTGCGCGGCACAATCACGCCACGCAGCGGACTGGGTTTGCGGAAGATGATTTCATAAGGGTCGGATGACTGCATCAGTTCAGCCATGCTGTATTTGTGCGACAGCATAATGTCGCCGATTACACACTGCTGCACATACTCCTTCAGCAACGTCGCCAGGTCACTGTTCTGCGCCACCACATCCGTGGTGTTGGCCATCAGCGTGGCACCAAACAACATACCGGTTTTGCTGTATGCCACAGAGTCCGGCGTATGGAACACTGAGTCATAAATTTTCGTCAGGGAGCCACCAATACTGGTGATAAACCGGAACGGCACCGACAGCCCGGTCGGCACATTATCCACCCGCAGCACCAGTGTAGGATTCGTCATATCGATGATATGCACGGTACGTTTCGGAATAACCAGCACACTGGTTATCAGAATGAACACCGCAATAAACTTCAGCACTTCCTTCGGGTCATGTCCCCGGATATAGACAAAGAAGAGCGCCATCGCGGAGAAGAATCCCACAATATGAAACAGGGAGTCCCATGTGGATGTGCCGATAAGCGTGGCTACGCCATTAAATGCCGCCTGGAAGAACTCACCGCCACTCATGACATAAACGGTATCCACCATACTCATCAGTTACCTCCTGTCGTCAGCTGTGCAGAAGATACAGATGTATAGTTCAGGTTCTGCTCATAACGACTCATCAGTTGCGTGGATACCTGCTGACGCAGATAGCCCATGCGCTGCTCCAGCTCCATCAGTGTGTTCGCCTTCACATCCACCTGAGCCTGCAGACCTTCCAGCTGGCGGGAGGCTTCAGAGAAGTTCTCCCGTAACATCTTCATCTGTTCTTCCGGGAAGTTTTTACTGCCGGCCTGCACACGAGCCTGGCTGAGTAACTCGTTCAGGTACTGCAGCAGAATGTCATAGGCAATGTAATCAGAGAGTGACGGGTAGAAAGTGGAGATGTTCAGCATCTGCGGGTCCACCAGGTAACGCAGAATGGGCACACTGGTGCTTTCAATAAACCCTTTTTCCTGACTGGTCATCGGGTCATCACTGACCAGTTTGTCAGAGATATTCTTTATCATGTTCTGCACACGCTGGTTCAGGCTGTTGTTCTGGCTGACCGTCACTGTGCGGTTGCGTGTCTTGAGGCAGTCCCCCGTGGATGTACAGCCAAAGATAGTGGCCTGTCCGCCATACATCAGCGCCCGGATAAGCCCCTGGTGATTAGCCTGTGGCCCGATAAACTGGATTTCGCCTTTATCATCAAAAATCAGCGTTCCGGTAACGTTCATCACCAGCTCCATCAGCTCGGTGTTACCGTTCATCATGTCGTTCTTCTTCAGAATCTCCCACATCAGGTTTTTATTACGCATCACCTGGTCTTTCATGTTTTCCGGCGCCTTATCCAGTACCTTGTTCATCTGACCGCCCACCGTGCATCCCTGCCTCGAGGCAGCCCAGTCGGAGAACATATTGGTTTCACCGGCAATGTCCTGACAGATTTTCTGTGACTGTACGGTGTTCTTCGGCCACAGGCCGCCGATGATGCCCTGCGCGGCCTGACAGGAGGAGACATTCATGTTGTTGAGGTCACTGGCCAGCTTCTGCATAAAATCCTTAACCTGTTTCATCCCCGGTACAGCAGTCTGCAGCGCCAGGTCAAAAAAGTACCCCACAGCGTTCCCCATCAGCTGCTTTACAAAACGTTCAATCTGTTCGCTGTTGATAAAGGAAAAGGAGCCCAGATAGGCATCAATACCACCACAACCGGCGGTAATATGCGGTGGAGTAAAGGAGGCTATCTGCAAGGTATTCACCTGATTGCGTAAGAACAGATTGCCGCCGGTGGCATAGCCTGCCGCCTGCCCCTGCCAGACAGCTGCGCGGGTGGCATTGCCCTCGAAGCCCAGCTTGTTGAAGAATTTGTTCAGGTCATTATTGACGTCAGCCTGCGCAGGAATAACCAGAACTGCAGCCACAAGGCATGACAGTGTTGTCTGCCGGAGCAGAGATGAAATTTTTTGGTTCATGGTGACCAGAATTCCGTCGGAGTAATCAGAAGAAAAAGAGGGAATCAGAACTTAGTGTGGAAATTCAGGTGATGCTTTCATACTGCTACCTGTTCCTGTAACGGCAGCATTCGCAAATTCCAGCGCCTCATCAATACGCTGCCTGAGTGTCTGTTCGTCCACAATGCCATACAGCAATGGCAGTGTTTTCAGGGTATTCACTTCCACCAGGAACGCTGCCGGGGTCACCGGTCGCATATTGCTCCACATATCACGAATCACAGCTTCTGTTGCCGGAATGGCATCCGGGAAAGACGCATCGCCCATGCCGTCCAGGGTGTACGGGAAAACATCCAGCCCTATCTGCGTGGTCACGCGCTTCAGTAACGGATCAAACTGCTGGCAATAACCACAGCGTGACTGCATGAACAACACCAGTTTGTAGTTCTTCAGATTGACCACCCGGCCGTCCGGCAGACGGTAATCCCGGCGTTCAGGGACTGCAGAAGCCACAGGTGATGAAGAAGTGGCTGCCGTCTGCATCTGGCTGGCCTTATCCGGCGTTGTCTTGTGTGCTTCAAGCTGGCGCAGTTCTTCCAGCGTGGACGCCTGTGCACCGGCAGCAATCAGCAACACGCCCGTCAGGACCTGCTTCCACATATCACTGCTCTCCTGCCGGTGCTGCGTGCCATTTCTTCCAGGCATGAAAAGCAGCCAGCCCCAGACCGGATAATCCCATCGTCGCCCCGATAACAAATATCGCCAGTGCATCACGAGCCAGCGTCATCTGGTACAGGGCGTATGCCAGTTCATCACTGACAGCCTCTGCAGGCAGGGACAGAAGACCGGCCAGATAAAACCAGATAACGGAGGCAACCATCAGCGCCATTCCCGGGTACATCAGCAGATTTTCAGTAAAACGTTCGCAAGTCATATATCTCTCCATTTATTGCCTCTCACATTCTTTCCACATATTTTCCAGGACTTTCTGATAATATTTATTTCCGCCATGTCCGGCATTTTTTATTTCCAGCAACTGACGAAATGATTCATCCTGTGAAATAATTCTTTTAATTTCTTCCACTGTCATATTAGTATTGCAGCGTTGTTTTTTTGCACTCACAACATCCGACGCAACACTGGCGATATCCGGCTGAACACCGGACAGTTTCTGAAGATAATCTCCCGTATATTTATCCGTGTTATTTCCGGCACTGACAGCTGAAAATGAAATAAGTGATACACAGAATAAAGTCGACAAACATAATTTCTTACTCATAAGAAAAATCTCCATCCGGATAAAATAAATGTTTTTCACGATCGTGGCGCAAAATCTGTCGCCACACTTAAAAACCGTTTCATCAGGTCATCCTGCGTCATAAAGCCATAAGCCAGCGGCTGGTAACGCTCTGCCCCCGGTTCAACCAGGAAAAGTGCCGGGAGATGCGTCACACCCAGCCGCCGGGCCTGACCACTGTCAGGACGCGTCTGCGGCAGTGCCTCGCTCCGGGCACCGTCCATACTGACCGGAATCAGTGCAACGTTGTATTCATCAGAGAAACGCTGCACCACCTTTGCAAGCTCACCATCCAGTGCATCATTCCCCCGGTAAAAGAAAAACAGCCCGTACTGACTGGCCAGCTGACGAATGGCAGCCACCTGACGGTTCTGGTCAGCCTGCAGCTGCAGCGGAACCGTGCTGTTGTAGTGGCTGTACTGCAGGTTGTAATCCAGCTCCGGATGCATCAGCAGGGATTTGGTGGCCACAGCACTGAAACGGCTGGCCTGGCTGGTCCAGAAGTTCTGCATCTTCATGTAGGCCGTAAAATTCTCCACCGTCGGGTAGAGAATGGCGGTATTCAGCCGCTCCTCCGTCATTCGCTGAAGGACTTTCATCTGCGTTGTCGGCGGGAGAGAGGTCAGGGGAACAGTGGCCGGTGGCGGCGTTTCCTCTTCATCCTGTTTCTGAGGTTCGTTATACCAGTGCCAGCCCACTATCGGTTCGTCCACATAGGTACGGACCGGTTCACGTTGCGCACCTGTCTGACCGGATATCAGCAGACTTATTGTCGCAACCAGATACAGCATCGCAGACTTCATGTTACTGCCCCTTTCCTGCGGACTGCTGCAGCGCCGAAGCAACCTGTTCTTTCACACGTTCAGCCAGTTCACTGTCTGACGGAATGGTGGTGCCGGCATTCAGGTCACTGTAGAAATTGCTGAAATCCATCCGGTCAAACCGCAGCGACTGCAACTCTTCCACCGTAATGCCCCGGCAGTCAGGATGCTTACCGCTGCCAAAACCGATACCCAGTTGCCCTTTACGCCCCTGAGCCTGAACAATCTGTGCCAGCTTCGAATCAAACTGACAGTAGGCTTTCTTCTTCTGCAGGCACACACCCAGCGCCTTCTTCGAGCAGTATGTGCCGACATAAACGGTGAGCAGTTTTTCTTTGGCTTTCCCCAGCGCCTTTTCTTCACTGTCACAGTGTGCCAGACCAATGCCCTGTCCCCAGCCGGAGTCCTTACAGCAGTTGTTAAATCCGGCAATAGCCATCCGGCACTCCACCGGTTTACCGGTGAATGCCCGGACATTCACATCATTCATGGCAGCCACATCCTGTGCCGCAGCCGTGACCGCTGCCAGCGCCGATACCGCCTTACCAAAACCGTCAGATGTTCCGTTCTCAATGGCGTCACATTCACCGTTTGCACAAACCAGCTGACCGCTGCATAACTGTGCTTCCCCGGTCACCTTTTTCTCACAGGAGAATGTCACTTCTTCCTGAAGACAGGCGCTGCCACTCTTTTCCTGGCAGTTCACGCGCGATGCCGTACAGGCCGGATTCTTCATATACACATCACAACTGCCGTTATCCGCTTCCTGTTTCAGATACGTGTCTTTCCAGGCCCAGCAGTCGCTGTAAACGGTATAGGTTTTCCCGTCGATATTAATCGTCCTGTTCCCTCCGGCTTCCGTACACTGACTTCCCTGCAGGACTTCTTCAGCCTTATTAAACGGGCAGGTTTCCACCCACTCCACAGAAGGCTTATGTTCGGTAACCTCAACATCCAGCGTCAGCGTTATTGTCACCTGCACAGACTCTTGGTTACTGTACCAGTTAAATGTCTTTGATGTTTTCACTACCGGAAACGACTGCCCTGCAGAAACCTGCATATCGGTATCAAACGCCTGATGGATTTGCCCCCATCCGTTCCGGGTATGGTATGTACAGTGCGTGTTCACGCCACCGGAGCAGATACTGTCTTCCCGGGGATACATGAGAATATCTATGGGCAGTTCTTTTCCCATGATACTGAGTGTTTCCTTAACTGAAGCCTTACACTCATATGTCACACTCTCCCTGTCACATTTTGAACTCCATGGAACAACCAGCCGTTCCCCATCGACAGCCACATGCAACAGACGCCCCTTTTCCGGGATATTGAATGCTCCACTCCATTTTACGTTTCTGGCGTTGTAACCAAGCGTGACAACCTTCTGGTAAGTTTTTCGCACTGTCTTACGGACAACGTTATCCTTTATGCCGGCCTTACGGGTGCAGGTCAGCTCCGCTGCCGGTGTCCGCTCACAGACATGCGACGTGATTTCCGTTTTACTGACATTCACGGTTTCACAGTTGTCATACGTGCCGTTCGTGACGATATCGGCTTTATCCTGGACATCAAAACCACCACTGATAAATGGCGCATCCATGGAAATGGGGTCTTTCGGGCGATTCATGATGACTTCTGACGTCAGTTTTCCCACTTCCGAATTATTCAGGGCACTGGCACCTGCGCTCTCGAGGCTGGCTGAGTTTGATGATGTCACCCCACCGTAATGCGCCGATTCCGGCGGATTTTCGGTATAGCCGGGAATCACCTCTCCCGGCTTAAAGTTATTCAGGACACCTGAGCCATTTCCCTTCAGGCTGTCCGCAAACTGTTTCCCTGAACCGTATTTATCACTGGCCTGCAATCCCGTTCCGAAGGTGGTCAGAGCAGCCAGCATCATCACGATAACGCGTTTCATCGTTCACTCTCCCTGAGAATCGCCTCAGCCACCGGGGCACACTCCCCTTCCTTCGCCACCCGCTCCAGCGCCGCTTTCAGGCGGATATTGCCGCGAATCAGGTCATACCGTTCACCACAGGTCACCACCAGTGCCGGCACGGATGTGATGCCGTATTTTGCAAACTGCATCGGGTCTATCTGAACACCGCCTGTATTTTTCTCCCGGGTAATACGGAATACGGCCTCTGCTGTTTTCCGGAAGTCATTGTCGATGAGTCCGTTAACCAGTGCGGGGATACCCAGCGCCCTGGCCTCCGGCAGCATGCGAATCAGACCATCTTCCGGTATGGAAAACGATAAAAAATACAGCGCACGCGGTGTTTTCTTACTGCGGGCGGATGCCTGCTGCGATTTCCGGGTCAGACTCTGTATCCACGCATCATTATGTTTTCCGGGCGCCGGCTGCTGCAGAAATTCCGGTACAGTGGCCTGCCGGCGCAACATATCGCTCTGGTCACGCAGGGATTCAATAAAAGCTGCACTGTCCTGCGAAGCACAGACAATGTCGGGTGACAGCATGCAGGTCATCGCTATGCTGCAGACAGAGACAATCTTCCACACAGTTACGTTCATGGTATATCCTGATGGCATAGTTACGGTTTAATGCCCCGGAGAGTTTTCTTTCAGTTTTTCTGCCAGCGTTAAAAAATCATCAAACTCTTTCTGGCTTGCACATAATTTACTGACTGTAACCGACACAGTTATTTTTGATGCATTGCTCGCAGATTTCTTAATATTATCCTCACGGAAAGGGATATTATCAGGATTGAGAATATAAACCTTTTCCCTGGGGTAATCTCTGTCCACCTCCTCCCTCCACTTAATCTGCTTTTCATCAAAACGGTGATACATTATTGAGGAAAACCGGCACAACCAGTCATCAATATATGACAGTTTATCCTGTAATTGTTGCGAATGACAAACCTCACCAGCAAGCTGTCGGCACTCCATAATGCACCTGGACACACCACCATGAGTATTTAAAAGTGATTCCATTTCCAGCAGAATCCCCATATCCAGTATTTTGGTGCTGTATTTCATTTTATCTCTCACCTGAGTGTTTATTTGTTTCATTGCTATTTTTGTTGACACACTTCTTCGGCATGAATGCATCTGAACACAAATATTTTAAAAACACAGGCGCAAAAACACACACCAGTGTAACTTTCAGCCATAAACGAACAATATATATCTTTCCTGATACATCTGTTTTTTGCCATTCATGAATAATATCACCAAGAACACCATCCGGAACAAAATAAAACAACACAACGAATATCGTCACCAGTCCCAAAGGAAAGTATCTTAACGTTTCATTTATCAATCCAATGAGTACTCGAGATATATTCATAAATTTGTGAATAACTTTAACATTTATTCCTCTCATTTAAAATACTCCTGTTATTATTTGAACCACAGAAACGCACAATTATGTTCTCACCACCACAATAAAATTATGCTTACTATCTCTTATCTTCATCATGTTTATTTATCCTGTGGTCAGGAAAATAAACATGATGTTTCGTAATTTTTTCTGATATACAGGAAGCATCTTCGGCAAAAATGTCTTTCAGACGTTCATCTGCGGTTGCAACACGGATACATTTTTTGTTCTCCGGATCTTTTCTGGTGAACAGCGCCAGTGAAGCATATACCAGTGCCAGTATTGCCCATAATGCAGAACCTCGTTGCATCAGTGAACGGTCAGTCTCCCTGGCATACTCTGCCGCATCTCCCCGGCGAAAACCACACGTTACAGACGGAGGCATTGCCAAATCAGAGCCAAGATTATCCGTACAGTATCGGACCGGATATAGTCCGGCTGGTGTTCTGTCTCTTACATATTCGATCTCCTGAGCCAGTAATTTTCCCGGCGTGGTATTGTCCTTCCATAAAACCAGCAGAGCCATCAAAGCCATCGTGCCCAGCGGCAGAATAATAGTGTACATCAGACACCAGGACAGCCCACGCAGAACACAGGCAACAACAGACCTGGCAGCAGAGCATGTCCTGCGAAAAAACGGAATATTTTCCATTGACACTTCCTTTTTATTACGGTTATTAAATTCAGCCTTTTATATAAATAACGATAAATTTTGTCTTCCCGTTAAGCAGCACACAAGAAAATACTTCGTGCTTACGTTCCAGCAAAAGTAAAAACCATGAATATTAAACCAGACATCCTGATTATTAATTTCACCTATTTTTCTCGCCTGAATAATAAGTTGATTAACATAAGAATCAGGCTGAAATGAATCGCTTACGTTCATCCTGACAAGAGTTTTACGCGAAAATGCCAGTAACATGGCCAGTTCTTCTTCGGGGTCTATATCTTCAGGATATATCGGCTCCCCTGTGATCAGGTTGATACCGGTTCCTGTTCTTGTATTTTTTATCATCTCTTTCATGAAATGATGCCAGAGATTATCATCCAGTGTCATCACGTGATTTTGTATTATCTTTATAAATTCATTTCTGACAAACTCTTCATGATGGTTATACATCTCGGGAAAACTGATAACAAACTCAACGGTTTCACCTTTATCATGACTAAAAAGAGGCTTTAGTATTTCTTCGTTTTCAAATTCAGTTCTGAATGCTGCCACATTCCGTACAAAGCAGGACATATATTCATATTTTTCATTCCTGAACATCCCCTGTAAATCTTCACCATATTGAAAAGCATACTGACAGATTCGCTCGTACAGGGATGATTCAGTTACCGTGACATAAACTGCGCCTTCTGTAATGAAATCACTGACACGGATATCCGCACTAATATGAACTTCACCTCTGATTCTGTTACTGAATCGCTCTTTATCATATTCTGCGATCATAAAATCATCCTCAGATATCAATTTTTCAGTATCGTTTTTACTGTCATATTTTTCACTCACAGGAACACACAATTGCGCTTGCGCCAGATCAGGTAGCCGTAGTTCTTTTTGGTATTGGGGGACGCATGACCGGCCTCCCAGGCCATCACCGTTCGCCCGAACGGGTGACAGGCTTTCGTATCCGGGTGCATGTTCACCATCTGATAGCGAAAACGGTCTTTCGGCATAATCGGCGAGTAATATTCCTTGCAGACCTTCTGGTCCTCACCGATGCTGTTCAGGATCATCCCCTGACGGTGCAGTTTGAACGCCATACGCTCCGATAACAGCACCGACGACTGTTGTGGGCTGAATTCATCAGAAATATTTCCGGTAAACGGGTACAGACTGCCGTGAGAACCGGCACACCAGAACAACGCATTGATGGGTTTCCCCTTCACCGTTTTAATCGCATCTGCGGCACAGGCCCCCTGTGCAATCGGGTTAGCCACCACCAGAGCTTCCGGTGAGAGAATTAACGACAGCGCATCATCATCCCAGGTCGGATCAAGTTCAGACAGATATCCAATATCCAGATCACCACGCTGCAGACAGGCAATCGACATGATGATATTCAGCCAGTATGTCAGCGGGTATTTGTACCAGTGCACATGATAAAAACCACCTGCCACAGGTCTGTCTTCCTGTCCTGCATTACCAGCACCGACTTTTCCGACCGGAATATTGAAGCCCCCCAGATTAACCATGCAGTACGGCGAACGGGTCACGTCCGTCAGCGCAAAAGGCTCCCAGTATCCGATCGCCATGCCGATGCGGTAACCCACCGGCACCAGAGGACAAATCTGCAGGGGCATGGACGGGTTATCCGTATCCGGTGCATCACCGTCAAAGACCGAAACATCTCCGATGCTCATCGGGAAAATGCACTCCCAGCAGATATCGCTGATCGGGTTAACAAAATTCCCGTCACACATTTTATCCTTGTCTTCTGCCAGCACATTTCCGGAATACAGCCCCAGCGCAATCAGAGCGGCTGTCAGCGTCTTTCTTATCACGATTTTCCCTCCGGCATAGCTGCCGATGTGACAACCAGTGAACTCCCGTCCTGACGCACCACTGCCGGTATCCAGGTCAGCCCGAAGCGACGGCTCAGGGTGCCATCCTGATCAAAATAAATTCGCGTGTTCAGCGCCTTTGTGGCATCACGGATATTTCCCCCGACCAGTATCACCTTACGGTTCAGTTCTGCCGGCTGCTGCTTAAACCATGCCACCTGTCGTTCATCATCCGCATCCAGAAAATACAACGGACCGGCTAATGACACGGTATCCAGCGGGTTAATACGCTGTCCTTTACGGGCAAAAATGCGCCCGTTCTGATCTGCCATATCGGCTGTCACGCTCACTGTCGGATCAACACGGTGTGTGTGCGACCGGGTGTCTGTCTGCAGTCCCTCCACCGGCTTCGGACGCAGCGTGTTCTGCACCACCCGTTCCTTAAACTGCGTCTGCATCTCTGCCAGTTGCCCGCTGGCCTCCATGCTCTCCAGCCGTTGATGGATCAGGGAAAGCATGCTCTGCTCCTGCACTGGCCAGAGATCACCCTGCACACCCAGATCCTTCGCCGCCAGCGGCAGGCTGATCAGCAGCCCGCACCACATCCGCTTCACTGCCACCTCCTGTAATGGCGGGCCTGAATCTCCTGTACCTCCTGGCACCCCACGCATTTCCGCACACCCGGTATCAGCCGGCGACGTTCTGCCGGGACCGGCGCACCACAGTCATCGCAGAACAGGGCACTGATGCCCGTTAACTGCTGACGGATACGTTGTATGCGATCGGCTTCCAGCATCGCCTGATGAGACTGAAAACGTTCGATTTCATCTGCCATACTCACTTCCCTTCCGCCATACGTGCAGCCACTGACTGCTGAATCTCTGCCGTAATATCTTCTGCTCCGCCCACAACGGCCGGCGCCACAATAATGACGGCCCGGTGATCACGCTGATATGCCGTCAGACTGTCAGAGAGTGCACGGTTAAAACGTGCAGTCAGCGCCTTTACCTGAGCTTCATCCAGTGCCTGCGCCGCAGCCTGTGACATAAAACTGTTCACGGTTCCGGCCATATCAAAACTGACCGTTTTTGGCTGGCGCCACTCTGTCAGTAACAGGGAGACCGCCGCATTCAGCACGATTATGCCCGCCACCACACCGGCGACAGACTTCAGATAACGACGGCGACGGGAGCATTTAGCGGGGGATTTTTCCGGTGTACCGGCAGAGGAAATCAGTGATTGTGTTTTATCCATTCCGTCAGTGTCTCCATTTCCTGCGGGAACTTACGCCAGGCCAGTTCTCCGATGATGTCGTGGATATCTTTACCGGCACGGAGTCCGGCTTCGCGGTAGTCAAAATCCTCACCGTCGGATGAGAACATGACGCGACTGATAGGGTCGAGCAGCAGGCGGTGGAATGATGTCTGCCCCCCGTAACGCAGCATAAAGGCACTGAAATGCGCCTCACGGGCTGCCGGAAAGCCCTCAATAACCTCCCGCTCAAAGCGGTTAAACGCCTCCGGGTTATCCAGGCAGTATTTACGGAACGCATCACGGTTCTGGCGCAGGATGATTTTGAAGGAGGAGTTCGCCCAGGCGGCTTTGGCTGCACCACTGGCTTTCTGCCCGTCGAAGTCTTCAATCCCCTGTGTGATGGTGATGTAGGCACCGTTATATTTACGTGCCGTGCGGTAACCATTCTCAATAAAGTCCTCGGCCCGCTTGTTATCTTTCGACAGCAGTTTCCAGGCTTCATCAATCAGACAGACTTTTGGCTGCTGACGGTCAGAGAGATACATCCGTTGCTCGACATAAATCATCATCGAGAACATCACCGCAGCCAGCAGGTCAGGTTTGTCCTTCAGCTCCCCCATCTCCAGCACGGAGAACCGCACGTTGTCATCCAGTGATGGTTTCTTACTGTTGAAGTACGCGCCGTAAATTCCCCAGGAGCAGTACTTGTCCAGACCAACAATGATTTCTTCCATGCGCGCACGCACGGTGGTGGTATCTCGGTATTCCGGCTGCTGAATAGCCTCCTGCATGAACTGCACAATATCGTCGATCAGCGCCTCATTCTCTTTACGATCCCAGACTTCCTGCACCGCCTTCAGCAACAGCGACATAAAGGTGTCATCGCAGTCACCGGACGGGTTGGCCAGCACAACCAGCAGGTTACGGATACTCTCGGCGGACTCTTTAATATCAACAATGTTGGCAAAGGGGTTAAAGCGCAGGTCGAGGGCATTCAGATACACCCCGCCCACATTACGGCAGAGCCCCTTGTAGGAGTCCCCCATATCAAACACCCAGGCCCGGCCACCGCTGTCCAGCACCTGCCGAATGATGCCCTGCATCAGGAATGACTTACCGCCCCCGGAGGTACCGGTGACGGAGAGGTTGTTGTTATCCGTATCCAGCCCCGCATTGCGGTCGAACAGGTTCAAAAAAGAAAGTTGGTTGCGGTAAGACGGTATGGGCAGCCCCTGCAGGCAGACCTGGTTATCCGCCACCACCGGCAGAATATTGGCCACATTGCTGGCCCGTGCCCGCTGAATAGCATTCGAACGACAGATATCGCTCCACAGCCCTTCCGGCATCATGAACGGAAAGACGGAGAGGTAATTACGCAGCTGCATAAACTCCGGCATATACATCGACAGCCCGTTACGGCGGAAGGTGTTCAGCACCGCCATCTCCGTTTCCAGCGCCACTTCATCCCTGTCCTCACAGAACAGCGTGACGTTAAAGTAAAAACGCGCCAGTGAATCCTGGTTGGTGCTGAGGGATTCACGCAGCCCGCCCCACTCTGCAGCCTGCTTTTTCACCGACGGCACAAACTTTGCAAAGGGGGAGTTGGCCTTTTTGTCCAGCTGGATAAATTTACGGTTGGCCTCCCGCTGGGTACCGGCCTGCTCCTCCACTTCCAGCGCCAGCGTCATTACAAACGGGCAGGAAATGGTGCACAGCGGGTCCGTGACGTTGCTGATATTGTCCCCCATCTGCCACAGGGCATACGGTTTCTCCGGATTTTTTTCCAGCATGAAATTAAGAATGCGTGTGCGCTCACGTTCACCACCACGTTGTGACTGCAGGCTCTGTTCAATGCGATCCGGATGCAGCATCAGCCGCAGGGAACGGTCAATACATTCTGTATTCAGCGGCTCAAACTCCGCCACATCCCCGCCCGGGGGTTCAGTATTGCCATGCCGGAAATTGGCCAGTTCACGCACCAGAGAAACCAGCCCGTGTTTATCCACCCGCGTCGACCACAGGCCGGCAGAAGCCAGACCAGCCACAACACGGTTGGCCACCTGGTTCAGCTCAGTTTTCTTCTGTTCCGTCAGGCTGCTGACCTCTTCCGCATACGAGACAAACAGACGGTAATGGCGCAGCGTCAGCGGATAGCCTTTTTTATTGGCAAATTTTGTCAGGGCGGCCCGTTCATAATAGGCACGGGTGATGGCATTGAATTCATCCCCCCGCTTTCCCTGCCAGCGAAAATCAGCCAGCCCACGCTCCAGCATCGGACGCACACAGGGAGAACCAACCAGCATGAATGTCAGCGGAACTTTGCGGGGGATTTTATCCCGTAAAAAATAATCCAGTGATTTACTGATGGCCTCATTGGCACCGGATAACGGCGCACACTCGAGGATAAACCCTGCCGTTCTGGCATTAATGAACAGCTCACTGTCCGGATCATACCGGCGGTACGGCAGCAGACTGGCGAAAGACGGATAATCCATTTCATCCAGGATTTGCTGCGCCTGCTGGCTGCCATCCGGCGTTTTCCAGCCACCCAGCAACTGCGACAGTAATACCTGCCAGCCTTTTACCTCCTGCTGTTCAGGTTGTCTTTCCCTGCTCACTCTTTACCCCCCTGCTGATGTAACCAGCGCGACGGCGTGACCTCAAAGGCCACCAGTGACGGCTGATGCCATACATCCTGTTCATCAGTCCAGGCGGCAATCCACATCCGGGCCGTTGTCGCCTGTAACCGGACGGGTTCCTGCGCCGCGCGCCGGGATTTCTGGCGTGTGCTGTCACCGTCAGTAACAATGCGGCTCCCCGTCGCTGTGTTTCCTGATGTCCGGGATGATACCGGTGAAGCCACTGAATCCGGTGCTCCTGCAGGTGTCTTTACGGCAAAAGGGACGGTTCTGGTTAAAGGTTGTGAACCGGAAGCGGCAAGGCGGGGAAGTGAGGACTGTTTTGTTGCTTCAGAACGTTCAGTGGATGACCGGGCTTTACTGTTCGCCTCATCCATTGTCATACAGCTGTTACTGGCTGTGGCACTGCAGTCAAATTCACTCTTCATTCCCGCACAACCACTCAGCAATAAAGCCAGTGCCACGGGTGTCAGATACAGAATCTTCATTTCTTTCTCCGTTATTTGGGCGTCTGTATGGCAGGCACCGTATCCCCGAGATTAAGTTCCTGCAGCATCTGCTGTGATACCTGAATACCGTTATCCACCACCGCTTTCGCCTGACGCGCCGGCGTGGATGCCTTGTCCTCGTCCGTGTACTTCAGCTGAAAACCTTCCTGAAATACCACCGTCACTTCCGTTCCTGCCCCTACAGGGATGACCGGGTGATACTGCTCTGCCCGCTTGATGTAATAATCACTCAGCGTTTTACCGACCTGCGATGCCCCGCCACCCAGCGCGCTGTTCATCACTGAACTGCCGGAAACCGAGGCCACAGCCCCCGCACCCGGTGTTTCCTGACCAATTTTGGCCACACCGCTGCCAATACCATCCACGGCACCGGCTGCAAATGCCCAGCCAATAATTTTGCCGTTACGCATGACCGGCTCACCTTTGATGCCGTTCTTCCCTTTAAAAGAAACATGGCCTTTAAAAGGCATATCAATCACATGCCCGTTTTTATGGCAGGAAAGACGATCGGTACGGATCAGCGCCCGCTCACTGGAGATATCGCCATAGGCCCCGGCAGTGACCATACAGCCTGTCAGATCATACGTTTTATCGTTGGGCATCCTGACCAGGCCGGTCAGGCGGAACTGCATCGGGGACGGATCGCTGTTACCGGTGACGGAGGCATTGGCATCGGCCCCTTCAATAACAACCGCCGGCGCAAAGCTGGCTGACGGGATATAAGGCAGAGGTGGTTTATTGCTGACAGCAGATTTTTCACCATAATCCACGGTCATTGAGGACAGACCTTTCTCAGGCTTTGGTGTCACCTGATACTGCGTGACCGGTGCCAGATTTACGTTCTCATTACCACTGCCCGGCGGGTAAAAGGTGGTTGGAGGTGGAACAGCCGCGCCCGGGCCAAAAGAAGGTGCAGGTTGCCCGGCGGGCAATTCCGGTGCGCTGTTTTCTTTCATCGCCTCCTGTTCGGCCCGCAGGATAGCCAGCTCATTCTCCTGCTCTTCAATTTTGGCCCGGTAGTCCTGCTCCCGCTGCTCCATTTTCGCCAGACGGGATTCAAAGGCTTTCAGCTTTTTTTCCGCCTCACTGGCGGTATGCTGAATATCTGCAACCGCCGCGTCTGACACCTTTTTATCGAAGGTCTGTGAGACCACACCAGTCATATTGGGCGGCGGCGCTTTTTGCTGCTGTGTCTGCGCTGCTTTTCCTGCATGCTGCGCGGAAGACAGATACCAGGCGGCCCCACCCACTGCACTGATCCCCAGACCAATAAGCGCCATTCTGAGGTTTTGTTTACGACGAACCAGCTGATTGATATTAGCCATCCCGCGCCTCCGTCTGTCCGACCATCACCCAGACATCGGTGGTCGCTCCGGGTAACAGGGTTTCTGCACGGGGATAAATCACCACGCTGCGCACACCCGGCGCACTGAACTGAGATTCAGATAACACTGCCGCATGTTGTTGCCTGTTGCTTATCCGGTAGCGATATACCCGCAGAAGATCACCACTCCACATGCCGTCTGCCCGGGCAACCAGTCCGGCAGGCAGTGAGAACACCGGCGCGGCCACGACCGGAGAAAAGACATATCCTGGGGGAATATCGCCTTTCATCAGCGTCCTTTGCACATCAACCAGCAACGCCACATAATCATGGCTGCGCTCCCAGGCGGCGGCAGCCTGGTGGCGAACCGGCCGCTCACTTATCAGATGTACCACCCGCCCGTCCCGGGCCTGAGGCTGCCCGATAACGGAGACCACCAGGCCACCTTCGGTACGGATATAAAACGTGAAGGGCGCGGTTTTCTCCGTCATCAGGATCACCCCGCCATTTGCAATACCTGTCTGTCCGTACTCTCCGGTATTCGTGAAGGTTCCCTGCGCACTGTCCACACCCACAATACGGTCACCCGGAACAACCAGCAGGTTAGGCTGTGTGTTGCTCAGTGCAATACGGGCCTGTGCATCAGGCGACACAGGAACCTGTACGGGTTTCTGTGCCATCGGTGCGGCCTGTACGTTACCGGCCAGACCGCACAGCAATGCGGCCATCCCCGGAAGAGTCCGCCATTTATTTCGTTGGTTTTTCTTTCTCATTCACCAGTTCCTTAAATGACCGGATAGTTGTCATCCCGTCCCTGTAACCCAGTTCCAGCCGGTATGCTTTTTCTTCCGGCAATGCCTCGCGCCGTCCAATCCACGTCTTCAGCGTCCCCCTGAAATCCACCACCCCGGCATTCGGATACACATCAATCCCGGTCATATAAAACGCAGAGCTGGCATTGTTGGTAATGATCTGACTGGCTTCACCATCCAGAATCTCTTTCATCTGAGGGCGGGTTGTTGTATCGAAATAACGCAGCAGGGCCTTATGCTGGGCTTTTACCGATTCCGGCGTGACATTAAGTCGCAGAAACATCAACGACTCCGCCACCTGCTGCAGATAGCTGGCATCAGCCACATTACGGGACAGCGAAAACGGTTGATTAAAGAACATGGGGATGTAGGTTTCTTTCTGTCCCCGCTCCAGATCTTCAATTCGTAACCAGGCAAGGACATTCGCGGCCAGACTCAGACCAAGAAAAAACAACAGGATGACAAATGTCAGGGATGTGAACTTCAGGGCTGAGCGATGTGCGCTCAGATCCATAAATCTCTCCTTATTTTAACCACAATCGCCGGCACGACTCCGGCAGCACCTTAAACTGACTGTTCAGTCCTGGCAGATGCCAGTAACACATATTAAAAAGCCAGGATGTCCCCTTTCCCTTTTTGAAGTGGGTTAACGCAAACCAGAACAGAAGCCCGACAATCAAACCGGCCAGACTCTGGTTGAAGTAAATCCCGATGCACGGTGGAGTCAGTCCAACGGTAGCCTCATCGAGAGGGATCCCGATGAGGCGTTTCTGTTCGGTCAGCGTCTGAGGGAAGATGTAACGTTCTTCCACGTCATCACGCATACCGTCATCTCCTGATAAAACGGAAGCAAATTAGCCACCAATCATGGAGAAGATAACCTTGGTCACCACGATAAATACCGGGATCAACACAAAGGTGGCGGGGTTGTGGTTACGCAGATAGAGCATGAATACCAGAAAAACTTCCGCGATCATGAAGTAGTACATCATCGTGGAGTCCTGACCAAAAGTCGCCTGGACGTCAGCTTTACCGGGAGCAGCCAGGTCCGTTGCCTGTGCCATTCCCTGTGCCGCCAGCCAGAGAGCCAGCGGCGCAGCCACATATTTCACCAAGGCTTTGGCAGTTGATTTATTAACAACAGCCAAACAACATGACAACAAACCCGGCTTGCGTTTTTTCGCAGACGTTGCCATAACATTATTTAAGACATTATTTAAAACAGTCATTTCAGCCATATAAATTCCTCTTTAACGGACAATAAAAAGTTATATGGGCGGAATTGCCCTCTGAATACCCGGGAATGGATATTCAGAACGTAACTCCGGACTATTTCAGGCACGCTACCGCTCTCGGGTGCAAATCCGATCGTGACCGTGAAATACGGTCTGCGGAGCGCAAAAGTTCCTGCCCGTAAATAACAGAGCATGACAAATGCAAAAGAAACTCTTTCACCGCAAAAGACAAAAGAGTATTGCTGATATTTAAACTCCTGCTACGGAGAAAATGTGTAAATACTGTTTTAGAGAAAACAGAAAATCACTTGTCTTCTGGTAAAAGGATCTCCCAGTAACTGTTCTCTCCAAGAACAGGAACAGAATTCAAATGTTGAGTCAGACGTAATGTCGCCTCCAGACTCTTTGATCGCCCTGCTGCTTTTGCAGCAGCAACAAGTTTTTCATTAGTTTCCCGACGAAGAAGAAGTGTTACTGAAACGACACTTTTTTTCTTCTTTGTTTCTAACATAAAACCCCCTCAGATAACTGAGAGGGAATGATTTCATAAAAAAAACATTTTAGCCAGCAGGACAATTGTCGAACATTTTTGATTTATATCAAGCAAACTTCATTTAATACTGGAGACATAGATATGCGTGGCGGAATAAATTTATTCCATTGATATAAGTCAGAAAGTAATATAAAGTTTTCATAATTTTCAACAATCAAATGCGTATATATTGTTGAAGCTCTTTTTTCTATCGCTTTTACATTGACATTCATAAATTCAGCGATACTTCTTTGTGACACTCTGGCAGACATTAGCCATGCGACAAGCCAGTCATCAGGATCAAGATCCTGAAAAGGATTAACACCATAGAATCGTTGGTGTTTATATAATTCACTAATATTTTTCTTATTAATATTACATATCGCATTTATTATTTTTCTCTCTGTCCCGAGAAAATATAAATTATCAATCTTTACGTATACACCGTCGAAAAATGGTTTCAATGTACAAATATAGGGACGCGTCCTGTCTATAGATAAAAGTGAAACCAGCAATATTTTTATTTTCTTCTCCACAATAGTAAGGCGTTCATACTCTTTTAACTTCCCGTCGTAAAAACCAAATAAATTCCCCGGCTGATTCCGTAAAAATTCATCTTGACTTACATCATTCAGGGAACAAAAAATGCGCAGAAAATCATTGCTACAATCTAAAAATTGCCCATTGCTATTTTTGACATACCAGATACCACCCTCCAGGCGGTGATATTGATAAAAAAGAGAGGAAAGATCTTGAGATCCAACAGATAGATCAATAGAGTTGTGCTTAGCCATAACTAGTTCTCCTGTAACGGCTAGATTGTGGTTAGCACTGACAGCGGGACCGATCCTCCCCTGTCAGTGCGACTCAGTTGAATTTTAAAAATAGTCAGATGTCGCCAACTATTTTTTCAATGTGAATTTTATCAAACACTTTTTCCTAGCTCAATATCTCTCATTCTTTTTCAGGAAAAAACTCCTGCAACGACTCTCTTATTTCCTGCTTAAACTTCGAAATCATCTCATGATAGTTATGACGCGAATCCGACTTTATTTCTGTTAAATCAAACATACAATTAAGAATAGCCTGAGTGGTAAGACGACTCTTCATGCATTCTTCCAGAAGCCGCTTACGAAACAATTCCTCATCAGTTAATCCATCATTTTTTTCCTCTTCCTGTTCACGCTTTTTTAATTGCTGCACAACGCGCAATCCTGTCTCCAGTAACTCGGAACAAACACTTGACATATTAACATCAGCCGGAGTGGCTCCTTCAGCCAGTCTTTCATCAACAAGCTGACGAATACCATCAAGTGTTTTTTGCTTCATATAAACATTTTGTCTCGGCATTAAATATTTCCTGCTACAAAATTACAGTGCCTGATGCAGCACCGTTTAAAAAACAAGCAACAGTGCCTGATCCAGCACCGCAGCACCATAACAGGCACTATAGCATCAATATCAGGCACTGTAAGCAGCACTGCACAGGCAAAATCCAGCCACAATCCAGCACCGTAACAGGCACCGTTACAGTGCCTATCTTTTAGTAACATTATGATTAATAAGAATTAGCACTGTAACAGTGCTGCTTGTAGTGCCTAATCCAGCCACAATCCAGCACTGTTACGGTGCTGCGTATAGTTAAAAAACACGAAATTTGCCATATAAAATAATTTTAACGCACTGATTCTAAATATAAATCATGCAAAACACAGTTTTGCGACAGGTGTGAGGGAAATACTTTCAGAGGAGAGATGAGGCAAAAAGCAGCCCGGGACTGATTCAGAATTTCGGGGCATTGCCTGTAAAGCACAAAAATGGCATGCTCACTCCATAGTATTGACGCTATAAATAGTAAAAACATGCATAAGATTATCGCCATTATCCTCATAATGTTTGCAGGAAACACATATTCCTCTGACTGTTTTGAACTTGCTGGCAGAGATTACAAAATAGATCCCGATTTACTGAGAGCGATTTCATGGCATGAATCCCGTAACAGGGTTAATGCTATCGGCATTAACCCTGTTACGGGATATGGCTCCGGCCTGATGCAAATCGACTCCCAGCATTTTAAGGAACTGTCACGTTACGGAATAAAACCGGAACACCTGGTTACAGACCCGTGCATGAATATTTATACCGGTGCGTATTACCTGGCAATAGCGTTCAAAAAGTGGGGGGTAACATGGCGAGCGGTCGGTGCTTACAATGCCGGTTTTCGCAACACAGAGGAACAGGAACGGCGCAGAAAAAATTATGCTGAGAAAATACAAAACATTTATCGTAATATAAAAACGCAAGGGCACTGAAATATGTTATGCCGCGACAGCGGCATGGAAGGCCACACACAAAAATATCATATGAGTGATAATGCTGACTGGCCGAAGCCCCGCAAAGCGGGAACCCATCTTATATATATCCGGTAACTGCGCAGCCTCCTGCCAGACCATTTTTCGCAGGCACAATATTTACAGACTACCGAAAAGCCAGTTGATGAAATTGAGGCATATCAGACGACACAGCAATGCCGCAGGATGATAATATAAGTAAAGCCCCGAAAAATTTTTCGGGGCTTTACTTATATTATCATGACTTCCACTCCCTGAACTGTTCGGCAATCATCCATAATGCTTTGTTGATTCGGATATCACCGTCAATGCCTGTAATGGCTCTTGTTCTGGTATTTTTACCGGAGGCACTTCGCCCCGATAATCCACCTTTTATCATATTCTCCTGAACCCGCTGCCAGGTTGTCCAGAGATCGTTCTGTTTATCCTCCCAACGGCGGGGAGTAATTATTTGTTCTGGCGTCACTGGCGTTTTATTTTCATCTTCGTACCTGATCATCAATGCAGCTCTACCAAATAAATGTTGTTCGTCACTGTTAAGATGTATCTCTTTCATTGTCTCCATATTTTCAGTGACTTTATCAAAGACACCGAGCACTTCATACGCTCCCTCAATAACCTGCCCGACAATATCACCTTTATGTGGAACGCGGATTTCGCCAAAATTATTCCCGCACACCAGGCCATTTGTGCAGACAAAACGAAAAATTCCTAGGATCATCTGATAACTGGATGAACCATCATGTGAATTAAGCAGGATAATTTCAGGAACTTCTTTCCCGTTAATATGCCCTTCCCTGCGAAGACGTAACATATGTTTACTGTATTCGCGGCGTCCCAAATCACGAACCCGACTCTGACAGGCAAAGAACGGCTGGAAACCTTCATCACGTAACTTATTGATGATATTGATGGTTGGGATATATGTATAACGCTCACTCCGGGATTCATGTTTATCACCAGAAAAGACAGATGGAACAAACTGCATTAATTCGTCATCCGTTAACGGGCGCTCACGGCGAATAGAATTATATCGACCAAAACGGGAAGCTAATCGCATAACAGTAACTCCTTTATGAAGGCATAAAATTAATAAAAATTTTTTCGCTTAATATCATCCCCCCTCGGTTATCGTTAACAAAAAGACAACAATTCCGAGGGGAAGGACCATCAAATCAGGTCAGTTCGGGACTGACCAACCTGCCGAGTGAAAAGCAGTAACAGCGCGATCAACTCATCAGCGTTTTTTCTGACAAGAGGAGTATGATTCTCCAGGCTATCCAGTAAGTCATGCAGCTCATTATTGACCTGGTGGAGCACCTTAAAGAGTGCACCAGAATCCCGGCTGCTCTGATATGCAAGATTTGCCTGAACAGCACGATTCTGCATGATCCCGATTTGTGCGATTGCGTCTTTCTGCTGATCGCCTGTTGGCTGATAAGTGGTGTTAAAAGAAAATGCGCTCATAATTCCTCCTGTATCTGATGTTTTCAGCCCCCATCATCTGTTGAGTTTCGGGAGCCGCGGTTTTGACGTT
>ERZ1034781.42-NODE-42-length-63160-cov-7.811790_pt1 | contig 63160 bp, 59 predicted proteins | sample MGYA00520700_ERZ1034781 | MGnify/ENA primary metagenome ERZ1034781 (study PRJEB33766, sample SAMN09781709) | gut metagenome | biome: gut microbiome | host: Homo sapiens | place: Madagascar | study: EMG produced TPA metagenomics assembly of the PRJNA485056 data set...
CGTTGTAACATTTGTAACATTTGTAACACTCTCATTTTCAGACATCTAACAGTATTCTTTTCTTGTAATCGAATGTAATTTCTTGTAACATTTCTCTCAATACCATGCTTTGGAGAAGCCTTTTCATCTTAAAAGCGGTGGCGGGACCCTCTTCATCATCATGCAGCAGGGCGGTTTTTAGGAACTCATCGTAGCTGTCGAACGCTTCCCTCTTTAGCCCAGCCAAGCCCCTTATCGGAATTGTTGTTCTTCTTGTACATGCCTTTCATGGAGGGCTGAACCCACAGGCATTCAACGAGGTAAGGCTGCATTCATGGAGCGCTCTGCCGAACCTTACTTTAATGTTTGGGCTTCTGTGGTGTTGTGTCCATTTCTTGATTTGAATGTTTACCCGTGACGGCCTACGGGCGGAGAGATTTTTCCTGATGCAAAGGTAATGCGAGCGTGAACGGACAAGTACCGCGTTGCTATGGCTGCACAAAAAAACCGACAACTTTCCTTCTTTTTTCTCGTGCCTCACAAAAAGGAGGTATTTCAGATTTTTTCTTTGCCATTACTTGCTCCTGTGTTCACTTCCTCTCGCATTCTTTTCGCATCGTAAAAAGTCCTCACCCGGAGGACATCACTTAAAGTTTCACATTCAATTTCTATCAAGAAATGGACACTACAAACACCACATCAGCCCTTCAAACATTAAAGTTAGGCTCAACAGAGCGCGAAGAAAGATTGCAGCCTTATCTCGTTGAACGCCTATGGGATCAGCCCGCTGTTTATTGCGGCACGTACAAGAAGTACAACAATGGCTCATTGGACGGAGCTTGGCTGGATCTGGAAGCATTCGACAGCTACGATGAGTTCCTTGAAATATGTGCCCTGCTGCACGATGACGAAGAGGATCCCGAGTTTATGTTTCAAGATTATCAAGGCTTCCCCGAAGCATGGTATTGCGAGAGCTGCCCAGGGGAAGATACATTCGATAAGATTATAGAATACTGCCAGCTGTCTGAAGATGAGCGCGAGGTTTACGATGCTTACTACGAATGCACAGGTGATGATTCTTTCGCCCACGCCAAGGATCGCAACATGGGAAAATTTGATTCGGAGGAAGATTTTGCCGAGATGATTGTCAATGATTGCTACAATTTGGAGCGCATGATGGGTAATCTCTCCTTCTATTTCGATTACGAACGCTATGCAAGGGATTTGTTCATGACGGACTACACCTTCTGCGATGGTTATGTGTTCTGCCAACAATAAAAAACACGGGAGCGGGGTGAAAGCCCCGTTCCTTTTGAAACCCTACTAATGGGTTAAATGTGTTTATATATCTGTCTATTAAAAATACTTATAGTGGGTAGACGAGACTTTTATTTCGTTGGGATTCTTTGTATCTTTGTATCGCTTTCAAATAAAACTTTTGTACTTCATGAGTGACTATCTTGTCTACATAAAAATGCCATCGTATTTGCGCCAATGGTTCGTTCACCGTCACAGCGGTTCCGAGCCAGTGGTGCTCAGGCAAGGTAGCATAGAGTCGAAGTTGATAAAGTTGGCACAAAGCCGCCAGCCCGACGACTTCTTTCCTCCGCTTCAAAAGGAGGACGAGGTGGCTATTTGCATTCCTTACTCCAAGGCACGCGACCCACGTACCTACAACTATATCTCTCCCACGGGCAAGAAGGCATTACTTGATAACATCAAGAATGCTTTTGCCGTGGATTGCTGGAACTTCCTGCATGATTTTGGGCATATTGGTCAGCAACAAAAGGAACTGATCTATTTGTATATGGAGCAACGGGGCATCAAGGAGGACGGTACTTGTTGGGACAGCATTGCGAAGGCTTATCAGCGACTTCTCAAGAACTACCTCTCAAACGAGAGTAGAAAAAGAACCCGACAACAGCAAGCTGAAAAGTCACAAGCAGAAAGCCAAGAGTTTGTAGAACATAATTGTTAATACCGAAGTTAGACATGAACAGATTGCCGGGTATCAGCCATATTGCATACGTATCGGCTGAAGCTCTCACACCGCACATCACCTTGCAGGCGATAGCGAAGGTGCCAGTGGGCATCTTTGCTCGGCTTTCTTTTATTCCGTTCAACAAGCGCAATGCGCTTTGTGAAACGGAAACGGAGTTTGACAACAACTGCACGCTCGAAACGGTTACGCTGACTTTCTATTCTCCCGAAAACTTGCCATCGGGCAATCTTTGCTTTGTGGTGACAAGTGTGAATGGGGAGCGATATCTCATCGGAACAAGGGAGGCGCCTTTCCCTTTTGTTAAAAAGGAACAAACCACAGGGCTGCCTGATGGTGACGCCAATACCGCAAAATACACGGTTTCCTACTCAAATCGGGTGGCTTTGATACCGATTTCTGGCTAAAATCCCTTGATTGTGTAACTTTTTGGGGGTATTTGTAACAGCGAGTAACTTTTTAGCGTTTTCAGAACGCTTGAAAATCAAGCAGTTGAGGAAAAGTTACAGATGTTACAAATGTTACAACGAAAAAGGTCTCGCGCGAGCGCGAAACAAAAATTTCTCTGACGCAACATTTTCATAAATTTATACTTTTGAACGATGGGCAGGTGCAGCCGTGAGGTTCCACCTGTCTTTTTTGCTTTTTATATGTGCGCATATCTTTGCCTTATAAATCACACGCGATTATGGCAAAGAACAAATACCAACTTCATTTGAAAGGCTATGTGGGCAGCTGGGACTTTGATGCTGACTACGTGGACTATATTCTGGGCAAGAACCCAGACAAGGAGGTAGCGGTGCTGATTGACAGTCCAGGCGGACAGCTCAACACGGCATTGAGTATCTCTTCTGCTTTCAAGCGGCATGGCAATGTCCATGCGCACTTTGTGGGCATGAACGCGAGTGCTGCCACCATTGCTTCGATGGGTGCCAAGCACATCACCATGGACAAGTCTGCCATGTATCTTGTGCATCAATGTGCGCTTCCATTTTTTGAGTATGGCAATCTCAATGCCACGGGCATGAGCCAGCTCATTGAAAGTCTCGGCAAAGCCAAAACGGATTTGGAAAAGATGGACGCAAATGTGGCTACAATGTATGCCACACGTTGCAAGAAAGAGCCAAAGGCTTTGCTTGACCTCATGAAGGTGGGCGGCGGCTCACCGCACAAGAGGCTCTGGATTGGGGCTTTGTAGATGAACTGACAGAGTTCGAGGACGAAACAGCTCCTGTACTCACGGCTTCTCTCGCTGCCGATTTTCAGGCGAATGGCATTCCGCTACCGAACGTCCCTAAGAGCAAGTCGGAAGAGACGTTCTTCCAAAAGATGGCGCAAGCGCTTGCTGCCGTTTTCAAACCAACACAAGTAAACAATCAACATACCCCGAAACCTATGAACAAGGTCTATAAACACATTTGCAAGTTTCTTGCTTGCGAGCACTTTTCCGTAGAAGAAGGAAAGGTGACACTCACCGAGGAACAGATGGATAACATCGAATGCTCCTTGCAAGCCAACCACGATATGATAGCGGAACTATCTATCAAGGTAAAGAATGCAGAGGACGAGAACAAAAAGCTCACCGAGACGAACAAGTCGCTCGATGAAGCAAACAAGACGCTCGAAGCGAAAGTGGCCAACCTCCCTGCTGCATCAACCACCGCTATTGTAGATGACAAGAAGCATGAGGACCACGAACCCACAGCTTACGAACAGTTCATCAATGCTGGCGAAACGGCACGCAAACTTTATGACAGTTTGCCCTAAACTTATAAACTCTTAAACTTATAAACTTTTATCCCCATGGCTGGAAAATTCTCTTTCACCCTACAAGAATATAAGGACGCGGCACGCAAGTACCGCTCCGACTTCCTACGCTTGCCGATTATCGGCTGCGAGGAAACGCTCAAATTCATGACAGGTCGCCCAGGCATTCGCTACAAGGAAAGTGTGGGTACGCTCACCACTGGGGCGCAGTTCGCTCCTTACAAGCCTTCTCGCAAGACAGATGCCAACTTGAAGTTGGACTACCGCACCTTGGAAACGTTCTTTGGTTCGGTAGTGGCTAACTTTGAACCTAACTCTGCCATCTCAACCTTGCTTGGCACAGGTGCCACCAAGGGAGACGGGCAGAAGTCTACGCCCACAGCTCGCGAGGTGCTGGGACTGATTGCCAAGTCGCTCTCTGAAAACCTGAACATGGCGATTTGGAAAGGCACTCGCAATGCGGACGGTGATACCACAATGGACCTTTTCGATGGTTTTGACACCATCACGCAAAAGGAAGTCACTGCGGGTACGATTGCTGCGGAGCATGGCAATTATCTGAAACTGGACAAGGCGATCACGGAAGCCAACGCGGTTGATGTGGCAAAAAAGATTCTCTTTTCGCTCGATTCGCGTTTGCGCTCACAGGAACTTTTCCTGTATTGCTCGCAGGAGTTCGTGGATATGTACAACGAGGCGTATCTTCTCACGCACTCGGCCATTCCATACAACACGAAGTACAACCAACCCACGGTGGAGGGTTCTAATGGCAAACTCACTTTCTGCCCGTTGTGGAACAAGTCGGACTCGAAGTTCATGCACGTGTCACCCAAAATCAACATGCTTTATGGCTATGACCAGATGGGCGACATCGAAAGTGTTGATGTGGAACGCTTTGAGCCGTTTGTGCTTTCTTACATTGCCACCATGTTCTTTGGCGTGCAGTTCGAGAGCATTGACAAGCGACGCTTGAAGGTCATTGAGCTGGCTGAACAAGGTTGATAATCAGTGGAGAAAGGTGGGCGCGGTGGTAGACAATCTTGATTATCACCTCGCGCTTGCCTGCTATCCAGACTAAATATTTTCAGAAAAATGGCAAAGACTTGCACATCACTTCAAAAGTCGCTCGGCTGGTGCCAAGGCACGCCTGAGCTTCCCGGCGTTCGCCGCCGTATCTATTATACTTCCAAGGGCGACATTGCCCAATGGCCCACACTTCCACGTGACGAGAACGGACGGGTAACTGCTGCCACGTACACGGGCAGTTTTACCCTAAAGGCTGATGCCAAATGGAAGTATATCGACATTCTGCCCGAAAAGTCGCAACTCACCTCTGAGGCACAGGGCGAGTTGCCCAGTCAAACGCAGTTGAACAAGCTGACCGCTGTTCACCCTGGGGTGGGCGCAGAGGCGAGTGCCGCTGCTGCTTATCTCAACAACAATGACAATGTGTTCTTGGTGGAGGACATGAAGGACAAATACCGTGTAGTGGGATCTGAAGCCTGGACTACCAAGACCACGGTGGCACAGGACCTTGGTCAGGGTGCCACTGGTACCACAAGCACCACCATTGCGGTAGAAGCTACGGACGAATGTCCTGCGCCTTTCTACGAGGGTACTATCACAACGGAAGAAGGTGACATCGAAGCTGCTTAATCAGTTTGTAGTTTTGAGGTTATAAGGTTATAAAGTTTGTTCTTGGGAACAAAAGGTAATCTTATAACCTCATAACCTTAAAACCCAAAACTTAATATGATTGATTTGGGGGAAATCTTAGAAGAGATCAACGTCCCAGACCTTTCGTGTCCGCTTGCTTTGGAAAGCAAGGACAACAAACTTACCCAAGGCAAGGACATTTTTGCTGAGCAAAAACGTCATGCTTGGGATAAGTCGGTCGAAGCGCGTTGCGACTTTTCCCGTAAAGTCCGCATCACACGAAGGGCTGATGTGTTCTTTATCTCGCTTTGGCAGAAGTCATTCTATGGGCGCACCTTGACGGACATCAAGGGTGATGACCGTATGGTGGACTTCTTTGCGGAGAATGTGGCTCCGCTCATTGCCGACATTTTGGGCAATGAACTAAAGCATGGTAATTGGTGTATTGTCACCACGCCCAAGCGTAGGCACTTGGTCAAGAACTTTGCCACGCGAATAAGTGAAAAGATAGCAGCTCTGCTATCCATTCCCTTTTACGAAGATGTGGCGCATTGCCATAGCAAAAAGCGTATTGGGGCAGTATTCTCGCTCAACGTGTTGCCACGTGAGCAGAACTGCATCGTGTTCGATGATTTTGTGACAACTGGCTCTACATTGAAAGCAATGAAGAACTTGCTCATGGAGAACCATAAGAATTGTGTGTTCTTCACGGGCATCAACAATAAGTTGTGAAGCTGACTTTATAACCTCATAACCTCCAAACTTAAAACTATATCTCTTATGGACAAAGAATTTACCAATAAATTACAAACATGGCTCTCCCTGCCTCGCGAGGATCGCGATTGGGACGAGGGTGCATTGATGCTCCTGCAACTGACAGGAAACAAAATCATGTATCGCAACCTCAGTGTGAACCCTGAGGGCAAGGCTAACTTCATTGAAGGCAAACTCCAACAATACTTGGAGTTCCGTTTGGCAGAACTGACGCATGAACAAGTCAAGGAAATGCAGCACGCTGTCGAGGAGATAGTAAAAGAGCATACCGAGTTCAAGAGTGATGACAATGAGGCAAAGAACTTCAAAGCTGGTAAGCGAGCTGACCATGACACGCTGCCCGAAGAAATCCAGGCACTCTATGTCGAGAACCTTGATTTGGTGCATCGTATGCGTGAACTTCATTTGAAACTCCGCACGATGAGCACAACGGACTCCACTTGTGCGGACTCCGACCGCTATCCTTTCCTCAAAGAATTTATCAAATTGGATAAAAAGCTGCACGACAATTGGAACGTTTATGACCATTTCGTGACAAAGGCAGAAACGGCAGACAGTGCAGAAGAGGTAGAAGCGAAACCTAAAGCGAAGAAAAGCAAGAAGGCATGAAACGCTCGGCATCGATCTCTGACTATTTGAAACCATTGGCAGATACGCCCAACCAAGCCTATCTGACCAATGCTTTGCAGGTGGCAGATGTCTTGGAGTGGATATTGCAGCAGGTGGGCAAGGCTAAGGTATGGCAAACTTCGTTTTCCATTTCGGAAGAGTTCTTGCGTAGACTTTTCTTTATCGAAAAGGGAGGCAAGGTGTTGGAGTTCAACTTGGTGCTGAATCACAAGGCTACAAACAAGACCTTGAAACTCTGGTCGTTCATCTGCCAAGTGATGAAACGTACCTATCTCGCGGATAACCACTCGAAGATCTTGCTGGTGGAGAGTGAAGCAGGTGACACCATTTCGGTAGTCACCTCGCAGAACTTGACCCGAGGCAACCGCCACGAGTCTACGTTTATCTCTACCGACAAGGCTATCTTCGCTGCCTTGCACGGACAGGTGACGGACTTGATACGAAACCATTCTGTGCCGCTGAATGACTTGTTTGCACAGAGGCTCACGCAGAACGGAGCGAATGATTAACCGCTCTCCCGTTACTGAAAATCCTACCTCCCGTAACAGATTTTTCTATCCCCTATAACAGAAAAAGCTATTCCTATGGACTACACCGAAGAACAACTTACCCAAATCGAACAATACGCTTCCATCTATCTCAAAATCTCTGATATGGCGGTCATTCTCGGCATATCGGCAACCCAGCTTCGCGAGGATATTGCTGACAAGAGCACGGAGGTATCAAGGCGATACCACCGTGGCAAGGCGGCTTCACGTGTGAAACTGCTGCACCAGGAGATGCAGCTGGCTTATGTGGGCAGTCCGCTGGCTCTCGAGAACACCCGAAACAATTTGTTGGACATGGAAGATGATGAATAACTATGAGTTTGCCGAATATTGTAGAGGCGGCTAAAGCCGACCTCTATACTGCCAAAGAGGAACTTTTGCAGAAATATGCGCAATCGCAGGTGGAGCACCTGCTTCGATTGCGCGATATGGTCACTTGGTCTATTGCCAATCCTGATGCCAAGGACCGCCAGTTTGTGGACGAGGAGCGAACCCGTTACGGGTTGTCGCTTGTTACTGCATATGCGGACTTGAAAATCGTGAAAGCCATTCTGCCCAATATGGGCGAGGCTTCACGTGATTTTCATCGATGGCGCTACAACGAGATGATCCTTGAAACGTACCAGATGGCGAAGAAACGCAAGGACACAAAGACGATGGAGAAGGCGGCTACTTCGTATGCGAAGTTTAACCGCATTGATATTGAGGATGAACAATCTGTGCCGTACCACATGATTGTGGTGCAACCTTTCTTCCCCACCACCGACCCGCGTGTGGTGGGCATCAATCCTGTGCCGAACATTGATGAGCGTATTCGCAAGCTCACACGTGAACTCTCGGACTCGCACCCTGATACGGAGAATGTGGAATATGAAGAGGCTGATTTGCCGCTCGATGAAATCTTTAAGGAGGAAGATGATGGACAAGGAGAAGAATAGTGTTGATACGTCATTATGGGACGAAGAAAGCAAGGTACACGCCAACCGCGTGTACTTCAACAAACCGCAGCTTTTGACACAATATATCGGTGCCAAAACCACCGTGATTGTGGCTGGACGACGCACGGGCAAGACGGATTCTATCGCCTCGCCTTTTGTGCTGCGCAATATGCAACGTATGCCGGGGAGTACTGGGGGGATTGTGGTGCCTACTTTTAAGCATGGATTGACCAATACGCTTCCCGGTCTGTTTGCTGCTTGGAAACGGTGGGGCTACATCAAAGGGGTGCATTATGTGGTGGGACGCAAACCACCGCGCTCTTTCTCTAAGCCTATTACGGAACCTGCGGATTATGAGCATGTGGTGACTTTCTATAATGGCTCTGTCGCCATTATCATCAGCCAAGACCGCCCTGGCTCATCGAACTCGCTGACGCTTTCTTGGCTCCTCATTGATGAAGCGAAGTTTATTGATTATGATAAGCTCAAAGATGAAACGCTGCCTGCCAATGGTGGTATTCGCTCTTACTTCGGGCATCACTCGTTTAACCATTCGATGATGGTTTTGAGTGATATGCCACAAACCACAAAAGGCTCGTGGTTCCTGCACTATGAGCAGAAGATGGATAAGGAGTTGATTGATACCATCAAAGGAACCATCTATAAGATTTGGCAAACCAAACAGCGCATTGCTGATTTGAAAGCGGCACATCAAGCTGTGCCTACTTACTTGCCGAGTTATCTGAAATGGCTCGACCAATCTCTGAACAAAATGCGCAGTGTGGCAGTCTATTACAAAGAATACTCCACCCTCGAGAACTTGCAGTTGCTCGGGGAGGAGTATATCCGTCAATTGAAGCGCGACCTTACACCCAAGGCGTTTCAAACGTCTATTCTCTGTCAGAAGATTGGTATCTCGCACGATGGCTTTTACTCTTCTATGCAGGAGTGGCACAAGTATGATGCTTCGGATTTTGGCTACCTCGACTCGCTCGGTTATGACCGCATTATCGAAGAAGCGCAGCAGGAGCGGTATTCCATACGCTCGCTGAGCAACTTTTCCTCGCTTCACTCGTCCTTGGATTGTCGCACTGATGCGGACCTCGACCCGATGGCTCCGCTTTGTATTGGCATGGACTACAATGCCAATATCAATTGGATTGTGTGCGGTCAGCCTCGCGGCAACCGCCTAAATGTGCTCAAATCTTTCTACGTAAAGTTTGAGCGCAAAATCCCTGCGCTTATTGCAGACTTCTGCACCTACTATGCGCCCCATGCCAATCACAGTGTCATCTATTACTATGATGCTACCGCTCTTGGCTCTAACTATGCCGTGAACGACCAAGACTTTCACTGGGTAGTGGAGCATGAGTTTGAACGCCACGGCTGGAGTGTGCAAGATGTGTATCTTGGCAACCCTATGCGCCATGATGAAAAGTACTTGCTCATCAATCAAGGATTTTCAGGCAAGCAACGCTTGATGCCTTACTTCAACCGCCAAAACAATGACGATCTTATTCTTGCCATACAAAGTGCTGGCGTGGAACGCGGTCGTAATGGCTTCCGCAAGAATAAGTCCACAGAGAAAAATCCCGAGTCAGAGGAGGACTTACTGGAGCATCGCACCGATGGCACAGATGCGTTTGATACGCTGTATATTGGGTGTGAAAAGTTCCCGCAGCATGATTTTTATGGCATTGCGGTGGGTGGTGTGAGATAAATATGTGCTTATATTTTAGAGAATTTTATACGACACGATTTTATTCCATATCGTATCACTATCTCGTTTTGGACTACCTGTTGCATTAAGCAAACCTTATAAAAGTAGTTGTTTAAGGATGGAAAGCAAGAAAAGTACGGAACATGGGAAAAATCCTGTGTTCTTTGCTGGCATCATATGATGAGGAGCAAAATGGTTTTTCTCTATGTCTTGCTGCTTGCATCAGCAATATTGGCCTATCCCCAAATATCGTTAGATAACCACGTTACCAATGAACGATTATTATTCTGCCTTAACCCAAATGAAGTCAATAATACAGGAAATCTCTGGGTAAACTATCATCCTTGCATACATGATTGATTAAATGTTATAAAAACATACAACATATGTTATTTCTTAATATAAATTCGTATATTTGCATCAATAGAAAGCGTGCGTGCGTACTTCTATTAAAAGAACCGCAAGCACACCGACAAACAGACCACCAATGACGTAACAGTCAAACAATATACAAAACAATATAAAGAACTCCCTCGTGGATGTGCAAAAAGGGTTGGTCCCCTGTCGGTACATTCTACTTGGGAGTTTCCTTTTTTTGAGAGATGGATACCACAAATACGTCTGCGACACTTCAAGAAGTATCTTATGATACTACTGTTCTTCCGCATGGGGGGAATCGGATTGCACCAGTTTCGTTGACTTGCGGTTTTAGCACATTCTTCGAAGGCAAATACGTTGTAATAACTGGTGTCGACCAATATTTTGTTAAACATATACACAACTGGCTTCATGCATTTGGTTCTTTGTTTGAGTACAATAAAGATTGTGATGTTGTCGTTATCGTCGGCAAACATGCCTTAGATTACAGATTAAAGAGGTTACAAAAGCAATACCCTAATGCCACATATATCGAATTCAACCGTGAGTTGAGTGATTTTGTGAACTGCAAATACGAATCTGCAATAACGGTCCACAAGAGTAGAAAAACCATTTCTTCAAAGACCTCAACCGAAACAGCACCAGAAGAGAAATCCACCACCAGCAATCTCGTAAAGAAGATTATTGTGGGAATTTTGGCTGTTGCAATTACTATAGCAATAATATACTTCGGACTGGGTATTTTCATTTTACTAATGATATTTCTTCCAGGAGTAGCCAAGTCTTTGTTGAAAGGGCTTATTGGATAGTATAATCATCTTTTGGTACCATAAAATTGCTCCAAACGAGAGTTCTGGTACTCAAAAGGTTGGACAACTTAAAAAAAATACCGAATTTTGCTTCCATAACAATAAACTTGATTCTTCTTTGAAACTTAGTTCGTCAGGACTTGTTATAGTCAAACAGAAATATAATGAGAATACACATTCTTTCCCCATCGGACGCAAGGACTTGATTTTTCTCAAATAAATTCTGTCTGACTATAAGTCTCAAAAAGATTTTAACTTATGTTCTTCCACTTATATAATGGGGGATAAATAACAACATTCATATAAAAATGGAAACAGTTCTCGGTATAATTATACTTATTGCATTTATTCTTTACTTTATTGCTCAAGATTCTAACAAAGAAGGAACAAAAGAAAAATATGGAGAAGCAGTAGGGAAAATGGCGTATATGACGGCAGATAGTATTGCCGGTTTTGCGAATAAGATAACAGAACCAACAGATAAGAAATTGAAAAGGTTGGCAGAAGAAGATCTTGCGGATAGGAATGGAAGATTATATCGTTTTTCCGATTATAATGATAAGAGTTCTCTTCAACAGTTGCTTACTATTGATGAACATTTTAAGAAATCATTGGATATTCTTAAGTTAGATGAAAATAAGTGGAAAAGCATTGCTTGGGATTTATTCTATATAGGTATATTGCGGAAAGAATCAAGAGATTTTTTTGATAAATCTAAGAAGAATAGAGAAACTATGCGTCGACATATGCTTACTGATTGGTCTAAAGACAGCATTCTTAAAGAACGCTCAAATGCATTACAAGATGCGTTTAAGCATTTCGGAATCTCCCCCGAAGAATGGGTAAAATATGGAGATACTGTAATAGAAATGTACAATTTGTGCGAAAAACCTGATATTAGAGAATTTGGCTTTATTAGTGCAATAATGCCGAAGAAAGATAATTCACACTTGCTATAATAACGAAGATGAATCTGATGAAACGATGTGCTATGTTTCTCAAATATATATTGATTTATGGTGTGTAGTATTTGTTTAAGTGCGAAGTCGCTTACTTAAAAAGTACGTAATGGAACTCCATATAAGCCCACCCTTTCGGGCAATCCTTTCTTTCAGCCGCCGTGCGCATTGGCTCTCTTGCTGTGCGCATGGCGGCTTTTTCGTGCGCTTGGGTGTGGAGGAGTGGGAGAGGTGGGCTACATGGGTTGGGTTTAGATGTGTGGCGGTGGCAAGCGCCTTGCTTCGACAATCTCGTGACACAGCAGAAGCATTATCGGAGATGTTCTTGGTAGCCCCGTGCGCTTTGTCGGAAGGCAGAGCGCATAGCCTTGGACTTTTGCAGTATTCGCAGCATTGTCACCGCTGATTGATACGAGCCAGATGTGGGTGGCTTTTGCTCAGATTTTCCCACAGGTAATGAGAATAAGATGGTCGCTTTCTCTCATTTTCTTAGATTTTAAGTGTGTGACGATGTGGATTTGAAGAGGTTGGTTTCGATGAGATGTTCATCATGCTGTCAGCAGATATTTTTGGCGATGGCAGCAGCTTCGGCATAGCTTGCCCCGACAAACATATTCGGCATACCTTCTTCGGTTCTCCATCACCACCTGACAGATGACGTGGGGTCGTCTCCTCTGCTACGATTTACACACCATTGACGCACTCGGAATGGGCAGTGTGTGTCATATTTATACTATCGTCCATTTTTTACAAGGGGCAGCAAGGTGCTCCCATTATTTTTTCTGTGCAAAGTTGGCATGAAGCGGCTTTGCGGCAAGGGCGCGTTTCTCTTATCACAAAAATTTTTCAGAAAAAGATGTTCGTTCCTCTGCACTTTTTCCAAGCCCGTGAAGGGTGAAAATTTTTTGTGCTATCCCTTGTCCTCCAAGCCTAATGACTTCATGCCCTTAATTGCACGTAAAAATCAAGGGAGCACCCCGATGCCCCTTCTCAAGTAAAAAATCTTCAAAAGTATAAATTATCATGACACACTGCTGTACATTCCGAGTTCGTTTCAATGGGTTTCAATCGCAAGCGCAGAGTTTCCTTCCCCCACGACATCTATCAGGTGGTGGTTAATGGAGAAGAAGGCGAATATGCCGAATATGAAGTCGAGGCTGACAGCTATGCCGAAGCTACCGCCATGGCTGAAAATCTTGCTGCTGACAGCATGATCAACATCTCTTACATCGAAGTTTACCTCTTCCAATAAATCCACATCGTTCACACACTTAAAATCTTACAAGAAAATGAAAGCTCTCAATCTTATCCTCATCACCAGTGGTAAAATCAGTGAAGCCACAGCCCACATCTGGGTCGTATCAATCAGCGGTGACAATGCTTCTCGCGTCTACTGCAAAAGTCCTTACAAGGCTATGCGCTATGCCTTTCTCCTGAAAAAGCGCACGGGGCTGAACATCTCCGATAATTGCCTCTGCCGCGTCAGCCACGAGATTGCACGAAGCAAGGCGCCCGCCACCGCCCCCGAGGGTTCTGCCCCTGCTCCCATGCAGCCCGCCTCTGTCGCTCCTACCACCACACCAAGCACGCGAAAAAGCCCACCGCCAAGCGCACTACACGCAAGAGAGCCAATGCTACGGTTTGAAGCAGAAAACAACAGGGTGGGGCGAAGACTGTAAATGGAGAGATAATAAAACTCAAGTTTCGGATTTAACTTGAACGGGCTAAATCCGAAACTTGAATTATTTATCATTTCGTATTTCGTTTACTCTTTTGCGTCCAATCCAAAGAATAGACAACGCTCAGCATAAAATAGCGTGGCAGAATGTCGGTGTAAGATTCTACACGACTTGTGGCATTGATGCTTGAATAAATGTTGTTTTTCGGAGTAAGTATGCCATTGGCTATCAGTTTAACAGACAATTGGTCTGACAAGAAACGGCGTACCAAAGAAGCGTTCCACTGACAATGAGCCTTGTTAATAGAGGCATCAGCAAAGCCATTGTAGATGTTGGCGCAGAAGTCTGAAGCCAATTGGAGTTTCCAAGGCAAATCCCAACTAAAGTCGGCTGCCAACCTCGTTTCGCGATAGTGTGTGTTCATACTACTTTGCTTAATAGTGCTAAACGCTGTATTCCATCTGCTTGAGAAGCGGAATTTATTGCCTACTGTTCCACGAAGTGTTGCATTGGGGGTTACTCCGTATTGCTGCAATAAGCCACCCTTTTCGGTTGCTGCACTAAGTTGTGACATATCTGCGTTCTGACGATAGTTGCCGCGTACCGAAAGAGTGATATAAAATCTTTGATTCTTATCGAGAGGCAAACTATACCCTACATCGCCATTGGCTTCATGCGTGCGATTGGTGTTAACCATTTCGTAGATGCGTCCACCATTCTCTGTATTGTAGATAGAAGATGCAACGATGTTGTTATGCGTGCGAGTGTACTGTAACGAAATATACATATCATGTCGAGTCTTACGTTGACTCATGCCATAGCGTAAAGCTAACCGATGAGCGTACTCGCCCTGAAGTGAAGCATTACCACGGAAGAGGTTGAGCGGGTCGGCATTGTCTTCAATCTGAAGCATATTGAGCAGGTTGGGCAGTTGCTGCTTGCCTGTGTAGTTGAGTTGAAGCTCGGGCGACCACTTGTGTATTCCATTCGACCGATACTCCATGGTGAGCGTGGGACGGAATGAATAGGCATGGCGATCTATATCGTAAGATTGCTCGTTACGTTGATAGTCCAAATGCTTGTATTGAAGCACGGCACCCAAGTCGGCATCGAATTGAATATTGCCACGCTTTAGTCCTGTCAATTTGTGCGAAAGACGCATACCGACACTACCCGTTTGTTTCTTTTCTTTGCTATAATAGCTGTTCTCGTTGTCAAAACAAATGGCTTGCCATTCGCCATTGGGCAATATGCCTAACGAACCTTTTGTCCAATCCAATGCATCTGACCACTCTTGCATACGTTCCAAACGATAGTAAGGGTGTGATAAGTTGCCGTAGGTATGGTTAAAGGTTACGTAAGGGGTTAATACACCATCATATTTATCGTTTTTGAAGTATTTATAGGCATAGTCAATGGTGGCATCAACCATTGTGTTGTGTTCCGTATGATTATTGTAAATACGACGGTGGTCGTTGTCTTGTGTACTAAGATAGTCTAACTTATAATTATTGTATAGGTCGTTTTGCACATTGTTGTGATTTACTTGCAAGTCTATATTAAAGGGATTGCCACCTAAAACCAATGATGTTTTCCACTCGGGCTTGTAAGTAAACGTTTTTTGCTTTTGTAGTGTAGGATTGAGTAGCGTGTAAAGCATGTCGTCTGACGACAAGCGCGTTACATTATTCCAAATGCTATCCACCTCCCAAGTATGCCAATCCTGTTCTCCCCTTTTCCAAAAGGCAAGTGTAAGGGCATCTTGTGCATTGCGCATATTGTCAAAAGTAAAGTCAAACTTCAGTTCGCTTTGCCACTTCTTCGTCTGTCTGGCGCGAAGGGCGGCATAAGCGTTAACGCGCGTGTTTTTATCCGAGACGAAGGTTTTGTTCTTCGCCATCAGGTTATCGGGGGCAAGGAATGTTTCGGTGTTCGTCCATGAATGAGTTTCTTGCTCTTTTTGTTGTACGGAGGCGTTACTGCTAAAGCGCCACGTGCTATTAGGTTCTAAATAATACTCAATATTAGCTACTTTATTTTTATGTCTTCCCGTTGGATAGCTATTAACCATGTTGCCTATATCTACCATTTTACGTTCTTCATTGAAGTTATTGACGTCTGCATCAATGCTAAGCATTTGTCTGTCATCCATACGCATCAAGAAGCCTTGTCCGCCCCATAGCTTTTCAGTGGCAACATCAGCTTCAAGTTTAGCCATCCAGGTGCCAAGGTATTCACGCTTCAAATGTACGTCCATCACATATTGCTTATCGTGCATATCGCGCCCCGTCAGTTCACTCAGTTCTCCTTGCTTATCATAGACCTTTACCTTACTCACAATGTAGGCTGGCAAGCGGTCAAGCGCAGCATCAATGTTGCCATTGAAAAAGTCTTTTCCACTGAATAGCAAACTCTCAATGGCTTTGCCGTTGACATAAATCACACCTTCTTCAATCTTGGTATTAGGTAGTTGCTGCACCAATTTGCGAAGTGATTCATTCTTGAGAATATTAAAGGCATCAGCATTATACACCAACGTATCGCCTTTATAGTACATTTTTATCTTCGTCGCCGTAACCGTAGCTTCGTTAAGATTACGCTGCTTCATAGCGGGAAGGAGGTTAATCGTTCCCACATCGATGCGTTTCTTCGCCAAATCTATATGTATGTTTTTCTTTACGCTATCGTAGCCCGATGCACTAACTATTAGCACTACGTCTTGAAAATTTGAAGATATTTTGAGATTAAAAACGGCACCACTATTCTTGTCGAGATATCCTGTTGAGTTGCCATTTCTTTCCTCCACAATCATGTTGAGCTTAGCCTTGGTTGATGCCAAAACGCTATCGTTGGCTGCATTCATTACCTTTACGGTGGCTTCGTGTAGTCCTTCGTTGGTAATTGGATTGATTACTTCACCCGTCAACACTATATTCTGAGCGGAGGATACTGAGAAAAATGTAGACATTAGCAAAATAAAGAGTATTTTATACATGGCAGAAAACGTTTTAAGAAGGCGAGTGTGTAACCTTATTGCAGCTGCACACTCGCATACGTAATCCCTTAATGGGATGAGATCATTAGATAAACGTGAAGTTCCTCTTTAGTCGTCTAGATAGACCTCAAGCATGAAGTAACAGGGCGCGGAAGTCTCTTCAGTTTTCTTTCGGCATTCGGCGTCGCCGTGTTCTGTCCAAGAGACGCAGAACACGTTGAGTTTAGGATAAATGTTGGCTAGCTTGGAAAGGGGCATATACTCCTTGTCGCGTTGGTTGCGAATAATGCAGGCATAATAGCCTGGCACATTATTGAAAGTTTGGAAAAGAGTGACATACTGCGAAGCATCGAGCTTGAGTTGCAGTGTGTTAATGAGGTACTTGTTGATGGTGACAGAGAGCAACTCCTGAGCCTCTTTCCGCTGGTCGGACCAGTGGGTGAGTTTTTGGAGTATTTTGATGTTGGTGTCGAACACGGAACTCGAATTTGCAAAGTTAATAGAGAGTGTGCTGCTGAGGCTCTTTCCCATGAGACCATGAAGGATGAATACTTTGAATCTCACTTCTTCTTTTCGTCCCTCTTTGTAGAGCCACCATTCCATGCCCTCGGCGGTACGATACGAGGGATTACCTGTATCTTGACAACGCATGGACATGTAGCAATGTCCCGGGCCACCAATAATAAACTCTTGTTCGTCTTTTTTGAAGAAGTGGGCCACGCGGCGCGATTTTATTTGACACCCATTGTTTAGTGGAGCTATGGAGCTGTAGGAATTCAAATTCTTGCTAGCGCTTTCGAACTGCGATTGGATGCACTCTATCAGCTTGTCTATTTTGTTTTTATCGCTCTTGTTAGAATAAGGCATACGGAATGTATATGCGCGTAAATAGCATAGGGAGTCGAGGTCGTCGTGTCCTTGAATCTCTTCCGTGTTGATGAGTTGGGCTTGTGGGGCAGAACTTAGCTCCTTGTACGCCTTGTGGAAAAACTGTGCCCGAAGTTGCATAGCTGATGCGCATGCAAGGGCGAGGAGGATGAGAATGCGTTTCATAATGTATTGATGTCTTGATAAGTTAATGCATAGTTGATTACGGTATCAATGAGTTGCAGCTCAAATAGGGCGTTTTCTATTTGTTCTTGAATTTGTTGTCTCTCGTTGGAGGATATGGAGTCAGTTCTGGCAGTCATTTCGAGCGGTTGCTCCTTGACTATGGACACCTCATTGGCCTCTTTCGGGGGAGTTACTTTAATTACTGTCTGTTTGTGCTGGGGCGAGGGCGCCTTCTGCGGTAGTAGTTGCGGGGCTTCGGAAGTAGTCAAAGAAACCTTTTGAACTATTGCAGGGGAAAGTTTCCTCGACACACTTAGATGCATGACGGTAGTGGACTCTTGAGACATATCGTTTGTAAAATGCCACGCAGCCCATGTACCACAGATCACGCATACCACGCAAGCCGCTGCATAACGAGCGATGGCAGGCCAGCATCGACGACGTTGGGCGTGACGATGTTGCGCGAGCAAGCGATCATATTCGCGTGCGCCAGGCGTAAGCTCTTTCAGCATCTGCTGGTATAACGCTTCGTCGCTGAGTAGAGTTCTTTTATTTTTCATTGTCAATCAGTCTTTTAAGTTTGGCTTTTGCCATGGATATCATGCTCTTTACCGAGGGCTTGGGCAGATGTGCTTCGGCTGCAATCTCGTCCACGCTCTTATCGTCAATGTGGCGTGCTTTGAAAAGCGACTGTTCGCGAGGTGAGAGCTGGCGCATGGCATGGTCGATACGTTGCATCGCCTCTTGGGCTAGAAGTGGCGCATCGGCTTCTGTGGTGCATGGTGCGAGCGATTCTTCCAGAGGTGAGGTGGGTATTTGCCCAAGTTTGTGATAGCGTTCCACGCAGACGTTCTTGGCCACCATGACTGCTAGTGCCTCCAGGTTGCGCTGAGCGTTGAGCTTCTCGCAGTAAGTCCACAATCGAATCAGACTATCTTGTGCCACATCCTCGGCATCCTCTGCATTGCCAAAGAAGTCGCGTCCAACTCTGACCATGAGTGGACGAAGATGGGGAATTGTATGTTCAAACTCTGCGTGTGTCATATCTACCTAATATACTGCTCAGCGAGGAAAAAGTTAAGTGCGAGGGTGCCACTTTTATAGTGATTATTCCTTTTCTAATTCTTTCCTCCCTCCAGTGCTGCGTGAGAATAGCTTTCTTACTTCACCTTTTCGGCGCGAAGATACAGTCTTTCTTTTGGGCACGCAAATTATTCTCTCTGTGTAGATAGAATTCCCCCCCTTGCGAACAGATAAACAAATACGTTGCAAGAGCTAACGAGTATACCGTGTACTCTCTATCAGATACAATGCAGAAGTGAGACGCGTCGCCCGCAAAGCTATTTGCGGACGACGCGTTTCGCATCTCTATATATGTGTGTTGTTTTTTCAAGATCTTACATTTCACCCGTTAGCTCCTTACATATTAAGCAGAGCACTCACTTCGGCTGGGTTGAGCGCCCATTCGTAGGTGTAGGCTTCATCAGCCTCATCAGGAGAAGGTGCAAGTGAAAGATGCTGAGCTTCAGCCTTTATCTCGAGTAGCTGACCTATTGACAGTTTATTGCGCAAACGCTGCAACAAGGCATTAACGGCAGTGAAGTCGCAGCCTTGAATGTTTTGGGAGATGAATGGCATCTCAAGCCACGTAATTTCATGCTCGTCAACATCAAGAACTCCGAACACAAGACCACGTGAAAGGTTGCTCTCGCTGATACGTACCATGTGTTGCACACACGATGGGTCGTAGGCCACTCCCGTTTTTTCAGACACTTTCATGGGGTATGCCGAATTCATCCAACCCACCACAAGGTTGGGCGAAAGTGCACCACAGCTATAAGCATTGGCTGTGAAGGTGACGTATTTGGCACCAGCCTCGGCAAGTTCGGGTAGCGATAGTTCTATATACTCCGCAGTGCCCACCATCTCGGGAATAGCGCGTATGTCACCTCCGTGTTTGGCTCCAGTAGCCTTCAAACGGTAGTAGGCACAGTCTTCGGTTTTCCCATTTTTGAAAGCAATGTGGCAGCTGATGTCCATGTCAAGAGGTTGAGCGTGTAAGCCCTTTCCCCATTGCAAGAACAAGCGTACCGCATCACCCTCTACGGGGAAACGGGTGCCCATGAGTGCACACGAGGTGTCCTGTATCGTGGCAGACCTGTCGCCTACGCTAATGGGTATGTCGAACAGCGAGGGGGCAATATAGATGGTTCTTGCCTTTGTGGCTTGGGCTGCAAAGCTATGTTTGAGGGATAGAATGTAGCATTGCTTTACCCTTGCCACCATAGCCCTTAGGTCGGCAGGGCTATAAAGTGATAGCAGCTTGTTTTTAGAAATAGAGATTGTGTAGCCCGTGATGGGGTGTGCTGTGCGCGTAGCATCAGGGTCAAAGTATTTTTCGGCGGCATTACCCAGTGACAGGAGCAAACGAGAAGGCATTTGGTCGGTCACTTGCTCAAAGGCCTCCATCGTCTCTTCACACCCAAAGCGCAGCATGGTAGCAAAGAGGCTGCGGGCAAACAGTCCTGGGCGTTGCTTGAGCATTTGTAACACGGTTTGCGTATCGCGATTGTTGCGCGCTTGCTGCAAAATACCCAGCCAAGTGGGCTGCTCCTGACGATAGAATGCGTCAAGGATATCAGCCAAATGTTCATAACCTTTCCTGCGTGAATATTCTCCAAGTCGCAAGGCGCGAATCATACGTACCCACATTCCGCGTTTGGCATTCATATTCTCTGTGGCTTGTTGGGGCGATAGCGCAAGGTTGTTGATCCACGAAGCCACGCATTGGCAGTGCTTGCGGTCGTATTTTAACTTGAGTCCTTCCTTCATCTCCTCTCCAGCATATTCGCTCTGATTAAGAGGGCCAAATATGTATTTGCTCTCATCAAGAGGACCAAACATATCGAAGTAGAATCGGCGGGCTTGCGCTATCAATGTCCTTGGCTCAATAATTTGCACATACCCAGTCTTTTCATACCACAAATAGCGTAATATGTCGGTAGGAGTTTTCAGTAAAGCCTGAGCTTGGGCTTGTTGACCATTTGCCACAAGGTGTTTCACAGCAAGCATTGCTGTTTCCTTCATACTAATCTCTACGTTGTCCGGCAGTCCGTAAATGTCAATCAACGTTTCGAACGAATCCTTTTGCGATGCGTCAAGTGGAGTGGGGGAGGCGAGTAGAGAGTGGTATACTTGTTTCAGATCTTCCTCGGTAAACAATCGGAGTTCCTTCAGTTTCGATGCTTGACCTTTGTATACGAAGTTTGCTGTAGTGAAAGGCGTTCCGCAGAAAGGGCAGCCCGTATATCGTTCGAGGGGAAATGTGCCTTCGGGAATGAAGCAACCACAGGGCAGCGTGCAGCCTTCCAATCCAGCTTTTGCCCCGCCTATAAGGTTGGCAAAGAAGGTTATTAAATGGTCGGCTCGCGTTTCGCCAGTGGGCACATTCCAACCCTTGACAAGTGTTGCCCAATTAAGTTTCACCCCCATCACGTCATCAATCACGGCGGTAATGTCGGCCAATTCTGTGGCGCTCACCATGCATAGCGCATGAAGCAAATCTTCGTTTACGCTGAAGCCATTCTCCCTCAGTCGGGCCACGAAGGCCAACACGGCAGGAGCAGGCTTTGTTTCAAGATCTATTTCTTTAGGGTCAATGTCCAAGTATATGGCTCGGTAGCGCAAGGCAATTCTTAGCAGTTCTTTGTCTCTCATTTGTATGAAATATAAAAGGTAATGGAACGACACGTACATTCCAGCTCCAAGCTTCAAGCTGAATTCAAAATCAGGAGTATGTCGTTCTTAGACCTGTTCAATTTATTTGTTCTGAAAAAGGTGTATTCTCAAGGCATTTAGAAGGTTTACCCTGGTTGGCGAAGGCACGGGATAAAGTGCTTCATCAGATGTTAAGCCACCTTTGTGCTTTTGAAAATAGCGTGCCGCGAGCAGGAATCGAACCTGCGACACATTGTAATTGTAGGAGTATGTGATGGTTAGTCCTGTTTAGGTGAGAAAATTCTATCACACTTTTCAAACAATCGCTCTACCAACTGAGCTATCGCGGCAGTACAAAATGGTAATTGGCAGACTATAATGGGTCAAGTTTAGCAAACTGATGTTGAAGTAAGTCAGCCTTGGACCATCTTGCTTTTAATTGTAACAGAGGAGGATATGGCTAATCATGGTTTCCCCATCAGCGGGGAGTCACTATGTATTATTAGTAAATGAAGTATGATATGGCTTGATCCTCCTTTATATTTATGTGCAGAGGGAATAGTGTTTCCTCATGTCCCGATTGCGAGTGCAAAGTAATAAGTGTGCTCCGCAATGTTTTTGCGTAATGAAAGAAAAGTGATAAGAATTAAAGAAAAAAGCGCATTTTCTTTCGTCTGCGCAGAAACATTGCGCAGATTGTGCTACATTTGTCCTTGTATAACCAAAACCTTGAAGCTATGCCAGCCAACAAAAATGCTTTAATACGCTATAAAACTATTGATAATTGTCTTCGCAATCGCTATCGCCGATGGACCATTGACGATTTAGTAGAGGCTTGTAGTGATGCGCTCTACGACTGCGAGGGTATAAGCAAAGGTGTTAGTTTGCGTACGGTACAGAACGATTTACAGATAATGCGTTCCGATAAATTGGGCTATAATGCTCCTATTGAGGTGTACGACCATAAGTATTATCGGTATGCCGACACCGAATATTCCATTACCAACATGCCCCTTTCGCAAGGTGACTTCGAGGTGATGCAAGAAGCTGTAGACCTGCTGCGACAGTTGGAGGACTTTGATCAGTTTGTCGAAATATCCGATGTGGTGAGCCGTTTGCAAGACAAACTCTCTATCACGCAGAAGCGTCGCAAGCCCATTATACATTTCGATAGTGTACCCAATCTTCGGGGACTTCGTTTGCTCAGTCCGTTATACAACTATATAGCTCATAAACAAACGCTACGTATTAGTTATCAGTCGTTCTCGGCACGCAAACCTGTTGAATATGTACTCTTTCCCTACTTGCTCAAGGAGTTTCGCAATCGTTGGTTCCTTTTCGGCTCCAAAGCCAAGGATCTCGTACTCTACAATCTTGCCCTTGATCGCATTCAATCCATAGAACCCTGCGATGTGCCTTTTCGTGAGAATCCGCAGTTTGATGCCTCGCATTTCTTCGACGACGTGATAGGAGTGAGCAAGAACATTGGCAATCGTCCTATTTTTATCTCCTTTTGGGCTAACGCAGAGCAGAGCCAATACATTAAGACCAAACCTATTCATCCCTCGCAGCAGCTTGTCAGCACCAATCCCGCCGACCATAGTTGCATTTTCAGCATTCGTGTGATAACCAATTTCGAAATGTATTCCGTGTTTATGAGCTATGGCCCAGGCATTCGCATACTCTCGCCTCGTTTTGTCGTGGCTTTTATGCGTGACAAGATGTGCGAAGCTGCCGATATGTACGATCAAGAGACAAATGATTTTTTGCAAGGCCAGAAGTGATACCCGCATGCAGCAATCAGCTGCAAAATAGTGCTTTCCTGGCTTCGTCAATGCGTCACCCAATCAAATGACGCAACTCATCGTTTTTCAATATGCGCTATGTGATGGCGCGGGAAAGTGACGAAGTCAGGATATTGTGGATTTTGCCGCAATATCCTGATTCCATCGCTTTCTGCGCCGTTGAATGGCGCATATTGAAAATCAGTGCCCCTCGTCATGTTTGCGCCTCATGCCCCAGAGCCACGGCAGTGAACTTCTGTCCCATACCGCGCACGGCACGCTTTATTTGACTCCACAATGCGGAACACGTCACTATTCCACACCATGCAGCCCCGTTTGTGCAGGTCAATCACCATCGTGTTGCGCACCAGTTTGCTCACGGACACAAACCCTTTGTCCGACTGGTCGTGCCGTTGCACCTTGGGCGTGCGGTCAAGCACATTATAGCAAATGTCGTACAGTTCGTCCATAGGGGTAATAGTCTGTTCTGTCAGACCGCAGCTTGTGGTGTTGCCAGTTGTTTGCGGTGCGCAGTCAGTGTCGTTGCACATGCGTTTTTGCTGCTGGGGTGTTTCTGCGTTTTCAGTTTGTGGTTCCGCACTATGTCCGATAGCGTCTATCAGTTTGTCAATGCCACGTTTCACAATGGCATCGGCATAGCGCAACATTCTGTTAAGCATTCGTTTCATGGTAGTCATACAATTTGGTTTGATATAAAATTAAAGTGCTGCAAAGGTAACACCAAGGCATTGCACCCCACAAAAAAAGTGTACAATTTGTACACAAATATTTGCTTTCTCGCTCTCTGCCATCTTGTAAAAGAGTGCGTGTATTTTTACTGCCATCTTACACTTTTTGTGCGTAACAAGTTGATATACAGATGTTTCAAGAGTGTAAGATGATTTCAAAGTATCTTACACACCCCTGCATACATCTTACACACCTTACCCCGCTGCCTCGCAGTCGGTTTTGTCGTATGCGGTGGATCATATGCCACAGGGACGTAGAGAATTCTGTCGGAGCAACAGACTTTTCTGTTCCCTTATGCCGTAATATTCTCCTCCCGTGCTTGTACCGTGTGGCAGCATGTGGGGTGTGTAGGTTGTGTGTAGGTGGAATTTGCAGTATCTTACACTGGTTAAAGTATTGATAACCAATGAGTTGTAGCGTATTAGTGTAAGATGTAAGATACTCGGCAAGTAAAGTTTTTGTAGTATGGTAAATGCCATTTGTGTCGAGCACATCGGTCTTGTATCGTTTCCCGTCTTGCGCTAAAAGTTTCAGTTGCTTAGTGGCACTAACCAACTCGTTGCTTTCCTTTTTGTGCGTAAGATAGTAGCAAATTAAAGTAATAAAACGTATTTTTTATGCTACTATACAATATTTCCTAAAGATTCTCGTTTATTACAATAAATGTAAATACCTTTGCATTGAACTTAAATAAAATTACAATGAATGAGCTTAACAGAATAAAAGTAGTTCTTGTAGAACAAAAGAAAACTGGTAAATGGTTAGCAGAGCAACTCGGAGTTAGTGTTACAACAACCAGCAGATGGTGTTCAAACTCAGCTCAGCCAGATTTGCAAACATTAAATAGAATAGCCCAACTATTAAAGGTGTCTATTCATGAACTAATTAAACAGCAATGAAAGAAATAACATTAAATACATTGATTAATAATTTTCCTGTTGACGAGATAGAACAGAATTTGATATACAACTTTGTACAGGAAAATGGTATAGACTATTCTCAGTCTTGTTATATATCTAATTATCTATATGGCTTTGAACCAAATGAAAAATTGATAACGAGTATCAAATCTCTTAACCACAAAAGAATAGAAGAAATTGTGGTTGATATGGAATTATTGATGCCATCAGAAGACAAAAAAACTAATGGGGCATTTTTTACTCCTCAGTATATTGTTGACTATATTATTGCAAATATAGCTCCACAAGAATGTTCTAAGGTGATAGATCCTTCTTGTGGAAGTGGTGCTTTCCTTTTGGGCATTATTAGATACTATACCAATACCTTTCATAAGAGTATTGAAAGTATTGTCAAAGCCAATCTCTATGGTGCGGATATTCTTGAATATAATACAAGACGCTCTAAGCTCTTGATTATATTATTTGCATTGATGAACGGAGAAATTATTAATGAAGGAGATATTCATATTTATACGGCTGATAGCTTGAGATGTAACTGGCCTCATAAATTTGATGTAGTTGTTGGCAATCCACCTTATGTGAAATTTCAAGATTTGGATGATGTGACAAGAAGTTTTCTTCTTAACTCATATCAGACAACTCAACAGGGTACATATAACTTGTATTTTGCTTTTTTCGAATTAGGACTAAAACTTTTAAGCGATGAAGGTAAACTTGGATATATTACCCCCAACAACTATTTCACCTCTCTCTCTGGTGAACCATTAAGACGTTTTTTCCAAAATAACAAATCTATATTTCAAATCGTTGATTTTGATGCGACAAAAGTATTTGATGTGCAGACATATACAGCGATAACATTTCTAAATAAGAAGAATAATTCAAATATACAATATGACAGGATTGAGCGTGGAGAAACACCTGCTCATTTTTTGTCATCTATTACGTTAACTCCAAACAATTATTCGGATTTGTCTGAAAAAAAATGGAGATTACTGTGTGGAAATGAAAGAAAGAATATAATGGCAATAGAAAATGCCGGGCAGGCACTTGGTTATTTAATGAATATTTGTGTTGGAATCGCAACATTAAAAGACGAAGTGTATTTTATTGACCCCATAGCTGAGGATGATAAGTATTATTATATCAACAAGAAGAATGGTGAATTCAAAATAGAAAAAGCAATTACAAAGCCACTGGTAAAAATTTCAGATATGAAAACAGCGTCTGATATTGAAACAAATAAAAGAAGGATAATCTTCCCATATAAAACAGTAAATGGAAAAGCAACAGCCTTTTTAGAAGAAGAATTCGAAAACCAATATCCGTCCTGTTTTGAATATCTTTTGTCTGTAAGAAGTGTTCTTGAAGGCAGAGGAAAGGGAAAGCACATATATTCACCTTTTTATGTGTATGGAAGAACCCAGGGCTTAAATCGCTTTGGCGCGCGTATTTACACACCTACCTTTAGCTTAAAGCCAAGGTTTCTATTTGACAATGAGGAAGATGGCTTTTTTACAAATGGTTATGCCATGTATTTCAAAGAGGGAGGATTATTCGAAAATCCAATTGCAAAAATTGAAAATGTAGATGTTCTTCTAAAGATTATCAACTCTTGTGTCATGGACTATTATGTAACTAAAACAAGCGTTGCCATTGAGGGTGGCTATCCTTGCTATCAAAAGAACTTTATTGAAAGATTCACGATACCCCAAATAACAGAAGGCCAAATCTCCGAATTAAGAGACTTGACCAACATTAAAAATATAGACGAATATGTCTGCAATTTATATCATATAAACCTGTTAGAACCGAATCTTTCTTCATAGAGGTTCAATAATGTGGGAGCGAAAGATGTAAAATTCATTCCATTGATACTTGCAGTACTATTCTCTGGCAACAATCCTGTTGCCTTGAGTTCGTCATCAGTATTGTATATAACGGGAATTTCTTGGTCAAAATCAACGATAAGCAAGCAAACCCTTTCATATTTGTACTCTTCTCCTTGTAAACATCTTCTGTTGTTTACTGCGGAGAACGAGTATAAATATTTTTCTATATGCTTTTGTACGCTATTATTCTGTTTGAAAGCGATTTTGTTGAACTTTGCTTCTGCGTCATCATACTCTTTAACAGGAATCATGTAAAATTCTCCAAGAACCATCTTTTGACATCTAAGATGAAGATTCAGTGCTTCAGCAAATGTTCTTTCATATAGTGTGTCAAAGTTCTTTGCAATGCTACTTAGTTGACTGCGCACATTAACAGATAGTATATGTTCTGTAAACTCAGTGCCAAAGTAGTCTAATTGTCCTTTCAATATACCATCAAACTTTAGAATTTCTTCTTGCTCCTTTATGTGATTGGGAAGAAAGCAAATGTCTTGATCTTTACATTTGAAGAAACCAGCAAGTTTAAGTTCATCCAAATGTTCTCCCAATAGTGGTCTTACTCTTGAAGGGTTGACCCCATTACGAATAAATGCAGACTTTGCCGCATCGTGCAACATACAAATAGGCTGTTGGGTACGGATAAGATTGTTCTTACCTTCAATACCTCCGTCTCGTATTGCCCTTTCTATCATTTCTTTGATAGAACAAACCGCTTCTTTTATGGATAATTCTCTCATTTCTAATACGTGGATTGCAGAGAGGGAGCATATGTTCTCTTTCCAAAAGAAAAGGGCGTGGAGAAAAGCAGTTTGTACCAAGGCCTTGCACAGCCCACGTCAGACAACAACAATTCTGTCCACGCCCTAAAATGGAGAGCGCAGACATCCGTTGTCTTAACTAAACTGACGTTTCGTGAAGTGCAAGTTCTGGTATCTCAGTTGAGTCAAGGATGTCAAAACTCTATATCTATTTCTTTCTGATGCTATTCTATTTTTTAGCGTTAATAATTCTATTTTCCTATATGCGAGTAAACCGCTTTGCAAAAATACAACATTTTTATTGATTTTCTTTCGGTATTACCCAAGTTGTGGTATCCTATTCCATTTCTTAACAAGAAATTAGGTTTCTGCGACACTGATTGTGTTTTTATCCGTATTCACCCTTTAGAAAACACATACATTGTTATTAGCAATAGTTCTGCGCAATTACAATGCCAAGACACCTTGCAACCACGGATTGTAAAGAAGAACCAAAAGAACCACTGGGCATAGTGACCGAGATAGCAACCATCATATTCCTTGTATCGTTCACGAACTTTCTTCCGTTCATCAGCAAGCATGGAATTGACCTCACGGATATGCGTCTGCATCTGTGCGGCCATCCATTGGCGTTCTTTGGCAAACAGTTCTTGGATTTTCAGCCAGTCAGCATCATAGACATTTACAGATACCTTTAATTTTGTGGGAGCATTTTCCAAAACTTTGTCTATGTGCTGATTGACGGTATAAACCTTTTTGCTGATAGTAGTCACAGCATCACCTAATTTGGCTTTTGCACGCTGATACTGCTGAATGGCAGATTCTAGTTCAAGTGTGGCATTGATGAAGGTGTTTGTAATCTTGTCAATGTTCTCACTCAAGTTCAAGCAAGCTTGACTTTATGCACTCGGTTTGCACTATCTTTTGATAAGATAGGCTGCACCTCGGCATAAAGTTCAAGCAAGCTTGACTTTATGCACTCGGTTTGCGCTATCTTTGCATAAGAAACTCAACTTCTCAAGTTTCGAATTTAGACGGGTACGGTTTGAATCACCGTGCAAGGCGAATGCAATCAAGCTTGCTTGAATTGCTGAGTCGCAGCCGATGATGTCAATAAAAGGCCAAAAGCACCGAACGCTACCTCTAATGGGGGCGACGCGTCTCGCGTCGGGAAAATATGCAGCTATTATTAGCAGTAGTAGCGTTCGTATTTTACTCCTTTCTCTATCCCGACGCGGGACGCGTCGCCCCCATTAGTGCTTGCGTTTTTTCATAGCGCCTTTCAGCCCGCACTTGCTAAATCCGAAACTTTAGAAAGGAAAACAACAGCAATGCCAGATGCACAACACATATACTTGGCTATCGACTTGAAATCTTTTTTCGCTTCGGTAGAGTGTGTGGAGCGGGGGCTTGACCCCCTCTCTGCCAATTTGGTGGTGGCTGATGCCAGTCGTACCGAAAAGACTATCTGCCTGGCTGTTTCGCCCTCGCTCAAGGCGTATGGCATAGCAGGGCGCGCCAGATTGTTTGAAGTGGTGCAGCGTGTGCGAGAGGTTAACCGTGAACGGGCGCGGCACGCACCCGGCGGACGGTTGGTTGGCAAATCGCATTTTGATGCAGAGCTGAAGGCACGGCCCGAGTTGGCGGTTGACTACGTAGTGGCGCCGCCACACATGTCGCGCTATGTGTCGTATAGCGCACGCATCTATGGCGTGTATTTGCGTTATATTGCGCCCGAAGATATTTATGCTTACTCCATCGATGAGGTGTTTATTGACGCCACGCCATATCTTGACACCTATAAACTCACACCGCACCAATTGGCGGTAAAGTTAATACGCGAGGTGCTGGCCGAAACTGGCATAACGGCCACCGCAGGCATAGGCACTAATCTGTATTTGGCCAAGGTGGCTATGGACGTGGTGGCTAAACACGTTGAGGCTGATGCTGACGGTGTGCGAATAGCCGAATTAGATGAGATGAGCTATCGCCGCCAATTGTGGAACTACCAGCCGATAACCAAATTCTGGAGGATAGGCAAAGGCATAGCGCGCAAACTTGCTACTCATGGCATGTATACGATGGGCGATGTGGCGCGGCAGTCGCTGCGCAATGACGAGCTGTTGTACAAATTGTTTGGCGTTAATGCCGAGTTGTTGATAGACCATGCCTGGGGGTGGGAACCCTGCACAATGGCACACATCAAAGCTTACAGGCCAACGTCAAAATGTCTCAGTCGTGGACAGGTGTTGCACCAGGCCTATAATGTGACACAGGCTCGTGTCGTGATGCGTGAGATGGTTGACGAAATGGCTCTGACACTGCTCGACAAGCGGCTGCTCACCAATCAGCTTGTAATAGATGTAGGCTATGACCGCGAGAGCATCAATTTGCCGGACTTTTGGCAGGTGTACCATGGTGAAATCGTGGCCGACCATTATGGCCGCAGTGTGCCAAGACCAGCTCGTGCCACCGCCAATTTGGCAGACAACACCTCGTCTGCCCATTTGATGGCTGAAGCTGTAATGCGGGCTTTTGACGAGGCGGTCAATCCGCATTTGCTTGTAAGGCGCATGAATTTGACAGCCAATCATGTTGTGACTGAGCAATATGCCAGCAGCAAGGCTCGGAGTAGGGTAGTGCAGCTCGACTTGTTTACCGACTATGAGCAGTTGGAGCGTGAGCGTGCTGCAGAGCGTGAACGCCTTGAACGTGAAAGGCGTGTGCAGCAAACCATGTTGAACATTAAAAAGACATTTGGCAAGAATGCCATACTCAAGGGGTTGAACTTTGCCGATGGTGCCACTACGATAGAGCGTAATTCGCAAATAGGTGGCCACAAAGCTTGACGCATACAAATTCAATAAAGGGCATGATGTACGACGATATATTTTACACCGAGGAGATAATAGTAAAGGGCAAGTATGGCGATATGCTCAATATGCCCCATCATCAGTCAGCCCGCCATCGCCCGATGCCGTTGGCCGACCGTGCCATGCAGTTTGGTGCTTTTGCGGCGGTGGCTGGTCATGGCGATGCTGTAAAGCAGAGCGAGCTACAGGCTGAACTGGATGCCGAAACCGTATATGATGATGAATGGGATTGACGGGTTGCAGGGTTGAAAACAGAAAGGGTTGGCGGAAGTAATCCGTCAACCCTTTTATAAAATCGGAGTTTTGAATTTAGAACACCCATTTCACGCCCAAGCAGGGGCGGCACTTAAAGCCAAGTTTTGAACCGAAGTTGTTGCTCAACTCAATCTCTGTGCCCACGTTAAGGTTTTCGCAGCCAAACAAGTCGCCCACGTTGTACCAAAGTTGGGGTTCTGAAATGAATATAGTGTGCTTCTCCTTGTCGTCAATAGTTTTGTCTTCCCACCAAAAGTCGGCAAAGCCGTCAAAGGTGAGACGCTTCAATCCGAGAAAGTCCTTGCAGGTCCATACTGCAGTAAACTGCATGGGCACTTTGCTGTCCGTCTTGCGTATGTATTTGTAGAGCGCTTTCAGGTTAAGCGTGTTGCGATACGTTTGGTCGTGCACAAAATAGTCTACACCAGCCAGCCATGCCGTGTTGATGGGGTAGCTGCGGGTGATACCACCGTCGTATTCCACCTGAAGACTCAGTGGGGCCAGTTTGGTGTTTTGCCAAAAGTTCAGACAACGCGATATTTCGAGATAGGTGCCTCCAGGGGCCACACCATTGTCGGCATTGCTGTCGTGCTGCTTGTAGTTAAAGTCGTGGTCGATGAAGAAATAGGTGTTACCCCATTTGTCCGCCTTGAACATTTCAAGCGTCATGGTTACATATTTGCGGTCAGAAGCAAAGTCGTAGAACACTTGCATGTTAACTTGTGCCAAGGCCGTTCGAACGGAGAGCAGGCACAAAAGTACTAAAAGAATTGATTTACGTTTCATGTGATAGAGTGAGAAGTGAAATGTAAAAGAGTGAAGTATATGTGTTGGCGAAATTTGTAAACAAGTTGACAAGTTAACGGGTTAACAGGTAAGTTTGCCAAGTCCTTTAGCTCCTTAGCATACTGATTTTTGTATCGCAAACTTACTTGTTAACCTGTCAACTTGTTAACCTGTCAACCAAGCATTCCGCCAACTGGTTGATATTTATTTCGATATAGTGTTAAGACGGTTGTGTCAGCTTATTCATCTTTTGTGCTTGATGCGTCAATAACATCCTTTACACCTTGTGCGATGTTGCGACACGAGTTCAGCACAATCAAGTAAAGCCCTTTGCCTATCAGCGTCAATATCTTAAACAACTTCTGACCGGCAGTGATAGCCAATCCAACTGCTTGCTTTTCCGTAATGCTAACCCTCGATGCAATGTGTTGATAGCCATACAGCCACAACAGCGGCAGTCCTACACCAGCTATGAGATAGAGCAATATCCACAGCACATTACTTTCGGGTTGCAGCACAGTGGGGTGTCCGCCCACAGCTTGCCATGGCAAGCCGTAGAAAGCAACCTTTAATGCGCTCACCAGTTTGAATGCAACCAGATGAAAGGCAAATATATAAAGCGTGCGGTCGCCAATATACACCAAAGAGCGTTTGGCCACATTGTCGTGACGGTCAATAAAACCGCAAGCATAAACAAGAGCAATAAAAGCTGCCGTGGCTGGCACGGGAAGTGACAAAAACTCAGTCAACGACGGGGCAAAAGTCATACTCGATGGAAACAGGAAAGAGGCCAATATCAGCAAGCCGAAGCAAGGTAAGGCCGTTTTCCATGTAACCAGCTCTGTCAGTTTGTACTGCCGTATCAGGAAACCGGCAGCCATGAACGAAAGGCCCATCAGTTCGCGATAGCCACCTTGTGCCACGCCACTCACATTGATGCCTTCAGCCACCTTCCAAAAGGTGAGTGCCAGACCGATGATAAGCATACCCCAACCAATTTGGGTGTAATTCTTGAAGTGCTCACTGCGTCGCAGCAGTTTGAACAATATCAGAAATGCGATACTTGAGAGCAGCAGGGCGCGGAAAAACCAGAACGTGCCACACAAAAAGTCGTTGTAACCCGACATGTTGAACACGATGCTCCACAAATGCTGGCACCACTGATGCCAGTTGTAAGGGTGGAGCACACCACCGCTGATGTTGCCATACTGCTCGCTGAGTATGCCGCAAGTGAACAGCAGGTTGTGAATGATCAAGAAAAACACGCTCCACCGCAGGAATGGCCAATACAAGCCTTTGATGCGGTGAACTATAAAGGTGCGGTCGTCGTCAAGATATTTTGTGTGGAAAAAGTAGCCCGCGCACAAAAAGAATATGGGCACATGAAATATGTAAACAAAGTGCGACAACCAACCACTGATGCCAGCATGCGACAGCACCACACATATAATGGCTATGGCCTTGACTATGGTAAATTGGGTTGACCGGCCTGCAGTTTGTGTGTCTGCTGTCAGGTGGCATGGTGTACTTGCAGCGTCACCCTCGGTAGTATCTGATGTGTTGGGGGGCACAACCGTTCCAACCATTTCCGACTCTCGTTGTGCCCCAGTATTTACGTCGTTATTCATGACTTTATATTTTAGAGTTCTCGCTTTGCATCTCGTTCATCACATAGTCTCCCAATCCGCTGTTGTCGCCCTCCTTCTTGTCACATTTTACGAAGGGAGTCAGGAAGTGAAAAATCCAGCATTTGGTCTTCTTCCATCTACCCCAGTGCTTCCACACCTCGGGGGTCAACTTAAAGCAGCGCGTGTCGCGGTCGTGCACAAATATCTCTTGCAGTTGCTGCGTTGTGTAGCGATCGGCCACGAGCAAATTACATTCGTAGTCAAATGACAGACTCCGACTGTTAAGGTTGGCAGAGCCTACAAACGAGTAAAGGCTGTCAACCATCATTATTTTGCTGTGATGAAAACCGCCTGTAAAGAAATATATATTCGCCCCAGCCTTCATCAGCCGATGCGCGTTATATTCAACCACGCGCGGTGTAATGGGAATGTCGCTCTTTTGCGACACCATCACCTGCACGTCCACCCCCCGTTTGACTGCTTTTTTCAGTGCACGCTTGATGTGCCGGCACAGAGTGAAGTAGGGGTTGATAATGAGTATCTGCTTTTGCGCATGGCTAATGGCGTGTACAAAAGTGTCGTGAATGATGCGCGGTGTGGCATAAGGGTCGCGGTTCACCACGCCCACAATCTTGCTGCCGGCAGTAGGCGTGTCGTCTTGTTTGAGCATGCCAAAGGTGTCGCGTGCATCACGTTCACCCGGATAGTACTCGGCGCCATGTATGTTTTGGTGCGTCACCTTGTTCCAAAAGTCGAGAAACACCTTTTGCAACTGTCCCACGGCATCTCCTTCGACGCGCGTGTGAATGTCGCGCCACTCGCCAAATTCGGGCTTGCCCGTTATATAGTAGTCGGCCACATTCATGCCGCCAGTGTAGGCCACCACACCATCAATCACCACTATCTTGCGGTGGTCGCGGTGTAGCACGTGGTTAACCCACGGAAAACGCAGTGGGTCGAACTCATAAATTTCAACACCACGTGCCCGCAAACTGTCAAGGTGGCGGGCACGCAGTGGCCTGTTGTTTGAGCTGTTGCCAAAGCCATCAAACAACGCACGCACCTTGACGCCCTCTGCCGCTTTCTTTACTAAGATGGCAAAGAGCTCCTTCGATATGGAATCGTTTCTGAAGTTGAAATATTCAAGGTGTATGCTATGTTTGGCCGCACGCAAGGCCGGGAGAAGGTCTGCGAACTTCTCCTTTCCGGTTTTGAACACCACAAGACGGTTATTGTCGGTAAACTTCACTCCGAAGTCGGATTGCAAATAGTTTACAATGTCAAGGTCGCTATGTCGTGTAGGCCGGCAGCGTTGGGCCAGTGCTGGCAGGTAAATTAAATGGCTCAATAGGCAGGTAATTATGATAATGCAAAAGTGCGTGTTGGCAAATGCGTGTTTGTTTGTAAAGTTAGCGTACATTGTTGCGTACTAAATGGCTGGAGCACATTGTCGTAGAGAGCGTGCAAATCACATTTCAGAATAGCAGAACTCTAAAAACAGAATTTTTAGAACCACCATTAAATCATTGTGCTGAACGAATCAACCACTCCAAGCAAATGCTTTTCTTTGTCAACGACCAACACAGAGTGTATTTTGTGCTGGTGCAGTATCTTTTCAATTTGTGTGATTTTGGTGTCGGGGCTAACCTCTTTGGGGGTACGTGTCATAATGTCGGCCACGGTGAGTTTGAAAAAGCTGTCTTGCGAGTTTTCCATAGCTCGGCGTATGTCGCCATCGGTTATGATGCCCACCACCTTGTTGTCCTCGGTGGCGACACAAAGTCCCAATCTGCCGTTACTCATGTGAATAACAGCCTCGCCAAGTTTCATCGTTGGCGGTATGACGGGCAAGTCGTCGGTGTGCATTACATCATGCGCTTTGGTTAGCAAGCGTTTGCCCAATGTGCCACCCGGGTGATACTGTGCAAAGTCTGAAGCCTTGAAGTGGCGTGCTTCCATCAAGGCGCAAGCCAGGGCGTCGCCCAAAGCCAGTGCGGCCGTGGTAGACGATGTAGGAGCCAGTCCTAACGGACAAGCTTCGTGGCTGACAGCGGCATTGAGGTGCGCTGTGGCATACTGTGCAAGCAGCGATTTGGGGTTGCCGCTCATGCCGATTACGGGAATGTGGTTCTCAAGCAGATAGGGCAGGAAACGCAACAGTTCATCGGTCTGTCCTGAGTTGGAGATGGCAAGCACCACATCGTCATGCTGAATAACACCTAAGTCGCCGTGGAACACGTCCAACGGATTGATAAAGAAACTCGGCGTGCCGGTCGACGACAGTGTGGCGGCAATCTTGGCACCAATGTGGCCGCTCTTGCCCACACCGGTAACAATCAGTTTGCCCTTGCAGTTCAGTATAATTTCTACAGTTTTATCAAAATCGCCATCAATCAGTGGTATGAGGTCGAGCAGAGCTTTGGCCTCGTCTTCTATACACTTAATGGCAGTATCAGTCCATTTGCTCATGATATAGTTTTAGAATTTGGCAGAGTGTGAGAGGGAGTAGTATCCCCTTTCTCTTCAGCCATTATATTGTTCAGTAAACTTTAGGTAACGCGTTGGCGGAATAAGTAAACAAGTTGACTAGTTAACGGGTTGACTGAAATATGATTAACCGCTCCTTAGTCGGTCACCAGTTTGTCAACAAGTCCTTCAAGTTGGTCAAGGTACAACATGTTGGGGCCATCGCTCAGGGCCTTGTCGGGGTCAGGGTGCGTTTCAAAAAAATACCCCTGTGCGCCGAAAGCCTTGGCAGCCATAGCCATTTGGGGCACAAACTCGCGGTCGCCGCCAGTTTTGCCGCCGGCACCGCCCGGACGTTGCACCGAGTGTGTGCAATCCATAATCACGCGGTCGGCATATTGTGCCATGATGGGCAGATTTCTGAAGTCTACAATCAGGTTGTTATAGCCAAACATGTTGCCGCGCTCGGTCAGCCACACCTCTTGTGCGCCAGCCTCACGGCATTTTTCTACCGGAAAGCGCATGTCTTCGCCCGAAAGGAACTGCGCCTTCTTGATGTTGACAATACACCCTGTGTGTGCGGCCTCAACCAACAAGTCGGTCTGGCGACACAAAAAAGCTGGAATTTGCAGTACATCAACCACCTCGCCGGCGGCCTTTGCCTGGTAACTCTCGTGTATGTCGGTGAGCAAGGGCAGTGCATATTTGCTCTTCACGTCGGCAAGCATTTGCAGTCCCTTTTCAAGTCCCGGGCCACGATAGGAGTGTATGGAGGTGCGGTTCGCCTTGTCAAACGAAGCCTTGAAGTAAAATGTCAGTCCTGTCTTCTTTTGCAGTCTGGCCACTTCAGCTGCCACGCAGTCGAGCAGCTCGGCCGACTCTATCACACAAGGACCCGCTATGAATATAGGTTTCATGTATTGTTTCGTGTTAAAATGAGCCGTATACAAAGGTAATGCAAAGCATTTATAACACAAAGTGCATGCCGCATAAACTTATAAAGGAGTGACCAAAAACAGTAAAAGAACTACCTGTCACCCCGTCAATCTGTTAAATATCCCCTCAGCGTTACAGTTCAAAGTCCACGCAGGCGCGCTCGCCGATGTGTTTCATCAGTTCGCCCGCCACAGCCTTGTGGGCAGGGTGCACGCTGTAAGCCTTTACGTCGTCAAGGTTGTCGAAAGTAGAGTAGAGGCAGATGTCCCACTTCTCGGCCGGATTGATGTTGAAACCTACATGCACGCTACGTATGAAACTGATGGTTGAAGGCAATGCTTCGATGCCCGTTTTGAAAGCCTCGCGTGCGGCGGAACGTACATCGGCTGTCACGTCGTCGCGAAATTTGAACATTACAATATGCTTGGTCATGATCTTGTTGTGATATTATGGTTCGTTATATAATGCGTTGGGGAGCTTGGTTGACGGGGTGACAAGTTGACGGGTAAGTCAGCCATATTCTCAGACTCCTTACCCGTTAACCGGTCAACCGGTCACCCCGTACCCCTTAGTTTTTAATAAAGTTGCCAATCAGTGTCGTTACGTCATGGCTCATAATTCCCGGTTCGTAATAGTTGGCCGGCACCGCCATGTGTGGCAAAGGACGCATCAGGTGGTCGAGTGTGTCAAAGTAGTGAAACTCAGCCTTTTGGTGCGATTGTTCTAAAGCCGTCCTCCACAGGTCAAAGTCCTCTTTGGTCACTTGGTAGTCATGTCCGCCTTGCACAAACAACATGCGCAACTGCTTGCTCGCCTGGCGGGCAGTGGCAAGTGCGTCATACTCGTCCTGCATTTTCAGATATTCTGTCGGCAGAGTGGCTTTAAGTTGTTGCGCTTGCGCTTCGGCCAACTTCTCGGCCTCGGCGGCAGCCAGTCCTTGTGTGGTGGCAATGTAGCGTATTTGGTCGCGTACGGTGTCCCAAAAGGGGCGTGCAAGGGCTGCCAGGCAGATAATGCCGGCTATTGGCGATTGCGCCTTTGTGGCAATACGCGGCGCCAGTGTGGCACCCAGACTGTGCCCCAACACAAATATGCGTGTGGTGTCGGCTTCGGGCAGTGCGGCAGCCTGTTTGAGTGCTTGCACAGCATCGTCGGTTACCTCGGTGTCATAATCAATGCGCCCCCCGCTCACCTCGGCTGTTCGGGCACCATACACTTTGGTGCGCTTATCGTAGCGAATGGTGGCAATACCCATGTTGGCAAGTCGCTGAGCCAGCTCTGCAAAGGGCTTGTTCGGCCCTATGGTTTCATCGCGGTCGGCAGGTCCGCTGCCTTGCACCATCACCACTACGGGTACGTGTCCCTCGACGTTGTCGGGCAGAGTGAGCGTGCCTGGCAGCGACACCCCATCGTGATTGATAACGATGTCACGCTCTATGGGGGCAGCCATGCTGCTTATGTAGCAAAATAAGCTGCATAGTAGTGTTGTGATGAATAACTTCTGCTTCATTGTATGCGTGAGTTTAATAATGTCTGTAATTAAAGCAATGGTTGAATGAAAATGGTGCGTAGTCGTTGAAAATCAAATTATTTGTTCATAGCACCGCAGTGCGGACACCGCCCCTTGTGTGGGATAGGCTTGTCGCACACGCCACATAGCAAGTGCGACGGTTGGTGCTTGATGTACTGCCGGACGGCAAAGGCCCAGTAGACCAACAACAGAGGGTAGCCAATGTAGATTGGCGTGGTGAGCGTAAAGGTGAGATACAACACTACGCACACACCGCCCAACGAAGCCAGATACGACAGATTGTCGCCAATGTCGGGCTGCCGGCGTATCTCGTCAATCACCGCCACTGCCACAATGAGCATGCACCACACTGAGGCAATGAACAAGGCCATGATGAGTGGTAGCTCGGTGTTGAAGGGGTTGAGCGTGGGCCTGAAGTAAAACTCCACCCAAGTGGCGGGTATGAACCGCTGAATGCTGCCATATAATGCTGCCGAACCGCTGACGCAGATGCACAATAGTGTGGGGTAGAAACTCGGTATGTCGTTGAAGTGGACAATGCGGAATCGTTTGTGGCGCACGCTTTGTATGAGCCAAAAGAGCACTACCAGCCCGAATACCGACAACACGTAAACAGAGCGGCTGTCGGAGAAGTAATAGATGAATTTCGAAATCGGGTCGTCGGGCACCACGTGTTCAAGCAGTGTGCTTTCGTGTATCCACCCTTGTGTCAGTTGGTCGCGCGCCACCTTTACCCACACCGAGTCGGTGCTGTCGGCCGGCACATACATCACGCGTGCCACCACCAGTTGGTCGTGGCTGTTGATGGCTATGGTGTCGTTCACAATGGCACCATAGTCGGGCAGTCCGGCAAGGGGTGGGGCAGTTTGCAGCGACAGTGTGTCTGTCGATCTGAAATTGTATCCTGTCCAATAGTGGTGGGTGATGTAAAAGTTTACGGAGTCAACTGCGCCCTCGCCGTTTGCCGCCCAATGGTCCATTTTGTTGGGGTGCGAGTAGTAGCAGCCCGAAAGTATCAGGCTGAAACACAGACAAAGCAATATGTAAAGGCGTTTGTGCATGTTGGGCAAACTCTTGTTGATGTTCAAAAAAAACTACTGGCCGACTTGGTGCAAGATGTTATTTTCTGGGGCGCAGCACCTGCATTTCGCAATGCTTACAGTCAAACTTGAGCGGAAAGGTGCGCCCGTCTGGCAGACGCAAGGCCAGCTTGTCAGCTGCATGAGCTGGCTTCTTTTTGACACACCACCCCAGGGCGTGACGTATGCAGTGGCGGCAGGTCATCAAGGGCACCTCGGTGCCTGCCGGTTGTTCCAGTTCAAATGCCGGTTCAATGTTCGACACGCCGTGACGCTTGTAAAACGCCTCGGCCAGGTGGTTGGACACATTGGCCGTAAAAGGCAGTTCGTGTGGCAACATCTGTTTCAGGCGCGCCTCATCGGGGCGTGCCGCACGGTCGCGTTCGTAGCTCGTTTGGTGGTCGGCCAACAACTTACTGCAGACGGCGCGGCGCCACTCGGTCAGCACCGAGGCCGGTATGAAACGTTCGCCGTTGGTTTGAATGCTGATGTGGTGGGCAGTAAAAGGCGTGTCGCCCAATTTTGACAGTTGGCGCACCATGGCGTCGTGCTGTGGCGAGCGTGCCTCGTCGTGAGGGTAGTCAAAACGCAGTGTAACGTGGCAACCGCTCTCGTCGGCCATGTCGATGGCATAGCCGCCTTCAACCTCGCGCAGTGAAATGTCGGCGGCCAGGGTGCGTTTGGCCGTTTCCTTGCTCAGAGCCTTATCCATGGCAAAGTCGAGGTTGCGGTGCAGGCGGGTGCCACGCTTCAGCGGTGGCATGGTGGCGGGAAATGCCATGTTGCCCTCAACTTTGTTCACGCGGAAGCCTTGCAACTTGCCGTCGGCGTCAACAAAGCACAGTCCGTCGCCCGCTGTGAGTGGCGAGGCAAGATTGGCGTCGGGTTCAAACACAAAGCTGCGGCGCTCGATGCGTCCCACTTTGCCCACCACGGGACCTATGGCCTTAGGAGTGGCAAACGAGTGAATGGGGGCGTCGGTGCGTCCGTACAGAAAGTAGTTGGTAAAACCACGGTTGAAGGAGCGCTTGGCATCTGGCTCGAAGGTCAGATGCGAGGTGCCGTATGAGGCGCGCACGTAAGTGTCGGCGCGCTGTGCAAGTATCTTGTCAATTTGTTGGCGATACCATGCCGTCACATTTTTCACATAGTTGGTGTCCTTCAACCGGCCTTCAATTTTGAAAGAGCGCACGCCGGCGTCCATCATGGCTTCGAGGTCGGCAGTACGGTTCATGTCCTTGAGCGACAGCAAATGCTTGTCGTGTACCAGCACATTACCTCGGTCGTCAACGAGGTCGAAGGCCAAACGGCAAAATTGCGCGCAGCACCCCCTGTTGGCCGACCTTTCAAAACAGTACTGCGAGGCATAGCAACGTCCGCTGTAGCTCACACACAAAGCACCATGCACAAAAGCCTCAAGTGGCACACGCACGGCTTGGGCTATTCGCCGGGTTTGTTCGAGTGATGTTTCGCGAGCCAGCACGATTTGCTTGTAGCCTGCAGCTTCGAGCCATTGTGCCTTTTCGGGCGTACAGTTGTCCATTTGTGTGGAGGCGTGCAGGGCTATGGGGGGCAGTTTCATTTGTAGCAATGCCGTGTCCTGCACAATAAGGGCGTCAACTCCCGCATGGTAGAGTTGCCATACCAGGTCCTCGGCGGCTTTGAGTTCGCTGTCCCACAATATGGTGTTCAGCGTTACATAAATGCGGGCGCCATACAGGTGAGCAAAATTGCACAGCCGTGCAATGTCGTCTACCGAATTGCCTGCAGCAGAGCGCGCTCCAAAATTTGGTCCGCCAATATACACCGCGTCAGCGCCGTGTTTGATGGCCTCAATGCCGGTGTCGGCATCGCGGGCAGGTGCGAGTAATTCTATTTTATGCAGTCTGTTGTGGGTGGGCATGGTTTTGTTGTTCTTTGAATAAGATAGGCTGCACCTCGGCAGAAAGTTCAAGCAAGCTTGACTTTCTTCACTCGGTTTGCACTATCTTTGTGGGTGATAGGGTGACACACCTATTTATTTTTGGCGAAGTTACGCATTTTCTTTCATAACTCGCGTTTTTATGACGTTGAAAGCAGACTTGTGCATACGCCTTTGCGTTGTGTGCACATGGCGTTTCCTCGCGCGCGCACGCGTCTGCCAATATTTGTGTTTTTGCCTGCATTCTGCACTTTGGCTCGTAACGCGTTGATATTCAATGGTAAAAGCAGTGTAGACACATGTGCACTTTGTCTGCACTGTTGTCTGCACTGCAATCGCAAAACCTAACAAGCAGGTGTGCGCGGCAATGAGACGTGATATTCGGTTGTGAGGCAAGCATCGTGAGGCGTGGCGTGCGGTAAACAGGTGGCGGCAGACCGTAAAATCTGTCACGTGCGGGCGGATTTTCTTTTGCTCCGATAGCATTTCCTGCCGCCCGTGACAGAAAAGCCTGTGGGGTATGACCAGATTTTTGTGTTGTGATAACGGTGTAGTGCAGACACTGGTGTAGACAAAGTGTATATGTGTCTACACTACTTTTAGCGATGAAAATCAGTAACTTATGAGCGAAAGTGTAGAGTGTAGGCAAAATTGCAAAATTTGATTATAAGGTATGTGGCTGATGGGGTGACGGGGACTTTTTTGACAATGTCAGGCTGCACTTTAGTAAAATATCCAAGTCTGCTTGATATTTTGCGCTCGGTTTGCACTAACTTTGCAGCATAAAACAATATTGAACATGCAAGACCCAAAACACATACACATAGCAGATTATAACTATGACCTGCCAGATGAGCGCATTGCAAAGTACCCGAAAGCAGTGCGCGACGAATCGAAATTGCTGCTCTATCGTGGCGGCCAAATCAGCGAGGACGTATTCTACAATTTGCCCAACTACTTGCCAAAGGGCGAGTTGCTGGTGTTTAATAATACAAAGGTAATTCAAGCACGTTTGCACTTCCATAAGTCGACGGGTGCGTTGATAGAGGTGTTTTGCCTCGAGCCGCACACGCCGCACGATTATCAGGTGAACTTTGCCACCACTCGCCGTGTGGCTTGGACGTGCTTGATAGGCAATTTGAAAAAATGGAAGGAAGGAAAGCTTGAACGCACTATAAATGTTGGTGGCAAAGAGGTGTTGCTGACAGCCGAAAGAGTAGGGGTGAGCGGCACCGGCTACGAGGTGGTGTTTGACTGGGGAGATGACACCGTTGCCTTCTCTGAGGTGCTGGAGGCTATTGGCGAACTGCCCATACCGCCATATCTTAACCGCGAGACAGAGGCAAGCGATTTGAAAACCTATCAGACGGTGTACAGCAAGGTTAAAGGTTCGGTGGCAGCACCGACAGCCGGTCTGCACTTTACTGAACGTGTGCTTGCCGCACTTGACAATAATGGTATTGAACGCAATGAGATAACCCTGCATGTGGGGGCTGGCACGTTCAAACCCGTAAAGAGTGAGGAAATTGGCGGACACCCCATGCACTCGGAGTGGATTGCTGTAAAACGTGAGAGCATAGAACGCCTCCTGGCACATGGTGGACACTGTGTGGCGGTGGGCACCACATCGGTGCGCACGCTCGAAAGTCTGTACTACATTGGTGTGATGCTGCACCGCAACCCCGATGCGCATCAAGATGACTTGCATGTGCCGCAGTGGATGCCTTATGAGTATGCTGCATCGCCAGAGTTAAAGTTGACAACGGTTGAGGCTTTGCGGGCTATAGTTGACTGGCTCGACCGCAACAAGTTGCCCGTGCTGCACACATCAACGCAAATAATTATAGCACCGGGATATGAGTATCACGTAGTGAAGGCTATGGTGACGAACTTTCATCAGCCCAAGTCGACACTGTTGCTGTTGGTTTCGGCCTTGATTGGTGACATCTGGCGCCGCGTGTACGATTATGCCTTGTCGCACGATTTCCGTTTCTTGAGTTATGGCGACAGCTCGCTGTTAATTCCGTAATTGTTGGTAAAGGGGGTAACAAGTAGACGGGTTAACGGGTAAGTAAGTTTTACACTACTTAAGCCATTGTTAAAAGACTTGGCGAACTTACCCGTCAACCCGTCAACCCGTTAACTGATTCTGACTACAACCTATTTGACATGAAGCACGATAATAATAAAGAACTGTTGCCGCTGGTTGACGAAGAAGGGCACGTGGTGGGTTCGGCCACACGTGGCGAGTGTCATGACGGCATGAGCATGTTGTTGCACCCGGTGGTGCATTTGCATGTGTTTAATGAGCGTGGCGAGGTGTATGTGCAGCACCGGCCAGAATGGAAAACGGTGCAGCCCGGCAAATGGGATACCGCCGTGGGCGGGCATGTTGATTGTGGCGAGACGGTGGAGGCAGCTTTGGCACGCGAAGCACGCGAGGAAATAGGATTGTCGCAATTTACGCCAGAGTTTATGTGCCGGTATGTGCACCAATCTGCTGTGGAGCGCGAGTTGGTTTATGTTTATCGCACAACAACTGATGCGCCTTTGACTCCGTCTGATGAGTTGGACGGTGGACGTTTCATGACGCTTGACGAACTTTGGCAGCACATGGGGCATGGCTTTTTTACGCCCAATTTTGAGGCGGAGTGGAAACGCGTGTTTGGTGATGAATAAAGCATTAGAACGTGTGTTTTGATGTTTCGCTGGACAGCATAAAGAACGTGAGACAACGCCTAAGGTGCTGTCTCACGTTTCTTTCTGTTTTGACCAATCGGTTGATTGTTACCCCCAAACTTCGTTGGCAATGCTTTGTACCAGTGCGATTTTAGCCCATTGCTCTTCTTCGGTAAGTTTGTTGCCTATCTCGCATGAGGCAAATCCACATTGCGGGCTGAGGCATAAACGTTCTAAGGGAATATATTTGGCGGCCTGGTGAATGCGGTCGATGATGGTTTGACGGTCTTCGAGTTTGGGGTTTTTGGTAGTAATAAGGCCCAACACAACTTTTTTGCTTGCCGGCACATATTTTAATGGTTCAAAGCCACCTGAGCGTTCATCATCATATTCCAAATAGAACGCATTGACCTTCTCTTGGGCAAAAAGGATTGGCGCAACCCTGTCGTAAGGGCCTTTTGCAGCCCATGTAGAATGGTAATTCCCTCGGCAGACGTGGGTGTTGACAACTAAGTCGGAAGGCAGATTTTCAAGCGACTTGTTGTTGACTTCAAGGTAGATGTGCATCAATTCTTCCACATCATAACCGCACCCGGTCATTGTTTTCCAGAAATCGGTGTCGCATACCATGCCCCAAGTGCAGTCGTCAAATTGTATGTTGCGGCACCCCGCAGCATAAAGTTCCTCGATTACTGTGCGGTAAGCGGCTGCAATGTCGTTGATGAGTACTTCGTGGTCGGGATAAAATCGGAGTGTGTTCTTTGTGTTCTCCTCTCCGCGGAATAATTCGGCGTAGAATTGTGACGGAGAAGGAATTGTTTGGCGAGCGACTACACCATTGCTTTCAAATTGCTTGACGTATTTGAAGTGTTCTACAAACGGGTGATTCTCTCCACTTATCTTTCCTGTAACGATACATGACCCCTTTGTGGTTTCTTCTCCATGAAACTGGTAACCGTGGTCGAGTTCGATGTGTTCCACACCATTCAGTCCCCACATGAAGTCGAGGTGCCAGTAGCTGCGTCTGTATTCTCCGTCAGTGATGACTTTTAATCCCGCTTCTTTTTGTTTGCTGACCAGGGCCGCAATACATTTGTCTTCGATAGCCTTGAGTCCTTCTGAATCGATCTCTCCGTTTTCAAAAGCGGCTCTTGCTACTTTAATCTCTTGTGGACGTAGGAAACTTCCCACGATGTCTGCCCTAAAGGGGGCGTTGCTTGTTTGATATGTCATTGTTCTCAATTTTTTAGTTTGCGGTTGCAAAGTTATAGTATTCTCTTCTATCAGAAAATAGTGTTGCTTAATACAGGAAAATATACTATATTTGCATATTAAACTGCTTTATTGCAGAATGTAGTCCTTTAGAATGTTATTATTACAGAATGGAAAATTTAGACAAGACCGATAAGGCAATCTTGCGCGCTTTGCAGGTCAATGCAAAACTTACGACCAAAGAACTGGCAGACAAGGTGCATTTATCTTCCTCCCCCACATTCGACCGTCAAAAGCGTTTGGAACGTGAGGGGTATATTAAAAAGTATGTGGCTTTAGTGGACTCCCGCAAGGTTGGGAATAACATCATTATTTGGTGCAATATTCGTTTGAAGCAACATACGCATGACTATATCAAGGAATTTATGGATGCTGTGCAGAATATTGAGGAAATAACGGATTGCTACAATACAAGTGGCGATTTTGATTTTCTTATAAAGGTGCATACGCGCGATATGGAGGCATATCAAGACTTTATGTTGAACACTTTGGGCAAGATGCATTGCCTGGGAAGTTTGAATAGTGTGTTTGTTATCGGAAACGTGAAATCCACAACGGAAGTTCCTATAAAGGAATGACCTTGACGCACAAACAACAATATACGATACAACAGCCGCCTTGCGCACAGACTCTTTGCCGTGTGCGCAAGGCGGTTTTTGGGTGCTTTGGGGAGGTGGCGGAATATGCTGTTGAACCGTTGCGGATCAATAATGAATTCAAAACTGATTGTCGGCAAGCAGAGCCTTGTAGATGTCGGCGTCTTCGGTACAGAAACAGCATATTGTGACATCGCCCTCGAACTTGTTTTGGGTGATGTATTCTTTAATCACGTTGATAGCAATTTGCGCAGCCCTTTGTTTGGGGAAATGGTAAACGCCAGTGCTGATGCAAGGAAAGGCAATGCTTTTTAGCCCATGCTGTGCCGCAATGTCGAGAGAAGTGCGGTAGCAGGAGGCAAGCAACTCGTCCTCGCCCTGGTCGCCACCGTGCCATACCGGACCAACGGTGTGTATGATTTTTTTGCACGGCAGGTTGTAGCCGTCCGTTATTTTGCTCTGCCCTGTGGGGCAACCGCCCAAGGTGCGGCATTCGGCTAAAAGCTCTTTGCCGGCAGCGCGGTGTATGGCACCATCGACGCCGCCGCCTCCAAGCAATGAGGTGTTGGCGGCATTGACAATGGCATCAATGCGCAGACGTGTGATGTCGCCAACTACGATATTAAGGCTGTGGGTTGTGTACTTCATAAAACGGTATTCTAACCAATCGCTTTCGCGATTGTTGGACATGATGTTGTAAAATTCTTCGAAGGTGTATTGGTAGTCAAGTCCTTTGTAGTCGGCTTGAATGGGGGGCGAATCGTAGTCGCGCTCCGTGCAGACGGGCTTCATTTTATTGTCGAGCCCGATGGGGTGGTACATGGCTGTGCTCCATTCTTCACTCAATGAGTAGCCGTGAACTTTTATGTGGTGAAATATATGGGTGATGGTGTTAGAAGCCGTAGGGATTCATGCGCTTGTAGCGGTCGTTCATTTCGTTTTCGATGTTGGTGTATTCGCCATCAAGGCTTTTGCCCTTGTCGGGGTCAAGTTCGAGAGAGCGCTTGAGGTCCTCGGCAGCACCTGCGACGTCCTTCAAATGATTTTTGACGGCACCACGTGCTTTGTAGGCTGCGGCAAAGTCGGGGCGTTGCTCAATGGCCTCGTTGTAGAGTGCGAGAGCCTTGTCCCATTGTGCCGTTTGCTGGTAGATGCTGCCTAACTTCAGAATGGCATCGTCGCAGAATGGGTTGAGAACCTGCACTTGCTTGAGATCGGCAATGGCCTCGTCGGTTTTGCTCAATGCAGCGTAAGCCTCGGCGCGTAACAACAGGTAGTCGGTGTTTTCGGCATCGGCTTTGACCAAACTTTCGGCATCGGTCAGCACCTCGTTCCATTGCGACATGCCTTTGAGCACGTTGGCTCGCAAAAAGAGTGCTTGTTCGTAGTCGCTGCGCAAGGTGAGGCATTGTGTGAGGTGGGCAATGGCCATAAAGTCGTCGTGCAGCCCGTGGTCGGCCTCGGCCATCAGGTAAAGGGCGCGTGGCTCATCGGCATGTTGCTGGGTGATACGCTGACAGGTTTCGCGCTCGTTGGCATATTGGCCAAGTTTGCCTTGTGTTTGAGCCAGTAGCAGGTCAACTTCGAGTGTATCCTCGTCTGAGGTTGAAATCTCCTGCAACAGGGGCAGTGCTTGTTCATAATTCTGCATGCGCAGATACACTTCGGCCAGGAAACTGACAGTGCGCAATTCGCGCTTGATGTCGAGTGCGGCTTTCAAACATTTTTCGGCGTATGCGGCTTCGCCCATTTGCATGGCGCGTACACCGTCGTCGCGCAATGTTTCGTATTGGCTTTCGGGGGTTGGCTTGCTGTTGCCAAATATTGATGATAATATGCCCATATTGAAAAGTAAGTGTTTCTAATTAGTTTAATACAGTCAGCAAGCGGGCTTTGTGGCATTGACAATGTGCTGTTGAGGCACCGGCGCTTCAATGTGAATTAGGTGCCGATAGCCAGCTTGCAGTTGCTTGTTCTATGCAAACTTACAAAAAAACTGCAACATCTCGGTGCACGTGGCGCAGAAGTGTTGCAGTAGTTATGTGTAAGTGTGTATAAGAATGTGTCGTGCAGGGGATTATCCGTAGATAACCTTGCCGTGTTCGTCTTCGTAGGGCTTCATGTCCTTTGCATATTGGTTCATGGCGCGAAGGCTCATGCCCATTGATGAGAAGCCACCATCGTGGAAGAGGTTCTGCATGGTTACTTTGCGGGTGAAGTCGGAGAACATCATAACGCAGTAGTCGGCGCAATCCTCAGCACTGGCATTGCCAAGAGGCGACATTTTGTCGGCAAAGTCCATCATGTTGTCAATCTCCTTGATGCCCTTGCCAGCGGTTGTGGCGGTGGGGCTCTGTGAGATGGTGTTGATACGTACGTGCTTTTCGCGGCCATAGATGTAGCCAAATGAGCGTGCAATGCTTTCGAGCATGCTCTTGGCATCGGCCATGTCGCTGTAGCCGTAGAATGTGCGCTGCGAGGCTACGTAGGTGAGGGCAATCACTGAGCCATACTCGGCAATGGCGTCAAGCTTTTTGGCGCTCTGAAGCATCTTGTGGAATGAGATGGCAGAGATGTCGAGTGTCTTTTGCAGATAACCATAGTCGAGGTCGTCGTATGTGCGGTGCTTGCGCACGTTGGGGCTCATGCCGATAGAGTGGAGTACAAAGTCGATTTTACCGCCAAGAACCTCCATGCTCTTTTGAAACACGTTGGTAAGGTCGTCAACATTTGTAGCATCGGCGGGAATGATGGTGGCACCAATTTCCTCGGCCAGTTTATCGAGCGTGCCCATGCGCAGTGCCATGGGGGTGTTGCTAAGCGTGATTTGTGCGCCTTCTTCGGCAGCCTTCTTGGCCACCTTCCAGGCGATAGAGTCTTCGTTGAGCGCGCCGAAGATGATGCCGCGCTTGCCTTTCAGTAAGTTGTGAGTCATAATACGTTGAGTAGCTTTGTGAAGATAGCTGCTTGTTAACACATGGTAGCGTATCTTTCAAATTTCGTGCGCAAAATTACTGCTTTTGTGCAAAATGAGCAAGTAAAGCCTTGCTTTTCTGTTACGGGTGGTTCTAATAATTCTGAAATAGGGATTTGTGCGCTATCGGAAGTGTATTTTTGAAAGTTTGTGAGGGAGCATAGCGGGCTATGTGACCGAACAAACTTTCAAAAAGGCACTTCTGAGAGCGTGCAAATCACATTTCAGAATGCCAGAACTCTAAAAACAGAATTTTTAGAACCACCCTTACTCTATTACCAAAACGATGGTTTCGTGTGGCTTGACACGGCCTTTCCATCGTTTGGCGTTACTTGCTATTTGCTTGTGCTGCCACACATCGCGCACCTGGTGTTTGCCTTCGATGCCCAAGGCTGCGAAGTCGGCTGTGAGGGTGAGTGGCTTGTCTGCTGTGTTGAGCAGGGCTATGGCATGGCGTCCGCCAGTGAGCTTGCGCACATAGATTTGATAGTTGTTGTTGAACACTTTGCGCTGAGCCGCCAGGCCGAGGCTGTCTTGATTGATAGCAATGATTTCGGGATTGAGCAAAATGCGGCGGTCGGTAGGCGTGAGCTTGCGCAGGTCGTTGGTCATGGCCAAAGGCGACGACATCATGCACCACATGCTCATTTGTGTTTGATATTCGGTATCGCTGCAACCTGTGCCACCTAAGTCGCTCGATGGGCCGCCCTTGCCTCGTAGTCCGACCACGAGCATGTCCATGTCGGGCCACTGTGTGTGGTTGACGTAGGAAGCCAACGGGGCTGTGACGTTGATGATGTCGAGTATGCCCATTCCGCCTTGTTTGACCACATCTTTCCACATGTCGCGCACATCGTAGCTTGTGCGCCACAGCTGTCCGCCTACTTGTGCGCACCACTCTTCGGCTTGTCGCTGTCCCCACTCGCACACACCGAGTGCGATGTCGCGTCCCGACTTTTGCAGTGCGGTGGCCATGGCGTGGTAGCGCTGGCGTGCAGTGGCGCTGTCTTCGGGGGCATTGCAGTAGTCGTATTTGAGGTAGTCGATGCCCCATGAGGCAAATGTGCGTGCATCTTGTTCTTCAAAGCCCAAACTGGCTGTGGCACCAGCGCAGGTGAGTTGTGCGGCATCAGAGTAAATGCCAAGTTTCAAACCTTTGCTGTGCACGTAGTCGGCAAGGGCCTTGATGCCTGAAGGAAACTTTTGTGGGTCAGGAATGATGTTGTTGTGCATGTCGCGTCCGCCTTGCCAAAGATCGTCGATAAAGATGTATTTGTAACCGGCAGCGGCTAAGCCTTCGCTCACCATGGCGTCGGCTGTCTCGCGAATGAGTTGTTCGTTGATGTCGCCCTTGAACAAGTTCCATGTCATCCAGCCCATTGGTGGGGTGGGGCATAGTTGGCTGCGGCTTGTGGCACTCTGTGCATTGGCGCTGAGGCCTGCGGCCGAAAGTAATAATGAGAGTAAAACTTTGTGTGTCATGAATGTTGGGATATGGTGTGTAACTTGAACTCTATATTATTAGTAATATAAATCGAGTAGTACGGGCAGGTGGTCGCTAAAACCGCCCTGATGAAAGTTGCCGAGATAGGTGCGGAAGGGGTGCGTGCCGTTTCCTTTCTTGTCGGGTTTGAGCAGAAAGGGAAAGTCCGCCAACTTGCACGAGCTTTGTTCGATATGGAGTGCATCGGGACGTGTGGCGTGCAACAGAGGGGCGTTGACTATAAAATGGTCGAGTTGCGACCACTCACCTTGATACTTGTAAGTGCCGGCCACGTCGTTGCGTCCTTTCATGTTATGCGTCAGCAGGTATAATTGGTTTGCGCTTGCAGCGTGTGCGGAGGCGGTGTGCGGCAAGCATACATGAAGGCCCTCGTCAAACACCGCACTGGGGTAGCTTGTGTTGAAGTCGCCTGTAATGACTATTTGTGGGTGCTGCCGCATGGCAGCCAGGCTGTCAACCAAATGGCGCATGGCTTTGGCCACGCTCAATCGGTAGTGTTGGGCAGGCCTGCCTCCGCGTTGGCTGGGCAGGTGGCAGACTATCATGTCGAGTGTGTCGCCGCTTGTTACTTGTCCGGCCACGTGCAGCACGTCGCGTGTTTGACGCGGCTTGTGGCCTGTGGGCGGTGCAATGCGCAGTGTGTCCTTGACAAAGGGTCGGAACCGGTAGGGCAGATACATCAAAGCTACGTTGATGCCGCGGGCATCGTTGGCGTGTGTGATAATAAATTCATAGCCAATCTTATGAAGTTTCGTGCGTTTGATAAGGTCGTACAGCACACTGTCATTCTCAACCTCAGCCAAAGCTACAATGTCTACCGGGCTGCTACCACCAGCAGCTGCTATGACGCTGCCAATGCGTACTAACTTGCGCCAGTAATGATGTGCATTCCAATGGCGTTCGCCTTGTGGTGTGAACTCTGTGTCAGACTTGCCCACGGCATGTAGCGTGTCGAACAGATTTTCGACATTGTAGGTCATGATGCGCAACCTGTCGCGTGATTGTGCCTGTATGGTGTTTATGCCGAGGAAAAGTAGCAAGAATATGATGACGGGGACTTTATTCATGGTGGTAGGGTTCACCGCGCAATATGGTCATGGCGCGGTAAATTTGTTCGACAAAGAACAAGCGAACCATTTGGTGTGAGAAGGTCATTTTGGAGAGTGACACCTTTTCGCGTGCCAACTTGTAGATGGTAGGTGAGAAACCATAGGGACCGCCAACTACAAATACAAGACGGCGGGCAACCTGGCTCTGCTTCTTTTCGATATAAGCAGCAAACTCTACAGATCGGAATTCTTTGCCGCCCTCGTCAAGCAGTACCACGTAGTCGCCTTCGCGCAACTGCTTTTGCAACAAGTCGCCTTCACGCTCCTTTTGCTGCTCGGGCGTGAGTGCTTTGGTGTTTTTGAGTTCGGGAATAACCTCCATGTCAAAGGGTATGTAATGCTTCACGCGGTTGGCGTAGTCATTGATCAGGGCTGTAAGATGCTTGTCTACCGTTTTGCCAATAACAAGAAATAGTACTTTCATAATGTTGCAAAGGTAGTGTAAAACGTTTAATATGACAAAGATTAAGCGGTACGTTTTAAGCGGTTTGTCATGCCAATGATCATAAGCTGTTTTTGCGCATCGACGAAAGTGGCGAATAGTGCTGGCCGTGAAAAGTGTGTAAAAACACGCTCAGAAAGCGCACTACAACGTGACTAAATGACTAACTTTGCACCCAATATGAACGAAGATAATTATTTATACTCACAACCGGTGCTCGACTTTGTGACGGTCAGTACAGAATATTGCAAATACCTTGAGCAATGCGAGGGTAAGGAATTGGACGACTTGCTGCGTGTGATGCGTGGCTTGCTGCCGATGATATACTTGAAGGCCACATTGTTGGGTGATGTGCCTGATGCTGCAGGTTGGAACGAAAAGAAACTAACAGAGGCAGATTATGATTTCGTACGCGGCGCAGTGGCGCAGATAATGGGCGAAAAAGATGATTTTCTCGACGTGTTTGTTGAGGATTTCAGATATTCGGAGCACCCCGTGCTGTGTACGGTCAGCGAAAATTTGGCTGATGTGTATCAGCAGCTGCGCGAACTTGTTGAGGCTTTCCGCGAAGGCTATGAGGAGTCCATGCAAGTGGCCTTGTATGATGTGATGGACGAGTTTAAGATGCAATGGGGACAGAAGCTGCTCAATGCATTGCGTGCCATACACGATGTGAGTGTAAACTTGAATAACTAAAGATGTATACAACCAACGTGCGTCAGTTATTTGTTAGAACAGACAAGAAATTTATCCCGTCATTGCCACGTTACGCTTTTGATGGCAAAATATATGTTGTGCAAAGCGAAAACGAGGCAGAACGCGCGGTCGAGGTATTGAAGAAATCGCCGATATTGGGTATAGACACCGAGACACGCCCTACCTTTCGCAAGGGAGAAAGTCATAAGGTAGCCTTGCTACAGGTGGCCAATGAGCAAATGTGCTTTTTGTTCAGAATGAACGAAATAGGCTTTTTGCCATGTATGGCTAACCTCCTGGCAAGTCCCGACGTACTAAAAGTCGGCCTCTCGCTTAAGGACGACTTTTTAATGCTGCGCCGTCGCAATAGCGATTTCAAGCCAGGTGGCTATATTGACCTGCAAGATTATGTCAAGCAAATGGGCATACAGGATATGAGTCTGCAAAAGTTGTATGCCAATGTTTTTCACAAGCGCATATCTAAAAGTGCCCAACTCTCAAATTGGGAGGCAGACGTGTTGACGGAATCGCAAAAGGTATATGCTGCAACAGATGCTTACACTTGCATTCAACTGTACAAGGAATTAAAGCAACTGAAAGCCACAAATGATTATGAACTGGTAGGCCCCGAAGCCTCAAACACTAATAACAGCAATGAAGCAAAAGAAGCATAATAGTATGCCGGTGGCCGATATGCCGGTCATGACCGATAATTATGATGGTTCCATAACGACGTTATTCCTGCGTCGCGGAAAGAGTGAGAGCCTCAAACGTTTTCACCCATGGGTGTTCTCAGGTGCCATAGCAGGTGCCAATGGCAAATTGAACGAGGGTGATGTTGTGCGCATTGTGTCGAACGAAAACGAGTTGATGGGCTATGGCCATTACCAAATAGGTTCGATAGCTGTGCGTATGCTTACCTTTAGGGAAGAAAAGATTGACCACGCATTTTGGGTGACACGTTTGTCAGAGGCATTACGCTTGCGCAAAGCTTTGCAACTTACGGGGCGTGCTGACAACAACATTTATCGCTTGGTGCATGGCGAAGGCGATCGCTTGCCAGGGCTTGTAATAGATGTATACGGCAAAACGGCAGTGATGCAAGCACACTCTGTGGGTATGCACATGAGCCGTGAGCAAATAGCCGATGCCTTGATCGAAGCCTCGGAAGGCTTGATAGAAAACGTATATTACAAGTCAGAAACCACCTTGCCCTTTAAGGCCGATTTACACCAAGAAAATGGCTTTTTACGCGGACACGATGAGGGAAACGTGGCTGTTGAAAACGGCTTGAAGTTTCACATTGACTGGTTGCGTGGACAGAAAACGGGCTTCTTTGTAGACCAACGCGAAAATCGCTCATTGCTCGAACACTATGCCAAGGGGCGCAATGTGCTGAACATGTTCTGCTACACAGGTGGCTTCAGTGTGTATGCCATGCGCGGTGGGGCTAACTTGGTGCACTCGGTCGACTCATCGGCAAAGGCCATAGACCTTACTCGTGCCAATGCCGAGATGAACTTTCCGGGTGATGCACGTCATGAGGCTTTTGCCGAAGATGCCTTCAAATTCTTGGAGCAAGCTGGTAGCAACTACGACCTCATTGTGCTTGACCCTCCTGCCTTTGCCAAGCATAAGGACGCTTTGCCACGTGCGCTGAAGGGGTATACGCGTCTTAATGCCATCGCCTTTCGCAAGATTAAACCGGGCGGCATTGTGTTTACATTCAGTTGCTCGCAGGCTGTGAACAAGGATCAATTCCGTTTGGCAGTATTTACGGCAGCGGCGCAGAGCGGACGACACGTGCGCATATTGCATCAGCTGCATCAACCGGCAGACCACCCCATCAACATATATCATCCCGAGGGAGAATATTTGAAGGGCTTGGTGCTTGAAGTGGAATAATGAGTTAGTAAAACAGAGTAAGTAGGTAGGAGCTCAGGATTTGTTTTACATTGAAAGAGAATACCTGCTTATAATGGGCTGGCAAGCATAATGACTTGATATTGTATATGCGTGTCAGCCCATTAATGTTTTTTGTAGAATATAGTGGCAGTATCGTTGCCCAAATTCAGTAGCTTTATGAGAAACAGATTACAACACACACATATATTGACGGCCTTACTGGTGCTTGTCATCATTGTGTCAAGTGCCATATTGGGTGGGGCTTGGTATTTGATAGATTATGCTTTGAAGCCAGGCGACCGTTCGCGCAACGAACAGTTGGCTTGGGCTGAAATGGACAGCCTTTATCCAGGCATGGCCGCATGGCGTGACTCCCTGCAAGCAGTCCATGCGCTGCGTGACACTTTTATAATAGCCAAGGACGGGGCACGCGTGCATGCGTGGTATGTGAGGGCTCCGCGTCAAACGGCAGCCACGGCTTTGCTCGTGCATGGTTACACCGATTGCAGCATACGCATGATGCCATTAGGGCGAATGTATAATCGCAATTTGCAGATGAACATCATCGTGCCCGATTTGCGCAATGCGGGGCGTACTGATGGCGACCACTTCCAGATGGGGTGGTTTGACCGCTATGATGTGCGGCAGTGGGCAGAGGCGGCACCGGCGTTGTTCGGCGACTCAGTGCGTTTGGTAGTGCATGGCGTGTCGATGGGAGCAGCCACTACCATGATGCTGTCAGGCGACAGCGATTTGCCGGTTTCCATCAAGGCCTTTGTTGAAGACTGCGGCTACACTTCGGTAGATGAGCAGTTTGGCAAGGAATTAAAGGAACGCTTCGGTTTGCCAGTCTGGCCGTTAATACCTGTAGCTTCGCAGCTATGCCAATGGCGTTATGGTTGGAATTTTTACGAAGCCTCAGCCCTCAATCAAGTGCGCCATTGCACCAAACCCATGTTGTTTATTCATGGCACGGCCGACAAGTTCGTGCCCACACGCATGGTCTATCCGTTGTACCAAGCTAAGCCAGGTTACAAAGAACTTTGGTTAGCACCCCGTGCCGAACATGCAAGAAGCTACTGGCTTTATCCCGACAAATACACACAACGTGTACAACAGTTTGTTAAGCGTGCGGGAATATGATGATGCCCGTTTGAAGTTGTAGTAATAATGCGCGCGTAACATATTGTAATATGCTTTCTGCTACAACGCGCTCTAAAGGCAAAGTCCGCTTTATTTCATGTGTTGTGAAATAAAGCGGACTTTGTGTGTATTATGTAATTGTCAATGCCAACGATTTACTTCGTTGTGGCATTCTTCTTAACTGTCGTTTTGCGGGCTGGCGCTTTGCGCTTGGCGGCAGGGGTAGCTTGTGGCTTTGATGCTTCTTCTGCTTCAACAGGCGAAACCTCAGATTTTGGGGCCTCCTCCTTTTCAAAACGTGCGAGCATGTTCTGAAGTTTGGAAATTTCCTTGTTCTTCAAAGCCAACTCATCACCTTGGTTCTTGATGGTAGTAAGCAAAGAGTTGAGCTCCTCGTTATCAATGTCAAGCGGATAGCGTTCGTTTACGCGTGTAATGAAGTCGCCCAAAATATTCATATAATTGGTAAACGCATCGTAGGGCGAATCGTAGATGCCGCGGTAGCCACCATAGCTGTTGGGTTTGGTGCTCATAAAACGCAGATTGTTCGATGCTTGCAAATAGTCAAAGTCCTGCATCAGTCGGCGGTCACGGCAAATGCGTACGCGGTCGGCAATTGAGTAAAGCTTGTTGAATGCTTCGCGTTGCATCACGTTGCCCAACCATGGTGACATGTCGCGTTCTTCGTCTACCCACGAGGTGGGGTAGGTTACGGTCAAGTCGCCGGCCGACTTCACGCGGCCACATATCTCAGACGGCGTGCTGAAGGTAATGCCACGCTGCTTGAATTGGGCGGGCAGAGCCTTCATAAACTCGAGAATGTTTGATGACAATGGCTGGAAGATGCCGAGTGCGCAGAGCTCCATAAAGATGTTGATAACCTGTTCCTCCTCGGGCAACTGGGCAATCCAGTCAGCGTAAGTATCGGCAAAGAGTGGATATTCACTCCACGACGAGTCGTTGAAGCGGAAAGAAATGTCCTCGGAGAGCGAGTAGTCGCGCAACAGCAATTTAAGGCGTGGGTCGCGGCAGCAGTTATACACAAAGTGCGGGCTTTTCCAACCTAACACATGCTTGGCGCCTTCGGCCAACATGCCCTTGAAACCCATTGAAGCCACAAGTTCGCCAATGTCGTCAGAATAAATAAGACATGAGTTGCGGAAAATCTTGGGCTCTTGTCCGAAGAGCGATTTTACCTTCTTGCAAAGGCGCTGCACCTCGTCGCGGAAAGTATCTTCGTTGATAAGTGAAGAGAAACCGTGTGAGTAAGGTTCGGCCAAAAACTCTACACACCCAGTGTCGTTGAGCTTTTGTAGCAATTCAATACATTGTGGGGCGTGATTTTCAAGCTGTTCGATGGCGCAGCCTGACAGCGAAATGGCACATTTGAACTCACCTGGGTTAGCTTCAGCCATTTCGATGAGCGTTTGAAGGGCAGGTACGTATGAGCGTTCTGCAGTTTCTGAAATAGAACGCGCATTCTCGTAGTCATCATAATAGTAATGATCCGTGCCGATATCGAAAAAGCGGTAGCGCTTCAGGTGGATATTCTGGTGTATTTCAAAATATAGACAAACTGTTTTCATGATGTCGGTATGTTGATGGTGTGTGCGGCCCATGTTTGCAGGCAGCGACACTTAGTTATCATTTTATAAGGTTGTAGTAAACATCGTAGATGCGTTTTCCAACTTTCTCCCAAGTGATTTGGTCAACCTCCTTTTTGCCTTCCACTTTAAGGTATTCGTGCAGCGACTCATTGGTACATATAGAGTACATGGCATCGGCCATGGCATTGATGTCCCAATAATCGGTTTTGATGCACTTGTCAAGGATTTCGGCGCAACCACTTTGCTTCGAGATAATAGACGGAACGCCACATTGCATAGCCTCAAGCGGAGATATGCCAAAAGGCTCACTCACCGAAGGCATTACATACACATCGGAGTCGGCAAAGGCCTCGTACACTTGTTTGCCACGCATAAATCCCGGAAAGTGAAATCTGTCGGCAATGCCGCGGGCTGCTACCATGTTAATCATATCGTTCATCATGTCGCCCGAACCGGCCATGCAAAACCTGATGTTATGTGTGCGCTGCAGCACAAGCGATGCCGCCTCAACAAAGTATTCAGGTCCCTTTTGCATAGTGATGCGCCCCAGGAAGGTTACCACCTTCTCTTTGCGGTGCTCGTGTGCCTTACGTTTCTCCTCCACCATGTTCAGAATGTCGCTCGAGAGCGGATATACGGCATTGTGCATGGTCACCACCTTGGCAGGGTCCTGATGGTAGTGGTTGATAACGGTTTGCCGTGTAAGTTCAGACACACACATGATGCAGTCGGCGTGGTCCATGCCGTCCTTTTCAATTCCATACACGGTGGGGTTAACGTGTCCGCGTGAGCGGTCAAAGTCGGTAGCGTGCACATGAATGACCAAAGGTTTGCCACTCACATTCTTTGCATGAATGCCGGCAGGGTAGGTGAGCCAGTCGTGTGCGTGAATGATGTCGTACTCTTGCTGGCGTGCAATGACACCAGCCACAATAGAGTAGTTGTTGATTTCGTCCTGCAGGTTATCGGGATAGCGTCCAGAAAACTCAATGCAGCCCAAGTCATCGGTCAAGCGGTAATTAAAGTCGGCATAAATATTGTCGCGCAGTTGATAGTAAAGCTCAGGCGACATACGGTCACCCAAACGCTGCTTTACGTAGTCGTAGTCCACGTCGCGCCATACGACAGGCGTTTCGCTCATGCCGATGATGTTCATAAAGCTCTTGTCCTCGTCGCCCCAGGGTTTAGGCAGACAAAAAGTGATATGAACGTCCGGCTGCAGCGACAGCCCTTTAGTGATGCCGTAGCTGGCTGTACCCAACCCACCAAGAATATGCGGGGGAAATTCCCAGCCAAACATAAGAACTTTCATAACGTTTCGTTTTGTGGAAGGTGACAAGCTGTGAACTCCGTTACAGGTATGGTTCATTGGCTTGAGCATTCACCTTATTCCATGGCATTATTATATTTTTCAAGTAATCGCAGTGCGCGCAATATGCCGCTCACATTCATGGCAAAGGAAATAGCCCCACGTCCGTGGAAGGGTGGATTGCCGTCAAAGAGTTCGGGGATTGTGCCAATGCAATGATAGAAGAGTTCCTCTTCAAATCCAATCAGTTTGCGTTCAATATAGTTGACACCGCTCATGCGGTAAACGCGCAGGTACGCTTCGAGGTAGAAACCAGTGAGCCAAGGCCAGGCAGTGCCTTGGTGGTAGGCCAGGTCGCGTTGCGTTTGCGGTCCAACGTACATGGGGTTGTAGCCGCCGCTCTGTGGTGAGAGTGAGCGAATGCCCTTGGGGGTGACAAGCTCCTTGGTACAGATGTCGAGCACCGACTTGCGCTCTTTCATGTCGAGTGGCGAATAGTCAAAGGCAATGGCAAAGAGCTGGTTGGGGCGTACGCTCCAATCCATCATCTGTCCGTCAACATAGTCAAGCAGGTAGCCGTATTCGTTAAGGAACACCTCTTTGAATGAGCGTGCCACTTTCTCGGCCAATTTGCCCACTTCGTCTTTCAGTCCGGCATACTCTTCCTGTCCGTTCTCCTCAATCAGTTGCTCAAAGAACTTGAGCGCATTGTACCAAAGTGCGTTAAACTCTACTATATAGCCTGAGCGTGGCACGATGGGGCGTCCGTCAGACTGAGAGTTCATCCACGTAATGGCACGGTCGCGTCCGTTGGCATAGAGCAGTCCGTTATCATGAACAAAGAGGTTGGGGTGCTGCCCATTGCTAATAAAGTCCATGATGTGCTTGAACAACTTGCCGTACTTTTCGTAGCAATCCTTGCGCGATGTATATTTGCTATATTGCTGTATGGTCCACGTAGCCCAAAGCAAGGTGTCAGGTTGCTCCATTTCGTAGATGCCAATCGACATGGGCTCTTTGTTGATAAAGTTGTAGATGGCTTTCGAGGCCGTTTCCATATAAGCTTCGAAACGGTCCTTTTCGCCAATGGCCAAAGTCAGGCCCGGCATAGATATAAATGTGTCGCGGGCACGTGGCTTGAACCAGGGGTAACCAGCCAGAATGTACGACTCATCGTCTTTATTGACACGGAATTGGTGTGCGGCATTAACAAGGCAGTGATAAAAACTGTCGCGGTGGTCGATATTGTCCACCTCGTTTTGGCGGAGAACATCAATCTGTTCTGGCTCAATGGGTGCAACGCCAGCGCTGAATGTAATGCTCTCGCCTTTCTTGATAGGCATTTCAAAATATCCGGGCACGAACAAATCTTCCGAGGCATTATAGCCGCGTTCGCGCTCTTTGGGGTAATCAAGTCCCCTGTACCAGTCGGGGCAATATTTCCATTCGGCTTTGGTACTTGTTTGCATGTACAAGTCGGGATAACCCTGATACAGACACATGCGAATGCCATTTTCCACTTCGTCGTAGCTTCGGTTGGCCACATTGTTCTCATGTGTCCATTGTCTTACGCTGCGGAAAGCCAGGAACGGGCGCAAGCGCAAAGTCGTTTCGGAGTGGGCGTCAAGCAATGTGTAGCGTACGTAAATTCGGTAAATAGATGTGTCAAACACAATTTGCTTCTTAAGTAGTACGCCTCCCACACGATAAGTCCATGTGGGCACTTGCTCCCATTCAAAACTGACAATGTATTTATGCCCCTTGGGGCTGTAGTTCTCACCTTGGTATTTGTGCAGGCCAAGGTTAAATTCAGCACCATGCTGAATAATGGTTTCATCAAGTGATGAAAGCAGTACATGATTTTCATCGTCAAGCTCGGGAACGGGCATGACGAGCAGACCATGATATTTTCGAATGTTGCAGCCGACCAAAGTCGTAGAGCAGTAAGCCCCCGACCTGTTTGTGATGAGCATCTCCTTGTAGAGCGACTCCTGTAAGTTGGTCATTTGCGCCTTGTCAAATCTAAGATAGCACATGGCGATATGTGATTTTAAGGTTCGTAATCAGTACGGATTTTCTTTTGGTTCTCAAAAGTAGGAAAAAAAAAGTACAGCCAAAAGGTTTTTGCACGAAAAATGCTTTTCTTCGCGTTTTTGTAACTCCGTTATACAAAATGGTATGAAAAGTTTGGCTAATTTTAATGTTATCACTACTTTTGCCATGTATAGGGGCTTTTAAGAAAGGCTCTTGGTGGCAGTCTGTTAAAATGAAGTAACAGGCACAATGCCACACAATATAAATACACGAAACTGACACTTATATTCTAATAAAAAGCACAAGTGCTTTGGACACATGACAAGGTTAGACAATTTTGACAAGCAGCGGGCTGCGCGCTCGCTGAAGGGTTTGTGGGAACTGTTGGACGCTGATGAACGGCAGTTCTTGATAAACAATTTGAGAGTTGAGCGTTTCAAGAAAAACGAAATTATATATAAGGAGGGTGATCAGCCAACCAATTTGCTTTGCTTGCTTTCGGGCAAAGTAAAAATATATCGTGAGGGCTTGGGGGGTCGGATTCTGATAAACCGTGTGTTGCGTGCCGTACAATATTTTGGCTATCGGGCCTCAATGGCAGGAGAGGCATACATCACCTCCGCTGCCGCATTCGAGGAGAGTGTAATTGTCATCGTGCCAATGCTTGCCTTGTATCATCTGATGGATAGCAATACACGCCTGTGTCACTTTTTTATGCACGCTCTGGCGGCAGACCTTGGCAAGGCCGACCAACGCGTTGTAAGCATCACTCAAAAGCACGTGAGGGGGCGTTTGGCTGAAACTTTGCTCGATTTGCTTGATGTCTATGGTTATGGCAATGATGGCGAAACACTCGACTTGCACATCACGCGTGAGGATATGGCCAATCTTTCAAACATGACCACAAGCAATGCCATACGCACTTTGTCGGCCTTTGCCGATGAAGGACTTGTCGAGGTGCACGGCCGCTTTATTAAATTGATTGATGTGGAGGCATTGCAGAGCATATCAAATAATGGGTAAGATGATATATAAGTAGGTACGGTGTATAGTTTGATGGTTACTACATTGTTTTTGGTATCAAAAACAATGTAGTAACCATCAAAATCATTGATAATCATTTGTTAAGTAAAATATAATCTTGTGCGAATCTACATATGATTCTTTGATAGCCCCAAAATCATATAATTAATGTCTAATTTGCTTATTCAGTTTTATATCCTTCGTCACGAATCAGTTCTTTTACAGTATTGACATCTACTGTAGAGAAATCGCTCTTGTCATAAATGAGTACAAGTACGACCATTCCGTTTTGTTGTTCCGCAAGAACGTTGAATGTGATTACCCTTGCACCGCCAGATTTGCCTTTCCCTTTTGACCTGATAGCCAATCGGATTTTGCGAATGCCTGGTGTTAGTTCATCACCTTGCAAAGGGTTCTCTTGAAGACTATTTTTGAACTCCTCATAGTCTTTCTTGAAACTCGGATACTTTTTCGCAAGACGCTTGGCTTCCTTTGCAAAGTTACTGGTAACCTTAATACTATAACTCATCGAACAGGCTATCTGCTGATTGAAGAACTCGTTTGCCTGCAATAGCCTCCTTTACTTCTTGCAGTGCACCTTTCAATTCCATCATCAATTCACGAGGAGTCTTTATAGTATCTCCGTCTTCATCTTCAGGAAAGATGCGGAAACTACCTGCACGTGATTTTAGGACGACGTGCTCACCTGCTTTTGCCAAATTCAGATATTTAGTCTGATTGGTTCTAAAGTCTCTTGTGCTAACTACAACCATAATTGTTTATCATTTGTTCAATGGCAAAGGTAGGGATAAATTTTATATAGGCAACCATTTTAACTATATTTGGTAGCCAAAATACTACATAAATACCTTACTCTTTATCCCTTGGGACAAGTAGCTTAAGAGGTCATCTTCGTTGATGTCCTCGTAACAAAAATCAAACTGCTTAGTTGCAATGGGATTATTGGGTAGGGTGTTCGTTTTGATAAACTTCAAAAGTTTGCATTCTATATGGCCGGAGCCTTTTCGTGTGGGGGCTTCGGATTTTTTATCTCTAAAGGTAAAACGATTGTCAAACCAATTTGACTCAGAAACGTAGCCTTGGTCGTTTCGTCCTTTTTGCTCAAGCTCTTTTTATCGCCTTAAAAAAATGAATGATGACTATCTGACAATACTTTTTTTAATTTTGTCTGCACTCTGCACTATTGTATGCTTATGAATTGATAATCAGCGAATAAAAGCGTGTAGACAAGTCCGAAATTTGTATGCACTGCCGTCTGCACTCGTTGCAGGTGGCAGTGTACTTTCACTGCATGGGGGAGAGGGATTGTCGGACACGGGAGGGCGGATTTTTGGTTGCTCCGATTATTCTTACGCCCTCCCTATGCCGTTAAACCTTGCCCGCACAGTGTGTGTGCCTACTGCGTTATGAGGTTGTGCAGATAGTGCATACAAGTGTGCAGACAGTGCAGACAAGTGCAGACAAAAGTGCAGAGTGCAGACGGTAGTGCATATAAATGACAAGTTTGTCTACACTGCGTAATGACTTGAAAATCAATAAGAATGTAGACAAAAGTGCAGAGTGTAGACAATTTGCACAAAAAGTGCTGTGAGGGGAGTGAAGGCATTCGTATTTGTTGCATTTTAAGTTGCTTGAAACGCGCTGGAAAAAAACGCAAGCACTAATG
>ERZ1034781.44-NODE-44-length-62365-cov-15.199759_pt1 | contig 62365 bp, 39 predicted proteins | sample MGYA00520700_ERZ1034781 | MGnify/ENA primary metagenome ERZ1034781 (study PRJEB33766, sample SAMN09781709) | gut metagenome | biome: gut microbiome | host: Homo sapiens | place: Madagascar | study: EMG produced TPA metagenomics assembly of the PRJNA485056 data set...
ATCCGTTGTCCGCATAGATTTTCTCCACATAGGCTTTTAAACCCAGAAAGCCTGCAGAATGAATGTCCGAAGCTACCAGACATGTATGAAGCGCATCCACACACTTGATATAATCATTAAGCTCGTCCAGCCGATGCAAAAGATCCCAGATGCAGGCACTCTCATCATATTCCCGGTTAAAGCTACCGTACTCCCTCAGAAAGCTGATGCGCTCGAGTATTTCCATAAGGTCATCACGCATTATTTTCTGTTGAAGGACATCCTCGAAAATATCGCAGCGGTACTGTGTCACCGCCGGATCTGCATACAAACGCGCCATCACGTTTTGGATGTAGTTCTGCTCCCGCTCCTTTGCTGACAGCTTTTTGCAGATTTGATCCATCCCCAGATCATGCATAGTCACATCACTCAGGGTCCGGTATTGTGCATTTGTATCCGGGTATAATAAACTGTATTTTTTCTGACTCATAAGCTTGTCCTCTCCTTCTGATCTAATATGCAATCTTGAACTGAATATGTATAACCTGCCTGCCCCGCAACAACCGAAGCCATGCGGAAGATGGGTTGCAAGACGTCCGGGGGACGTCTGTTCTGCAACGACCGAAGCGGAGCGGAGACCTTGGACCCATGGGGCGCCTGCCACGCAACAACCGAAGCCATGCGGAAGATGGGGCGAGTGAGGTCCGGGGGACCTCATGCCACGAGCCGACCGAGCCGGAGGCGAGACCTTGAACCATGGTGCTCCTGCCCAGCGATAACCGGAGTCATGCGGAAGATGGGTTGCAAGACGTCCGGGGGACGTCTGTTCTGCAACGACCGGAGCGGAGCGGAGACCTTGGACCCATGGGGACAAGGTCCGCTTCCGCTTCTAAAATCAAAAAGGGCTAAGCCCTAAGGCTTAACCCTTTTTAATTTTATAATGCGGAAGATGGGACTTGAACCCACACGATTGCAATAATCACAAGATCCTTAGTCTTGCTCGTCTGCCAGTTCCGACACTTCCGCATATATTTGATTTTCTGTCGCTTGTCTCACGCGACTTTGATATAATATCAAATCAAACCAAATATGTCAACACTTAATTTCTATTTTTACATATATTTTTTCATTTATTATGCATTTAAGCTAGTCCAGCCCATCCTTTATCCGGTCCTGTATATTGACCAGACACTGTAGGAGAACAGGATTGAACTGTCCGCACTCTCCACCCAGAATCATCTGCATTGCCTTTTCATGTGAAAACGCTCTCTTGTACACACGATCGCTTGTCAGGGCATCATATACATCGGCTACAGATACCACCTGTGCCGAGATTGGTATATCGTCTCCCTTCAGGCCATCCGGATATCCGTTACCATCATATCTCTCATGATGCCAGCGGCATATCTGCCAGGCTGTTTTGAGCAGCTTTTCCCCCTTAAAGGCATCCAGGTCATCGAGCATCCTTGCGCCAATCACAGCATGAGTCTTCATCACCTCAAACTCTTCATCTGTGAGCCTGCCCGGCTTATTTAAAATGGCATCATCTATACCTATTTTGCCGATATCATGAAGCGCCGAAGCTGTTGCTATCAGCTCTATATCATCACCTGTTATGTCATACCTGTCAGTTAAGCCGACCAACTCCTTGAGCAGCATATCCGTAAGCTTATTAATATGAATAACATGACTTCCGCTCTCACCATTTCTAAACTCGACTATGTGGCTTAAAATTGAAATCAGGATTTTATTATTGTTCTCACGTCTGTATATCTGGTCGGTCACCATACGAATCAGCCTGCGCTGCTTGGCATAGAGCTTTATTGTATTAATCACACGCTGATAAACCACCTTCACATCAAAGGGCCTGCTTATGTAATCTGACACGCCCATCTCATAGGCCTTTCTCACATAGCTCTCGGAGTCCTCTCCCGATATCATGATAACAGGAATATCATCAATCCAGTGGTTCTTGTTCATGTAGTCAAGCACCTCGTACCCATCCATGACAGGCATCATCATATCAAGAAGCACAATTGATATTCCGGTACCATACTCCTTGAGCTTTTCTACACACTCGGCACCATTTGATGCCTCGAGTATTCTAAAGTCGTTTCCGAGCATTTCAGATAAAAGCTCACGATTTAATATGTCATCATCCACTATGAGCACCTGCTGTTTTATCTCGTCAAGCTCCTCCTTTGTAACATCCTCATCATTTTCAATTATCACAATATTCTTTCTGTTTTTCGCTATATACATAAGCGAATCCGCACGCAGCACTGCATCCGCCACCGTCTCATCTGTACAAATCACCCCACCTATGCTGACCTGCAGCTGTATCTTTGAATACTCGGGAATGACTGTCTTGTTTACCGCATCCTGTATATCCATCAGCTTTTTGCGGAACTCATCCTCTGTTACATCGTATATGATAATAAGGAACTCATCGCCACCATAACGGATTGCCAGATCGCTCTTTCTGATACAGCCCTTTATCGTATCAGCACAAGCACACAGCGCCATATCACCGGCTATGTGCCCCAGTGAATCGTTGTACAGCTTAAAATCATCGACATCGAGCATGGCTATACCGGCATTTATCTTGCTGTTTTTGACATTTTCCTCATAGAAGCGCCTGTTGTAAACACCTGTCAGCGCATCACTGTATAGCTTTTCCTTGTAGCTTACTATCTTGGATTCAAGCTTTTTGCAAACATCTTCATCCTTTAACGCACCATTATCAATATGGTTAACAAGCTCCATCACGTAGTTCTTGCCTTCTATATTGTAGTACCTTGATATGACCTGGTACGAATCAGTGCCCGAAAACTCTATCTTGACACGCTGCCTTTTATCTTTTATGGTCTTGGCCGTGATACAGTTCGTGCACTGTTTATTTTTCCTCCAGAATGAATAGCATGGGCATGGGTCAATAGGATCCTGATTGTCACTATTATTCTCCATACGTGATATGCGCTCTTCATCTATCAGACGCACTATGTCAAAAATCTGTCCATAGTCGTCCATTTTTTCTTCTATCTGCTTCATTGTATAGCAGCATGAGCTTTTTTCTATATCTTCTTCGTGCATGTTACACCTTCTTCGTCAGATATATTTCTCCTCGAAGCTTTCTATGCACATCGGCTTGTCAAAGAAATATCCTTGTATGTAATCTATTCCCATCTTTTTAATTATAGCATATTGTCTGTCAGTCTCAACTCCCTCCACGCAGACATGTACTCCTATTGTGTTGGCAAGCTCTGTAACCATCTTGACAAATGCATCAGAAAAATCATCCTCCCCAAGATGTTCAATGAAGCATTTATCTATTTTAATGATATCAAGAGGCATCTCCCTGATATGGTTGAGTGATGAATATCCTGTACCAAAATCATCCAGTGCAACCTTAACACCAAGCGCTTTTATCTCACTGAGTATCCGCTTCATGCGCACCATGTCATTGATTGCCAGACTCTCTGTCACCTCAAGACACAGATTTCCCGGTTCTATGCCCACCTCGTCAATTATGCCTTTGATTTTCTTGACTATGTCATTCTGCAGCAGCTGCACCACAGACAGATTTACGTTGACCTTGTAGTCAGGATGTCCCATGTCATTCCAGTACCTGCAGTGCTTCGCCGCCTCTCTTAATACATGCTCCCCGATTGGGTTTATAAGCCCAAGATACTCAGCAAGCGGTATAAAGTCAACCGGATTTATAAAGCCCATGGTTGCTGAATTCCATCTGACAAGAGCCTCTGCACCTGCACAGACATCCTCCCCCTTCACGTTTATAATCGGCTGAAAGTACACGGTGAACTCATCGCACTCATTCATTGTGGCTTTTCTCATGTGCTTTTCCAGGTCAAGACGCTTTGTGCTTGTGCCATCAATACCCTCGTTGTAGAACTCTATACGGTTTTTTCCTTCTTTCTTAGCATTGAAAAGAGCTATATCAGCTCTTCTTATGACATCCTCCACAGTGCTTGCATCTGTCGGGAAAAATGCCACTCCGGCACTTATTGTACAGTAATAGTCCTCTCCCTTCAAGAACCACGGTCTGACAAATATCTGCTGTATATCATTAATGATACTCTCCAGCCTGTCAACAGAGCTGCCTGTCACTATGACGATAAACTCATCGCCACCCATCCTGTAGCAGTGGTTCTCAATTTCCTTCACCTGTGTCAGGCTGTGCGATATAGCTTTTAAAAGCACATCTCCGTACTGATGGCCAAGCCCATCATTTATATGCTTGAAATCATCCAGATCTATATAAATCATCGCACCTCTGGTGTCGTTTTTCACTGAATCATCTATAAACTTAGCCAGATCCTGCTCACATCTCATCCTGTTATATAGCCCTGTCAGGAAATCATTATTGGCCTGGTTCTCAATGCGCTGCTGATAACGCTTCTTCTGTGTGATATCATACATTGTAACAAGCTGCACATTGCGGCCATCCACCCACACTATGCCTGTGCGATGAATATCAAACCACTTATCCTCCTCCGTCACGTAGACCTCTGTAAAGCTCCGGCTCTCTGCAGTATGGGAAAAAATATATTTTTCCAGCTTGTTCTGTTCGATAATATTTGAAAGCAGCTGCTTACAGTAATTATTCATGTAAAGTATCTCTGACTTAGACATATCAGCCACGTATATACCGCAGCCGGAGTTTTCCAGTATCGCTTCGAGCGAAGCATAGGAGCCTGCAAGCGAGTTGGTTGTTATCTTTTTTGTGAGAATACTTTGAATGACGCGCTTCGTATCATTTAAAAACTTCACATCATATTTTTCCCAGCTTCTGTCATCCTTCTCATCAAAAAAGCACACATACATCTGAGTCCTGTTATCTATATTTACAGGCTGGAATATGGCTGCCCTCATAGCCTGCTTCTCCATGAAAAGGCGGAATTTCTCCGGCATCACAGAGTCTGATGATATAATGTAAGGCTTTCCGGTAAAAAAAGGCACCTCGGTAATTGATATTGTATCAAACGGCTTTCTGCCATAGCTTACAATCACATCCAAATGCATGCCGTCCACGTTTTTGCGGATGATAAAAGCACCGGTAAGCTTTATGGTAGTAACTGCACTCTCCAGTGCTTTTTGAGCCATATCAGTAAAGCTTCCATCCATCTCAAGCAGTTTTATAACAGAATTGATAGCCTCAAGCATATGAAACTGTTTCTTGATTTCCTCATCTGACTTTCTGATAAGCGAAAGTGCTTCATTCGCAGCATCCTCATCTCTCATTGTGATCAAAAGCTGTCTGGTCATAGTCTCCAGGAACTCAATTGTTCTGTTAAAACGTGCTTCACTGGTAATAATTATGCCATCAGGAAGCATATTTCTCTCATCATTAGACATCTGCTCATCAATTGCCGCAGCTATAACCCAATATATATCATTGGTATTGTCCACTCTTACAATCAGACCATACAGCCTGATATAGTCCTTATCCAGAGGTTCATCTATGAGATTCTCAACCCTGCAGTCCGACAGTCTCAAAAGAAGGTTTTTGTATTTTTCCTCACCAATAAAGGTAAGCATACTCTTCCATTTATCGTTACATTGACACACCTCTGTCATGACTCCATCCTTTTTTGTCAGACACGACAAATATATTCCGTTGACCATGCAGAAATAATCCTGTATTTTTTGAAAAAGCTTGGAATCTGACATATTTTCCTCCTAAAAACTCACGCAAATCAATCCTCATACCTGATAACAAACAAATAAAAGTCATTCTTATCGAGAATACATGTCTCCTGAAGCAGACGGTATTCGACACGCAGCCTGATTTGTTTCTTCACAAACCCAATCTCATTTGAATACATGACTATGATTCCGCCGGATACCAGATGCTCTGCGGCCTTGTCGAAAAACCTCTCGTAAAAAAGCTCCATCTCCGCCTTGGTCTGTCGGTTACGAACCGGCATATCCGTAATCAGCTCATCAAATTTGTAGTCATGTCTGAAATCAAAGAAATCCCTGTGTATAAAATTAATTCTTGTTTTAGCAAGCGCAGCATTCTCTCTGCCCATAGTGATTGCATCTCCATAGGTATCTGTAGCATATATCTCGCGTGCCGGGACTAAATGTGCGCGCTCTATAAGCAGTGTACCAACTCCGCAGAACGGATCCATGATTTGTGCCGTTTCCTTAAGATACGGCTTTGCAAGTGAAACAATAAGTGCCGCTTGTGACGGATGCATCGACGTAGGAAGCACATTCTTTCTGTACGCAAATCTATTATCCTGTATGGAACATAATCTCATGCAGACAAAAAAATTGTCATTTTTTGTCGGTATGAGCTTAATCACCACGTCGTAATCATTTGGTGAATTGATCATCCTGCCCGCAAAATGCATATCGATAGCTTTCGCAAGCCTGCTCTGGTACGCCGCATCTGCCGTGCTCTCAATACGATAGTAAAACGGACCACCCTCTCGGTGCATGCGTCTTAATATATCATACATATCTGACTCTGCAAGAAGTCCGGCTGCTTCCTGTGCATCCTTTGGCAGAAGCGATGCTGCATGTATGGTAAAGTACATTTTTCTGAATGTGCGCACCTGCATGATAAGAGGTATATTGTCAGTCTTTACAAGCACTCCAAGCGGATGCAGCTTTGTATCCTTAACCGGTATCTGACGTCGTACCACCTCTCTGTGAAGGCGGTTTGTCATCAGAAGCAGCTCAGCCTTTACTCCCTCGAGCACAGGTGTATGGTGTTTTATCCCATTATATTTAATCAGGATTTTATTTATCTCGTTTAATTCTTCCTCAATATGCTTCCTATTTTCAGCTGTGACCGTCATATGCTCAAGCTCTTTTGCACGCTCCATAAGCTGTGGCAAAAGCTCTTTACAGTCCAGCTGTGACAGCGCCGCCAGATATGAGCCCTTTACAAAGCGCATCTGTTCAGCCTCGTATGCTTTAAAAATCTCATCAGAAAGCTGTGACATATGAAGATCTCCTATCAGAAGCGCTGCGTTCTTTCTGATTTTTGCATCGTCTGCTCCCATAAACGACACAAGTAGCTCATCTTCTCCTGCAAGCAGCTTTAGAGCCTCTGCTAATGCATTTTCATCTTTAATCTCCTGTCTGAGGCTGCTCAGATTCTGACGTACATTCTCTTTTTTTAACAGATTTCCGATAATTTCCTTCATTTTTTAAATCATCCTTTAATTTATTGTATATTGTCAGTTTTGGCTTGCCTCTTCCTTTGGCACACCATTTTCTTCGATGTATGTATCCAGATCCTTGTGAAACTGCTCCCACGCATCCTCATGCTCCACGAAGTATAGCGGACACTTCTTGCCTGTCACATCGTAGTGCCTTATTACATCATCAGCACTCAGATCATACCGACCCATAAGCCATGTGGTGAGCTCTATGAGCGACTGGTATGTGCTGTCGTTAAACTTTCCTGTCTCATCCTCTATACAGCACTCTATCGATATTGTGTCACTGTTTCTGTTATTAGATGCATACGATATCTCATTGCAAGGTATGCACTGCACTATCTCACCCTCTAATCCTATAACAAAGTGTGAGCTTGCTTTGGTCTTTTTGGTCTCTGCCAGGCCATTGAAATAGTCTCTGTTTTGTCTGGCTGACGTACCCGGATTAGCCGTATAATGTACGACTATGCCGTTTACCTTCTCAAGAGCCTTCTGTGGTCTGGAATACGGATTGGGTGTCAGCAGCTGCACATCAAGCTTTGGCTGTATAGGATTGTAAAGAGTAGTCGTAACCTCTGCCTTTACCTCTTCCTGCTTTGCCTTTTTGCCCCTTAAAACTCCCACTATGATTATCGTTGCAATTATAAGTATTATCATGCCTATCACAATACAATTGTTAATAAGCTGCTTCCTTCTAACCTGGGCGCGGTGCCTCTTTCTATATTCTTCTCGCTTTCTCTGTCTTATCTTTTCATATTCGTCCATTTAATTATCCCCGGTCATCTCTTTTGTGTGCTTTTATATAACTATTCCAAGCTTTTATAAACATTTGCATATATTTAAAAATATTTTAGCACAAATCTTATTATTATGCCACATAAAATAATATGTAAAATAATACAAAAGCACCAGATATTATGACATAACATAATACCCGGTGCCTTATTATAAATGCATATTCTTATTAATCACGCTTAATTAATCACATTTAATCTCATGAACCCATCCATCCGGTCCATCAATATGCCCCATCTGAATGCCTGTAAGTGTGTCACGAAGCTTCTTTGTGACAGGTCCCATCTCATCCATACCGCTTGGGAAGCAGATTTCCTTGCCGTGGTCTACAATCTTTCCTACCGGTGAGATTACTGCTGCTGTTCCGCAAAGTCCACACTCAGCAAAATCCTTTACCTCATCAAAGAGCACCTCTCTGTGCTCAACCTTGAGTCCTAAGTACTTCTCTGCAACTACCATCAGTGAACGGCGTGTGATTGATGGCAGGATGCTGTCTGATTTAGGTGTAACAAATGTGCCATCCTTTGTGATAAAGATGAAGTTTGCACCACCTGTCTCCTCTACCTTTGTACGTGTTGCAGGATCGAGGTACATATTCTCTGCAAAGCCCTGTGCATGTGCATCTACAATAGCATGAAGACTCATTGCATAGTTGAGTCCTGCCTTGATATGTCCTGTTCCGTGAGGTGCTGCTCTATCAAAGTCTGATACACGGATTGTGATTGGCTTCGCGCCACCCTTGAAGTATGGTCCTACAGGTGTTACAAGGATTCTGAACTGATACTCATCAGCAGGCTTAACACCAATTACCGCATTTGTTCCCATAATGTATGGTCTGATATAGAGTGTAGCACCTGAGCCGTATGGTGGAACCCATGCTGCATTTGCCTTTACTACTTCCTCAACTGCCTTTACAAATCTATCCTCCGGGAATACAGGCATCTCAAGTCTCTCACATGAATCCTTAAGACGCTGTGCGTTTAAGTCAGGTCTGAAGCAGACAATTCTGCCATCCTCTGTTGTGTATGCCTTAAGTCCCTCGAAGCATGTCTGTGCATACTGGAATACTCCCGCACACTCATTAAGTGTCACTGTATGATCCTTTGTGAGCTGTCCATCGTCCCACTTTCCATCTTTATAATTAGAAACATAGCTGTAATCTGTTTCCTGGTAGCCAAAACTAAGGTTTGACCAATCGATATCCTTCTTTTCCATCTTTATATCCTCCGTTTCTTTACGGATCCGATATAACCTAGCGTTATCATATATCGGGTCTACTATCATTTATGCTCATTCTAGTACAACAGAAAAAAAATGTCTAGTACTATTTTTTTATAATAACCATAACTTAAGTTTCTATATAGCTTTTTTTACTATTATAAGATAAGGCCTGACTTTTTCTTACTTTTTTCAATAGCTGTATTAAGCTTTCCAAACGGACGCCCAAGCAGCAGTCCGATCACAAGCGATATTGCTATAAATATAAGAAGAATCGCAAGATCCTTGCAATAATCAAAGCGGTACATGCCTCCCACGCACTCTCTTAGGGCATTCATGGCATAGTTAAACGGCATGAACTTATACAGTGCTCTGTACACCTGTGGCAGCACCTCAACCGGGAATGTGCCACCTGCGCCTGCCACCTGAATGACCATAATGACTACTGCTACAGCCTGTCCCACATTGCCCAAGGCTGCTGTGAGCGAGTACATAAGAAGCGTGAATACAAGGCTTGTCAGTGCGCTTGCACACCAGAAAAGGAACGGATGCCTGCACTGTATTCCGACAAAGAACAAATCACCGAGCACTGTCACAAGTGTCTGAAGCTGGCCTATCACAAAAAATGTGATATATCTGCCAAAAAACTTATGTACGCTGTTTACTTTGCCAAGTGATTTTATATCGTCAGTGTCCTTTACCTTTGTTTTCACAAGTGCAACAGTTATAAGACCTCCCACCCACAGAGCCAGCACTGTGTAAAACGGTGCCATGGCTGAGCCATATGTGGATATCTCATATATCTTCTGCTCATCCATAGACAGCGGTGATGTCACAAACTGCGCAATGAGTGTCGGATCTGTCTGAAGCAGCTTTACAATCTCATTAAACTGCTCATCGTTTGATAAATTGTCAAATCCTGATATAACATTCTGCAAACCATCTCTGATCTGCTGTACATACTGTCTGGTATTTACAATATCTGCATTTCCTGATTTAAGAACTGCCGAATAATCATCGAGTGCTTTTTGTATATCCGGGAAGCTGTTGTCCAGAGAACCAAGCATGGACTGTGTCTCAATAAGTGCATATTCTATATCATATACCGCTCCTGTGAGATTCGGTGACACGCTGTGGTCAAATGTATTTTTAAGTGTATCTATTGCGGACCTGGCACCTGACACATCGGCTTTTATTGATTCCTTAAGAAGCTTTAGCTTATCTGCCGTCAATTCAGTATCAGACTTAAGGTCTTTTATCTGTGTTTTAATGCTTTGGATATTTTTCCTGACAGCCTCTATCTGCGAGCTATCCACTCCCTTTAAGCCTTCAATAGCGGAAAGCGTATTCTCCGCAAGCTGTTCTACCGTATCAAAGCCGGCCACGGAAACAGATATATCCGCAGTATCGGCATCAGCTACTCCCGATGCATTTAAGAGCTGTATAGAGTTTTCCAGCACATTAAGCTGGCTGTTTATGTTTGATAAGCTTATGTCGACCATCTGTGTGATGGTTTGTGCTGTCTGTGCCCCCGAGAGCACCGACGACTGCATGCCGCTTACCGATGACTGTCCCCCGTCAATCAGCCCCTGCACACTCGGAAGCAGTGACTGTGTCGAGCCTATCAGGCTGTCTGCTGAATCCGTAAGCATGGCAAATGTATCGAGCATGCCTGCATATGTAGAAAGAGTCGTATCCATATCCTTTAGCTTGTCAACAACTGTTCCGGCCAGGTTATCGCCTGATTTACCGTCTCCCACTATGAGCTCTCCCGATTTTGACGCTATCTCCGTAATCGTGCTCACCATTGAAGAGTTTACAGACTGCTGCACCGTGGTCTTGACCTTTGAGGTTATCTTTGTTGCTATGGCATTCTTCTTGCTGTTTTCATAGTATTCTATCTGCGGATTAACCGGCTCACCGCTTAGGAAGCTAAGCATATCAGCTGAAAAATCCTTCGGCACAATAAAGGCTGCATAGCACTTTCCACTATAAACATACTCCAGTGCCTCTTTACTGCTGTCTGTGAAAATCCAGCCAATTGCATCGTTTTCCTTCAGCCCCTTTATGACACTGTCTCCCATACATAGCTTTAAATCACCGACACTCATCCCCTCATCCTCAGAATATACTGCTATGTGCATCTGTGATGTAGCTTCCTCTCCGTAAGGATCCCAGTTGGACATAATATTAAACCATGCATACAAAGCCGGGATTATGCCAAGTCCCATAATAATGACTATGGCAACCACATTTGTGGATATACGTTTCAGGTCAGCCAGATATATTTGAAATATTTTTTTCATTGCTCGGCATCCTCCCCTGTACTTTGCTGCATCGTATCAAATCTCTGCTCCACTCTTTCGGCTATTTCCTGCACCCTGTCCTCAATCTGCACGACAGGACTCACACTCATATTCTGCGCATCACTTCCGCTTATCTCATTCATCTTCTCCTGCAGCTTATAGTCCACATACTCGACTCCGATTAAATACACTGCGATAGCAAACAGACTCACTATCCACAGCACAAGAAAAATGATTTTTGAACTGTCCGGCACAATCATCAGCAGAACAAGAAAAAAGAGCGGAATGATGTATATGCACCTTAATCCTATTTTTATCCGTTTTTGATTCTGCTCATGGATGGTCTTTTCATATCCGACCAGCTTATCGTACATCTCGCGCAGTCTCTTATCATCGAATGGCGGCTGCTCATTCACATTATTATTTGCATTATTATTCATATCATTATCCATATTGGAATCTTTATTACTGTTTCTACCTGTATCCTGCATACTTTCCTTCCCGCTTTATAGCTTACGGCACATCAGAAGTATCATATTAATATGCCAATTATTGATTTATTAATTGTACATTTAACTATAGCATCTCAGTATCTTCCATACGCTTCTCTATAAAATGATTGAGTCTGATAAACGGCTTTCGTATCACAAGTCCTATCACCAAAGAGGCTGCACCAAAAAGTAAAAGCGTGATATAACATTTGCCGAGTGTGTTTTCGTACATACCTCCTATACACTCCCTCATCGCATTTATCGCATATGGGAATGGGAAGAAAATATACACTGCCCTGAAAAATGACGGCAGCGCCTCTATCGGATATGTGCCACCGCTTCCTGCAATCTGAAGCACCATGACAACCACCGCCAGTGCCTTTCCTATATCACCAAAGGATATGGTCAGAGAATATATGAGCAGTGAAAATGTAAGGCTCGTCACTGCGCCTGTCACAATAAATGATACCGGATGCACACACTGTATTTTAAGCAGGTATAAATCACCTAGCACAATGATAAAGGTCTGTACCTGTGACAGTAAAAAGAATGTCAGATATCTGCCAAAATAAAGCTGTGAAGGCTTTAGTTTCCCAAGCCCCTTGGCATCAGCGTGAACCTTTACCAGCGAAACAAGTATAGTCATGCCCACCCATATGGCAAGTGTGGTGTAAAAAGGTGCTACTCCAGAGCCATAATTGGCTATCTCGTAGATATAATTATCTGATACCTGCACCGGCTCTGAAAAGAAGCTGCCAAGCTTTTCAGGATTCCCCGAAAGCAGATTCACTATGATATCAGCTTTTTCATCCTCAGAGGCTGATTCAAGCTTGTCGAGTGTCGTATTTATCTTGTCAGATGCTGATTCTATGACTCCCTTAAGCTGTGTCATGCTCATATTGAGTGTATCAAGCGTACTGTCCACTCCGTCAAACACCTGCGCCATGGAGCCTGATGTCTGACTTAGATTGCTAAGTGTGGTCTGCATTGAATCAAGAACAGACGACATACTGCTTATCATGCCGTCCACCTGTGGCACTATCTGTGAGGTATATGTATCATTCACTGCTGACGCGGTCGATGAAAGAGCCGACATTACGCTCTTAAGTGTTTCTGCAGAATTCTGTGTCTTCCCCGATAAATCCACAGACTGTGTGCTTTCTATCATGCTCTTTGTCTGTTCCTTAACAAGCTCTATATTGGAAATAAGTGTGCCGACATGGGTATCGTCCATATCCGGCTTTATTTTGTTGATTTTGTCCTCAAGAGTGTCAATATTACCTTTCAAAGCATCCGCTGACTGTTTAATATTTTGCACATCACTTTGAATAGTATTTACATCCTGTGACAGATTTGCATCTGAAATCTGCTTTGATATATCATCAATCGAGCTCTTCACCTTTGCTAATGCCGATGTGATATCTGCGCTAAAGCTGTCGAAGGATTGTCTGGTGGACTGCAGATCATTTTTACTCTCTTCAAGCCTGTCTGTGCCATTTGCAAGCTTATCCTGCCCGTCTTTGAGTGCTTCGCCCGTTTCTTTGGACACCTGTGATAATGCCTTATTTCCATCAATAAACGTATCTATCATGGCATCGTACTGCGCAAGACTCTCAGATACCTCTTCAAGCTTACCGGTCATCTGCCCCACAGCATCCTTTTCCTTCACGTCATCGGATATTACGTTGGTCTCCTTAAATACCTGCTCTGCAAGCACCTTTATAAACTGCTTATTAATACTTGATTTAACAGCACTTGCTGCGCTGTCCGTTATCTTTGTCGCAACAGCATTTTTCTTGTCGTTCAGATAATAGGTAATCCTTGGATTTTCAATATTGTCAGCTACACCATTATACATGCTGTAGGTAAACTGCTCATCTATGACAAGTGCAGAATAATATCTGCCTGACTTAACACCCTCAACAGCCTTTTCCTCTGATTTAACAAATTTCCAGCCTATAGTATCCTTTTGCTTTAATGACTCTACCACACCATCGCCCATATTGACAGTTTCGCTGTCATTCTTCGTCCAGCCCTTGTCCAGATTGACTACTGCAATTGCTATATTTCCGGTGTTGCCATACGGGTCCCAGTTGGCATAGATATTAAACCATGCATACAGCGCCGGCAGCACGCACAGTCCAATCACTATAATGAGTACAAGCACATTTCGGAATATGCCGCACATATCTCTTTTAAAAATTTTTAAAATATCAGCCATAAATCATCCTCTTATATCCGGTATTTATATCCGCTGTTGTTTTAGCTCCCCAATAAAATACAATGAGCCAAATGCAACATTTTTCGTATCTCTTTTCAGGTGCTTTCTTATCTCATCAACTCCTGAAAGCTCTGTTGCACAAACTCCCTCTTTTCTGATAAAATCAGCAAGGTGCGATGCCTGCAGTGCCCTGTCTGAATCCGGTGTCACTGTATAAAACTCCTCAGCAAGTGGCAAAATCTCACGTATCATGACATCATAGTCCTTATCAGCCATGACTCCCATGAAAAAGCAAAATTTCTCACCCGGATACATCTGCATGAGGCTTTCCTTAAGCGCATCAACTCCATTGCTGTTGTGTGCTCCGTCCACTAGCAGAAACGGCTCCTTGGATACTATTTCCATGCGCCCCGGCCACACAGCCTCTTCAAGAGCGCTTTTTATCCTGTCATTCAGGTCTGTTTTCTCGCTCTTTGGCTCTGTCTTATCATATTGCATTTCGTATTCCGGCCCGCTATAGCGCTTTCCCAGCACATACCGCGCCGCAAGCTCTGCCGCTGCTGCATTCTCCCACTGAAATGTGCCACAAAGCCTCAGTGCGTAGCCGCTGCAGCGTGCTATATCGCTTTGTTCCACAGTGATTATCCGTGCATGCTTTTTTTGTGCTTCCTGCTCGATCACCTGCATGGCACGTTTATCCTGCTGTTCCACCACCACTGTGCCGTTTTCCTTTATGATACCGGCCTTCTCAGCCGCTATATCCGCTATATCACTGCCAAGGATAGCCATATGGTCATAGCCTATCTTTGTAATAACGGCACATTGCGGTGTGCCGATTGCATTTGTTGAGTCAAGCCTGCCTCCAAGCCCTGTCTCAATGACCATATAATCGCACTGCTGCTCCTCAAAGTACAAAAGAGCCATGGCAAGGCAGTAGTCAAACATCGTAAGTCCTATGCCAAAATCTATATCAAGCAGATAGTTTCCAAGCCGTGTGACATCCTCCTTAGGTATCATACGCCCATCAACCGTGATGCGCTCCTCAAAATCTACCAGATGCGGTGATACAAACGTGCCTACCCTCATATGCTCTTTTTTTAATATACTAGAAAAAAAAGCGCACACCGAGCCCTTTCCATTGGTGCCTGCCACATGGATATACGGTATTATGCGCTTTTGCTTTCCTTTTTCTCTCAGCACCTTTATGACCTGTGCTGTCACCACCACTCCCGGCTCATTGCCGAAACGGCGTGTGTTTTCTATTTTGTTTAAAACCTGTGTGTAATCTAAATTTCCCATGCCATCATTATAATATATCCGACCGATAAAATAAAGACCATATCCTTATACTGCTATAATAATGCCCCCGTCATTTGCATACATGCTTGAGATGCCGGCAGTATCCACAATGACAATCTTCTTAAATACGGCAAGCTTCTCAAGGCAAGCCTTCACATACTGTGCACGCTCCGGGCAGTTGCAGTGTGAGATTGCAAGAATCCTGTGCTCACAGTCCTTTGTGGCAGCCACAACATCCTCTACCATCTTGGCAAGTGCCCTCTTCATGCCTCTGGCCTGGCCAAGCTGCTGGATTGAGCCCTCATCTGTTGAACCCATGACAGGCTTTATATTTAAAGTGCTGGCCACAAAAGCCTTCAGGTTGCTTAATCGACCTGCCTTTCTTAATGTATCAAGTGTCTCAAGCACAAAGAAGGTATTCATTGAAGCTATATACTCCTCTGTCTGCTTTACAACCTCATCAAACGAAAGTCCACTCTCTTCAAGCTCCTGCACCTTCATGCCGATTAGTGTCTCGCCTATAGATGCTGAGCGGGAATTGAATACATAGATTTGCTTACCACAGTCCTCATGCTCCTCATTGTACAGATTGACTGCTAAAACAGCGCTGTTGTATGAGCCGCTGAGCTTGCCCGAAAGTGTGACAACATAGATATGATCAGCCTCTCCCTCAAAGGCCTGCATATATTCCTCAGGAGACGGGCACGACGACTTTGGTCCCTTTACGCTCTCCTTTACTCTTCTTAAAAAATCATGCTGGTCAAAGCTCTCATCATCGCGGATTCTGTATCCGTCAACATCGAGCTCGAGTGCCACATTGCAAAAATGTCCATCCTTCTTAAGGCTATCTGTGAGCTCACCACAGCTATCTATTATAATCTTATACATATCTATTCCTCCTGCACTATATGATAATAAAAGTTTAAATTACTTTTTTAAAAGCTATTCCATTCCGTAACAAGTAGTTTTCATTACTACGTCATATTAACACGAAAACTAAACTTATGCAAGAGGTTTCTGTATTTATTTTCCCATAATGGTTATCTGCCCTTTAATGGTACCCGAAAAAGGCCGTCACACAGTCGCTTAAGGCTTTCATGTCGCGTACTCCCATAAGCTCACAGGCTGAGTGCATTGCAAGAATAGGTATACCTATATCCACCGTCTTTACCGGCAAAAGCGTACCTGCAATCGAGCCCAGTGTGCTGCCGCCGCGGCTGTCCGAGCGGTTCACAAAGCGCTGGTACGGTATTCCCTTTTCATCACACAGCTGACAGAGAATGGCGATAGCCTGTGCATCCGTAGCATACGACTGTGAGCATGCCTGCTTGATACAAAAGCCTTTTCCCATGACAGGCATATTTGTGATATCCATCTTTTCCTTTTTATTAGGATGAAGCGCATGAGCCACATCGACAGACAAAAGCATGGCATCATATATGCTCTCATCTATTTCATTTTCTGAAAGGTCCATATTTCTTAAAATACGTCTGAGCATATCGTGGAGCATTATAGAAGCCGCGCCCTGCTTACTGTTGCTTCCAATCTCCTCATGGTCGAAGAGCGCTATAATGTTTATTCCATCAGCTCTGTTTCCATCCTCTATAGCATCAAGAAGTGCCCTGCAGGATGACTGGTTGTCGATTCTCGGCGATGAAATCATAGTATCATTCACACCGACATAGCAAGGCTCATCCATGCAAAATGTATTAAGCTCAAAGTCTATGATATCGCTCTTTTCCACAGACAGCTCACCAGCCAGAAAGCCAAGGAAATAATCCGTGGTCTTTTCATCCTCCGGGATTGAATCAAGCACCGGCATCAGATCCACCTGATTATTTATCCCGACTCCCTTATTCACATCCCTGTTCATATGAATGGCAAGATTTGGAATAATCATGACAGGCTTTTTGGACCTATATAGCACCATACGCGGATTGAACACATCCTCACTCTTTATAGCCACGCGCCCTGCCACTCCGAGAGGTCTGTCAAACCATGTGTTTAAAATCGGTCCTCCATACACCTCTACATTAACCTGTGCATATGAGTTTGTCATAAAATCCGGATTTGGCTTTATGCGAAGATACGGATAGTCTGTGTGAGCTGACGCTATTCGCACCATATCCTTTTTGTTGTAGCCGCTTCCTACAGTAAACGCAAACATGGTCGTATCATGGTGATTTAAGACATACCTGCCACCGCGCACAAGCTTCCAGTCGCCTGTATAATCTATCTCCTCAAATCCGTTTTCCAAAAGCTCCTGCTTTGCAGCCTTCACACACTCGCATGGTGAAACAGCCGCTTTTAGTAAATCAAATAATTTTTCCTGTTTCATGGATTGCCTCCTGTTTTCATTGCATAACGCATTTATTCTACCACGGACTTTACAATTATTCCAGTTGAACAGGCTTTATTTTTATGGCATAATTCGCAAATCTGATGTATGATATAATAATCGATAACTATTCAAAACTATTGAGAACAATCATTCGCTGTCACATACAATGTGGAAAATGAGGAGAAATTATGATATCAATTGAACTGACAGACACAAAGGACTTTATGAACAAGTTGCTTCGCACGGAAATCTTTGACAACTTCCTGCTCCAGGAGGCTGTCATCACAAAGGCAGCCTCATACGTCATAGATGGTCACCTGCAAAAGGGCTTTTACAGCTCCACAGAGCTTGAGGAAAATGGTATAGCCGGCTATAGCATACTCCCCTTTAGGATGCTTCGCACAAACTGCTTTGACCTGATAAAGGGCAGACAGACTCCATCGTCATTCAAGTTTGTCTTTCTGCTTTCACCTGAAAACATGGAGCACACCCTAAGCAGTCTGCACTCTGCTTTCACTGTGTCCGATATCAGTGGTTTTTTCATAAATATCAGGTATCAGAGCCAGCTTCTGACTCTGACAACCGGAATATCCTACAATATTTTTTCAGCGGATAAGACCTTAGACAGTGAATGGGATAAGCTTGTAATGAAATTTTTAGCAAATAATGACATAAACTTTAAAGAACTTTGACTTTATTGCTTTACATCTTAAACCTGTTATGCTATTCTAACGTTAGTTGCGTAAGCAGCATTATTATTATTTGGAGGTACTTTCGATGAGCAAAGGTACAGTAAAATGGTTCAATAACCAAAAAGGTTACGGATTCATCACAGCCGAGGACGGAAAGGATGTATTCGTACATTTCTCAGGACTTAACATGGAGGGCTTCAAAACTCTCGAGGAAGGTGCAGCAGTAGAGTTCGATATCACTGATGGCGCTAAAGGTCCACAGGCAGTTAACGTTGAGGTAGTTAAATAATTTTGGCCCCTCAGGCAATCTAGTTTCTATGTACCTTTTTCTTTATTATATATTTAGGTAAAATTATAGTTACAAAAATGTTAATTGGGGAATAAGATATAAGAATCATGATTAAAAAAGAAGAGTTCATTTCGAACTCTTCTTTTTTGTGCTTTTTTATTTGAATGATTTTAGTTGTTTACACGATGATGAGACATCGGTGAGCTTGTGGTGAGTGGTAAAAACGTGTAACCGTTCGCCTGTCCCCACTGGATGATCTGCTCGACCGCATTGACACTGAAATCCTTTATGTCGTGCTGCAATACAACTGATACGTTGTGGCTCTGTACCCCTGAAATGACATTCTGCACTACCTGTTCCGTGCTAATTGGCTTGCTGTTTGCATCTCCGCTCGATACATTCCAGTCACAGTATAAAAGTCCTCTTGCTGTCACATCATTTACGAGCTGTGTCATAATGCCCGGACAATAATCCTTACTTACAGTATTTGATGAGCCACCCGGGAATCTGATGATTGACGCATCATTTCCTGTCTGTGCCTTTATGATACTGTTCATCTGCTCAAGGTCATCAAAAAATGCCTGCTCACTTGTATATATCTGGTTGTATTTGTGGCTGGCAGAGTGGATAGCCACTGTATGTCCTCTCTTTGCCTCCTCTGCTATCATGTTCTGATAGTCAGGATGTGTATTTGTAACAAAGAAGGTGGCCTTTACATTGTATTTATCAAGCACATCTAATAGCCCCTGTGTATACTTTCCGGGACCATCGTCAAAGGTCAGATAAATAATCTTGTTGCCCGGATTTACCGTGTCTGCCGTGGCAGCCGGATCATACACACTTACCACTCTTGTAGCTGTAGCCTTATTTCCTGATGAATCTGATACCTCATAGGTCACAGTATACTTTCCTGCCTTATCCTTATCTACCTTATCTCCTGATACCTTGACACTGTCTGTGATATCTCCGTCACAGTTGTCTGTTGCCGTATATCCCGGATCACTGTATTTATCGCCTTTTTTAACTGACACAAAATCATCACCTGAGAGCTTAATCTGCGGTGCCGTGGTATCTGTGACATGCACAGTCCTTTTGACCTCGCTCTCATTCTTTGACGAGTCAGCGACACTGTACTTTATCTCATAGTCTCCCGGCTTTGAAGTATCGACAGCTCCTGTGACAGATACCTTGTCTGTCAGATCCCCATCATAGTTGTCTGTTGCCGTATATCCCGGGTCACTGAACTCGCTGCCTGCCTCTACAGTCATCTCTGCATCACCATTTAATGTAATCTCCGGAGCCTTCTTATCCCTCACCTCAACCTTTATGGTCTGTGTCGCTGTTTTTTTACCATATTGAGCAGTTACCTTTATCTCGTATGAACCTGTCTTTGTCGCATCGACATTACTGTCTATAGTGCATTTTATCTCTTTTCCCTTTCGGTTTATAAGCCTGCCTCTGACATACGCCTTGATTTTTGGTACCTCAAACTTTTTGCCATACTCTACAGTAATACCGTTTTTGAACTTGCTGCTGAACTCAATATGTGAATCAAAGCATGTGATATACACTATAAACGCCACCACCAGAACTATTGCAGCCGTAAGTATGCCGATAATCATCTTTTTATTTTTGTCCATTTTTCCAATCCTCTTTAGCATTTTATAATTATTCTCTCTATATTATTACTCAAACCTGATAATATTATTTCAAGCAGTATCTATTATAGCGTTAAACAATCTTTTTTGCTACTGCAAATTCCTTGAGAATTTCTTAATGTTGGCTTCATATATTTCAGTTGTGTTACAATTGTTTCTTTATCCCGAAAACCCGTGATAGAGTCGTAATATGTACTTAATTTATTTAATATCTTTGTTACTATTAAGTTTTCAATATGACTAACCACATATCTTTTTGCAGATATTTACAATCAGAAAAAATCCCCCGAACAAGTCGGGGGATTTTGAAAGCTTATGTAACTATTCAAGCCACGCTTTGGCAGTAACAATCATTTTTACTGCTCCTTGCGGTGCATCTCAAATGTCTCCATATGGTAGTTGGCGATGTTGTCACGAATCTTTCTGTCATCTGCTCTGCTTAAGAGATCATCACGGAACTTCTTTGTAGACACCATGTCATTGTATGAGCTTGGTCCGCCTACGCAGCCGCCCTCACATGCCATTCCCTCGATGAAGTTCTCAGGAAGCTTGCCTGCCTTCATGAGGAGAAGTGCCTTCTTACACTCTGCTGCTCCGTTTGCCTTGCAAACCTTGCAATCAACATCCTCGCCTTTTTCCTTCATGCTCTCGATTACGGCTGCTGTAACTCCGCCTGAGTTTGCGAAACGCTTACCGTATACTGAGCCCTCCTGGTATGAGGTATCATCAGCCTCAAGCTGTACTCCCTTTGCCTTCATAATAGCACGAATCTCGCTGAATGTAAGTACATAGTCTGCATTGCCCTCTATCTTCTGATCATGTACCTCTGACTTCTTGGCAACACATGGTCCGATGAATACTGTAACTGCATCAGGATCCTTTGCCTTGATCATTCTTGAAACTGCACACATAGGTGAAACAGTTGTAGAAATCTTGTCAGCAAGCTCAGGATAGTGCTTTCTAACCATATTTACAAATCCAGGACAGCATGATGTAACCTTCTTCTCTCCTGCCTCATATGCCTCAAGCCACTCATCAGCCTCGTATGCTGCTGTCATATCTCCACCGAGTGCTACCTCAACAAAACCGTTGAAGCCAACTGCCTGCATAGCTTTCTTCCAGCTGTTCATGGTGATATTTGCGCCAAACTGTCCCTCTGCTGCTGGTGCAACCATAGCGTATACATGCTTGTTCTCTGACTTGATTGCATCGATTACATCTACGATGTATGTCTTTGATCCGATAGCTCCGAATGGACAGCTGTGGATACACTTACCACATCTGATACATTTGCTCTCATCAATCACTGAAATGCCGTACTCATTGTATGTAATGGCATTTACAGGGCAGGAGAACTTACATGGTCTCTTTAAATGAGCGATAGCGTTGTAAGGACATGCCTGTGCACAGCGTCCACACTCCTTACACTTCTGTGGATCGATATGTGAGCGGAGACGTCCTGCCTCGATTGCTCCGAACTTACATGCATTGATACAAGCCTTGCCAAGACAGTTCTGACAGTTCTCAGTAACTGTGTAGCTTGAAATCGGACAATCCTCACATGCTGAGCTGATTACCTGGATGATATTGCCGTCATCGTTCGCGCTTGGTGCTTTACCCTCTGCAAGTCTGACACGTTGACGGATGATCTCTCTCTCCTTGTAGATACAGCAACGGAACTGAGGTGTCGGTCCCGGAATAAGTGTAAATGGGATGTCATCTCTGATCTCATCGAGGTTACCTGCAAATGCAGCCTTTGCGACCTCAAGCAAAACTGCATGTTTGATTTTGATTACGTTTTCGTCAGCGTACATATTATCTCCTTTTCCTTAAAATAATGTATATTTTGTTACCTAATAAATTACATACTTAGAAGAATCATTACATCATGTGACACTTCCCATATCACATGACCTGATTCCTCTAAAAAAATGCTCCTAGTATTTATCTACTAGGAACATTTTACAAAATTTTTTAAAATTTTTCTACCCTTGTATTCATCAAAATACAAAGAATTGTTATTTTTTTCACAATAGCAGCTGTTTCAATAAAAATTACTCATGGCGCAGTGCATCAATAGGGTTCAGGTTCGCTGCCTTGTATGAAGGTAGCATACCGAATATGATTCCGATTGCCATTGAAAAAAGCACCGCAAGTATAGCTGCTGCCGGGCTTATCGCTGTCGGCGTGCCGTTCAGCATTGAAATGACCTTCGAGAGTATCACTCCGACAAGCACTCCCACCAGGCCTCCAAGACTTGTGAGCACAACAGCCTCTGTGAGGAACTGACCAAGGATTGCTCCTTTTCCTGCTCCGATTGCTTTTTTAAGTCCTATCTCTGAGGTACGCTCTGTGACTGACACAAGCATGATATTCATGACACCGATGCCGCCGACGAGCAGTGATATTCCGGCAATCCAGATGAGCATCATGTTGGTTGACTGGCTGAGCTGCTGTATCTGCTTTGCCTGCTCCTGTAAATCCTGTGCCTTGTAGGTCACATTAGAGCCGTCTGTGACATTTAAGTTACTGTTAAGTATCTCCTCAGCCGCCTTTCCCACTGTAGTCATGGTACCCGTACTATCTGCCTTAAGCAGAAGATTCTGCGGCTCATCATAGCCAAATATGACCGGCCATGTGCCGCTTGGCACAAATACATTGCCCTGACTGTCATCATAGGCATACATATAATAATCATCCATTGAGTTTATTACCAGGTCATAGCTGTCCTTTTCCGTGACTACACCGACTACTGTAAACGGATATCCCTGTATCTCTACTGTCTTGCCGAGCGCGCTCTCTCCTGAAAACAGGCTGCTCTCCACGCTCTCATCGATAAGTGCCACCCTACGGGCCTTTGAATAGTCATTCTTTGAGAAGCCTCTGCCCTTCATGACTACATAGCTTGCTGTGTCGAAATATCCGTCATCGACACCTGTTATATTGCCGCCCGAAAGCGCAGTGTTCAGATAATAAACTGCATTGTAAGCCTGTCTTGTGCGGTAAAGAGCTGCATTTTCTACATGGTCAAGCTCCTTTATGCTGTCAAGTGTGGCAGCCGATACCTCGGTCACTCCCGCAGGAGCCGAATCATATGACAAATCCATATCATAGCCATCCTTCTGCAGTGTGACCTTTACGTTATTACTTCCCGAACCTATGAGGTTCTTTTCTATCTGTTCGTTTGTGCCCTGAATTGTGGAAACAATCGCAATAATTGCTGCAATTCCGATGATGATTCCAAGCATAGTCAGAAACGAACGCATCTTATGTGACCAGATTCCCCTAAAGGACAATCTAATATTTTCAAGCATCTTTAATCCTCCCTGCTAAACTAATACATACCATCTTCGGACACCTTGGTTTTCTCGCCTTCCCTGACTCCATACGGGAATGCGATATAGTCATCATTTGTCAGACCTGACTTGATTTCCACATATGAGCCCCAGAGTGACTTGCCTGTTTTGACAGTCTGCTTTTTGAGCTTTCCGTTGTCATCCTTGTATATATATGACTGTCCGTTCTCTGTTCTGACATATGACTTGTCGATATAAAGTCCACTGTCTGAGCCCTCTGATGATGTATCTATAGTCAGCTCCAGTGAATCACCCTTTTTGAGATTCTGCGGATTCTCAATGTATGCAGTGTACTCATAGAATGATGAGTTCGGATTGCTGTCCCCATAGTAATTGACACTGTCTGACGGCACATTGCTTATCTCAGATATTGTGCCCTCATAGGTATCACCTGTCATGTAGTTTACTGCTGATACGCTCTGTCCTACCTTTACCGTATCCAGATCCAGCTCACCGATTGTTCCGCTGATATATAGGCCTGCCGCTCCTGAAAGCTGTAAGAAAGGTGTGCCGTCCTGTGGTGGATTTGCAGGATCGCAAACTGTTGTCACGATTCCATCCTTCTTTGCATATACCACGCCATCCTCAAGCTCACTCTGCAGCTCCTTTAAATCAGCCTGTGCAATTCTCTTTTGTAAATCAACATCGGCAACACTTCTGGTCTGCTCCTTTATGGCATCCTTAAGCTCATCTGCTGTGTATGTCTTTTCTTCTGAAGCGGTATCAGCATCAGGCTGTGTGGTCTGTTCTGTGGCACTGTCTGCTGTGCTGTCTGACGGCTCATTTCCTGCTGTATCATCAGAAGCAGCTCCTGCTGTAATTGTGCCTGCAAGGAAAAGCTTTATCTCATCGCTGTCATCATAGCTGCCAAGCTTATCTCCTCTTACGGTAAGCTCCATATCAGGTGCGTTAGCATCTCCAATCACAAACCGTGCTACAGCGCTCTTATCAGCGAGTGTATTCAAAAGCGCTCCCGATACATATGAAGCCTCTGTGCATGTAAATACATAAGGATCGTTCTCTGTACCGCTTCCCTTAGCCTCTGACAAATCCGATATCACATCATGCTGTTCATCAGGCTTTTGCTCAGGTGCAGCCGGATGTGTGTCAGGCTGCGGCTCAGGTGTAACAGGAGTCTCAGGCTGCTTTGCAACCGGCTTAGTATTCTTTAGCTTATCAAGCTTCTGCTTTTCCGATACAAGCTGGTTCTCAAGACTTTGTATCTCAAGCTGCTTCATCTCAACCGAGAGTGAAAGACTCGTCACATCATATGCAAGGAGCTTATCTCCGGCCTTTACCTGCTGATCCTTTGTGACATAAACCTCTGTCACCTTCTGTCCATCCTTTAAATTGATTGTCTGACATGCATCGTCACACACCATTCCCTCACTGGTCATGGATGTGTTGTCGTTTGTCGTGCTGATCATTGAAACACTCATGACGGAAGCAAGCCCCTTGGAGTTCTTGTAATAAACCACTCCTGTGATGCTTCCCGCTACAACTGCAACTACAAGGACAGCTATTATAATGATCTTAATTCTCTTTTTCTTTTTCATTACCTGCCTCCTGTCCCTCCTCTGTTATCTCACCATCTATGATATGGACAATGCGCTTTGCCTGCTCGGCTACCTTTCTGTCATGTGTAATCATGACAACCGTCACACCGGACTCATTAAGGCTCTCAAAGAGCTCAAGCACCTGCCTGCCTGACTTTGAGTCAAGTGCTCCCGTAGGCTCATCCGCAAGCAGAAGCTTTGGATGATTTACCATAGCTCTCGCTATCGCCACTCGCTGCTTCTGTCCTCCTGAAAGCTGTGTTGGCTTAAAATCAGCCCTGTCTGAAAGCCCTACGCGCTCCAATGCCTCCATCCCCATCTGCCTTCTGTCCTTTTTGCTCACACCGGCATATATGAGTGGCAGGCATACATTGTCCAGTGCGCTCTCACGCGGCATGAGCTGGAAATTCTGGAATACAAATCCAATTGTATCCCGTCTGACTCTCGTAAGCTCCTTTTCCTTAAGCTCACTGACAGGTCTGCCGTCAAGTATATATGTGCCCGATGTTGGCAGATCAAGACATCCCACTATATTCATGAGAGTGGTCTTGCCTGAGCCCGACGGACCCATGATTGCCACGTACTCTCCCTCCTCAATCTGGAGTGAGACATCCTTTAAAACCGGCACCACAAGCTTATCCTGGTCGTAGTTTTTGTAAATATGCTGGAGTTCTAGAATCATCTACTGTACCTCCGCGTCACCTGAACCGGTGGCATCTGCAGCACCTTCGTCCATTGTGCCATCATCAACCGGACCGCCCTCAGTGCCCTCAAGCATCTGATCATCAAGAGCTTCTGTACCCATATTGTCATAGACTGAGTCTTCCCCGCCGCCATTTTCAATGTACTCTTCCCATGTCTGTGCCGGCTCACCCTCATAAAGGTCATCAGATGCCCATACTATATAGTCATCCTTTGTAAGCCCTGATTTGATTTCATACATCATGAGATTCTCGTCATAGTCTCCAAGCTCAACCTTTGTCTTCTCAAGCTTATCCTTTTTATTAAGTGTCCAGACATATGCATCATCGCCATCCTTTACGACATAGCTCTCATCAATCCAAATACCATCCTTCACCTGCGTCTGTCCGAAATCCGGCTCCACATATACATGCTGTCCTAAAAGCATGTCGCCTGTGCCTGTAAGCTGCACATAGAAGTTGTACTTTGATGCCTTCTGCTCGCTGCTTCCATCATCATACATGCCGGAATTGCTGTTATCAGTCTGAGGATTCTCCGTATCAACCTTGCTAATGGTACCCTGCCATGTCTTTGACTCATCAACTCTCGAGCGCACTATAACTGCCTGCCCCTCTGCGAGTCCACTGTTTAAAAAGCTCTGCTCATCAATTGTGCCCTTTACCCTGTAATCACCGGTGGCAACGATTGTCATAAATGCAGTATCTGCTGTGTCTGCACTCTGATTCTCATTGATTTTCTTTACAACACCGACCATTGTGCTGTTTACAGTGGCATTTTTGATGCTCTCATCATACTTTTCTATCTCTGCCTTCTTCGTGGCAATATCGTACTGAGTCTGCTTCTGCTGTGTCTGCGCCTGCTGAATCTGCAGTGTATAGTCAAGCTGCTGATCCTTTGACGCTTCCTTCTTTTCCTTGTTGAGCTGCTCTATCTGGGCATCATAGCCGGAAAGCGTATTGTTTAAGCTCTCAAGCTCAAGCGTGGCACTTTCCTTTTTCGCAGCAAGATCCTTTGTATCATAGGTAAAAAGAGGTGTACCCACCTGTACCTCATCACCCTCTGACACGAGAATATCCTTTACTTTTTTCTCACTATCAGCCTTGATATCCATGCTATCGGCTGCTTCCACGACACCGCTGTACTTGTCAGTGCTTCCCGCCTGATACATGACATCAGAGACCTTGTTTGCATACACCCCCGATGCCTTTTTTGCATTCTTTCCCTTTGTCATTGCAATGACAACAGCTGACACAATCACTGCTATGATAAGCACAACTGCAATCACTGAAATGATAATCTTTTTCTTTTTACTCATTTCGACCTCCCGGTTTCTTATAATTAATTGATTGATTATGAATTAATCATACCAAATATATATTGCATCTGTCTTTTAAGATTTTTTTAATATTTTACTAATAAAAAATGGAGGTTAGTATGGAAATAGCATTTAGTGAGAAAATTTCTCCACAGCTGTCCGCCGCCCTGTTGTCCACCCCTTATGAGCTTGGAAAAGAGGGTGGGCTTTCAAGCGGCTATCTGCCGGAGAGTGATAGCTGGGAAGTGATAGTAAAATATGTCGGTGACATCGAAAAAATAAAAGAAAAGTATCCTTCTGTACTCATCACGAGGCTGCTCGGAAACTATGCGGTGCTCGTAATTGAGAAATCACTTGTAAATACCGTTTCCCTGTGCGATGAAATCATATATATGGAAAAGCCAAAGCAGTTTAACTACGATGTGTACGAGGGCTCGCAGGCCTCATGCATCACTCCCGTACAAACCAATCCATATAATCTGACCGGAAAAAGTGTGCTCGTAGGCATTATCGACTCCGGAATTTACTATGCCCATCCGGCTTTTATACAGGATGGTGTAAGCAGAATCGCCTATCTGTGGGACCAGACTATTTCCGATGATTCCTCACACAGTGATATCATCCCTTTTGGCACCTTATATGACCGCGATACCATCACCAAAGCCATAAATGCAGAAAACAGCTTAGAAATGCAGCGCATCTGCCCAAGCATCGACATATCCGGGCACGGCACTCATGTGGCAGGAATCGCTGCCGGAAACGGAAATGGTAATGGTAATGAACAAAACACAAAATACCGCGGTGTTGCTTATGAAAGCACTCTTATAATCGTAAAACTCAAAACCTCAGGCGGTGCCAGCTTTCCCACAACCACGCAGATTATGCTGGCAGTGGACTTTTGCATAAGAAAATCAATCGATATGAATATGCCAATCTCCATAAACCTAAGCTTTGGCACAAGCAACGGCTCGCACAGCGGCACCTCACTGCTTGAAGCATACCTGGACTATATAGCAGGAAACTACCGCTGCGCTTTCTCAGTCGGCTCAGGTAACGATGGAGCCGGCTTTGGTCATGCAAACGGCAGCTCATACCCTGCCGATGCAGAGCTTGCGATAGGCTATCCTGAGCCGTCTCTTTCCATTGATTTATGGAAAAAATACTGGGATGAGATACAGCTGCGCATTAGTGCACCAAATAATGATATGCTGGAGATTCCCGATACAATCACCAATCAGGCAAAGGGCTTTACATACAGATACAATCTCGATGGGACAGACATATATATAACAGGCGGCGGTCCCTCTCCCTACTCTCCCTTTCAGGAAATATTCATTGAACTCATGGGATCACAATACATCTCACCCGGCATCTGGAAAATATCACTTGAACCCATATCTGTAAAGGACGGCTCATGGGATATATGGCTGCCGTCAGGTGCTCTGCGCAATGCACAGACCTCATTTATCCATGCATCGCCTGATATCACCCTGACCATCCCCTCAACCGCTCAAAATGTCATATCTGTCGGAGCCTATGACAGCCGAACAAATCGCACAGCCGCCTTTTCCGGCCGAGGCTATACCTGGGCCTTTGACAGCATAAAGCCTGATATCATTGCGCCCGGTGTGGACATTATTTCATGTTCAAACACCGGAGGCTACACTTCAAAAACAGGGACATCTATGGCTGCACCGTTTGTGACCGGTGCGGCTGCGCTTCTGATGGAATGGGGAATTGTGCGTGGAAACGATCTCTATATGTATGGCGACAAGCTTAAAGCTTCTCTCATAAAAGGTGCAGGTGAAAATGTATTCACAGCTGTCTCAAGGACAGCCTCTGAAAAAACTTCCAAAAATACAAAATACCCCAACCCTGTGACGGGCTGGGGTACATTGTGCTTACTGGATAGTATTCCTTAGTGGAAGCGCTATTCGTATACATGCTTCTGATGCTTCTTTGCATCTGCCTTATTCTTTTTCTTCAATGGATGCTTTGGGTTTTTATCCATTATAATCGCTTCCTTCCGTTCGTTCTGACTACGTTATACACCTGTAATCAGCACTTGTCAAGTTAGAGTGCTATTTTTAATTAATTATTTATATTTAGCATGAAATCACAATCATTTTGATGTCAAAGCGTCGATTTGTATGCACAATTATTGACAGTTTGCTATATTTAATTTTAAACACAGTCATCGCAATTCAAAAAATACATCATTACATAGCTGCCAAATATACAAAATATGCCGCATAGCAAAGCAGCATCACCACTCCGCATGGCTTTCTAAGCTCTTTATGTCTTATCGTACCGACCCACAGGAGCACACCGCAGAGTATTGCCACAACTGTATCAATCACAAACCTGCTCTCAAACGGTACCGGGCAAATGAGTGCAACTGTTCCTATTACAAAAAGTATATTAAAAATATTGCTGCCGACAATATTTCCTATTGCAATTCCTGCATTTCCCTTGCGTGCTGCTGAAACAGATGTCACAAGCTCCGGCAACGATGTGCCGAATGCAACGATTGTCAGTCCAATAAAGCGCTCACTCATGCCGCAGGCTCTTGCTATGGTTGTGGCACCGTTTACGACAAGCTGGCTTCCAATTACGACACAAACACCGCCCAGCACAATAAAGAGCAGGCATTTCCATACCGGATATAGCTTTACCGGCTGCTCATCACCGCTGTCATTGCCCTTTTTTGCCAAAATATACAAATAAAGCAGATATGCAATAAATAAAATCCACAGTATAACACCCTCAATGAATGTGATTTCATTGCCTGTCATTCCCATCACGAGAAGCACCGCTGTGATAAGAAGCATGTACGGTATCTCGTATTTGAAGGTGGTTTTTTGTATGGCTACATTTGTGATGAGTGCCGTCACTCCCAGGATTATAAGGATATTTAGTATATTGCTGCCGACAATATTGCCGACTGTAATCCCCGCATTACCCTTTATTCCTGCAGTGATGCTGACTGCAGCCTCCGGCAGCGACGTACCCATCGCCACAATCGTCAGTCCAATCACAAGCTGCGGAATACCAAATTTCCCGGCGAGCGCCGCCGCTCCATCCACAAACACATCCGCGCCCTTCACCAGTGCTACAAAGCCTGCTATAAGCAGTAAAATTGCTACAAAAATCATAATTTTCCTCCTTCTGCTGTCCTTTTTAAGGATGCATGATTAATTGATAGTTACAGCTATGTCTTTTCAGCAGAAGACTTTTATATACAAAAAAGGCGACACTTCTGCTGTATAAAACAACAAAAGTCTCGCCATTTAATCACTCTCCGGATTGCTGTCATATATGTATGATATGTATGAGCAATCGTACTGACGGATAAGTAAGCACTCTCGTGCCGGCTACTCCCTTTCACTTATATACTATGATATGTCAACGCAGGGTATTCGTCAATAGAAAATCTAAACTATTTTATCTCCGGCTGGAATTTCTTTATATCACTTGCTATCTCACCGCTTAAAAGAAGCATACAGATGAGGTTTGGAATAGCCATAAGCGCGTTTGCGATATCTGAGAAGTTCCACACCAGGCTCAGAGTCTGTGTACAGCCTATGTATGCAACGAGTGAGAAAATCACCCTGTAAACCATGTTAAACCTGTGTGTGCCAAGCAAATACTCAAAGGCTTTCTCTCCGTGATACTCCCAGCCAAGTATTGTCGAAAAAGCAAACAGAGTGATACCTATTGTCACAAGCCATCCTCCGCCTGTACCAAGCACCGTCTTAAATGCCGCAATGGTGATATCAGAGCCTGTCAGATAGTCTCCAGCAGCATCTTTCATGCCAAGCACGCCCGATGATGCAATTGCAAGTCCGGTGATTGTACAAACAACTATTGTATCCCAGAAGGTTCCTGTCATGTTGATATAGCCCTGGCGTACCGGATTGTCGGTTGTGGCTGCCGCTGCTGTGATTGCAGCTGAACCCATGCCTGCCTCATTTGAGAAAACACCTCTGGCTACACCATAACGCATAGCATTCATCATTGACGCCACGATTGTTCCACACATTCCGCCGCCCACTGCCCTGACAGAAAATGCCATCTTGAAAATCATTGCAAGGCCGGCCGGAAGGTTAGAGATATTTCCTATTATTACTATAAGTCCACAGATTACATAGAAGATAGCCATTACAGGCACAACAACCGATGAAACCTTTGATATTGACTTGATACCACCTACGATGATAAGAAGTGCAAGCACTGTAATAATTATTCCTGACAGCCAGGTTGGCACATTGAAGGTAGCCTTTAATGCACCTGATATAGAGTTGCCCTGTGTCATGTTTCCGATTCCAAACGAAGCTACCACTGCAAAAAATGCAAAAAGCCATGCTAAAACAGCTCCAAGCTTCTTATTCTTTATTCCCTTTTTCATCGTATACATCGGGCCACCGCTCATTTCGCCCTTTTCGTTTACCTCACGGTATTTGATGGCAAGCATACACTCAGAGAATTTTGATGTAAGTCCAAAGGCTGCTGAAATCCACATCCATACCAGTGCTCCCGGTCCTCCGGAAACCATAGCTGTAGCGACACCTACTATATTGCCTGTACCGATTGTAGCCGCAAGCGCCGTGGTCAGTGCCGAGAACGGTGATACATCACCCTCTCCTCTGCTCTTTGTGCGAGCCTCCCTGCTGAGTGTGCTCTTTAGCGCATATCCCAGGTTTCTCCATGTAAGAAATCTCGTCCGAAATGTGAGATAAATTCCTGTTCCAACCAAGAGCACCAGCATAACCGGCCCCCAGACAAAGTCATCAATTGCCGAAATAACATTACTCAATTCTTTCATAATATATCCTCGCTTTCCTCCAACCATGCAAAAAAATGCAAAAAAGAGCGATGTATGAACAACATCGCTCTTTTGTTGGATTGCTTATTAAATTAAACCCTATTTTAAACTTTTTTCGGAATATGTCAAGAGAAAGTTTTCCTTGCCTGTAAACTAAATCATTTATCTATATTATTTTCGGTTTGGCTTTTTCGCAAAAAGTGCTGCTCCCACAAGACTGATTGATGCAAATGCCAATGCAAGCATGCCCATAAGAGGGTTTGTATCACCTGTCTTTGAAGCCTTCTTTACTGTAGCTTTTTTAGCTGTGGTGCCTGTTGTGTTAGTAGTAGTAGAATTTGACTTATTTCCTGTTGCTACAGTTGCATTCGTACCGGCACCATTAGAGCTTCCTGCAGCTCCTGATATCGCACCTGTGCTTCCTGTACCGGTTCCAGATGTTCCCGGATTTACAGCTTCCTTCTTCTTTAAGCCTTCAATAGCCTTATTGAGTGACGCAACTGCATTGTCAACCTTTGTCTGGTCATCCTTCTGCTCAAGCACTGCTTTTGCACTTGAAAGCACCTGTGAGAATGTCTTCCAGCTGTCTGCTGTATAATCTGCCTCTTTGAGTGTATCTGCTTTTTCAATTGCACTCTCAAGTGCTTTAGTATCAATGACTACAGGCTTCTCATATGTAAATGAAAGCTCATCCTTATATCCTGTTGCTGACACCTTGATTTCAAAGCTTGAGCCCTCAGCAAATGGAGCCTGAGTAGTATCAATTGAACCATCTTCCTTGATAAGCTTTACAGCGTCCTTGACTGTTGCCGGATAATCCTTACCATTTACATTTACAGACTTGATTTTTCGAATAAAATCTGCAAACTGTGCTGGTGTTGCGCCATCTGCCACTACAAGCTTCGGTGCTGTTGCATCATTATTGTATGCTGCAGAAACTGCCTCTGCATAGAGCTCGAATGTGGTAGTGATTGGTGCATATTTTTTGCTCTTATCGGATACTGTCAGCGTATACTCTGTATTCTCTGCATCCTTAGGATATGTAATTACAAGCTTATTAGTCTGAGTATAGCTTGCTGCATATGTTGACACTGCTGATGCTAATTTTTCCTCTGTAACGTTAAATCCCGTTACTTTATTTCCTTTTGCATCTGTAACTGCATATTCTGCGTTAAAATCATCCGGAAGTGATACTTCAAGATTAGCCTGTCCTGCTGATACTGCTGCATTTTCTGCTTCAACAGCTGCATCCTTAGCGTGCTCAAGCACCTTGTAATCTACAGGTAAAGTGAAGATTCCCTTACTTGTATAGTATGTCACATTTTTGATTGTCTTTCCAACCATAGACTTGTAGTGCTCATATGAAAGTGTACATCCGTGTGAATCTGTAACAATTCCCACACTCCATGCAAGCTCCTCTGTTTTCCAGATATTTTCCACATGACGCATAGCATAATCTGTGTTGTCATCGGTGCTTACAATAACACCGTAAACCACATCATCAGCTTCAAAGCCCATAGCAGCCTCTATGCCATCAAGATTGAGCTGATAGTCTCCATACTTTGTTTTTGTCTTGAACTTTGTAGTTACCTTGTCGGCAGCTATATGCGTCTTAGTTCCATTTACAGCGCCAAATGACAGCTTTTCATCTGTGCCTACTGTTGCAGTCTTGTAATATGAAGGCACCTCACTAAGTACATAGTATGAATAGTCAGCACTTTCAAAAAGAGCCTTCTTTCCCACATATGTTGTTGTAGAAGTCTTGCCCTTCATATTTGTTGTGATTTCTACCTTACTGTCATCTGTAATCTTTGTATAACCATTATTGTTATCATAGAAATCATCTGAGACCTTTACAGGGAAGGTTACACCATTTATATGCGCTCCTTCTGCGTCAGCATGATATGAGCCGGCTGCCAGAGTATTTCTGGTCTTCTGCTTTGTGGCAGATGTTGTGGCATCTACTGCGACTGAATTGTTATTAAGATCAGCCTTGTAAAACTCATCATATGGGATGTTCATAAGTACATACTGTGATTTCAGGTTATTTACAGCGTCTGTGAGATGTGATAGTGCTTCCTCGGCTTCCGATTGCATGAGGTCAGTCTTTGCTAAAGCATCCTTTGCTTCCTTAAGCTCAGTCTGCATATTTGACCATGTTTTATCAGTATAGAGCTCATTGTTCAGCTTCTCAGCCTCCGAAACCTTATCTGAAAGTGCCTTCTTTGAAGTCTCATCTGCCGGTACCTGTGGTGTAACTATATTTGCAGCTGTAGCCTCAAAATTATATGTATAATCCTCATAACCTAATGCATAGATTGTAACAGACCAGTATCCTGTTCCATCATATCCACTTGGCAGGCTGCATCTGAGCGAATCTGTAAGACCAAGCTGGATTCCCATAGACTTATGCATCCAGTTATCTGATGCAAACTTTGTGCCATATGTGGCAAGTGCTTTGGTTCTTGTGCTGTCATTACCATAATATGTCCACTTAACTGCCTGCATATTGGCTCCAAGATCACCATAATTACCGTTAAAATCAACTCTTAAAAACTCTCCGTATGATCCTTTCGCCTCCTTAACCGTACCTGTAACACCAGCTTTTTTCAGAGAAGTATCCTTCACACCTGAGTCAGTTCCCGTTGCTCTGGCAGAAAAGCTGAAGCTTCCGTCTGCGTTCTTCGTAACAGTCTTAAGACCGTTTGTGTTTTCTGTAACGTCTGCTATCTCGTCTATTGTCTTAAGATTGCCCTCTCTATAACCGCCTTTTAATTCAGAACCGTTCTCGTAAACTGTATATTTTACCTTAAATGCTTCGTAGTCTGACTCTTTTACCTTTACCGGTACAAACTTAAGTCCTGTTACTTTGTAGTCCTTTTGCTTGAGAGTTGTTCCATCTTTGGTAAATACCCCCTTATCGTAATTATATTCAGTACCATCTGTCATGACAGCAATTTGCTGATTATTTTCGCCTGTCTTCCAATATGAAAGATTGAGTGTCGTACCTTCTTCTGTCTCGACAATAGCATTACACTGGAAGCTTCCTCTTTGAAGGCCATGATTTGTAGTAGCACGGGTTACTGTATCATAAGCTCCTTTATCTGATTCATTATGTGAATCCTTTTCGCTTGAAGCTTCTGTGCTTCCCGCAGCCTGTACACCCTCAGCATCCCAATACTCTGCCCATGTAAGCCCCGCATAGCAGTATACATATTTTTCTTCTTTTACAAGTCCCTTTACAGCAGCATTTAAAGCTGTTGCTGCTGAGTCAACTGCTGTCTGTGACTCTTTTGCTGTAAGTGCGCTCTTTGCTGCTTTAAGAGCTTCTGATACCTTGCTCCATGTAGCTGCTGTATAATCAGACTCTGTAAGTGCCTCTGCTGACTTGATAGCTGACTCAAGAGCTGCGGTGTCCACTGCTACTTCATCTTTTTTCTCTGATGCCTTACCAAGAGCTTCAAGAGCTGCTTTTTTTACCGCAGTTGATGTACGTGTTGCTCCTGAAACAGTATCCCAGCTGTTTATTGTCTCTTCTGTTGCAACTTGGCCTATCAAAGACTCATATCCTGGCTGATTTCTCTTTTTGTTGCCTGTTTTAGCCTTATTAAAATATGAATTGCTTTCTTCATCATATGTGCTTCCAGGTGTTACAGATATGCTGCTTATATTTCCATCCTGTACTCCTACCGATACCGAAATATCATATGCATTCCATTCGTTGTCATCATCTTCTGCTGCTTTGACATTTCCTGCACCAGTATACGTTCCGTCAGCCGCCACCTGGCTGCCTGTCACTGCAAATGCACTTGTCGGAAACATAGTGGCTGTCACCGATGCTGTCAGTGCAAATGTAAGAAATTTCTGTGCTAAAATCTTTCTCTTCATTTTTTCCTCCTTAAGATTTTAATAATTTATAGTTAATGTGGCTGCCTTCTAATTTGCAATCCACAATTGCTACCGATTTTAGTATTAAGCAGATATACGTAATTGATATCTTTTCTCAATAAGTTAGTTCTCTCTAACCTATATTCAAAAAATTTTTCCCGCTTATTCCTACTGCGGGAAAGACCTTTTGTGCGACAATTCCTATCAAAAGTCCTGTCAGTGTGCCAGCCACAAGAAGTGGTGGCAGATAATACACCACCGCAGTGCTTTTAAGCACTATCGCAGCGGCCAAAAGCTGTCCTATGTTGTGGCTGATTCCACCTGCCACACTCACGCTGACCATCGAAAATTTATCTGTTTTCTTTATAATAAGCATTACCGCAAGACTTATCAGACCACCTGCCAGACTGTATATGATGGAAACACCGTTTCCAAACATAAAGCCCACAAGGCATATCCTCATTATCACTACAGTAAGCACCTCACAAGATCCTAGGAAAAATATTCCTAAAACAGTGACCAGGTTTGCAACTCCAAGCTTAATACCCGGAATGCCTATGCTTATCGGTATAAGGCTCTCCACATAGCTGAATATCATCGCAAGCGCCACAAGCATGGCGCCGTATGCTATTTTTCCTGATTTAGTCATATTTCTTTTCATTTAGTTTTCTCCATAATACCTGCATGTTACACACCCAGCCATACACATATAGCTATAAGTATCGCAGCTCTTATACCTATAAACCACAGCTCATTTCCACGAAGCTGCTTTATACCTGTATGAATATTGCTCTTTGGACATATTCCATTGCATTTCTGACACTGGAAGCAGTCACCTGATATCCTGCCTGAGCTATCATCCGGCAGGCCTATGTCGCACGGACATATCTTCTCACAGGCTCCACAGCCCTTTATGCAGCCTGCCCTGTCTCTGTGCAGGGTAAAGGTAGCTGCTATAGGGAATATTGAAAAAACAGCTCCCATCGGACACATAAAGCGACAGAAGAATCTCTCCTGAACACACATACCGATGATTATAAGCACAAGCAATACTGCACCTATAATATATGAGGTAAGCCCTAAGTTACCTGCCCTAAGCATTGAGAATACATCCCACGGACTTGTGCCCTTTAACAAGCTATACGCGCCCAGATAGCATAGTATCAATATTATTGCAAGTATAACGTATTTCATATATGTAAGCTTTTTTGCAGCCTCTACCGATACACTCACCGGCTTTTTCTTAAGCTTGCGGCAGCATGACACATATATTGCATGCACCGCATCACCAAAGCTTCCGAATGCGCAGGCAAAACCACAGAAGAATCTGCCAAATATCATTGTATACACGCAAAGCATCAGAAGAACCGCCACAAATGATGTAAGCTCAATTCTGTTTCCTGAACCAATCTGCGTAAAAATATACTTGACGCCATTGAACGCTGCCGTGAACATTGACGGAAATAGTATGAAAAATAAAAGCTGCACTCCTACACGAAACCAGGTCTGTATCCTTCTCTTTCGAAGCTTTGGATTCATATCTTTTATTCTCATCTATTTCACCGCCTTATCAAGTGCCTGCTTAGTGGCATTTCTTATTGCAGTTGAGCTGAATGTCGCACCGCTTACAGTGTCCACATCCGCGGACTGCGATGAAATGATGGACGGTATGATATCCTCTGCCATCGCCAGGTATGCGCCATCTTCCTTCTCTGCCGCTGTAATGTCAACCGATGATATTTTCCCTGCCTCGATTGTCACCTCGACATCCACAATGCCTCCAAAGCCCTCTGCACTGCCTGTGTATGTGCCATCCTTATATGCTCCCTCACTGTCTGTGCTTTCAGTTTGTGAAGCAATACGCTGTGTATTTTTATTTTCCTGTTCTCTTTTATCTATTGTCATATTGTATCCCCATAGTGATGATACAACTATAAACAGGCTTGCCAGTCTGATCCAAAATTCCTGCATGTTATCTCCATCCTGTAAATGTCCTTGCGGTTTTATTTCTTCTTAGCAGCTTCAAGTACGCTCTTACAGCCATTAATTATAGCCTTTGATGTGCATGTGGCATGGGAAACAGTGTCAATGCTGCTAAAGTCGATGCTGTCTGCATTTGCCTGTGATGTAAGCACATAAACCATACCCTGCTGATTTTTTGTACCCTCTACTGCTTTCTTTATATAAGAAGCATTTTGTGAATCTCCATCTCCCTTTACATCAGTAATTGAAACTATCCTGTCATTTGCTATAGTCACCTTCATGCTCAGATTATATGCACTAAAGTCCATATCATCATCCGGTATGCACAGTGTAGATACATCATATGTGCCATCCTCGTATACATTTGTGGATGTATCATTTTTCTGAAGCGCATTTATTGCAGCCTGAAGCTTTTCCTGTGCGCGGCTTACATCCTTCTTAGTTGACTCTGCGGATTCCAACACCTCCTGTGCGTCCCCCAGACGTATCTGAAACAGATACCAGCTAAGCTGTGTGTACTGTGTGCCGTCAAGCGATGCCTGTGACTGCACAAGCTTTGACAGGACCGCCTTGTCCTCATCTCCTGCAATATTGCTGTTATCCGAATTATTACTGCTATTATTGTTACCTGAATTGCTGTCACCGGTATTCTCACCTGCAGTTGTCTTTCGTGCTTCCTCAAATGCAGCCTTTACTGCTCCTATAAGTCCCTTAGAGCTGTAGGTAGCTCCGGATACCGTATCAACATCCGCACTCTGCTTTTTCATCATATTTTTTAACACATCCATAGCATTAGTGATAAAAGGCTCATCATCCTGTTTTTCAGTAACAAGAATTGCTTTAAGAGTCTTGTCCTGAATCACAACCGCTACCTTTATGTCACCCTTGTAGCCCTCTGCCGTACCGTAGTATATACCGTCAACATATGGAAGTGTGCCCTCTGTGCCCTGTTCCTGTGAACTGCCAGATGAATTTTCATCAGTCTGTCCATTTCCCGATGTTTCCGTTGCATCCTGTTTATCTGTATTATTGTCCGCTGTATTTTGGCTCACAGCCGCCTGGCTAAGTGCACTTCTTACAGCAGATATGATTCCGCGCGAGCTGAATGTCGCACCCGAAACTGTATCCACATTGGTGCTCTGTTTTTTGACTATTGTATCAAGCAGCGATGATGCGCTCTTTACATAGCTGTCACCATCCTTTGTGCTGACTATGCTTATAGAGGCTATTTTACCGCCTACTATATCAACCTTTACCTTCATAGTGCCCGCAAATCCTTTTCCGGTGCCGTAATATGTGCCATCCTTATATGCGGACGCGTCCTGTACAGCCGCTTTCTCTACCGAAGAGCTGTCGGACTCTGACGCACTTTCCTGTTTTGATTTTCCTGTAACTGTCTTATCCTTCTCACCTGTCAGGGCATTTTTCACTGCTTTAATTATTCCATTTGAACTGTATGTAGCTCCGGATACAACATCCACATCAAAAGACTGTGACGATATAATTCTGTCTATCACACCCTTTGCCCTATTGAAAAATGCCTCATCATCCGTAGATGAAAGAATATCAATGGAAGTAATCTTCTTATCCATGATAGTTACAGCCACTGTCACAGGTCCGCTAAAGCCTGTCGCAGAGCCCTTGTACACACCATCTGCGAGGTCAAACGAGCCTGTGGCTGTTTGTGTATTCTCTGCAGTATTCTCTGCAGCATTCTCTGTTTCAGTTTCAGTATCAGTCACCCTCTCTGAAACCTGCTGCTTTTTATCCTTTGAAGGTTCACTCGCCTTTGTCTGATATCCACTCAATGAAATCACTACACATGCAGCAATCACAAGTGACACTCCAAGTGGTGCATATACCTTTATTTTTTCCAAAACTTCCTTGAACTTCATATATACCTCTTATATTTCCGATAGCACAGCTATCTGTGCATATTACTTTTACTCTGCTCTATTTTTTATTTACTACCTCATATTCATAGTCAGATGAATAGTCATCCGCTATCCCCTCTGAAATATACATGCTGTCATCATCTGTAAGCAGTACGAAATCAAATTCATCGCTGTGTGCCTTCCAGAACTCACACGCCTTGTCCTTTCCCATGATAAACAGCGATGTTGACAATCCATCTGCGAGTGTTCCGTCATCACTCACAATGGTGACAGATTTAAGTCCACTCTCTGCAGGATAGCCTGTAGCAGGATCTATGATATGGTGGTAGATTTTTCCATCCTGCTCAAAATAACGCTCATATCCACCGGAGGTGATAACCGCCTTATCGCTCACATCAACCACTCCTATATACTGACTTTCATCCTCCGGGCTTTGCACAGCAACTCTCCACTTGCTGCCATCAGTCTTGGTTCGGTAAGTCTGGACATTGCCTCCCAGATTCACAAGACCGCTATCCACGTCATACTCCTTGAAAATATCCATAATCCTTGATGAAGTATATCCCTTTGCAATACCACCAAGGTCTATCTCCATACCTGCATCCTCAAAGGAAATCTCTCTGCTTTTATTGTCGTAATCTATTTTTGAAACGTCTGCAAGCTTTAGCAGCTCTTTTAGAGTTGCATCATCCGGCACCTTAAAGTCCTTCGTCGGAAATCCCCACTCCTGCATAACAGGATATATTGCTATATCAAATGCTCCATCCGTCATCGTACTAAGCTCAATTCCTCTCTGCACAAGATATCCCCCATCCTCTGACAAAGTGGCTGACTTATTCACATTCAGCTTTGCTATTTCACTTTCTTCATCGCCTGTCGAAAGCAATGCATCAAGCCTCTTTATCTCTGCTATAGATGCATCCACAGCTTTTTTCGCATTTTTGCCGTATGCAGTCACTGTCATATATGTATCCATTGCAAATACTTCCTGTGAGGACTCTTTTGCAGATTTTAAATCACTATTTATTCCTTCCTGCGAAGCTGTTGTATTCTCTGTCGCATCACTTCCACCTGAGCCACAACCGGTCACTGCCAATGCGACTGTCAGTAATATCGCAGCTGCTGTCTTCTTTTTCACCTTATTACCTCTTAATCAAATATATATTTTTATTAATTCATACACTTTTGTGTAAACCTGTATAAATGTCAGCCAGGCCTATATAGCACTTACTTATATACATCACGCCAATCGATTACATTATACTAACTTATGTACATTGCCCTAACTTATATACTATATTTCTATTTCTAATTAGTTTTTGCTAACTTTGACATTTTATTTTAAATCATGTTTTATGTCAATAAGAGTCCATACAAAAAAAGCCTGTTGATTTTTTTTATCATTAATTTTTTCTTGCCTTTATCACGCTAACGTGGTAGCATGGTTACTAAATAAACTATTAAAGAGGTACTACAAATGAAAACATCAGAAATTATTGTATTTATCGTCTATCTGCTGTGCATGCTGGGTATCGGTATCTTCTTCTTCGTGAAAAACAGAAACGGCGGAGAAAAGACCTACTTCCTCGGCGGACGTGAGATGGGACCATGGGTTGCGGCGCTGTCAGCCGGAGCCTCAGACATGAGTGCATGGGTGCTCATGGGACTTCCTACTTCTATCTATGCACTGGGCTTAGGTCAGGTATGGATTCCTGTGGGACTTGCAATCGGCTACACTATAAGCTGGCTGCTAGAAGCACCGAGACTGAGAAAATTCTCGATTGTAGCAAACGACTCAATCACCATTCCACAGTATCTGACCAACAGATTCCTGTCCAAATCACTTGCACTGCAGGTAATATGTGCAATTGTGTTTTTGGTTGCATACACTATTTATGCAGCATCAAGCGTAAAGGCATGCGGTACTCTTTTCCACACTGTAATAGGAATGGATCCACAGATTGCCATGTATCTTGCAGCGGTTGTCATCGTAGGCTATACCTTCCTCGGCGGCTTCTCGGCTGTATGCTGGACCGATTTTTTTCAGGGCATGCTCGTGCTCGGTTCTATGTTTATAGCACCAATTTTTGCAGCATTTATGCTTGATACATCATCTATGTCAGCACTCCCGGGCGGTTACTTAAATCCATTCTCAAGCTGGCAGGATATCGTGTCAGGACTGGCATGGGGACTTGGTTACTTTGGTATGCCACATATCATTATCAGATTCATGTCCATCAAATCTCAGAAGGATATGAAAAAATCAGCAAAAATCGGAATCACATGGACTCTGCTTATTGTATTTTTTGCAACCTTAATCGGAGTAATCGGAAGACTTTTCCTTGGCTTTGACGAATCAATCAATGAAAACTCTCTTGTTTTCATCCAGATTGTAAGAAAGATTTTCCCGGGTGTTATCTCAGGTATACTGCTCTCAGCAGTGCTTGCCGCTTCCATGAGTACCGCAGACAGCCAGCTGCTTGCTGCTTCATCTGCTTTCTCGAGTGATGTGTACAAGCCTGTCATCAGAAAAGGCAAGGCAAGTGATAAAGAGATGATGTGGACCGGCCGTATCGTTGTTCTTGGAATCTCTGTTGCAGCACTCATCATCGCATCAAACCCTAATGCCGGCTCTATCATGGCACTTGTTTCCAATGCATGGGGTATCTTTGGAGCTGCCTTTGGACCTGCAATCATGCTCAGCCTCTTCTGGAAGCGCTTTAACTTCAAGGGTGCTGTTGCAGGAATCATAACAGGTGCTGCCGTTGATATATTGTGGTATGCATTCCTCACATCAACCGGAATCTACGAGCTGCTGCCGGGATTTGTTTTCGGACTTATCGCAGCCGTTGTTGTAACACTTTGCACAAATGAGCCTTCAAAAGAGGTTTATGAGCTCTTCGATAAAGCCGAAAAGTTTGATGAATAATTAAAGTAATTAATCAGTAAAGCACATAAGTAAAACCGTCGTCCCCTGCTATTTACGGCCCCGGTACGACGGTTTTATTTTTTATTTTATTTTTCTTATGCGTTATGTTGTTTTTTTAGAAGAGCTGCTACGCCTGCTCCTTTTTGCGGTTCATAATAGCTGCGATTGATACGCCAAGACCGGCCATTGCGATAACAAGCCACATATACATATTGCTGTCATCTGAGGTCTTTGCTGCGCCTGCAGCAGCTGCTTTAGTACCTGCATTGGTATTTACCTTTACAAAGGCAAATGTGCTGAAATGGTCTGTCTCAAATACAAGCTTTCCATCTGTTACCCTTGATGTGCAGGCTATAAGCTTATCTGAATCCACACGGAATACCTTGACTGCCTCATTGTCAGCTAATGCAAACGGCATATCCATAGTTACCTGAACCTTGTCTGCAAGCTGATGAAGCTGTGTAGTGCCATCTGTCAGATTAAGCTCATATATTAAAACATCCTTTACTCCTACAATTTTATTCTTTACTACATCTGCAACCTGTGCCACTTTCTTCTCATCAGTTACCTTCTTTGACTCGAATTTTACTGTATCTGGAAGGATTCCCTTAGTGTCCTTTACAGTTGTTTTTGTGTCGGATGTGCTTGATACAACCGCTCCCGGTGTAAGAGCCTTTGCAGGCTGTGTGGCTGTATCACCGTTTCCTGTATTGTCCTTGTTATTATCATCAGTAGATGGGGTATCCGACTTCTTGTTTTCATCATCACCGGTATTACCATTATCGGCATCACTCTTGTCGGCTGACTTTGTCTGATATAAGTATAGGTCATCAACTGTTCCCCAGCCACCTTTTGCACTCACGATACCGACAACAAGTGTAACTTTGATTTCTTTCTCTAGCTTAAATGAAACGCTTGGAGTCTTCCAGTTTTTCCAGCCTGTAAGTGTTACATTATCTCCCTTTGCAATGATATTGCCTTCTGAATCCATAACCTCAGCATAAAGCTCATCTCCGTCAGCTCCCTGTCCTACATACTCAAAGATGTACTCGCCTGAAGCAAGTGTAATAGCTTTCTTGTATGTAATTTCTGCCTCGGCTACATCTGTGCCGGCATTGTACCAGTGAGCACATGCTGCTCCTGACTTTTTATCATCCTTGGTAGAAGAAACCGAATCGACAATCTTGTTATCGGCAGTAAAATTATCAGCCTTTTCAAAGCCTGCATCATCTGCATCTGTAATGAGATTTTTCTGCTTTATAACTACTGTACATTTTGTTGTACCCGATGTCTTATCTTTATAAGCACCACGCTCGATTTTTCTGCTGAATTTGACAGTTCCCTCTACAGTGTAGGTTCCTGCCTTTGAAAAATCAATTCCATCTGTATTCCAAACAACGTTCTCTTCAACTTTCTCTGTATTATATGTCACATTGACTGTTTTTGGAAGCTCTATCTCTTTTCCTGCCTCTGATGTGACATCTGCTGTTTCTATATCCTCAACTCCGATTTTGGTTACCTTTGCGCCTGTCTTTACGTAATTCCATACCTTAAGGCCTGCTGTTGCTGTTCCATCCGGATAAAACATTGCCTGATTGTCAACAGCGGAACCGCCATACCATTTTCCGGCATCCTTTGGATCATACTCACCGCTGTAGCTTGCTGCCCAGCCTGAGCCTTTTTCCTCCCAAAGCTTTTTATTTGCTTCATATCTTGCTGCTGCAGCTTCCTCTGAAAGACCTGTGGTATCACCCACGGTAATCCATGCCGGCTCCCAGTAGTATACACCAAGGCCGCCTGCCTCATTTACTGCATTGATTAGGTTTCTCATAAAAGTAGCCTGTCCCTGCACTGTGAAAGGCTCTGTGGCATCTGCCGAGTCATCATTATTTCCCTCACGGACAGTATTTCCATGACCATCTGAATCATCAAGTGTATATGCATAGCTTGTTTCTACAACCATCGCATCCTTGTTGTGCTTAGTCTGAACATAGCTGAGTTCTTTCTTTAAATTGCTCAGTGTTCCATGCCAGTATGGATAATAGCTTGTTCCAAGAATATCATAATTTACATTATAATTTTCAAGATTATCTGACCATGTTGTAAGTGTATTCTTCTGTGGGCTTTCCACATGGATCACAACCTTTACATCACTGTTGTAATCCTTAACACCTTTTGAGCCTGCAGAAAAGAGCTTGCACATGTCTTCCGTATTTGTTTCACCTATAAAACCGCCTGTTGTCTCGTTTCCAACCTGAACCATATCAACAACATCCTTTGATGCATCAATTGTGTTTAATGATTCGTTGATAAACTTTTCTACAGCTGTGGCCTTCTCATCAACTGTATAGTCCTTCCATGCCTTAGGCACCATCTGTTTACTCGGATCTGTCCAGAAATCTGAGCAATGGAAATCAACAAGCATTTTTATGCCTGCGCTGCGGCATGCATCAGCAATTTTCTTTGCTGTTGCCACATCGTTATTTCCACCACCATATCCATTTCCGTTTGAATCATATGGATCATTCCATACTCTGACACGGATATGGTTTATGCCGTTTTCTGCCAGGAATTTGCAGAAATCTGTCACATTGTTAATTTCATTTCCGCTATAATCCTTGTATACAACACCACTGTCTAATTCTGTTATAACAGATGAAATGTCCATTCCCATTATAAAATCAGATGACAAATCCTTTACCTTTGCAACAACAATATCGTCATTGTCTACTGAGGTATCAGTTTCAGGTGCCTTAGATGTAATAGTTGTGCATACATAACCAAGCTCATTGCCATCAGCATCCTTAAGCTGGGCTACAACATAATACTTACCGGCTGACTTTGTTGTGTAAGCTGCCTTAAGAGTTTTTCCGGAATCATTGTCATTTTCTAATGTTCCGTCACGCAACCCATCTGTGTGATCATTCCATGTATCAACCCACCACCATAAATTTACTCCCTCAGGAAGTGCGCTTATTTCTTTTCCATCATAGGTAATCTTTGCTTCAAGATTGACTGTATCACCATTTTCTACAACTACTTCTGTCTGGTTTACTGAAATTGTGTAGCCTTTCTGGTTTTCTTCGGAAGAGTCAGTATCATCTGCTTTTGTTTCATAAAGCTTTTGAAGCTTAATATTGTCAATATCGCCCCAATAGCCGTTCGTAACATCTCCTCCAATACATATATCAACATCTTGTACAGCTTCAATTGTAAATTCATCGGTTGTAACTGTTTCCCAATTATCCCAGTCTGTTGTAGCCGGAAGTTCTTTAGCCTGTTCCAAATATTTCACATACAGGCCTGATTTAACATCTTTTTGCCCATCCTGATCAATTGAAATCCTATAGGTTCCCGGCTCAACATTCTTGATTGTTTGAGATAGCGAATTGTCCCCAGTTATGTCCTTTATCTTTGTAAACTGAGTTGTATTATTTTTCGCCCATTCATCTTTTGTGACAAATAGTCCACTTCCCGTTGACTTAGTCCAACCGGTTATACTTCCATCCCCATTTATAGACGACTCAAAGTCTCCATTCACCACATACTCTGTGTCTACCCACTTTGCGGTATCCTCTGCTGCCTTAACCTGCTCTGTACCCAAATCCGCCACAGCGCTCTGGCTTAGAAGCATTGCAAACACCAGTCCGGCACTTGTTATAGATGCCATTTTTCTCTTGCTGCTCATATTTTCCTCCTTGTTTTATGCAGTGGTAAATGACTATCAAATCGATAAATATCAAAGCCATTAAGCCACTGCCATGCACATTCACCAATTGCATGTCACACATGATTTCATCTGTTCCATGCGCAACAGCGCAATCGGTTGCAATAACTATATTTACAGTCTATACATTTATTGCGTACGTTTCAATTGACATAAATGACAAGTTATTTATGACCAATTTAGCAAAAATACATCAATTTAATATTTGTAAATATGGGAAAATGTACAAAGATTAGTATGTTCAAACGGTTTTTCAAATAATGATATTCACATAGATTTTGTGGAAATTTCACAATACTTTTACGAGTTTAGAAGTATAATAATTTTTTATGCAAACTAAATATATTAATATGCATCAGAATTTTTATTTTTTGCATGGGCAATTTGTCAGAGTCCCGGGTACTATATATAAAAAAGCCGTACAGCAGCTTATGAAATATTTTCAAAAGCTGCCATACGGCATATTCGTATGTTACATCAAGCTATTTTAAATTTATTACAATTCCCACATAATGAGATTCTCTGGTAGATTAGTCTTTAAGCTAAAGCATTTCAATAATTCATTTCTACAATCATCTGTTATCAATGACATGAACACAATATATATTTTTCTGCCTCACACATATTCTCTAGCATAGTTATCAACTCATATAGCTAAAATTTATTAATGTATGAGTTAAATCCCATTTGTATTGCTTGTAATTGATTCTTATTTAAATATTCACGCCAATACATATCTGCACCTTCTACATTTTTGAATGGTAACCTTTTTCAGTTCCAATTCAATAAGTGATTTACCAACACCATTAACTCCATCGATTCAAATAATCATGACTGTATTTCTTTGGGGTTTAAAAAATAATCATATCATTCTTAATGAACTACTGCAATTGCAGCTATTCGTGATGCTAAATCACGCATTACTCTTCTTCCAGCCTTCTCCCCCGTTAATTTTTCGAAAACTGCACGACTGGAATCATTACCTATATCTGTAATAATTTCTAGCTGAATTCTTGCACGTGACGCCCCAACATAAAATAATTGTATATCATCCAATAATGATTTTTCCGAAAAATCTACTAATATGACAGCATCTGCTTCCAATCCCTTGAACTTTCTGCATGAGGTAAAATAGCATTCCCTATATTTCTGGTTCACTACATAATCTGTCAGTATACTATTCCGTTCGGTTTTCAATGTTAAAATCACAATATCATGTATATTATTTTCATGGCATTCACGTATAACCTCATCAAGAACATTCAGCCATACACTGCGTTGCGTGCAATAATGCATTCTCGGAATTTTACCTGCTATTCCATTCTCCCATAGTTTCAATCCAGATACAGGTAATAATTCGGTTGATGTTCTAAAAATATTTTTTGTATTGCGGCAGTTGTTATGTAATGTCAGTCTACATTCACAGTCACTGATAAAAGCTGGAAGTTTTTCTGACTGTACCATCTGTAATCGATCATAAAACACATAAAATGAAGCTTTTTCATTTGTTCTGGAAGCAATTATTTTATAAAGCAGTTTCAATATCTGTGATTCTTCTATTGCTTCCCGACCAAAATCCTGTCCTTCGTCAATTATCACATGATCATATGGGAACCCGCCAAACGCAATATAATCTTTTAGTTTTTCAACTGTTCTGTAATAATCTGGTTCATCTGTGTCACACAACATACATGAAAAAGCTGATATTGTCATATATGCAATATTTCCATTAACATATTTTTCTTCAAGATAATTTTTCAATGCCACATTAAAACATAGAAAAAGAACTTTTTCTCCATCTTCCGCATGTCTACGGGCTTTTTCTACAGCAATGAGTGTTTTTCCTGTTCCTGCCGCCCCGTTAATAACAGCCATTTTCTGCTCATCCAAAAAATCCAACAATGCTGACTGCTCATTTAGCATCCTATGAAAAAGCATATGCTTCAATCCAACATCAAAATCTGATGGTGGAAATATATTAAATTTGGGACATAATACTGTCTTTATTAACTTTTGCACTTCCATAGGTGTAAGTTCAGTTACTGTTCCTGTCTGTACCGCTAATGAAAAAAGTGAATCTACATATTTTTTAGGATTCTCTATCGCTTCCATCCCAATAACCAGTGAACGATCTCCCTCTGGCGGCATCTGTATATTATCCAATTTATCCTCCGTCAGGGAAGGAAACCACACCCCATGTATATACTTCAGGCGCTCATTAATATAACCTATCGGACTCTCTGCAATATATTGCATTAATTTCCATTTATTTGCCGAAGCCTGATTAAACGGGCCTCCATTATTCATTAGCTGTCCGTTTCCATATATCCATCGGCCATCCTGATAAGAAACAGCACCTGCTTTTGCTTCAAGACAAAGAATTCCTTTCTGAGCATGAAAAATAATAAAGTCTGTCTCACTCTCATGAATTGTATTGGATACAATTTTTGTAATCCTGAATGAATGAAAAACATAATATTCTTCAGGCAGCTTTTCCAATGCCTTAAACATAATATCTTCCAAGCTGCTCTCATGAAAAATATTCGGTTTTTCCGGAATCATAACTGCCATCAGATAAGTTCTCCTAATAATTTCCTTGTAGTATTTGTACAACCGTCAGGACCATAAATACATCTGATTCCTGATTTTTCCGCAACTTTCATATCTGATTTCTGATCCGATGAAAAATACATAACATTACTATTTTCCCAATAATAATCGCAGTTCCATTCTTCGGATTCCCCCGTAACTCCAAATCTGACATTTCCAAGCGGCATTTTTTTACCTTCAAGCACCATATTCTCCTGCAAAAAGTCTGCGAATTTCTTTTCTCCATCCGTATCTGCAAACTGCCTGATATCTCTAATTATACTTTCTGGTGTTTCCATACTTAGCTCTATACTACTAATCACATATACAGATCCAGTGTTTGAATTAACGGACTCTGACTCACTAGATTTTTCAGATACTTTTATATTTTCCCACTTTTTATCGCCATATAACTGTTCATAAAAGAATCCAAGTTTCTGATACTCATATGTTCCAACAACAACTCCCCTGTCAAGGAATACATTAAACTCTTCACAGCACGTTTCCGGCAACAGTGCGCACGAATAGCAGGCCGCAAGATTAAGTGAATCACGCCCCTGTCCGCTACTCATGGTACAAACTGGATCATTTGAACAGCTGACTGCAGATTCTATAGCCTTTTTATAAATTCCCGGAAAAGTGTCATGATGCCCCTGTCTCACCAGACCACCTAATGTACCTTCCGAATCACCACTTGCAGTGTATATCAGAATTGCTGCCATCTCTTTCCCATCTGCTTCCTCCCCACAATAAATTCTTTCTTTTAAGGAAGATATATTATATCCACATTCAAAACTTAACTGCTTTATAAGCAGATGAGAAATAGTATGTAGTAAAAGGAACTTACCAGATATCTTCCGTGGATTCTGCCTTCCCAGGAACGAATTATTATAATTATCCTGAAGTGTTTTTACTCTTTTTTCCAGTATCGCATTACCAGATCGCCATCTATTAATTGCATCTTCATCAAATTCAATGAATATTCCTTCACCATAAACATTGTATCCCGGATACCATTTTGTATCTTTCTCCTTTACCGGAACAAAATTTGAGGAATGTGACTCGATCATTGATGCAGGGAAAGGTTCAATACGTGAAAAACCAAGCAATACCTGCACTTCACGAATTTTTTCTATCAGAGATATTTCTTTTACAAATGGAATATTATATAAAGAAATATCTGTTGCAATCCTCTTAAAGTCATCATATTGTGTTCCACTCACAGCTGCCATGCCAGATAATGCATCAAACTCTGCAGCTCTGTAAGAAATACTTGATGTATCATAATTTCTTTCAGGGGTATTATTCATTCTACGTTTGAGTATTTCTCTAACTGGTTCAATATTAACGCCTATGTTAATAGCAATTTTCTCTGAGTACACGTTCACAATATTATTAATATTTATTTCGATCGTCTCTGCTGGAACTCCTTCCATACTCAGCATTGCCTCAATCTTATTTCTAAACTCATCGTATATGCTACTTTCATCAATCATCGTATTGAGCATGTTCGAATACGGTGGAATAACCAGAGAACTAGCCGTTACAGGAAAGTAAACGGAAGAACTACCACGCTGAAGTACCTTTGGATATAATCCACAATTGCATTTTTCATGCTTCCATGGATGCCTTCCACGGCATGTAAAATCATATTTTCCCGGATATTTTTCATCAATTTTCTCAAATTCTCCCTCATTAAAAGCTCCAGATAAAGTTGCACTTGCTCCACATGTTTTACATTTTACCCTTAAACCTTCCAAACCTTCTGACGAAACAGGATTTGTTGAAAATTCTAACTGCGGATTGTTACAAATATCTTTTGGACCGCCAAAACATTTAGCATGAACCCATTTTACCCATGGGAAATCATCAATGTGTCCATGACTGCACACAGTTATTATTCTTGCTACGACAAGTTCTATCCGATGTGTTGGACACAGCAAACGTCTGGTCATATTTTTATTATTAACCTTCTCTTTTTCCTTAGCAACCTTATTATATTCCTGAATCCATTTGGAAAGCGGCTGAAATTTTCTACATTTAGGGCAGAAATACCATTCTGGGAAACGTGCATATGTTATACCGTCGCGTCCTTTTCCACCAGCAGGCATTCCAAAATAACTAACACCTAATGCTTTTTCAAGACGTTCATCATGAATCTTTATTACTTCATTTTCCCAATACTCTGGTGCCGCCGTCATAAGCGTCTGAGATGGAAAGTCAACCATTGCCCCGACACCATACTGAAGAACTGCCTGCGATGCCCTCACTGAATGAGAAATTGCATTAAGCCGTACTTTTTCCACTGATTTATCACTCATATCTATTTATCCTCATTCCATTCTACAATACTTCCCGGAACCATAACATCTACATTTCTCATAGAAGTCATGGTTTCAAAGGCCGGGTCGTCCCTGTATGTTCCAAAAATTTTCAGCAGACGTTCTCCTGGTCCGTCAGGATTTTTTACCATAAATTTATCCCCATAGAAAAATGTTCCATCCGATTCGTCAGAAAGGCTCTGCCACTTTTCAAAAATATCCTCTATTTCCTGATGTACAAGTTCCGAATCATCCTCCATATAGGGGTTAACCCTATGATTAACACTTTTACATCTTTCAACAATGAAATCTGTTATTTCATCTATCTCTTTCTGATATTTATCCTTGCGGAAATTAGACGCAAAATTGTCCAATCTCAATGAAGGATCAGAAAGCCTGAGATATGCAATCAATACGGCATGTAGTGCTCTTTTCCTTGCAGGCTCAGAAAAAGGTGTAGCTCCTGTCGGTTCAACATATTTATAAAAAGATTCATGATAGGGACGGAACTGTTCATAATGTGATCTGTCCCGGCTTTTACCACCATCATACATCACAAATGCCATTCCAGGATATTCTCTGCCGACACGGCTCGATGCCTGAATATATTCACTCGTAAGTTTGGGCTGTCCGACAAGTAACATAACATTTAATCTTGCCACATCTATTCCAACAGATATCATATTTGTTGCAAGCACAATATTAGCCGGGAATACTCTGTTTTTGATATTCTCCGCTGAATACTCCATTTTTTCAAGTTTATCCAATGTTCTGTTTAGTTCCGTCGTCGTCAACCGGCTTGTAAGTTCATCTGCCGTGCCTATACTTCTTACATCTGAACTCGATTTTAATCGGAAGCACATACGTTTCATAAAATCCTTTACGTCATCATCAACCATTGTTGATGCTTTTCCAAGATCTTTCAAACTATTATAATATACCGTCACGGTCCAAAACTTATCCCGTATATCATCCGGAATATCCATATCTTTTGCTTTTTGAAGCAACGCAGCAATTGATCGGATCTCCATCATGGCCTTTGTCTTTCCTGACGGCATAAGCCCGATATATTTTCTTCCATATATTCCATTCGCGTAATCTATCTTGGATTCTCGGGCGAAAAATGAATCTTCTGCATCAAGTGCTGGATGTGGAAACTGACGGACATCACGATCATACAGTGCAGCACACTGCTCTACTGCACGTCGTATCGTTGCCGTAGATGCAACAATTTTTGTAATGCTTCCTTTCTTCCAGCATAACGCATCAATTGCACTCTCGTAAAGACCAACTATTGTTCCTAAAGGTCCAGATATAAGATGTAACTCATCCTGAATAATCAGTTCTGGTGCACGATTATTGTTTTCAACTGCAAAAAAGTTCCCGATTTCTCCATTCCATGGAAGCATTGCAAATTTATCAACCGTTCCAAACAGAAGGGTCGGTGGATCTCTATATAATTCTTCATCTACAATCTGAACTGGAAGTTCTCTGCTGAAATCACATGCCTGCCTTGTACAAAACAACCGGAAATGGTTTCCCGAACGCATCTGATAACCAAATTCCCCTCGTATTTTTTTACTATCAGTTTTTTCTTTTACAAGTCGTGTTCCACACCATGGGCATTTCAAAACCTGAAATTTATTATATTTCTCCTTCGCATATTCAAGATTATACGTCGTTGCATTTTGCAAATTTTTCAGGCAGTCACCTGCCGCTTTATTTTTATTCGGAGTATGCTCCCCACCAATCCACAATCCGATTGTTATTGGTTTCTTTCCAAGTGTATATGACGGATACCGACTTCTTCTAGCTTCACAATCTCTCCTGATATATTCACATGCACAGATCAGCGTTGATGCCCTTGTAAACTGTTGTGCAGCAAGTAATCTTAACGTGTATCGCATGATAACAGTTGTACCGTCACTAGAATCTGGATAAACAAATCTTCTATAAAAAATTGTCATTGCCGTAAGACCAAGATATGCTTCCGTCTTACCACCTCCCGTAGGGAACCAGATCAGATCAACCAATGAACGGTCTTTGGATGTATCATCCGTAACCGAAACAACATCAAGCAGCATAAATGCAAGCTGAAACGGACGCCACGCATATCTGTCATTTGGATATTCTCCGTCAGCAGTATAATAATCCGTCTTCCTTAATGCATCCGATAATTCCATTTCATCTGGAAAACTTGCAGACCATTTTTTCTGAATATTTAGCTGCACCCTTTGCATAAACATCGCACGGTTAGCAAGGCAGAAAGAGTCCCATGCATTCTGATTATTACAAAGGACCTCTATTCCCCTACTCATCCTGTCACACGCTTCACGACAACCAAGAATATTTTTACCGGCAATTGCCCTGTATTTTTCCTCCAACTGCGGAATTCTTCCCGTTATGTCATCAATCCAATCCGAATATGCCTTCACAAAACATCTTAAATCGTCCAATTTTTTCTCTTTATCCGTTTTATCAAGATCCGAAAGATACTTCATGGATAATGTTTTAGTCGGCACACCATACTTCGGATTAATTCCAAACTCCATTGACGGAATTTCTTTCTGCGGGAAAAATTCATTATATATAGAGCCTTCTCCCTTTACATTAATCTTCCAGTCAACAGCTGTTCCAAGCCCGGTGCCATATACATGCTTATTTCTATATTGCAATTCCAATGACTGCTCCTCATCATCGAAGATGTTAAAATCTGTTGCCCCGGCATATTCCACAAATGTAAAATCATTATTTTCACTGCTTATTTCTATTCTAGGTTGGAAAACACAGTTTGTCCCATTCGGATACCCCTGTTTTTCATTCACAACCATTATAGTAACCGATGTACATCCGTTATCCATTTTTCTTCTCAACGCCGTAATATTAAGCAGGTCAGATTCAAGATTTTTCACATGATTAACATAATCCGAATCACCAAATATGATTGAAATATCATTATATTCATGTGGTTCTCTTACATATCCGCTTTTCATCTGATTTGATAATTTATACATATTATCTATCAGATGATCTTCATCAGAACCGAGCTTGTCCTGATTCTTTATTTCCGTAACCCTTGCACGGTTAAAAACCGCATTCATGAACAGATAATGTTCCTCACGATTATATCCGATATATGAAGATATCTCTTCTGGCACTGTCCAATCATCTGGATTGACGGGTTTAAAAGGTATTTTGCAGTCCTTTAAAATAGCACCCCTGTATGTACCATATTTTAATGAAAGATTTATCCTGTCAGTATTTCCATTCACCAGAAATGTAATTCCAAAGGAAGATGGCATATTTTGAGCAGCAAGACTTACTTCTTCATCCATTCCGTCTTCTGAGTCAGGATCATCATCAATCTGCCCCTTCTGTTCTTCTTCATTATCCGAAAAAGACTTTGTTTTATACTCACCGTTTCCATTATCCGTAACTGTTGAATCTTCTTCGCTGGTTACTCCATTATCGGATTCCTCCTCTATTCTGTCAGCATCATTATTATCCGCATTCATTTTATTATTCCGTGGGAATAAAATTCCTATTGAATATCGTTTTTCTGGTGGGGTAGTAATCAGTTCATGTTCCGCATCTGGAATGGAAACTTCTGACCCCGGTCCCAAAAGTTCTTTTTTTATAAGCTCAATAAATTCATCCCTGGTTTTTAACATTTTCTTCTTATCCAGTGCCATTTATAATCCCCCTTCAAGGTCTATCGGACGATTTGTCATATATGACGGTATCATCCTGTCTACCTTTACTATTTTATCTATCTGCAGTACAACAGCCATTGTATCCAATCTTCCATACAATTCAGCCGGAATATATTCACTTACATATTCCTTTCCCTGCAGTTTTCTGATAATCGCATTTCCAAGTTCTTTTAATATCTGTTTTCTGATGCTTCTTATTACCGCACATGCATTATGAAATGCTCCAGGATCAGACATCATGACTTCATCTCCAGTTAATAATGCAATCTGGTAAAAGGATTCTTCTTTTTGCGGTCCTACGGTATGTGCATCTTCGTCTAACCATGCCATAACAGAGGTTGCCTGTACTTTTGTCCCATTTGCCAACATCTTTGCAGCAATTTCTCTGGGTGTACTTTTAGTCCACTTCATATAGTCCAACAGATCCTCTTTCCACTGTCTGGACTTCCGATAATAATCTTTGACCTTTTGTTCAGTACTTTCTCTCTGGATAAAAATATTCAGAATGTAGTCAACAATATCACGCGTATCTTCGTCACGATTAAAAAATAAAATATTGTCACCATTTTTTAAGAGCTCAACACGTTTTTGTACAACTTCTTTCTCATCAAGATTCATCACATAAGCATAATACTGTTTTGTCAGCATCGCACCTTCTCCATCATCAAAATAAACAAACTGTGTAACTTCTGACTTTGGCGAATTTTTTTCTGTATATTCGTGCCGCATTGTGTTGTCAAATTTTATCATAAATATTTCATCCGAATATTTTTTTACTTCTTCATCCTCCTGAAATACTTCTTCCATTTCTTCTTTACAATACGTATCATCTTCACATACATTTTCCAATTCTAAATCTTCAAATATTTTCTGTCTTTCATTAAAAAGATGATTAACCTCCGCATTCCGTCTGCTCATGGAATCAAACATCATACACTCTGGTTCATACAGAAGAATAAATATTTGAGAAGAAGAAACACAATTAAATATATCAAATCGTGACCAGTCCAAATTTCCGACTACTAAAATTTTGTCATATTCCCGACTGCTATCAAAACGATTCGCTGATACTATATCAAGATTTAAAGCATCTCTATTATATTCTTTAGATAAATAACTCCATATTAGCTCCACCTGATTATGTTTCGGTACTATAATAGCTTTTTTGTTTCTTCTGTTTTCTCTGATAAAACGTCTTATGCATTCTGTTTTAGGAGAGTTCTCTCTATACCCGTTTATGAGTTTATCCAACGTATTTGTAATAATTTCTCCTGGAACAGACAGATTATCTGGTAGCGATAAAATCATTTTCTTTAATGTGTCAATTTGAGTAACTGGATCATAAACCTGCATTTTACCATCTGCGATTGCTTTTTCGATATCTTTGACAGAGACTACCGTAGTCATAAAAAATTTCATCAGAGCATATGCTGGTATAACAATCTCAGACCTTTTAACATCGTCTAATTCATCACTGCGAATAAGTCTGACTGCATTCTTAAATTTTTTATACTCCGACCATCTGATAACACCGTCTACCCGTATTTTTTCTATTTTGCGATTTATAATTGTCTCAGTCTGTCTGCTCAATTCTATCGTAAATTCATTTTTATTTTTTACAGAAGACGTATTTTCTAGAAGAAAATCCCGTGTGCATGCATACACTGACGCATCTTCATATTGAAGTATCAATTCTTTCCTGTGAGAAAGATCCATTCCTCCGCATATGAAAGCAAACTGGATATTTTCACGATTCATTACACTTGGAATTTCAGTTATGCCACGTTCAATAACATCATTTCCGCAGATAAATATACCAAGACATTCATTCCCGCCATATACATATGTCTGATCAATTGCAACAGAGACTTTAGATGTGAATTTCAACATTACTTCGGTTTTTTCCGCGTTTACCCCCAACGGATATACTTTTCCCTCCGTAAACCATGCTGCCGTAGCAAGTTCATCTAATTTTATTTCCAATTTTCCATAACGAATCCAGATGTTTTCCATATAATATTCTGCCATATGTTTATCCATAACAAAAATAACAGAGACATCCGTTATCCGTGGTATTTCGTTTTGATTACATTCAAGTAATTCTGCAAGAAATTTTTCCCGATTTTCTGTTTTTCTGCGAATACCTCTACCATCATATCTTGTAGATTCGCCATAATATGGCGTAATTTTTGCCCACCCTAACGGTCCGATTCTTTTTATTCCGCCTTCTTGGAATATGCAGACTCTTTCTATTCCGTCCTGATTTTCAATTCCTTTGAACTGTCCTCGCTTGTTATTATATATTACTGGATCACCTGGTCTTAATGAACGTACTATCTGCTCTACATCCGTTTTAGTACCTAAAATGGATGAAAATGCAGCCCATGCAACAGCAATTGCCATAAAACACGGTGAGTTAATATGTAAAGCTATTCCACGTCCTGAACAGTTTTCATCCAAAACTGTTGCTGTCAAAAACTTCAGAAAAGAATCCATAATATTTTCATCTGATATGACCACTTTTCCCAAACATATATTACATTTCTGCATAATACCATACACTTTTTTAAAATCCATCATACTCTCCAAATTCTAGTGCATAAATCCATCCATTTTTTCACCAACGTACTCCAGTTCATATTTACCATGTTCATGACTGATACAGTTCATCTCTTCCATATTCTTCAAGATTTTGTATGTGTATACAAGTGATATATTCAACTGTTGACTGACTTTTTCAGCTGCAAACTCCTGTGCAACACCGACTGTTTTTATAAGGTCATAACATTTTTCAATATTTAATCTCTTGGACTTATTTTTTTTCCATTCTTGAGCCTTTAAAAGAATAACTTTCTGTGCTCCAGGAGTTAGATATTCTTCTCTCTCCTTTTCAGAGAAATCATTTGTCATTAATTTAACGCACTGTTTAATAAATACTGCCATCTCTTCAATTACTGGTATTGAAACAGAATTTCCAAACTGTTTAAATTTCTGCTGGTCTGACATTTTCTCTGGGAACGAAAAATGGTCTATTCCATTTTCATCAACAAAACCATATCCGATAAATCCCTGTAATTTTCCCCATTCTGTTGGGGTCATGGTTCTTATATATTTATTATTAATAACTGACTTCTTATGCGCAATTAATTTTCCAGCATACTTTACACCATTTTTTGAATCATATATCAGATTTCTTTCTTTGCCAGATCCGCCTGTTGCCAATATTGTATTCGCGATTGGTTTTTTTATTCCATGTCCATTCACTATTCTATATCCAAACCCATTTCCTTTTTTTTTCTGTCTGGCCTTGTGATTTTCCAACGTTTTTAAATAGCCAGATGACATAAAAAACTTTGCTGGAACGTCTGACTCCAATATATCTGTCAAATCCTGATAAATCTGTTTGCTATTGTTTTTCGGGAGTTCGTTCGGAATTTTCTTTAAATGTTTCCCATAATATTCTCTACTGAATGCAATAATATATACTCTTGGTCTGTTTTGAGGCAAACCGAAATTTTTTGTATTTCTAATAAAGGACGACTTCTCATATGTCAGTTCTTCATTATTATGATTAACACCTACCACGTGATAATTTAGCTCTTTTTCTAATGTGTTAATAATAATCTCAAATGTCCTTCCATTATCATGACTGACAAGATTTTCAACATTTTCAAGAAAAACAACTTTCGGCATTGTCTGTTGAATGATCTGTGCTATTTCAAAAAATATTGTTCCTTTTGTAGTATCCTGAAATCCTTTTAACAAACCAATGCGACTGAATGTTTGACACGGGAATCCTGCCATCAAAACATCGTAGTCAGTCTGGCGTAAAATTTTTTTAAACGCATCGTCCTTAACGTCATTATTTGGATCATCACCAAATAAATGTTTATATGTTTCGCAAGCATATTTATCCACTTCAGCTGACATAACATTTTTAAAATCACCTGCCAACTCAAAACCTCTTCTGATTCCTCCTATTCCACAGCATAAGTCTATCATCCGCATTGTTACATATCTCCCTATAATCCCTTGAATTTATATATTCAACTATTATAATCCCACAATGTAATAAAAGCAACTGGCGCAGTTAATCATTTTCTAAAATAATCCTAGATTATTCACGGCTAAGCCGCGAAAGTGGCTGAAAGCCACATAGTTACTGTATTTTAGCTGAATATTGCTTTTCATCTATCAAGTGAATGAAAAAGAGCATCCATTTGTGGTAAAATTAAGGTGTTCAAAGTCTTAACAATCCCAAACAAAGGAGCCCTTTATGAGTATTGTAAACACCTTAGCCTTTGAAAGCAATAGACAGATTAAAATAAATTTTGATGGAGGAAATCTCTCATCCGATGCAGGCTTGCTTCTTATCAAAGAATTCATAAGCAAACTTGGTATTTATACGCTTTTAGAAAAAGCGTTTAAAACCAATGATCTGGCTTTATTCCGATATCATTCGGATCCAAAAAAACTACTCCAAATGATATATATGATTATTGCCAGTTATTTCGCGGATGATGCCTCTGATGAACTGACAAATGATTCTGTATTCAAGTCTGTACTTGAAAAAGACGCGCTTGCATCACAGCCTACTGTATCAAGATTCTTTAACCGTATGAATGAAGACACTTTAAACCAGTTCCTTGCGATTGCCAGAGTCCTTCGGAGGAAAATTTACAGTATTCAGATGCCACAGGCTGTTATTCTGGATCTGGATTCCACTCTTCTTGATGCATACGGCAGACAGGAAGGCAGAGCCTTTAACTTTCACTATCAGAGCAATGGTTATCATCCACTTGTCTGTTATGATGGAATGACTGGGGATCTGATAGAGATCCAGCTGCGTGATGGAACACAGTATTCCTGCACCAGAGTAGTTGATTTTTTGCAGCCAGTACTGGATGAATATCTGCATGACTATCCGGAAATTCCTATTCTGCTTCGTGGTGATAGTGGTTTTTCTACGCCTGATCTTTATAAGCAGTGCGAGAAAAACGGCACAAGCTATGTGACCCAGCTGAAGGAGAATGGCATCCTACGTGAAAAAGCATCCTATCTTGTGGATGAGCTTGATGAAATCACCAGGAATAACAAAGTGGATTATGCGGTAGTTTATGGTGAATTCATGTACAAAGCAAAGTCATGACCTTACGAACGGCGTGTGGTATGCAAGGTTGAAAAGCCGAAAAATCAGATGGTTTACATGTACACCTTTGTTGTCACAAACATGGATTCCTCACCAGAGTATCTTATCAAATTTTACTGTAAGCGAGGGCTGATGGAAAACTTCATCAAAGAAAGCAAATCCAGTTTTGATTCCGTAAGCAGTCATACCAGAATCGTAAATGCAAACAGGCTTCAGGTACACTCTCTTGCTTATAACATATTTAATTGGTTTAGACGATTGGTGTTATCAGCAAACATGCGAAAACAACGCATTGATACCATCCGTTTAAAACTGCTGAAGATTGCTGCAAAAGTAGTGCATTCAGCAAGATATATCACATTCAAGCTGTGTAGCAGCTGCCCTTATAAAAATGAATTCTATCAGACACTTTCAAATATCGGTAAGCTGAATGTACAGCTGGAATAGTAACTATTAACGAACCTTGACAGCTTAATAATCGCTCAGAACTCTGCCACAGGGATTTTATACCTTTTTTGGAGATTGGTTGAGAGATGTTTAGGCTACATGGGTCAATTTTTGGATTCATGGTACAGTTACCAGTTCAGATACTGTTCCCTAAATAATTTATGATAATTTCTTTATAAGAGTATGTAAGATAAAATGTTGCAAAATTACAATTCAATGTCTGTCAAGGCACACCAAAAAAACCTAGCATTATATGCTAGGTTTTTTATCGAAAGTAATGCCTCCATTACTTAGCGCCCTTAAGGGCATCTCATTTGTTGTGTGCATTATACTACTAATTTATAAAAATGTCAAGGAAATTATAAAAAATATTTTGTTTCAAATAAAGCTATATTCCATTTTTTATAGTCTCCGCATCCCATTCGTGCTAATATTTTATTATATACTGTTTTCCCCTTTTTTATTCCCATACTAACATATATTTTAAATTTTAATGTCCGTAAAGGTTTCTTTAATGCAGATACGTCAGTAAAAAAGCTTAATATTTTAATTGAATCAAATAATTTTAACACCGAATCTGCATTTTTAGGTGTTAATGAAAACGAAGCAATTAATAATGCATTAATTCGATATCTTTTTTCCGTCCGAAATCTATTAAGTAGCGTCGTATGTGCACAGTTATTTCTAAGACACAATAAAATATCAATCATATTTAAGAACGGGGCACGTTTTGATAATGGTAAATTAAAATCATTTAAAACGTCTTTAAGAACATCATCTTGCAAATAGTGCAACAGTCTTAATATTTCACCAAATGTAAGAGTCTCTATTGCAACCCAAAATGGCACAGCGATGTTTCTGTTGTAAGTGCCATCACTATTACGATAAACAGCAACCCCTGAAGGTGCTACGTAATCATTGTCTAAATAAAATGAAATATCAATATGATCATTTCTATCTACTAAATTAGATAGAAAAAATGGTTTAAAAAGACAAAACTTATCAAAATCTTGATATATCTTTTGATTTTGATAATTAACAAATGGATATGCTTCAGAATAATGACAGTATGTCGGTGTCCCAGATTCATTGTTTGCAGGGTTCATAAAATTAGACTTATTTGTATATTGCATTGTATCCGATAATGAAACACAATGATGCTTACAAAAATTATATGCTATTGAGGCTTTTAACTTCTCTTCAACAGAATCCAAGCAATTTGATAAGATTGATCTAATTTCTTTATCAAATTGATATAGATTAATGAAATCAATCAACTTTACTTTATCATATGTTTTAGGAGAGGATGTTTGTAGAAAAATAGTTTCTAGGCCATTAAATAAATTAAAATAATTATGAGAAATTAAAACTCCATCAAGCTCATTTTCTGAAAAGATAAGTTTTCTGTTATGTAATTTATTTTTTAATGCTTCGCGTGTTTCAAATGTTTTAATCCCCATAGTTTAAAAACTACCTCGTATATAT